>Ga0209456_10000760_pt1 | contig 16691 bp, 13 predicted proteins | sample COG_11_FD_184755 | JGI IMG/M metagenome (GOLD analysis project Ga0209456, IMG submission 184755) | Pelagic marine sediment microbial communities from the LTER site Helgoland, North Sea, for post-phytoplankton bloom and carbon turnover... | ecosystem: Environmental > Aquatic > Marine > Neritic...
CATCCTGCGTGACACGACGCGGAGGCGCTGATGTCGAAACTGAAGACGGTCGGACATCCGCTGTCGCCCCTTCCTTCGGAGCTTCCGCCCGAGCTCCGGGGACCGGACTGGGTGCAGGCCAATCCGCACCGTATCGAGAGAGAGTTGCGAAGCGCTCTCGCCATGCCGTCCGGGGGCTGGTACGTGCTGGACTCCAGCCGGTCCATCGGCGTGAAGCCCGGCCTATTTTGGGTCGAAGGCCGGGAATTGGTGGCCTGGCGAGCCGGCCGCGAGATCCGGGTGGCCCCCAATGCCTGCCCCCATATGGGGGCCTCCCTGGCGGAGGGCCCGGTACGTGATGGGCGCCTCGTGTGCCCGTGGCACGGCCTGGAGCTCGGGGCCGAGAGGCACGGGGCGTGGTGCCCCCTGGAAGCGCACGACGACGGCGTCCTGTGCTGGGTACGGCTCGAGGACGCCGGAAGCGGGGCCCGGGCGGGCGATCCGCCGACCCCCCGGCCGATCGCATCGCCCCGACCCTCGGAGTTCATCGATTCCGTGATGCGGATGGAAGCGGATTGCGAACCCCGCGACGTGCTCGCCAACCGACTCGATCCGTGGCACGGTGTCTACTATCACCCGCACACGTTCAAGCGCTTGAAGGTGATCGGGGTCGACGGCGGACGACTGCTGGTGCGCGTGGTGTACGGGATCACGGACCGGCTCGGGATCGCGGTGGACGCCACCTTCCATTGCCCCGACCCCCGCACCATCACGATGACCATCGTGGGGGGCGAGGGGACCGGATCGGTGGTCGAGACCCACGCTACGCCGCTGCGCGCGGGTCGGTCGGCGATTATCGAGGCCACCCTGGCCACCTCTGACCGGCCGGGTTTTCAGCGGGCGATCAAGGCCGCGGGCCTCATCCGACCCTTTATTCTGAAGTCTCAACGCAAGCTGTGGGTGGAAGACGCGGCGTACGCCGAGCGTCGCTTCGCCCTGCGTTCCGGCCGGGTCCCGGCGGCTGGACGGGCGCTCTCAGCGCCGCCGGACGAGGGGCCCGACGAGGGGCACTGACCAGATCGGTTCGGGCCGCACGTCCCACCGGGTAAGCAGGTGGTTGGCAGCCAGGAAACCGGAGGCCGTTGCCCGTTCCATGAGAGCCGTAGGAAACGGAAGCCGGACGAAGTCTCCCGCCAGCGCCACCCCTTCCGCCGGCGTCTTCACGCCGGGCCTCCGCGCGTGCCCCCCGGGCGGAAAAGCCGGGCAGTCCTGGTCCAGGCGGAAGACCTCGTGCAGGGCCCGGGCATCGCGCGTCTCCGGATACAGGTCGTGCAAACCCTCCAGCATGCTCGCCCTCAGCGCCGCTTCGCCGACGTCCTCGGGCACCGCGTAGGCATGCAACTCCACCACCGACCCCTCCGTGGCGTCGGCCCACCGGCGGCTCTCTTCCTCGAACATCGCGTACACGGAGATGTTGTCGAGGTACGGATAGCCGGCCGTGCCAACGAACGGGTGACGGTCGGAATTCACCGGCCGGTCCAGCCACATGCGCCACACCGCGAAAGGCAGCGTCAGTCTCAGGTCCGCCACGTTCTGCCTCCACCTCGCGTCGCCGAGACCCGGTGACTGGGAAGCGATCCGCTGCAGGCCCGGTACCGTCACGGCCAGCACGACCAGGTCGGGACTCTCGGTATCCGTCGCCTCGTCACCGGTTTCGCAGCACTCGACCGTCCACCGGTCCCCACTCGAGCGTCCTATGGACGTCACCTCCACGCCGAGCCTGAATCGAACGCCCAGGTCTTCCAGGTACGTCCGGAAGGGCGTCCACAGCGAAGCCTCGAATTCGTCGTCCAGGACGTCGAACACCAGGCCCTCTGGGTTCGCCATGAAGTAGAAGTGGAACATCATCAGCAGGTCGGCGGCCGACATCTTCTCCTCTGGATTGAAGAACGAGTGGGAGAACACGTCGAACATCATTCGCCGTGCCGCGGGTGGGAATCGGAGCGAATCCAGGTAGTCACGGGCGGTAGTGTCGTCGTGCTGTTCGTACGTGCGCTCCGGATCGAACCTGAGCATGTCGAGCGCCGCCAGCCCGTTCACCTTGGGCAGGTCGCGGTACCGGAAGGTGTCGGCCCGGCGTACCAGCGAGACGATGTTCCACGGAGGCCGGGTCGGCAGATCCTCGAACGACTGGATCGCCCCCCCTGGCGCCAGGACCGGGTAGTCGTGCAGGCGGACCAGGCGCCGCAGATCCGGGTCCACTCGTTTCAATAGCTCGCGCAGGTTGTAGTACTGGCGGAAGAAGGCGTGGAAGCCGCGCTCCATGCGCAGCTCCGTGCCGTCCGGCAGGGTCTCCTTCCACGTGCCTAGTCGTCCGCCGAGGTAGTCCTCGCGCTCCACGACGGTAACGGCCACGCCGCACTCGGCCAGGACGCAGGCCGCCGCGATTCCGGCCAGCCCGCCGCCCACGACCAGGGCCCTGGTGTTCTCCGGGGCCTGGTCGCGGCACCCCGAGCGCTGCGGGAAGGACTGCCTGCCGTCGGGGACGGTCGTCACGCTGCCGCCTCGGCCCGCCGCGCCAGGAACGAGTGCACGACCCCCCGCTGCCAACCGTCCATCGTTTCGGTCCTCACCTCGGTGAATCCGGCTCTTCTCAGACGCTCCTCGAACGCGCTGACGCCATCGAAATCGAGGACGCTGCGTCTCAGGTAGCGGTAGATCCGGGTCGTGCCGGAGGTCAGGAGCCCACCGGGGATGATTACTCCGAGCGACACCGCGTTCCAGGTCGCTCGGGCCCGGGCCGAGTCGGCTACGGAGTACTCGTGAAAACAGATCCTTCCCCCGGGCCGGAGGAGATCGAGCAGGCCGGCCAGGCACCGGTTCGGATCGGACATGTTGCGAATCCCGTAGGCCATGAAGATGGCGTCGAACGGACCTCTGATCCCTGACGCGGAGGGATCCATCGCATCGGCCTGCAGGATCTCGACCCGGTCCCCTGGCAAGCGGCGGCGTGCTTCGGCCAGCATGCCGGCGGACGCGTCCGCCGCCGTCACGCGCGCCCCCGGGTGTTCGGCAAGCAGTGCCCGCGTGGAGGCCCCCGTCCCACAGCACAGGTCGAGAATCCTGGCGTCGGGCGGCGCCGGTAGCCGTGACGCGCTGAGCCGCAGATGGCGTCTGTACCCCGGGTTGAGTCCGGTGAGGAATTCGTAACTGCGGGCTACCCTGTCGAACTCACAGGGAACGTCGGCCTTCGCGACGTGCATCAGTGCTGCAACCCGACGACCCGGTATCGGCCCGACTCCGCTTCCCAACGCAGGTATACGGTAGCCGCTCGACCCGCCAGGTCGTCGCGGCCGGTGACCGTGACCTCCAGGGTGGCCAGGCTGTCGTCCCGGGTCCGGTCAGTGTCGCCTGGCACGCGACCGGCCGGGCCGGAGGGCTCGATCGCCAGGAGCTGGTGTGCGCCACTCTGCGCCGCCGACACGCCCTCCCACCGACGACTCAACACTTCGTGCCGCAGGGCCCATGCATAGGAAATCCCGTCCGCGGTCCAGGCCCCGTCCCGGATTCCGTAGTCCTCGAAGGCGAGCGTGAGACCAGCGCCGGACTCGCCCGCACCGAGTGCTTCCGGGTTCTCCACCGGCGTGACCCGGCCGTACCAGTACTCCACGATTCGATCCCGCCGGTAATTCAGCATTTCGGCCAGGGTGTCGGCCGCGAACTCGCTGGGCAACTCTCCGGCGCTCACCGCCGCCCGCACCTGCGCATCCGTGAACGACCCCACGATCCTGGCGCCCCAGTAGCCATCGCGGACCGTCATGTTCACGAATGCCTCGTTGGGCCAGTTCGCCTTCCACCCGCCCGGATCGAATGTCTCCACCTGCATCCAGCCGATACTCGGATCGATGGCCTGGTGCGACTTGCCCTCCCACCCCTCGCGGTAGAACCCGAGCGTGAACATGCGGGCCATGGTCTGCCAGAAATCGAAGTTGTACTCCGCCCCTTCCCGCGGGTTGTGCGGGCGGATGGTCCCGCTCCCGAGGCTGGCGGCGAAGTCGATCAGGTAGTGGCGCACGAAGCCCGGCTCGACGAACGCGTCCATCGTGTTCGCGAAACGCATGTCTACGTGATTGACCCAGGACGACACCACGTAGAGTCCTCGCAGATCGCGGCGATGCTCGTGCGCGTACCAGTCGTTCGGGTCGTCCTCGCGCGTGCCCGAGAAGTGAAAGGGTCCGAGGGGCGGACCCGGCACGTACTGGCTGGCCACCGCCAGGAAGCGGCCGTCGGGCAGCGTGTCCACCCGCGAGAGAATCTCGTCCACCATGTCGATCTCGAGCGGGTGCTCCACGAACTCTTCGTCCTGGTAGGCCGCCCCCTCCTTCACGCCAGTGATGTGCTCGCGGCGGAATCTGAAGATGTAGTCTTCCGGGACGTGGTAGCCGGCCGCGTACAGGAGCCTGTTGGCGATTACTCCGGCGGAACTGCTCAGGTACTGGAACCCCTGCGGGTCGAACTTCACGACGTAGTGGACGCCCCGGGAGTCCTGGATGTGAAATCCGGGGGAAATCCCCTGCAGCTTCGCCTGTGTGAGCACGATGGGCCCGGTCGTGTCCGGGCCGGTGCCGGTGGTCGGCCCGCGGAACGTCTCGTCGGGCGTCAGCGGCCTTCGCCCATTCCGGTGCTCGAACCACGCCGAGTTCACAACGTCGTCGTACCGGGTGACGTTCAGCGCCTCGTGGTTCTCGTTCACGAGGCGGCGCACGCTGATCCCCTTGGCCACCTGCCCGCTGATTGCGTCCCGGATCAAGAGCGGCGCTTCCAGCGGCTCCCGGTACGCAGGCTCCTCGATCGGCAGCGTGTCGGCGTAGGCGATCGGCTGCGGGCGCACCGGGACCGGGACCTGCTTCGCACACCCCGCGGCGATCGCGAGGCTCCCTGCCGCCAGGAGCGGCCCGCACCGACGGGTCAGAATGGCCATGAGCCCCTGATCCCCGCCGTCATCCCCTCGGCGCTGAACCCGAGGTAGGCCAGCCCCAGCAGGGCCGTCGGTCGACTGAGGCGCAGGCCGAGGCCGTACGACGGGTGCCAGTCGCCTCCCTGGATGCTCCCGATCGTCTCACCCACCGCGCCGTAGTGGAAGAACAGGAACGTCTCGGCCCGCATCCGGCTGTGCAGCTCACGCCATATCTCGAACCGGTACTCGGGCATGAACGAAAGCATGTCGTAGTCCACGAAGCGGCTGGAAGGAAAACCGAGGGCGCTTCGGCTCCCGCCGAGGGTCGACAGGTGGTAGAACGGCACTCCTTCGCCGCCGTCGTCGCGTGAGATGTCCGAGATCACCCGGAAGGCCAGCAACTGCTGTTCGTTGATCGGCAGATACGTCTGCAGGAATGCCGTGAACAGCCGGAAATCGGAGTCCGTTCCGGTGAGGCCGAAGAACGACCGCGCGGCCACTCCAGCGGTAACCCCCGTCTGCTGGAAGTCCTGCCAACGGGTCAAGTTCAACGTACCGCTGAGTTCCAGGCGCAGGTACTCGGTCGTCTGGTTCGCCCCGTACAGGGAATCGGTGGGAAACGCGCCGAAGATCGAATTCGAGGTACCGATCGGATCGTCGACCTCGTTGTGCTCGTAGGCCACGCCACCGGCGAAGATCAGCGACGGCGAGACCTTGATCCCCGTCCGGGCGACCGCGTCCCACCGGTCGCGCCGGTAGAACGAGCGATCGTCTGCGTTCGTCCCGGAGCCGATGCCGTAGAACGGAGTCTGGGCATCCCGCTGCCACTTCGCCTCGGAAGTGAACCACGTCGTTCGACCGTTCAGGATGACGCCGGTCCGGTAGCGTTGGGACAGGCGACGCGACACCGCGGCGTGCACGTAGAACGGATAGTAGCGATCGAACTGCAGTTCCAGGGCCGCAGCACTCCGGGGACCGATCGTGGTCCGTATCGTCGGTCGGAGACCCCACTCGGACATGGCCCGGTAGGTGCGCACGAGCCCGCTCGGAGGCCGGGGCGCCGTGAGCTTGCCGACCAGCCACGCGGGAAACCGGACCAACACCAGGTCCAGTGGCCAGCCGATCACCTTGAGCGGAAACTCGACCACGTCCACCCAGTCGGCGGAGTACTGGGCCGGCGGACGCTGCAGGGTGTCCCGAATCGCTTGCGCCTCGGCGGGCGAGACCGGCCCGGCGCGAATCGTGTCGGCCCCTGACGCCACGGAATCGGACGGTACTTCGGGCGTTTCCTGGCCCTGGACGGCGGACGGCGCCACCCCGGCGGCGATCGCCAGGGCGAAGAAGACGAGAAGCGTCGGGCCTGCTCGGGCCGGAGACTTCGTGCGCCGCCGTGAAATCGTCATCGCGAGCACCGCCCCGGCAGACCCTCGGCCGCGCCGTCGAACCGGCGCACGCTGAATTCGTCCACCACCTGCCCGTGGCGATCGATCGTGCGCCCTCGGATGCGATCCGCGCCGACGGTCAGCTCGACGTACTGGTACACCCGCTGCGCCGTCGCCAGGAGCGTCGTGTTCGTGATGTCACGCGCGTAGCGGGACGCGCCCCCTCCTCCGGACAGCACGTGCACCGGTCCGCACCCGTCGTCCACCCGGCGACCGGCCCGGATGGGCCACGTCCGCTCGTAGTGGTGGTCGTGCCCCGCCGTGACCAGGTCCACTCCATGGCGCTCGTACACGGGCAACAGGACCTTCCTCAGGCCCTGATCGAGGCCGTGCCCGCTGATCCCCACGGCATGGCTGTACAAGGGATGGTGCTGAAACGCGATGATCCAGTCCACGGCGCTGTCCGCAGCGGCTTCCTGCAGCACTCCCCTGAGCCAGTCCAGTTGACGACCCCTCCCGTCCCGCAGATCGCGAACGTCGTCCGTGTCGCTGGAGGTGTCTACGGACACGAACTGGATTCGTCCCCATCGGAACGAGAAGTAGCGGACTCCCGGGAAGGGCCCTGCCCACAGGAACGCTCCGTCGTAGGACTGCCCGCCGTCGGCCCGGATGTCGTGGTTCCCCACCGAGGGAAAGAAGGGCACGGAAGCCAACATCGGCGCGTACACCCAGAAGTGTCGGTCGGTAAATTCGTCCCTGGACCCGTCGTTGTACGCGATGTCGCCCACGTGGATCGACAGGTCCCACTCCTCCCGTTGCATCAGGCGGGCCAGGTCGAGCTGAGCGGCCCCCCCCCAACCCGAGTCGCCGAACAGCAGGACCCTCACTTCGGCGGCGGCTCCGGCCGGTGGCGCCGTTCGGAAGTCGTGCGGACCCGCCCGGGTCCCGGCGGCGGACACCAGGTACTCCACGGTGCTCGAAGCCGGCAGCGAAGCCATGTCCGCCCGGCTCGTACCGTGGACGTGGTCTCGCACGACCATCGGGGCCCAGGTCGAGTCGCTCCCGGCTACCCTGTACCAGGCCGTATCGGCCGACCCCGCGTGGCTCATCCACAGGACCGAAGCGCCCGCGTCCGTGACGTTCTGCACGTACGGCAGTCGCTCGAAGACATCGGGAATCCGGGGCAGGCCGACCGGATCGACGGGGCCGGGGTAGCAGGCGGCGAAGGCGAGAACGGTCACGCCCAGAACCCATCGCGCCCTGCGCACGGATCTTCCCGCGGGGCCCGCTCTTCTGCCTCGTTGGCGGAACCGGTTCAGGCCTGTCATTCGTTCCATGCCAGAAAGGCGCATGCCCGGCCGTTTAGGGCGCAGGAACCGGGCCCGGTTCCTGCACAAAAGACGCCTGATGCGATAGAATACGAGCAGGGTCGATCGCTCGCGGACCAGCCAGCGAAACGGATCGAGTTCGGCCACATCACACGGAAACGAGATCGCATATCATGCACGATCAGAAGAATACAGCTTCCTTTTCCCTGTTCCAAGCTGAATCCGAAGATTTGCCCACGGGAATGGAGGAAGTTCACATCGCCTGGGACGAAGACGCCGAGATGGAAGACGACTCGGAAGAAATGCTCGAAGAGCGGGCTCGCCTGCCCGTGTTGCCGCTGCGCGGAACGGTCGTGTTTCCGTCCGTCGCCGCCCCGATCGCCGCCGGTCGGGAGAAGACCCTGGCCGCGATCGAGCACGCCCTGCAGGGCTCGAAGCGCCTGATCGCCGTTTCGCAGCTCGATGCCGAAACGGAGGATCCGACGGCGGAAGACCTCTTCAGGATCGGCACGATCTGTCGGATCGCGCAGATGCAGCGAGTGCCCGGCGGCATCCAGCTGGTCGTGCAGGGCACGGGGCGGGGCGCCGTACTCGAGTTCACCGAACGGGGTGAGTTTCTCGAGGCCATCGTCCGGCGCATGCAGGACATGCCACCCCTGGATGACGAAGACCCGGCGTACAGGGCCCTCCACAAGGAAGTGCGTGAACGGGCCGCGCAGCTCAGTCGTCTTCGCGGCGTGCCCAAGGAGATCGTGGACCACCTGCTGGGCGGCGTGACCAACGGCGGCGAGCTCGCTGACCTGGTGGCTTTCTACACCGAGCTGGAGGTGCCCGAGAAGCAGGATCTCCTGGAGACCCTGTCGGTCGAGGATCGGCTGCGGAAACTGTTGCTCCAGCTGCAGCGTCAGATCGGAGTCCTCGAGGCGCAGGCCCAGATCCGCAGCAAGGTCCAGGAGGAACTCGGCGAACGGCAGCGCGAGGTCTTCCTGCGCGAACAGATGAAGGCCATTCGCAGCGAGCTCGGCGACGATGCCGACCAGGAGGAGGTCCAGGAGTTGCGTGAGCGGCTCGAGGCCCTCGACCTCCCGGAGGAAGCCCGCACGGAGGTGGACCGCGAGCTTCGCCGCCTCGAGCGCATCCCACGCGAAGCGGCCGAGTCGCAGGTGATCCGGACCTTTCTCGAAACCGTCGCGGACCTTCCGTGGAACGTCCGCACCGAAGACCGTCTCGACCTCAAGAGGGCCGAGGAGATCCTCGAGCGCGATCACTACGGCCTGTCCGATGTGAAGGACCGTGTCCTCGACTTCCTGGCGGTGCGAAGCCTGCAGGAGCGGCGGAACGAGGTCGTGGCAGAAGAGTCCGCCGCGGCCGAGGCTGCCGGCGAGGCGCCGGAGCACCTGGCGCCGGATGCCGATCCCGAGGGCGATCCGGCGGACGAGGCGGAACCCGACGAGGAACAAGCCAGCCGCCTCGGACAGATTGACGACCGCACCGGCCAGACGGTCCTGTTCGTCGGACCGCCGGGAACCGGCAAGACCTCTATCGCCAAGTCGATCGCAGATGCGATGGGCCGCAAGTACGTGCGTGTCTCTCTCGGCGGCGCTCGCGACGAGGCGGACATCAGGGGCCACCGGCGTACCTACGTCGGAGCCCTTCCGGGCCGCATCATCCAAGGCCTGAAACGGGCGGGCAGCAAGAATCCCGTGTTCCTGCTCGACGAAGTGGACAAGCTCGGCGTGTCGTTCCAGGGCGACCCGTCCGCCGCCCTCATGGAAGTGCTCGATCCGGCCCAGAACGACGCGTTCGTCGATCACTACATGAGCATCCCGTTCGATCTCTCGGAGGTGATGTTCATCGCCACTGCGAACTTCCCGCACCAGATCCCGGGACCGCTCAAGGACCGCATGGAGGCGATCGAGTTCGTCGGGTACACTGCACAGGAGAAGCTGGAGATCGCCCGTCGTTACCTGCTGCCCCGGCAGTTGGAACAGAACGGGCTCATGGAGGGACAGCTGGAGGTCACCGTCGAGGCGCTCGAGGACGTCGTCTCGAGTTACACCCGCGAGGCGGGCGTCCGGAACCTGGAGCGCGAACTGGGCTCGGTCGCACGGAAGAGCGCCCGGAGAATCGCGGGCGGCGATGCCGAGTCCGTCAAGGTGGACGTGGACGACCTTCGCGACCTGCTCGGGCAGCCCAAGGTGCATCCCGAGAAGAGACTCGACGTGGATACGGTCGGCGTTTCCACTGGCATGTATTACACGCCGGTGGGCGGCGACATCATGCGAATCGAGTGCTCGGTGATGGAGGGCAAGGACGGCCTCGTGCTCACCGGCCAACTCGGCGATGTCATGAAGGAAAGCGCGCAGGCCGCGCTCACCTTCGCTCGCAGCCACGCCGGGGAGTTGGGAATCGCCGAGCAGATGCTCAAGGACCAGCAGATTCACATTCACGTGCCGGCCGGTGCGGTGCCCAAGGAGGGCCCGTCCGCCGGAGTGGCCATGGCCATGTCGATGATCAGTGCCCTGAGCGGCCGACCCGTGGCCGCCGATCTGGCCATGACCGGCGAGCTGACCCTTACCGGACGCGTGATGGCCATCGGTGGCGTGAAGGAGAAGGTGCTGGGGGCCCTGCGGGCCGGAATCGAGCGAATCGTCCTCCCGAAGGACAATGAAGGCGATGTTTCCGAACTGCCGGAGAACGTGAGGGAATCGCTGGAGTTCGTCTATGCGGAGAAGCTCGACGATGTGATGGCAGTGGCCTTGCGGCCCGCCGCGGACTGATCGGGAGGTTCAGGCCCCGCCGCTGAGTCCCAGTGCGGGCAGCAGGTCGCCCGGTTCGTCCAGCCACAGATCCGGATCGGTCGGTTCCAGTTGGGCTCGTGAGTACGGTCCCCACAGGGCGGCGGCGGTCACCACTTTCGCCGCCCGACCGGATCGCATGTCGTGCGTACTGTCCCCCACGAACATGGCCACGGCGGGCGCGACGACGGCGTCATCCAGGGCCTTGAGCACTGGATCGGGTTCCGGCTTGTAGCGCTCCACGTCGTCCGCCGTGACGATCGTCGAGAACCACTCCGTCGGAAGGTCGCAGCGCGCCAGCCCCATGTGCGTGGCCCGTCGCTTCTTGCTCGTCACGATCCCGAGGGCGCGGCCTGATTCGAGGATGGCCTCGAGCACGGACCGGACCTCGGGAAACGGACGCACGTAGTCGTCGTGGTTTCCGAGGTTGTGATCGACGTAGGTCTGGATCATCGCGGCGACCTGGTCTTCCCGCTCCGCGAACATCTTCATCTGCACCACCAGCGGTTGCCCGATCGTGGCCTTCCACGTGTCCTCGGGAGGCACGTACCCCAGGTGCGCCTGCATCGTGTGCCGGTACGAAGCGAGGATCAGTCGCTCGCTGTCGATGAGAGTCCCGTCCAGGTCGAACAGGACGGCCCGGATGCCGCCGACCGTCATTCCTCCAGGCCGACGGCGGGACCGAACTTGGCTCGGAAGGTCGCCGTGTCGGTGCGGGCCTGCCGCGCCAATCGTTCGAGCATGTCCGGGTCCTTCAGGTCGGCCGGCTCCAGGCGGAGCATGTACTGGCGGGCGACCTCGTAGGCCTCCGCATCCGTGTCCACGGTGCGCACTCGTGTACGGCCCGTCTCGGGATCACGGAACTCGTCGAATGGAAGCACCCGCACGTGACCGCCGCGCCCCAGGCTCACCATTCCGCCGACCCGCAGCGACTCTTCCTTGGGCTCCGAGAGCAGGAATCGGGCAGCCCCGAAGCCCAGCGTGCGCGTGTAGTCGATGTCGAACGTGATGGGTTTGGCGCAGCGCAGTTCGTAGCCCAGTCGCAGGTCCGTGATCGTGACGCTGTCTCCCCGGTCCGCGAAGCGCTTCTGCACCGCCCGCTTCAGGATCGTCTCCATCGGGATTTCGGCCAGCCGGATGTGGTCGTACGCGTCGTACTCCACGTGCACGCCCGGCAGGGCGGCGAGCTCCTCGGGATCCATCTTCTCGCCGATTCCCTCGGCGATGATCGCGAGTCCGTCTCGTCTTCCCAGGGCCCGTCGCTTCAGGATCGCGCCCTCCAGGATCGTGCACACGTCGTCGAACGTGATCCGATCGCTCTTGAACTCTTCCCCGATGATGGTGCATGTGGCTCCGGCGGCCCGGCCGATCCCAAGGGCGAGGTGGCCGGCTTTCCGTCCCATCACGACCACGAAGAACCAGCGGTTCGTGGTGCGCGAGTCCTCCATCAGGTTGAGGCACAGATCACTGCCTACCCAGCGTGCGGTTTCGTACCCGAAGGTCGGCATGTCCGCCGGCAGGGGAAGGTCGTTGTCGATCGTCTTGGGCACGTGCGCCACCCGGATCGTGCCGTCGGCCGCTTCGGCTACCTCGCGGGCGGCGAAGGCGGTGTCGTCACCGCCGATCGTCACCAGTCCCGACAGGCTCAGCTCGCGGAGCGCCTTCACGGTGCGCTCCAGGCTCTCGGGCGTCTTGGTAGGGTTGGCGCGCGAAGTGCGCAGGATCGAGCCGCCCTCGGTGTGGATCCGCGACACGTCCGCGACGTGGAGCTGGCGGACCATGTCGGTGCGGCCGGCGATCAGGTGCTCCCAACCCTCCAGGATGCCGATCACGTCGCATCCGTCGTCTATGGCCTTCATGGCCGTGGCGCTGATCGCACTGTTGATCCCTGGAGCCGGCCCTCCACCCACCAGGATTCCGATCCGCCGTCTGCTCATGTCTTCCATCTATCTCTCTCATTCCGAATAGGGCGTTGAGTCGGCGGGATGTTCCCATCCGTACCCCCGTCCGTCAAGGCGAAAACGCCGCCGATCGCCACTAGGCCGTGGAATCCTGCAAGAACTGACGGGTTCTCGGGCCGTTTCACGAATTGGGGAACTAGATGAAAGGCCTGTCGTACAAGGCAATTGCAGGGATTAGGCGATTCGGGCATGTGCCTTGCTCAAATGGGGCGACGGATGAGTGCATCCCATCGTCTCAACGGACCGGCATTCGGCCGGACGCCAGGTGACGGCGGTGGGCCGCGCGCGAATCGCGCGATGGATACACGGACGTAACGGAGGTTTGACTCATGTTTCGGAACCTGAGGTGGATGCCCCTGGTCGCGGTGCTAGCGATTGCCGCGGGCGCGTGCAGCGACACCGGTACCAATCTGGGGGACCCGGAGGACTTCGACCCCGTGGGTACCGAGCAGGCCGTGCAGGACCTGCAGAATCAGCTGGATGATGACAGCGACATCATGGTCAGCCTCGGACTCGTGTCCGAGGGCCTCGGCCAACAGATGCTCGCGTCCCGCGCCATGCCGCTGGAATTGGATGGCGCACCCGTGCCGTTTTCGGCCCAGGTCATCCGCAATTACTCGATGTCCGGCGGCGCGGCAGAGCCGATTTTCCCGCCGGAGCTGCTCGGCGTGACGTTCGAGTGGAACTTCCTCGAGGGCCACTACGTGCCGACGGAAGTCCCGGGCGCCCCGGCGAACGCCATTCGTTTCGTCCTGTACGCCATCGACCCCATCACGCGCATACCGGCGGATCCGTTGGTGGAAACCGGTCACCTCGACCTGAAGGACGAGGGTGGCTCGCAGACCACGCGACTCGGCATCGAGGCCGTCAGTGGAACCGAAACGCTGATCGACTATTTCATCGATCTCAGCTACGTGCTGCTCGGCGAGAACGACATCAGCGTCACAGTGAGAGCAGAAGGCTACATCTCGGACGGCGTAGACCAGCTCGACTTCGTGCTGTCCCAGGGAGCCACCCTGCTCGGCTCCACCGAGACACTCGCGATGGACGTGGTCTATTCGCTGTCGCTTCTCGGTCAGAACGCCAGCGTGACGGTCGAGATGCACGGCGAGTTCGATTTCGCGGGCGATAACCCGATCGAGGTTGCCACCGTGGAGTTGCGCGTCCAGAACGGGACCGAATTCGTGGACTTCGAGATGGCGCTGGCGTCCGACAACAGCCTCAGCGGCGTGATCAAGTACAACGGCACCACCGTCGTTACCATCAGCGGCACCGAGGGAGACCCGGTGTTCACGAAGGCCGACGGCACAGGTCTGACGCTTGAGGAAGTGGCCGCTCTGCTCAGCCTGTTCGACATGATCGACGACGTCTTCGATATGGTGGAAGACATCTTCGAGCCGTTCGGAGGGTTCGACCTCTAACGGCCGGAGCGACCGCTATCGGTCGTCGTGTACGAGGCGCGAAAAGGGCCGGGAGCGATCCCGGCCCTTCGTGCATCGGGATCCCGACAGGCGGGGAAGGCTCAGGCTCGAATCTCGCCCAGCGCCCGTCTAACCAGGACCGGCACCATGGCGCGTCTCCATTCGGTGTCCACCGGGATGTTGTCGAGCGGGTGGCACTGTCGGAACGCCTGCTCCGCCACCTCCTCGATCACGGCGTCCGAGAGTGACGCCCCGGCGGCGATCGCCGTGAGCTTGCCGAGCTTCCGGGGATAGCTACCCATGGCGGACGCGGCGATCTGTAGATCCGCCACGGCACCGTCCACCGCGAAGTCCACCCGTGCTGCCACGTTCAGCATCGGGAAGTCGATCGAGTCGCGGGCCCGCAGTTTCTGGAAGGCGTGCCGGGTGCCGGCAGCGGGCCGGGGCACCCGGATGGAGACCAGCAACTCGCCGGCCTCGATCCGCCGATTCCACACCCCATCCGAGGTGAAGAAACCGGTGATGGGCATAGTTCGCTCCCCGTCCGGCCCCACGATCCGCAGTTCGGCCTCGAGAGGCAGGAGCGCCGTCGCCGCATCGGCCGATTGAGCCGCCACGCACCGTGTCCCGCCCTTCACAACGTGACAGGCCGTGCCGTCCTTCTTCAGGCAGTACCCGAGGGCCTTCCGCCAGAACAGCGTCTGGTTGTAGTAGGTGCACCGTGTATCGAGGCACACGTTGCCGCCGATGGTGCCCATGCGTCGAAGCTGAGGCCCGGATACGAGCGAACAGGCCCGCGCCAGCGACGGAAGGGTCTCGAGTAGAGCCGGGTGGCGCGCCAGCGTGTCCAGGGAGGTCGCGGCGCCGATCGAGAACCCGGCCTCATCCTCGTCCACGCCATTCAGTTCGCTGATTCCGCGTAGCGAGACCAGGTGCCCGGGAGTGAACAGCTTGTGCTTCATATTCGGCACGAGGTCCGTGCCCCCGGCGATGGGCATCACGTCGCCGGCGTGCTCCGCCAACAGCGCAATCGCCTCTTCCACCGTGTCGGGACGGTGATACTCGTACGGGTGGAGCCTCAGCACCGGGCGCTCTCCACGCTCATCTCGCCGGCAGCGCTGCGAGCTGGTCGATCATCCGTGACACGCGCTCCAGGCCCGGCGCGAGGGGCGGGTTCGTGTAGCCGTAGCCGATGCGGAAGTGACGGTCGAGCCCGAACTGGTCGCCGGGCACGATCAGCACGCTGTGTTCAGCGAGCAGTCGGTCCGCGAGTTCCGTCGAGCCCATCGGCAGATCGTAGCTGAAGAACGCCACGGCTCCGGCAACGGGTCTCGCGAAGCTCAGAACGTCGGCGTGCCTTCCGGCCCATTCCTCCAGGACGCCCAGGTTTTTGATCAGGATCGCCCGCCCGCGCTGGAGCAGTGTGGCCCGGGCGCCCGCCTCCAGCGCCGCCGCGGCCAGACGGTCGGAAAGCGGCGATGGCGCGATGGTCGTGTAGTCTTTCCTGGCCCACAATTCCTCGCGGAATTCTGGCGGCGCGAGGAGCCATCCGAGCCTGAGGCCCGGCAGTCCGTACGCCTTCGATAGCGAGGCGCTGACCAGCACCCGGTCGGTCCAGCCCCACAGCGACGGGGTCGCCTCGCCGGTCAACTCGCCGCCCGCGTACACCTCGTCGGACAGGATCCACGCCCCGACGCTCTCGGCTGCTTCCACGATCTCCGCGATCGCCGCCTCGCCGAGGGGGTGCGCCGTCGGGTTGTTCGGGTTCGTGACCACCACCAGGCGCGTTCCGGGCTGAATCGCGGCGGCCGCGGCCCCGGGAGCGGGCTGCCAGCCTCGTTCCTCCTCCAGCCACACGCTCTCGACGAATGCCCCCAGCCCAGCCGCCAACCCGGTGGTCTGCTCGTACGTAGGCCGAAGCACGACAACGCGATCGCCGGCCTCCACCAACCGCCACATGGCCAGGAAGTTGGCCTCCGCGCTGCCGACCGTGGCGACGACGTTGGCCGCCTCCGCTCCGGGATACGTCGCGGCGATTCTCTCGCGGAGCAGGGGACTGCCGTCCGTGTGTCCGTAGCCAAGCAGCGTGTCCGAGGGATCCACCCCCACAAGCTCCTCGAGTTCGTCGAGGGTGATCGGCTGCACGCCGCTTTCCGCGAGATTGAATTCGACCCTGTTCTCGTGGTGCGACTGCCAGCGCTCCATCACGAAGACCGGTTGTTTCATCGGACTAGAAGCCTGTTGAAGAACTGGGGTCCTTCAGCCTGGCGGCGTACTTCACCCTGAACTTGGCCAGCTTGGGGGCCACCACCACCTGGCAGTAGCCCTGGCCCGGATTGTTGCGATAGTAGTCCTGGTGGTAGGCCTCACCCGGAAAATAGGCATCCAGCGAGCTGATCTCGGTCACGATCGGATCCTCGAAGGCACGGTCGCGCTCCAGCTCGGCGATGATCTCTTCGGCCGTCTCACGCTGAGCTTCGTCGTGATAGAAGATCGCCGACCGGTACTGGGTTCCCACGTCCGCCCCCTGCCGGTTCAGGGTCGTGGGATCGTGGATCGAGAAGAACACCTCGAGCAGGTCCCGGAACGTGACTTCCTCGGCATCGTAGGTGATCCGAACGACTTCGGCGTGACCCGTGGTCCCGGAGCACACGTTCTCGTAGGTCGGGTCAGCGTCCTGCCCCCCTGCGTATCCCGACTCCACGGAAATCACACCGCGCAAATCGCGGTACGCTCCGTCCAGGCACCAGAAGCAGCCACCCGCCAGCGTCGACGTCTCCACCCTGCCCTGTCCCGTCATCCTGCCTCCCGTGTGGTCATGCCGGTGGTCAAGCCTCCCCCATCGTCCGCGTGCTCCTGCAGCGC
>Ga0209456_10000761_pt1 | contig 16678 bp, 14 predicted proteins | sample COG_11_FD_184755 | JGI IMG/M metagenome (GOLD analysis project Ga0209456, IMG submission 184755) | Pelagic marine sediment microbial communities from the LTER site Helgoland, North Sea, for post-phytoplankton bloom and carbon turnover... | ecosystem: Environmental > Aquatic > Marine > Neritic...
GAGCCCAACGAGACCGGGACCGGCCGCCATGAATCGGAAGTCACAGGTCAACGCGAGCTCGAACCCGCCACCGAGCGCGTGTCCATTGATGGCTGCCACGGTCGGCACTGGGAGTGCCTCGAACGCATCCAGCGCAGCAACCGCTCTTGGGTGTAGCTCGAGAAGGCTGTCGTCGATCTCCCGGAGCTGGCTCACGTCATCGCCCGCGGAAAAGAGAAACGGAATCGCGCTCGTGATCAGCGCCGCACGCGCCTCCCCAGGCTTGTCCAATCGCTCGAGCAAGGTTTCGAGGTCCTCGAGAAACGCCGGCCCGAACGCGTTGACGGGCGGGTGGCTCATGCGGATCACCGCAACCGAGTCCTCGACTTCGTATTGCAATACGGACAGGTCCATGGCTTCGTTCTCCTGAGCCGGTTCTTATAGCGACCTAGATTTACTGTCAAGGATCTTAGTGACACCCAGAATTGGGCTTGACATGTTGGGTTCTGGTTTGTATTTCTCATGAAAGCTGAGGTGTAGATATGGTGATTCCCAGCGAGAACGGGTTAGCAAGCTCGTCGAAAAACAGGAAGAAACGCAACCTCGACAAGCAAAACGCGATCCTCGAGGGGGCGTTGAGGGTCTTCGGCGAGAAGGGCTTCGAGGATGCAACCGTGGCGGCGATCTGCGCCGAGGCGGGTATCTCCGAACCCACCCTCTACGAGTACTTCGAGTCCAAGGAAGACGTTCTCTTTTCGATCTCGGAGCTCTACACCCGCAGGGAGATCGAGCGTCTCAGCCAACTCGCCCACTACATCAACGACCCGCGGGAGCGAGTGCGAGCGATCATTCAGGCCTACCTCGAGTTCTACGAAAACAATCCGCTCTACACATCGGTCGCACTTCTCACACTCAAGGGGAATCGCCGCTATGTCGCATCGCCGGCGTACCAAAGCGTTCGGGACGCGGCACGCCCGTTGATCGAAGTCTTTCGGGATGGTGTTCTGCGCGGCGTCTTCCGCGATGATCTCGATCCCTACCTGGTCCGCAACATGGTGCTCGGCTTCATCGAGCATCTGACGATCCAATGGCTGCTCGTGGGGCGTCCCGAGGGAATCGCGGAGCACACGGACACGATCTTTCAAATGGTCATGAGAGCCATCGAGAAAGAGGACGAGGACACAATTGAAGTGAAGCTCAAAGTGAACAAGGAACTCGCACGCAACCGATGACCGCAGGTAGTAGAGACCAGAAGCTTCTGATCACGGGGGCTGCGGGCTTCACCGGCCACCATGCCGTGATGGAAGCCGTGAAGGCCGGTTTCTTCGTTCGCGCAACGGACGTTTCGAGTCGGTACTACAGTGCGATGTTCGAAGCGCTTGGCGTCGAGTTCGTAAAGTCCGACCTCACCAAGCGCGAGGGCCTCGAAGCGCTCCTGCGCGGCGTCGCTGGCGTCTTTCACGTGGCCGGCATTCACGACTACTCGACCCCGCGTGAGCGCATGGTTGCGGTCAACGTGGATGCGGTCGAGAACCTCTGCGATGCCTGTGTTTCAGCGAGTGTAGAGCGCTTCATCCACCTGTCGTCGGCAGGTGTCTATGGCTACGACTGGCACGACAAGACCCCCGTCAAAGAGGACGCGCCCAAGGTCACCCCTCCGTTGAATGCTTACAACGAAACGAAGTGGGCGGGCGAGCAGGTCGTCCATCGTTTTGGTTCCGAGAAGGGTCTCGAGGTAACCGCCTTACGACCTGGCGCGATCTACGGCACACGGTCGGAGTACGGCATCCACAACGCCGTCAAACACGTCTACTCGGAGCGCGATAAAGCGCGGATCATGATGTTGGGAAGCGGTGACCACGTCGAGGGCTTCGTCCATGTAGAGGACGTGTGCCGCGCGATGATCTACGCGTTCGATCACGACGCGATGATCGGCGAAGCGTACAACGTCGCTGACGACTCACGTTTGACGACGGCCGAGTTCTTCAATTTCCTTTCGAGAGAGCTATTCGGCGCCGAGAAGCCCTTCTTGCACGTGCCGATTGGGGTGCTGGTCCCGATTGCCGCCACGTCGCAGTTCTTTGCGAAGAGGATGGGCACAAAGTCCAAGCTCGAAAAAGACACGCTCCATTACATGTCGTGCGATCGCATTTGGGACAACAGCAAGATCAAGGCCGCTGGCTTCGAGCTGAAGCACCCCGATGTGTTGCCCGGGATGAAGGAAACCCTCGATTGGTACAAGGAAAACGGCTGGCTCCAAGGGTAAGTCCTGGAGTCGCCAAGAGACATCAACAGGTATTCGCGATGAGCACAGACATCACCACCGTCAAAGATCTGATCACTCGTAACGCCGCCGAACGTGGCGACAGCCCATTCATCGAGTTCTACGACGAGGTCGTGACATACCGGGACCTCGACGAGCGCAGCGATGCCTTTGCGCGCTATCTGCTGAGCAAGGGCATCGGCAAGGGCGACATCGTGGCCTTCATGATGGCCAACTCCCCTTCATTCTTCTACGTCCTCTTGGGCGCGCAGAAGATCGGCGCCATCGCAGGCCCCGTGAGCTGCTGGTGGCAAGACAAAGAGCTTCAGCACCTCGTCGATGATGCCGAGCCGCCCATGCTCATCGTCGATGATGAGTTCGCTCCGATCGTGTCGAAGATCAAAAACACAATGGCCTCCGTGAAGACCATCGTCGTCAACTCCCCTTCAAAGCTGAGCCTGGACTTCGAGCACGAGCACCTGCCGAGCGTTCTCGAAGCGCATGCTGGCAAGTTGGAGCACGACGATCCGCCCAGCGCCGAGGATGTCGCAACGGCGATGTACACCTCGGGCACCACGGGCAAGCCCAAAGGCGTCCTGCACACCCATCGCAACATCCTCAGCGCCACTCACTCGAAAGTGCAAATCGCTCCGATCGAGCCCGGAGACCGCTCGCTTTGCGTGCTTCCGCTCTTTCACTCGGGCGGGCTGAACGACCTGGCCTATCCATGCATGGTTCGCGCGGTGACCATCGTCCTGCGCACGGATTTTTCGGCGTCGGAGTTCTGGGAGTGCGTTGAGCGATACAAGGTGAATGGTTTCTATATCGTGCCGACGATGTGGAACATCTTGCTCAGGGTTCCGGAGGCATCCTCGGTCGACACCAGCACGCTGCGCTTCGGGCTGTCGGGAGCCGCTCCCATTCCGCCCGAGCAGCTGCAGGAGTGCGAGCGGCGTTTCAACATTCCGATTCTCGAAGCGTACGGGTCGACGGAAAACACTGGCGGAATTACCGCAAACACCTTCGACGCGCGCAAGTTCGGCTCGATCGGCAAGGCATTGCCGGACATGGACGTTCGCATTTTCGACGAGCAAGACAACGAAGTAGCGCCCGGAGAGATCGGCGAGATCGTGACTCGAGGCGAGGCGGTGATGAAGGGCTACCACAAGGCGCCGGAGGCCACCGCAGAGACGATCAAAGGCGGCTGGTTACACACGGGCGATATGGGTTACGTCGATGACGAAGGCTTCTTCTTCATCGTCGACCGCAAGAAAGAGCTGATCATCCGTGGTGGCGTGAACGTCTACCCGAAAGAGCTCGAAACCGTGATCGGTGCGTACCCGGCGGTCGAAGAGGTGGCCGTGATCCCCGAGGCGCACGACAAGTACGGTCAAGTCGCCAAGGCCTGTGTCGTGCCGGAGCAAGGCAAGTCCCTCACCGAAGAAGAGCTGCGCGCGTACTGTGCGTCCGAGCTCGCGGCCTACAAGGTTCCCGATAAGTTCGTGTTTCTCGACCGTTTGCCGAGGAACGCCATTGGCAAGGTGGTCAAGAAGGAGCTCATTCGGGAGCTTGCAGAGGAAGCAACCGGCGAGGCGGTGCCGGTGGCGCACCTGTTCGAGGGCATGGTTGCACGGTTCATTCCGAAAAAGGCAAAGGGCGTAGACGCGGTCGTCAGTTATCACATCACCGGTGGTGGTGGTGGTGACTGGACGGTCACCATCCGCGACGGCCAAATCAGCGTGACCGAAGGCCTTGCCGAGGATCCTCGTTGCTATGTCGTGGCACGTGACAGTGACTACTACGACATCACCACCGGCAAGATGGCCGGCATTACGGCCGTGATTACCGGCAAGCTGACGATCAAGGGCGACACCGGTTTCATGCGCAAGCTCCGCAAGATGTTTAAGCCCGTCGAAACCAAGTAGACGGTCCGAAAGCGAACCACGAGAGGTAGAGACGATGGCACTTCGAACACCCGAAGAATACAAGGCAGGACTGAGGGACGACCGCAAGGTCTACATTCTGGGAAAGAAGGTTCCGGACGTCACAGAGGATCCCTACATCAAGGTGGGCGTCGAAACCGCCGCATTTGATTTCTTGCTGGCCGACCATCCGGAGATGCATGACCTCGCCGTGATGGAGGAGCCGAGCAGAGGCGAGACGGTCAGCCGGTACTTCGAGATGCCCGATTACCCGGAGGCCGTCGCAAAGCGGCACGAGTTGGTCAAGGGAGCGTGCAACGTGGCGGACGGTGCCCTCCCGTTCGTGAAAGACGTCGGCACCGACATCATCAATGCGCTCACGGCTGTGGCCCGGGTTGCGGGCAACAAGAAGTATCTAGACCGCATCGCCGAGTATCGCCGCCACTGTGCGATCAACGATGTCGCGTTGGCGGGCGCCGTCACCGATGTGAAGGGCGATCGGTCCAAGGGGCCGAGCCAGCAAACCAGCCCCGACTACTACCTTCGGGTCGTCGACGAGACCGAGGATGAGATCGTCGTCTCCGGGGCGAAGGCGCACATCACCGCGTCGGCCTACGCGGATGAGATCATCGTCATTCCACCGCGCGCCATGTCCGAGCAGGATGCCGACTATGCCGTGTCGTTTGCCGTCCCGGTGAACACTCCGGGCATCACCCAGATCTGCCGGCCGAACTTCCGCTACGAGGACACCGGTCACTTCCCAACTCCGCGCCCCCGTCGAGGGCACATCGAAGCCCTGGTGATCTTCGACAACGTGCGCGTACCCAAGGAGCGCGTCTTCATGCTTCGCGAATGGCCAGCGGCTCAGGGCCTCGCGTATGCATTCTCAGCGTTCCACCGTTTCACGGCCGTGACCTACAAAATCCCGATCCTCGAGTACATGACGGGGTTGGCAATGCTCGCGGCCGAAGCGAACGGCGTTCACAAGGCTTCGAACATCCGGGAGCGCTTCGTGAACATGATCCGCTACACCGAGACCACGAAGTCGCTCGCCAAAGCAGCCGCGCTCGATCCGCAAAACTTCGGCGGCTCGGGCCTGTACGTGGCGAACACGCTGACGTCGAACATGGCGAAGCTGCACTTCGCGTCGCAGTTCCATGACTTCGTGCGGGACATCCAAGACATCGCTGGTGGCTTGCTGGTGACCCAGCCCACCTACAAGGACTGGCAGAACGAGGACACTCGGCCGTACCTGGAGCAGTACATGGGCGGCGCCGGCGAATACGACGCGGAACAACGCCTCAAGTTGATGAGCACGCTGCATCACGTGGTCGCAAGTGACTTTGCGGGCTGGCACGAGGTGTGCTCGATTCATGCAGAAGGCTCGTTTGCTACGCAAAAGATGATGCTCCTCGCCGAGGCGCCATCAAAGGACTACAAGAGCAAGGCGCGGGACATCGTCGGACTCGATGGCTAAGCCCGTTGCGTGACGCCGCAGATTCGGAGGACGTGATGCTGCAACAAGTGAAAGACGCAAGAGAAGCTCCTGAAATGTTGGAGTCGTTCGATCCGAGTAACGGCAAGAAGCTCGGTGAGGTCCGAATCTCCACCGCGGCCGACGTCAAAGCCACGGTCGCGCGTGCTCGGAAGGCGCAGGTCGGGTGGGCTGCGATGGGCGTCGACGGGCGAAACCGAGTCCTCAACCGGCTTCGTGGTGTCCTCATCGACCGCGCTTTGGAAATCGCGAAGATCGTGTCTTCGGAGAACGGCAAACCCGTGGCCGAACCGGTCGGCCTCACGGGTCCGTTGTGTGAAACGGTCAAGCTGCACACCGGCATCGCGAAACGGCTCGAGTCCGGTGTGAAAGTCAGCCCCACGTTCTTCCTCGGCTCGAAGGCCCGCGTTTTCTACGAGCCTCTCGGTGTCGCGGGTTTCGTGCTCCCTTGGAACTTTCCCTTTGAGCTCGGCGTCAAACACATGATTCCGGCGCTGGCCGCGGGCAATTCCGTCGTGCAGAAGCCCTCGGAATCCAATCCATTGATCGGTGAAATGATCGTGGATCTGTTCCGCGATGCTGGCGTGCCCGACGGCGTCGTGCAGATGGTTCATGGATATGGCGAAACCGGTGCCGCGCTCATCGACGAGGCGGACGTCATCTGCTTCGTCGGATCGCCAAGAACTGGGCGCCGGGTCATGGAGCGTGCCGCCCAGACACTGACTCCGGTGGTGCTCGAGCTCGGCGGCAACGATGCGGCGATCGTCCGCGAGGATGCCGACCTCGATTTCACGGCTCAGGGTCTCGTCAACGGCACCTGTTACAACACCGGTCAGGTCTGTAACGGCATCGAACGCATCTACGCGCCGGCTGGTCTCGTCGAGCCCCTAACAGAAAAGATCATCGCGATCGTGAAGGAGATGCGTCAAGGCGACCCAAGCGGTCGAGGTGACTACGACCTCGGGCCAATTACCTGGGCTCCGCAGCTCGAGGTCTACGAGGCTCACACGGCCGATGCGCTGCACAAAGGCGCAGAGCTGCGGCACGGCGGAGTCGTCGAGCGCAAGAATGGCGGGCTCTTCTGGCCGCCCACCGTGCTGACCGGCATGACGCACGACATGCTCATGATGCAGGAGGAGACCTTCGGCCCGTTCTTGCCCATCATGGCGGTCGACAGCGACGAAGAGGCGATTGGCTCGGCCAATGACTCGAAGTACGGCCTGGGTGCGAGTGTTTGGACTCGCAATGAAGCGGCTGGCGAAGCGATGGCGAGACGGATCCGTGCAGGTTCGGTGATGGTGAACAACGCCGTGCAATCGGGTGGCTGTGTGACGCTGCCGTTCGGCGGCGAGGGCGAGTCCGGCGTTGGGCGCGTTCAGGGTGAGCAGGCTTTTTACACGTACGTCGCCACCAAGAGCGTGATGACTTGCCCGAAGAGCACCGAGGGTCTGTGGATGCCTTATGATGCGGGTTCCGCATCTCTTGCCAAGGGCTTAACCAAGGTGTTCAGCGGGCGTCGCGTCAGCGAGCGCGTCTCGGGCGTGGTCGACGTCATCCGTAACTGGCCACGTCGCTGATGAAAGACTTGCGCGGACAAAACGCAGTGCTGACCGGTGCCTCGAGGGGGCTCGGGCCTTACATCGCACGGGCGTTGGCACAAAAGGGTGTCAATCTCGCGCTGACCGCCCGGACAGCCGACGCACTCGAAGCGACCGCGAAAGAAGTGTCCGCGTTGGGCGTCAATGCAGTCGCCATTCCGGCGGACGTCACCGATCAGGAAGGCCGCAAACGACTCGTGGAAGGGGCCGTGGCCGCCAACGGCCCGATCGACATTCTCATCAACAACGCCGGCATCGAGTGGGTGTGCGAGTACAGCAAGATGTCGGTGGAGCAGATCGGGCAGATGGTGCAGACCAACCTCGTCGCGCCGCTCATCCTCTCCAGGCTCGTGCTGCCAGAAATGATTGCGCGTGACAGCGGCCACGTCGTGATGATGTCTTCACTGGGCGGGAAGAAGGGCTCGCCTTATTCGGCCACCTACGCCGCGACCAAGGCCGGCCTCATCGAGTGGACCAGCGGCGTCCGTGAAGAGCTCCGCAGCACCGGAGTGAGCGCATCCGTGGTCTGCCCGGGCTTCGTGTCTGAAGCGGGGATGTTCGCCGAGTACGGCAAGCGCGCGCCACGACTTTCAGGAGAGAGCCCGCCAGAAAAGGTCGCTGACGCCGTCGTGCAAGCGATCGAGCGTGACGTTCCGGAGATCATCGTCAACCCCGGACCCAAGCGGCTGCTGACCATTACCAACGCCATCAGCCCTGGGGCCGTCTCGTGGCTCCTCCGACGCTTCGGAGTCTACGAGTTCTATCGTCAACAGGCCGAAGACAACCAGGCCTAGTAGGTGAATTCACCGGGCACGAGCAGGCGTGATTTCGAAGGGGTTGGGCTCATTTGTAGGCGGAGCGTCCCGCCCCGGGTAATCGCGTCATGGGAGAGCACGGGGATGGGGAGAGCCTGCCCGTCGAGCGCGGCGCTCGTCACGAAGACACTGTCCGGGCCATTGCCGTCTGCTTCGATGACGAAGGTCTCGCCGTCATGGTGGCTCGGGCTCAGGTGCACGGTGATGCGCTCGAATAAAGGGCTTCCGAGCCGGTACTCGGGTAGCCCAGGGGTCACTGGATAGAAGCCCATCGCTGAAAAAACGAACCATGCGCTCAGCGCGCCGGCGTCGTCGTTGCCCGGGAGCCCGTCGGGACCCCGTCCGAAGAAACGTTCCATCGCGGATCGGGCCTCGCGCTGCGTGTGGTGCTCCGCGCCAGGCACAAACGTGAAGAGATAGGGATACGCCATGTCGGGCTCGTTCCAGAGCACGAAGCGGTCGGTATCGAACACCCAGGTGAGCCGGTCGACGAAGGCTTGTTCGCCCTGCAGCGCGATCAGTCCTTCGACATCGTGTTGGACGAAGAATGCGTACTGCCAGGCGGTGCCCTCGACATAACCGGGCCCCCCGAGCCGAAAAGGAGCCGAACCTTCCTCCGCGTCCGGATCGAAAGGCTCTAGGAACGAGCCGTCGGCATTCCTCGGTCGAAGTGTGCCGGTCTCGTCGTCGTAGAACCCGCGATAGGACTGGCCCCGCTCCAAGAGGGCGGACGCCTCGTTGTCACGGCCGAGAGCCTCTGCGAGTTGGGCGAGCGCCCAGTCGGCAAGTGCGTACTCGAGCGTCGTCGACACAGGTCCCCACACCGTGTCGGCACGCTCCATCGGAACGAAGCCGAGATCGAGGTACTCGGCGTCGCCCGGCCGGTGGCTCTCACGTTCCGCCGCGCCGCGCAAAACATCGTACACGGGGGCGACGTCGAAGTCCGTGAGACCCTTCACGTAAGAGTCCGCAAATACGATCGGTGCGGGGTCCCCGACCATGGGCTGCACCTCGTCGCTGATCAGCTCCCACTTGGGCGGAGCATTGGCGTGAAGGGTCATGTCCTGCATCCCTTTGACGATCTCGAGCTGCGTCTCCGGGTACACGAGCGTGAGAAGAGGATGGAGGGTGCGGTACGTATCCCAGAGCGAGAACACCGTGTACCGCGCTCCATCGTCTGCTTGGCCGATCTCGTCACGAGAGAAAATCGGATACGTCCCGTCGACGTCGCTCAAAATGCTGGGATGGATCAGCGCATGGTAGAGGGCTGTATAGAAGCGAACGCGATCGTCGTCGGTCCCGCCGGCGACTTCGACGCGTCCGAGGTGCTGTTGCCACACCACAGATGCAGCGTCGCGCGCTTCGTCGAAGGGCAGTTGCTCGGCGTCCAAGTTTGCTCGGGCCTGCTCGACGCTTACCCAGGACAGCCCGATCCATACGGTCACGGGCTCCTTGGGCGCCGTCTCGTAGCGTAGAAACGCCATGGCATTCCCCCTCGCTCCGGCTTCGTCGCTGATGGCGCCGTCCTCGACGACGCCCACGGAGTCGGCCGCGCGGTCGGTCCGTGCAACGAAGTAGAGCCGCCCTCCGCCCCCTTCGAAACAGAATTGTCCGAATGCTGCGGAGCCAGCGATCTCGTTGGGTCCCGCGACCTCGAGCTCGCCCTGATTCCTGACCCACGAGATACCGCGTGCCGCATCGACCGTGATGTTGGCGGGCTCGTCCTGAGGAAACCAAAAGCGAAAAACCGCGGTTCGGGGAGTTGCCGTCATCTCGGCAACGGTGTCCATGTCGCTGAGCTCCGCTGCATAGTACCCGGCATAGGCGACCTCATTGCGGTACGTGGAGCCGTACTCATCGAAGTCAGTGGGAGGTGCGCCCGACGTCGGCACGACTACCGGAAGGCCGAGGTCGGGACAGCCGACACCGCTCAGGTGCGTCAAGCCGAAGCCATGAATCTGCGGGTCCCCGTATCGGTAGCCGCCGTTCACGAACGCTCCTTCGAGCCCATCCGTGACCGTGGTTAGCTTCGTATGAGGGCTGGGCGACGCCATCCCCCAGGGCACGAGCGCGCCAGGAAAGGTCATCCCGTCCGCTGCTGTTCCGATGAACGGATCGACTTGTGCCGCGAGGGGGGCACCCGCAGGTGGGCTCGGCGCTTCGTACCCACCGCCGCCAGACGCGCTACAGGCTGCCGCAAAGGTGAGCATCAGCGTGAACGCTCGGGTGCAAGAGTGGTTCCGGCCCGGCGGGGTTTGTGGTTCTGGGGCGTGCATCGTGCTCCTAGGAGTCGTCGGCGGTCTCGAGCAAGATACTCCTTCGACCGAGCATGTTCATCCGAGTCGTGCGCACGACCGAGGGCGGAACGATTCGACCGTCAGCAAATCGGAATCGGAGTGCATCCTCGGGGCACTGCACCACGCAAGCACCGCATCTCAAGCAATCGTCCGGGCGGGCGATACGAACTTTGCGTCGGTGGCCATCCATTTCGAACACGTTTTTGGGACAGACGAGCACGCATCGCGCACTGCCTGTGCACTTGTCCTCCACGAGCTCTACGTCGAATCGGTTCTTGAAGGAATTGATGTAGCTCGGAAACCACGGAGTCGATCCTGTGAGATCGACCGACAGCACCAGCGTGACCACGGTCGCTGAAATCGCAGCGCCGAGCAACTGCACCAGAGTTGGAGAATCAAGTGCGAAGAAAGCGGCGGAACCTAAGGCGGCACCGAAGATGGTCAACGCGGCGAAGGTGACAAATCGCTTCGCGCCGACGATCGGCACATACGGGACGGCGGCGAGCAGCCCAAAGACCATGATGAGCGCGATCGTGCCGCAGACCAAAGCCGTCCGAAGGTCGATCAAGAGCCAGACGACCAGCATCAAGATTGGCGTCATGGGCGCAGCCCACATCACGGCCATCTCCATCCGCTCCCAAAGCGGAAAGCGCATGTGGCGATCCCGCTTCACGGTGCGGTATCCACGATCGAGATAGGCGGGGAGATCTTCGAGACGCGCAGGTCCCCATCGGGTCTCGAACCCCGTCGTGGCGGTGATCTTGTGCGGCTCGATACCCGTTGCGGCGAGCTGCGGCAGTATCAACATTCGATGTGAGACTCGACTCGAGATAGCGCAAGCTCGAACCGCTGCGACGACCTCGTGATGCGTGAGGTGGCCCCCTCCAGCAGCGCACCAGACATTGATGCCCTGGCTATCCGCGACCAGCAGCCAGACGTCACGTCCGTCGAGCGTCTCGATCATGCGTCGCACCGTCAGGGTGAAGTTACCGGTGACGATGACCGGTGCGGCGGCGTCGGGTTTTCCGATCGCACGAAGGCCAGGCCGGGTTCGATGAGGAAACAGTCGAAGTGTCGTGTCGCGGAGCCAGCCGGGGAAGTCTTGGAGTTTCATGCCGCCAGTCCTTGGTTCGCGCCGCGCACGATCGCGATACCGGCCGGTCGAATGTGCTCTTCGTGAACGTCCCGAAATCCGGCTTTGGAGATCAACCCAGAGAGATCCTTCAGGGCGTGGGTAGTGGTCTGGGTTGCCAGCCAGGTCGCTGCGGCCAACGGCCACCGAGCCAATTTTCGAACGAACCTCTTCGGAGCGCTCGGGGGGAGCACCTCGTCAGCAACCACGATCAGCCCGTCGGGAACGAGCAGCCCGGCGGCTCTACTCAGCACATACTCGCGCTCTTCGGGGAACAGCTCACTGAACATGAGACAGGACACGACCGCGTCGAACGTCTCCGGCTCGAACCGGTCCTCGATCTCCATCGCACCGAGCTCAATCCACTCTACATCACCAGAGGCAGCCTTTCCCTTCGCGACCTCCAGCATGCCCGGATCCTTGTCGATGCCGACAACGCTTGCGCCACGTGCCGCGCACGCGAGGCTGAGGCCGCCTGTGCCACATCCCAGATCCAGAACGCGTGCTCCCGGTGTGACGGCGATCTCTGCCACGCGCTCATACACTCGCCCGATCGTTCCGCGGGAGATGAGGCGAATGCCTCGGTCGTAGCGAGTCGGGGTCGACTCCAGTATCTTCATCAGGACGTAGCTACTCATTTCGTCCTCCCGCCCCGTCGAGGAACGTCGTGACCACCAAGTCGGGCACATCATCGAGTGGAGGCCAAAGGCCGCCACTTCCCCAGTGCTGGACATACATGAGCGACAGAAGACCGATGAAGAGCAGCGCGAGTTGGGGCGGGGGTCGGTCGTCCCGGATTTCTCCCTCGTTCACACCAGCCTCGAGGACTTCAACGACCTTCGCGACCAAAGGAGCCAAGTGCTCGACGATTAGCGGATAGGTTTCCGGTCGGAAGCTCATCGCTTCCCGAACCAAGACCTTCACGAAACCTTCATTCTCGCGAAGGACCTCCACGTCTGCGGCAGCAAGCGCACGCAGCCGGTCTCGCACGGTTGCGCCCATCTCGGCGGATTCGTACTTTCGTAGCGCCCGATGACACGCTTCCTCGATTACCGCGGCAAAGAGATCGTTCTTGCTCGGGAAGTAGTTGTAGAGCGTCCCTTTCGCAAAGCCGGCATCGTTGGAGATCGTGTCCACACCGGCTCGAGCGATACCGTGCGCGGCGAAATGCGTGGCCGCCGTTTCGATCAATTTTTGGCGAGCTAAGTCTTTAGATTCCTTGGATATTCTGGCCATGATACAATATGGGTGACCGGTCACCCATATTGTGGGCCTATGTTAGGGGCGTGTCAAACGGCGCGGGACTCGCGCGATGTGCCCGCATACGGCTCGCGGATGAATGAACCACTCGCATCCATTGGAGTAGACAAGACCCAGTGGGAATCCGATCACGTGGTTACCTCGGCAAGAACGCGACTATACAGTCGCCTCACCAACAAGATGACTGATTGCACGCTAATCTGCAAAAAGGGCGCGCCGCTGTTATGGCGGGTTAGCGTGAGGGACCACGCCGCCGCCCCAAGAACCGAGATACCCGTTGGCAATACGCATCGTATGCATCTCCGTACTGCTTGCTAAGCCAAGGTTCCTCTGTGAATGGTGCGAGCGCGAACCATGCCATCGCGACAATGCAAAGGACCCATGCGCGAAGAGAGTTCGCGAGGATGCCCCAGCCCAACAGCAGCACGATATCCCCGGCGTACTGCGGATTTCGCGTGAAGCGATAAGGACTGACCTCCACGAGCGAGTCTTGCAGTCCTGAAGTGGCGTGAACGCCCAGGACTCGGACGCCCCAGAGTGCGAGCGCAAGCCCGCCTGCGATGAGGGTCGCGCCAATAGGACCTCGAAGCCAATGACCGAAGGAAAACGTGTTCCAGTCGAGCACGCCGACCGCAGCGAGTCCCACCGCACACAGACCTGTCAGCGTCCACACCAAGCGATACTGCCAGGAGTTGCGCGCTGGCGGCGGCCAGATTCGCATCGTCGGACGTGCCAGCGAGACCACGAGGCAGCCTCCGAGCAAAACCTCTGCGGTGAGAGTTGCGACAAAAATCACATCGCGCATGATGGAGACAGAGACAGATAGAGGTTCGGAGGTGGGGAAGGCCGTCCCACCACTTCTTGACTCTGTACTATGGTACGGACCTCAGCGTCACCCCCAGGAGGTCACCGTGGTCAAGCCAGCTTGCCAAAGGGGCCTGCTCCCCGTAGGAGGCCCTCGCGATGGAGGCCATCGTCGCCCTGAAAACGCACTACTGCGAGTGGTTGGACGGCAAGCGCTGGGATCGCTGGGCGGGGCACCCGGGACACGAGAACGGTTGGCTCAGGCAATTGTCGCGCAGCGCTGACCAAGCTCTCGGGGAAGCCCTCCATGTCGGACTTGCACCAGGACAAAAACCATGAGCACCACCGCGTTACTCACCGGGGCCGCGGGTAAAGTCGGCAAGTACGTCATCGGGGCGCTGGCTCGGCGGGGTGTTGAAGTGGTGGCCACCGACATCGTCTCGGAGGGGATCCCTGTGGAAATCCGTTTTGAGCCTTGCGACCTCACCGATGCCAACGCGGTACGCCGTCTCGTCGCGCGGGTGAAGCCGGACGTCATCGTGCACTGCGCTGCGGTCGTGGCGCCGATCTCCTATGCCGAGCCCGAGCGCGCCGAAGCGGTGAACCTCGGCGGCACCCGGCATCTGATCGCCGCGGCGCAGAAGCACGCGCCCGACGCGTTTGTCGTGTTTGTATCGAGCTACGCGGCGTTCGGTCCTTGTGCGCCGGGGGATCCGGTTCGGCAGTCGACCGATCCCTGCTGGCCGGATGACAACTATGGTCTGCAGAAGCTCACCGCCGAAAGTTGGCTGCGGTACTCGGGGCTGCGCCAGTGTTCGCTGCGGCTCGGCGCGGTGATGGATCTCGAAGACCTGATGCCAAAGCACCCGAGCTACCGTCCGTTCGTCTTCATGGTGTCGCTCGATCAGCCCGAGCACGGCGTCGACGTGCGAGATGCCGCACGCGCGATCGCGTCGGCGGCCGCTCAGCAGCCCGACGGGCATCTGTTCCTGATCGGCGGCGACGAATCCTGGAAAGTGACCGCTCGCCAGCTCCGCGGCGAGGTGTTTGGTGCGATGGGTTTGTCCATGCCTGCCGACGATGCCTTCCGCCCCGGCACAGACCCATCCGTCAAGGACGGTTGGTTCTACGAGTGCTGGATGGACGAAAAGTACAGCGAGCAGCAGCTCGGCTTCCAACGAATCTCGAGAGAGGCTTACATGGAGGAGCTTCGTAAACGCTACCGCGTCAGAAACCTGGCGCTTCTGCCACTCCGCCCCGTGGTTTCGCGGGCTCTTGCGAAGGCCTCACCTTACACGGGCAAGAATGCAATCGACCCTGGCGCCACCCTCTGGTCCGACGCCTGCCAAGTCTACGAAATCTCTCCGGCCGTAGCTCGAAACCGCAGCAGCACCCCACCACCCCCATCTCCCTTCACCGCAAGAAGGGGACAGTCCCCTTCTTGACAGGGTTCGTTGCCGCGGGTCACTCGGCCGCACGCAGCCTTGCCAGCACCGCCCCGGTGAACGAAGGACGCAGGTAGAACCCCCGCGGCATTGTCCATTGAACGGCGCCTTCCTCGTCAGGTGCCCGTCGGCGGCTCCTTCCGTGCGGGGCCTTCGGCCGCACTTGCAGGACCTCGCCGAGATGCCCGGTGATCTGCTCGACGTCGCCCGCCGCGATCATCTCCGCGAGACGCTCCCAGTCGGCGCGCAGTAGTCTCTTCTCGTCTTCGGTCGGCACCCACAAGTACGCACGGCCCACTCGCCGATCGCGCAGTGGTGTATCAGAAGCGGCCTCGACAGGGACGAACAGCACCTTCGAGAGCTTCTTGACAACGATGCTCTGTTCCCACTCGGTGTCCGCCATCGAGGAAAGCGAAATCGAGCAAACGAACGTCGATTCTTTGGGCTTGCCCGTGGCGTCGAGTGGAACGGTCTTGAGCTCAATCCCAAGCTCCACGAAATCCGGTTCTGCACGTGACCCCGCCGTCGCGCCAAGCACCTTCTCGAGGATTTGCCCCGCGATCCCCTTGGCTCGCACCGATTCGCTCGGCACGTCGACACTCACGCTCGCACCGAGCTCGCCGAGCGTCAGCCCCGCAACGCTCCAAGCTCGTGACAACAACTCCTGCTCGGATTCCGGCGGCCCGCCTAACCCTTTGAAAAAGGGGACTGTCCCCTTTTTTGTCAATGCAGCTCGCAGACTTTGGTGCCGAAGAGGCGTTCCAGGCCGGTGAGGAGGGCCTCGCTTGGGTCTACGAAGAGGCCGGTTTCAGCGAGGTTGACGCGCCAGTCGCCCGGGGAGTCGAGCTCGAGCGTGACCGGGCAAGGGCCCGGGTATCGTTCGAGCATCGAGCGGAGGGAGTCGAGCTTGCTTCGGTCGATGGTTTCGACCGTGAGGCGCACGGTGATCGCAGTCGTGCGTTCTTGGAGGGCCTCACTCAAGAGCGTCGCGTCTTCGAGGAGGATCTTGGCCTCGGGTGCCGCGCTGTCGTCGTTGCGGTCCTGCTCGTGCTTCACGCGACCGCTGAGCAGAATGGGCTCGCCGGACTGAAGCGCCTCGCGGATGCCGCCTGTTTCGAGAGGCTTCGGGCGCACGATCACTTCGATGCGGCCGAGCGCGTCTTCGATGTGGAAGAACGCCATCGTGTGCCCCATCTTGGTGCGGCGTTCTCGGTAGCCCTCGACCGTGCCGCCAACGGTGATTTGCCGGTGGTTCCCGAGTTGGGCGGCGCTTTCGGTCGTCGCATCGCAAAAGCGCAATAGCTCGCCTCGATAGCGGTCGAGCGGGTGCCCCGAAACATAGAAGCCGAGCGCGCCCTTCTCGCGCGAAAGTTGGTCGCGCGAATCCCAGGGGTCGAGCACGGGAAAGCTCCCGCCCGGGTGCTCGTAGGCTTGAGATTCTTCCTCGCCGCCCATCAAGCCGAACAGGCTCTCTTGGCCGCTCGAGCGCTCCGCTTGGATCCGCTTGCCTCGCTCGATGGCCGATTCGATGGCCACAAACGACTGCGAGCGATGCACATTGATGGCGGCGTGAACCGTATCGAACGCCCCACACTGAACCAGTGCTTCGATCACGCTCTTGTTCACGCGTCGCAGGTCAACCCGTGCGCAAAAATCAAACAGATCGAC
>Ga0209456_10000762_pt1 | contig 16659 bp, 14 predicted proteins | sample COG_11_FD_184755 | JGI IMG/M metagenome (GOLD analysis project Ga0209456, IMG submission 184755) | Pelagic marine sediment microbial communities from the LTER site Helgoland, North Sea, for post-phytoplankton bloom and carbon turnover... | ecosystem: Environmental > Aquatic > Marine > Neritic...
GCGGCCCCTGATGGGGCCGCTTTAACCTTGCCAACCTCTATCGAGCCGCTCACCGCGTTGGCTCCGACGGATCGGGCGACTTTGAGCGATGCCGTCCATCAGCATATGGAATGTTAGTTTACGTTGGCGATGGTCCGGGCCCTCATCGGTTATCAAATCTGGATATCTCCGTGACACTTTGGTGATTTTCGCCGCGTAAGGTTTTGCCTCCATGTCTTTCACAGGAGGTTTACCGATGAACCCAAGACTAATAGCCAGCGTCACTTGCGGCATCGCATTGATGCTGCTGGTTCCCGAACTTGCGCGTAGCGAAGGCGGTAAAACGTACAAGGTGACAATTACGAATCTGACCGCTGGGCAGCCGTTCAGCCCTCCCGTAGTCGTAACACATTCGAAACGAACGGGGATATTCAGTGTTGGCGAGACGGCCAGCGAAGCGATACAGGCGATCGCGGAGAACGGCAACAATGGACCGCTACTGGCCGCACTTGGTGATGACGCAAATGTGCACCAGGTAGTGGCAGGTATGGCCCCGCTGGTTCCGGCCAATGACCCGGGCGGCACCGGATTCGGGAACTCGATGACGTTCGAGATTACAGCCCATGGACGAGCCCGCTTCCTGTCCTTCGCAAGCATGCTGATCTGCACGAATGACGGATTTACAGGTCTCGACACTGTCAGCCTGCCGAGATCCAGGAAGACGGTGTATTCGGCGGGCTATGACGCGAGAACCGAGACCAATACCGAAGACTTCGCCGACATCGTGCCGCCTTGCCAGGGCCTAATAGGTGTTTCCTCGGATGATCCGGGCACTGGCACGAGTAATCCGTTGCTGGCCGAGGACGGCGTCGTCATCCCCCACGTCGGGATCATTGGCGGCATCGACCTGATTCCCGAAGTGCACGGCTGGAGCGATCCTGTCGCAAAGATCGAGATAGAACGGGTGCGCCACCGGGGTGACGATAGTGATGACGACAGTGACAGCGACTGATTCGGGCCGGCGGGCTTCGATCGGCCGCGCGTAGAAGCCAGAAGCGGCGCACGGACGCGCCGCGACCCGTTTCGCCGCTGTGATATTTTCATGATATTTCCGGTCTACTATTCCAATACGCCCAAAAGGACGCAGAAGAAAGGGGCTTACGAGGGGATAGTTTCGTTGAAAAATCGCCGCATACTCCTGGTAGAGGATGAACAAGACATCGCCGAGTTGGTGTCACTTCACCTGGGCGATCTTTGTGACGACTTCGTAGTCGCGCGGGATGGTTACGAAGGCATGCGTCTCGCAACATCCGAGAGCTGGGCGTTAACGATCCTCGATCTTCGATTACCAGGCCCCGATGGTCTCGAAATCTGCCGCGCAATTCGGCGCGAGCTCCCATACCAGCCGATACTGATGCTGACGTCAAAATCCGCCGAACTCGATCGCGTCCTGGGCCTCGAAACCGGTGCAGACGACTACCTGACGAAACCGTTCAGCGTGCTGGAACTCGTTGCGCGCGTGCGGGCGATATTCCGGCGCATCGAGAGCATGGCGCAGGCTCCACGTGCGAGTACAGATCCAGACGACAAGATCCAGGCGGGAAACCTGACGATCAATCCAAACCGTAGAGAGGTAACGCTCGGCACCAGGCAGATCGACCTGACTGCGCGAGAGTTTGATCTGCTCAATTACTTCGCCCGTAATCCCGGGCGCGTGTTCCGCCGCGCCGACTTGTTGGACAAGGTGTGGGGATACGGCCACGAGGGCTATGAGCACACCGTCAATTCCCACATCAATCGCCTACGTGCCAAGATCGAAAGCGACCCGTCGAAGCCGGAAATGATCGTGACCGTATGGGGCGTGGGCTACAAGTTTTCCCGCCAGGAATCGGCTAACTCCGCGATTTGAGAGACGTGAATACGCTATTTGCAAAACTGTCGACGGCATTACTGATCATTGTCGCGCTCATGGGGTCTGTATTTTTCGTTGTCGACAGAATCAATACGCGCCTTTACTACGAAGAACTAACCCAGCGACTCAATTCACCCATCGCAATGTACGTCACCGGACAGCGTGACCTGATCACGGACGGCGCTCCGGACCTCGACAGTCTCCGGGATCTCGCGAGCCACGCAATGGTAATAAACCCGACCGCCGAGATTTATTTGCTGGATACTACGGGCAAGATTCTCGGTCACGGCCTGCCGCCGGAAACCGTCATGCTCGACAAGGTGGACCTGGAACCACTAAAAGAATTGATACGAGGCTCGGCGCCGATGCCGATTCGCGGCGATGACCCACGCAGCGGCTCGGCCCGCAAAGTTTTCTCTGCGTTTGAGGTTCGCACCGAGGGGAGGCTCGAAGGGTATCTATACGTAGTTCTTGGCGGGCAGACGTATGAAACGCTTTCCCGGGATATTGGAAACTCCTACGTCGGGAAAACGAGTTTCTTCATCGCCATCGCGATTGTCGTAACGGCAGCGATCATCGGCCTGCTGGTGTTCGGCTTGCTCACGCGACGCTTGAAGAAATTAAGCGAAGAAATGCGGCGGGTCAGTGACTCCGGCTTCGACCTGGTACCCGAGTTCGATGTCGACTCCGCAGGTTCAGACGAGATCGACCAACTTGCACGCTCTTTCGTAACGATGTCGGGCAAGATCAAGGATCAGCTTGCGCAGCTGAAGGAAAACGACAATTTGCGTCGTGAACTCGTATCAAATATATCTCACGATCTTCGTACGCCTCTGTCGGCGATGCAGGGCTACCTGGAAACCCTGATTATCAAGGGCGAAAGCTTGCCTGACGAAGAGCGGGAACGTTACCTCAAGATTGCTCGTCGACACACGGTAAGGCTTGGCAGCCTCATTGGCGACCTTTTCGAATTATCGAAACTCGACTCTGCGAGCGTGACGCCTCGATTGGAAGCATTTTCCGTTGCCGAGCTCGTTCAGGACATAGCCCAGGAATTTCAGCTCGAGGCTGAGAAGAAACAGATCACGCTGTCTATCGACCGCAATACGGAGTCTGCAGCTACGATCGGTGACATTGGCCTGATCCAACGGGTGCTCGAAAACCTGGTTCGAAACGCGATCCGGTTTACGCCGGTGGGTGGCGAAGTGACGTTGAGCATTTCGGAGCGTCCGCAGTCGATAGCCGTTGCCGTATCCGATACGGGCAGCGGTATACCCGACAAGGAGATCACGCACATCTTCGATCGTTTCTATCAATCTCCGCGGGGCGATGATGCGCGCTCCGGATCGGCAGGGCTCGGTCTCGCGATCGTTAAGCGAATACTGGACCTGCACGAAAGCCGTATCACGGTTGAGAGCAAGGTCAATGCCGGTACCCGATTCGAATTCGAATTGCCCCTCCACAAACAGGCAGCCTGAAATCGATACGGCCGAGGGGCAGAGCTCCCGACGCGCGGATTTTCGGTGAACGGGTTTTGCCGTCCACCGTGACCCAAGGTAGGGCCGATGCTCTATACTTGATCCATAACCAACAAGAACATGTGGCCTGGAACGAGGCCATCCATCCTCCGTGGGGTCCGACCATGAATCCGAACCATCGCTACGTAGCATCGGCGTTTGTCGGCGCAACTCTCATCGCACTTCTAGGTGCGCTACTGTATCCCGCCGCCGCTGTAGCGGCATCGGAAAGCAGTGCAATTGATTTCACCGGTCACTGGGCCGGTTTCGCGGCCCTCGCTATTTTCGTTGTCGCCTACCTCGTTGTGATCGCGGAAGAGATGCTCCATCTCAGGAAATCCAAACCCGTCATCGTTGCCGCAGGCATTATTTGGGCGCTGGTCGCCATCGCCTACATGCAGCACGGCGACACGCACACCGCCGGGGAGGCGGTCCGACACAACCTGGTCGAATTCGGCGAGCTGTTTCTATTCTTGTTGGCAGCGATGACCTATATCAACACCATGGATGAACGCGGCGTATTTGACGCACTGCGCGTGTGGCTCGTTTCCCAAGGGTTCTCGCTCAAAAAGATTTTCTGGCTCACGGGACTGTTCGCGTTCTTTCTCTCCCCGATCGCCGACAATCTGACCACTGCCCTCCTCATGTCGACGGTCGCGATGGCGGTCGGCGGCTCGAACAAGAAGTTCGTCGTCCTTGCCTGCATCAACATCGTGGTCGCCGCGAACGCCGGCGGCGCGTTCAGCCCGTTCGGCGACATCACGACGCTGATGGTGTGGCAGAAAGGCATCGTAAATTTCCAGGAATTCTTCGTCCTGTTTCTTCCCTCCGTGGTGAACTGGCTGGTCCCGGCCGTGATCATGAGTTTCGCGATTTCTGACGCCCAGCCTGACGAGGTTACCGAGGAAGCCGTACTTCGTCACGGCGCCTGGGTAGTATGCGGCTTATTCATCGTAACCATCGCGATGGCCGTCTCCGCGCACAACGTCCTGCATCTCCCACCAGTACTGGGCATGATGACGGGGCTCGGTCTGCTGAAGTTGTACGGCTACTACCTCAAACGGCGCGCTGCTTTCTTTCCCGGGACAGCAGACGAGGACTTTAGCGACATGGCACTGGAGATCGAGATGGGTGAGGAACCCCCGACGTCGGGACGCAAGCAGTTCGATATCTTCAAAAACCTGGAGCGCGCCGAGTGGGACACGCTCATGTTCTTCTACGGCATCATTTTGTGCGTGGGTGGCCTGGGCACGCTTGGTTACCTGGCGATGGGTTCGCAGTTTATGTACGGCGATTTGGGACCCACGACCGCGAACATTCTCGTCGGCATCATATCCGCTATCGTTGACAACATTCCGGTCATGTTCGCCGTGCTGGCGATGCTGCCGGACATGAACCATGGTCAGTGGCTACTCGTGACCCTGACCGCCGGGGTTGGCGGGTCATTGTTGTCGATTGGCTCGGCTGCCGGTGTCGCCGTGATGGGACAAGCGCGCGGTATTTACACTTTCTTTGCGCACCTGAAGTGGACCTGGGCCATTGCGTTGGGCTACGCGGCCAGCATTTATGTGCATTTTCTGGTCAACGCGAGTGCGTTCGAGTAGCACGGCTGAGCGCTCGATTGGCACTCACGACCATGGATTTCACAAAACTGATTAAAGAAATACCGAAGGCTGAATTGCACCTGCACATCGAGGGCACGCTGGAGCCCGAGCTGATGATGCGGCTGGCAAAGCGCAATGGAATCCGCATCCCCTACGACAGTGTCGAGGAAATTCGGCGTGCGTACGAATTCACGGATCTGCAGTCTTTTCTCGACATCTACTACGCCGGCGCTGCGGTGCTGCAAAGCCGGCAGGATTTCCATGACCTGACGTACGCGTATCTCGAGCGCGCTGCGGCCGATAACGTACGACATGTCGAAATCTTCTTCGATCCACAGACACACACTGAACGTGGCATTGCGTTCACCACAGTGCTCGACGGAATCTACGGCGCCCTCGAAGCCGGCGAGGCACAGCTTGGGATCACCTTCCGACTCATCATGTGTTTCTTGCGGCATCTGAGTGCCGACGCGGCGATGATGACGCTTGATTCGGCGCTGCCGCACAAAGCGCGCTTGCACGCCGTTGGCCTCGACTCCTCCGAGGTCGGTCACCCGCCGTCCAAGTTCACGCGTGTCTTTGACCGCGCCCGTGACGCCGGCCTGCTTACCGTTGCACATGCCGGTGAAGAAGGGCCGCCGGAGTACATCCGCGAAGCGCTGGATCTGCTCATGGTTCGGCGCATCGACCACGGCGTTCGCTGTCTTGAAGACCCGGAACTGGTTGAGCGGCTGGTTGACGAACAAATCCCGCTCACAGTTTGTCCATTGTCGAACGTCAAGCTACGCGTTTTCGACACGCTTGAGCAACACAACCTGGCGAGACTTCTGGACGCCGGTCTCTGCGTGACCGTGAATTCCGACGATCCGGCCTACTTCGGTGGCTACATCGGAGACAACTTCCTGCAAGTCCAGCAAGCGCTGCGGTTGGATGCAAATCAATTGCAGACTCTTGCAAGAAACGCGTTCACGGCAAGCTTTCTGTCACCGGATGACATCGGGCGACACGTCAGTGCTGTGGATTCCGTATTTGATTCGGCCTAGAGTGCGCTCTTTGTGAACCACGGACACGCGGAAAACCCGGATATTTCCACTTTTCGCTAAGGCGATGCGGGTTTCTGGAACACCAGGAAATGTTGCTGCGGAAGGAACGATTCCGTTCTCAGCCAACTGAAACCCAATGCCGTGATCTCTTTGCGTGCCTGCGCTTCCGTCATATTGTGAAGCTTCCCGGAGGAGCTCGGATTAGATTCGGCACGATCCTCGACCACGATCAGACGGCCGCCAGGCCTTAGCGCCTTGTACATTGCCTCGCCCATTTCGCGCGGGTGCGAAAACTCGTGATAGGCATCGACGATGAAGATTAGGTCAGAGCTCTGCTCGCCCAACCCGGGATCGTCGACGCGGCCGAGCAATGTGTCGATATTGTCGACGCCGCGCTCGCGTTTACGGCGCTCGATTTCATCGAGCATTTCCTGCTGAATGTCGACCGCGTACACAACACCGTTAGGGACACGCTCGGCGACACGAAAGCTGAAGTAGCCCGTACCGGCGCCAATGTCCGCGACGGCATCGTCTGCTTCGACTGGCAGCGCTGCGACCAAGAGATCGGTACGCTCGTCGCGCTCGCGGCCTGGTCGATCGAGCCGGCTCATACTGTAATGGCTCATGACGTTTGCGATCTCGCGACCCATGTAGACCTTGCCGATGCCGTTGCCCGAAGGCGTTCGCGTCTCATAGACCGGTGTAACGTCGCTGCCGCGTGCGCCTGTCGCCGCGACCATGACAGTCAATGCGAATACGGCAAGCACGGCAGCTCGTGCGGCTCTTGTTGGTGACATTGCAGCCTCCCAAGTTGGGGGTTCCAGACTTCTCTGACCAGCTAAACCAGCAAATGTCCCTGGAAATTGTCGTGGGGAAATGGGGACATTCCTAATTTAGCGTATTAACGCATTAAATTAGGAATGTCCCCATTTGTGGGCGTAACCGGCACGCCGCCTTTGTATGGTCTAATGGCGGTCCACCACGCCAGGAAGGCACCTCTCATTGAATACAGCGCTCCGAATATTCCTGCTACTGCTCCTGTCGCTGGTTGCGGCATGCCAACCGCGCCCGACGGGCACGGCAATCACAAACGTCACGCTTATAGATGCTGTTAACGGCGTTCGTCGAAATCAGACCGTCGTTTTTGACGGTGACCAGATAACGGCGGTTACCTCCTCAGATACAGCGCCGGCCGCCCGGCGAACCATCGACGGCACCGGAAAATTCGTGATCCCCGGTCTATGGGATTTTCACGTTCACCTTACGTTCGATGGCAATTTCACAGACAGCATGCCGGCACTATTCCTGTCTTACGGCATTACAAGCGTGCGCGACACGGGCGGGCTGATGCACAAGATGCTGCCGGTCGTGGAAAAGATGCGCAGCAAAGACGCTGTCGCGCCGCGCGTATTTTTCTCAGGCCCGCTGCTGGACGGCGATTTCGTTGTTTACGACGGCGAGTCGCGCCCGGAGATCGGCATTCGCAATGCAACACCCGACGAGGCGCGTGCGGCGATCACAGAGCTCGCGGCACAAGGTGTCGACTTCATCAAGATCTATGAAATGGTGAGTCCAGCGGTTTTCGATGCGATGGTCGAAACGGCCAATGAGCTGGGTCTTCCTATCGACTCGCATGTACCTCTGTCGATGCGCGCCCGGATGGCCGGGCCTTCCGTGGACTCGATCGAGCACCTGCGCAATATAGAAATGGATTGCGCAGGCAATGCTGCGGAGCTACATGAAACGAGACTCGAACTGCTCGGGAATCCGAATGGTGTGCCCGGTGCCGAATTACGGTCGTCGCTGCATACGCTGCAACGCATGCCCGCGATCGGTGCTTATGACGAAGCAGAGTGTGACCAAACGCTGGCGGCACTGGGGTCAACAATGCAGGTGCCGACCTTGCGACTGAACGCATTCAGCCTGGCACCGCCGTACCGCAGGGATGACTGGGAAGCGGCCCTGTCACGTATACCGGCGAAGGTCCGCGAGGAATGGCAAGCATCCGCGGTCGATATAGCCGAAAACCCGGTACAGGATTACATCGATTTCGGCGAATGGTCGATGTTCCTGACGGGACGCATGCATTCGCAGGGTATTCCTGTCGGCGCCGGCACTGACACGCCGATACTCCTCGCAATCCCGGGCTACAGTCTTCATTCCGAGCTCGAGTACCTGGTAAGTGCCGGTCTTTCTCCGCTCGAGGCTCTGGCATCAGCAACGGTAAGGCCTGCAGAGTTTTTTGCCCTGCAGGATGAGATGGGCACGATTGATCCCGGCAAGAAGGCGGATCTCGTCTTGCTGGATGCGGACCCGCTGCAGGAGATCGGGAATACGAGAAGAATCTCGGGCGTCGTATCGAAAGGCGTGTTCTACGACCGTGAAGCGCTGCTGGCACGCGCGGATACGAAATAGAAGACCAGCCCGGACGCAATCACACCCAGTCCGAACAGGCCCTCCACCGGCTTGTTGACGAGCACGAACGAGAGCGTCCAGCCCGTGAGCAACAGGTATAACAGCGGTGTCACCGGGTAGCCAAAAGTCCGGTAAGGTCTCGGCAGCTCTGGCTGACGCCAGCGCAGCACGAACATGCTGAGCACCGTGACGAAGCTATTCAGCGCGAGCGTGAAGCCGGCAAAAATCAGGACCGACTCGAAGCCCGCGCTCAGGATGAAGATCACCGATATCGCCGTCTGAGTGTAGATCGCAACCGCCGGGATGCCATCGCGGTTTGTGCGCGAAAAGAAACGCAGTGCACGAAAGTCCTCGCCAATGACCTGCAAGACCCGGGGGCCGGCGAGCGTCATCGCGCTCACCGTTGAGATCAGCAGCGCGGCCAGTACGAGCCCGGTCAGCTTGCCACCCACCTCACCAAAAGCCGAGCGCGCCGCAATGTAGCCAACCTCCACCTCGCCGCGCATCGCGTCCACCGGCGCGACGCTCAGGAACACGTAGTTCAGGGCCACGTACAACAGCATCACCACCAGCGTGCCACTGAACAGGATAATGGGCAGGGTACGCTGCGGATCCTCGAGTTCGCTGCTGAGATAAGTCGCGGCGTTCCAGCCCGTATAGGCGTAGCTCACATAGATCAGGGCCACGGCGAATTCAGCGCTGAAGAGTTCCCCGCCATCGCCGGCTGCCGGCAGGAAACTGATCGGTTGTGGTTCGCCGACGAACATCAGGGCAGCCAGGCAGAAAACGACGATCACGACGACCTTCAGGACCGTGAATACGACCTGGGTCCCGCCGCTGGTGCGGTGATTCGAAGCATGTGCCAGGCCCAGGACGATCACGAGTCCGGCGGCGAGCGCCGGGCGCACCCAGGGCGCAGCGGCCGTGTCGAACACCGACGTTGCGTAGGCAGCGAAGGTCATCGCGGCAAGCGCACACGGCCCGGCGAAGCCGATCGTGGCGGATACCCAGCCGGAAACAAAACCCGCGGCCGGGTGGAATACGCGGGCAAGAAAATTGTATTCGCCGCCCGAGCGTGGCAGCGCAGCGCCGAGTTCGGCATAGGTCATGGCCCCGCACAGGGCGGTAATTCCGCCCACGGCCCAGAGTGCGAGTAACGCGAAACCGGAGTGGATTTCCAGCAGCTGGAAACCGAGGCTGGTGAACACCCCGGTACCAACCATGTTCGCAACGACGACCGCAGTAACGGTCGTAAAGCGGAACTTGCTGTTGCTGCCGCCTGGCACTTTTCGTACGCGCTGCTTACCGTCGCTCTAGTCGGTCACCAATCGCCCTAGAAACCATACTGCGTACGAATGTATATGTACCGGCCGTTCATACCGATCCCCGACAACACATCGTATGGCAAATGCCCGAAGTAGTTGATGTCATCGCTGGAGCGGTCGGGGTACTCGTCCAGCAGGTTATCGGCACCGATAGCGACCGTCCAGGCATCGGAGATCATGGCTGCAAATTCCGCATCCACGGACCACACCGCGTCATAGGTCTGCTCGGGTTCGAATCCTCCACCGAAATCGAAGACGCGCGTGGTTTCGCCATATTGCGTCACGCGAAGCAGTGTCGACCATCGATCAGCCGTCCAGTTGCCGGACAGGATGAGCTTGTCTTCCGGTGCGGCGGATTCGACGGTGTTCAGGTCTTCCACGCCGAGGACGCTCGGGTTGTCCACGTCCGTTTCCGAGTTGTTGTACGAGACACGCCAGTCAAATGTGCCCGCACCGGCCTCGATCATGCCGGAGGCCACGATGTCGAAACCGTCGGTCTCCGTATCGATCAGGTTGGTAAAGTACTGAATATTGTTTCCGGCATTGATGAGCGTGATTCGATCGTCGACGTCGATATGGAAATAGTCGACCGTAAGGTAGAAAGCGGGACCCGAGTCATAAACAAATCCGATGCTCAGGTTTGTCGACTCTTCCTCGTCCAGCGGCTGCGCGCCTGCTGCAATGGCATCCGGGTCGGTTACCGGCAGCAGTCGAAACAGCTCCAGCATGCCGCCCGTCCCGAAATTGGTGGTCGCGCGCTCGTACCCGGTTTGCGCCAGCGACGGTGCGCGGAAGTTGGTTCCGGCGGCACCACGTATTGCGAAACGGTCTGTAACCTCGAAGCGTCCCGTCAGTTTTCCGGTCAACGCGCTGCCAAAGTCGTCATAGTCCTCGAAACGTGCCGCAACGCCTGTGCTGAATTGATCCGACAGGTCTGCCTCGACGTCGACGTAAGCCGCGTACACCGTGCGGTCAACATCTGCCACGCGGTCGGCAGGCAAACCTGGCCCGGCCTGCGCACCAATACCCGCGATGAACGGTCCGGCTTCGTAGGATGGCAGGTCACCGGCACTGGTTTCGTAGTCTTCGAAACGCACCTCTGCGCCGTACGCGAACGTCAAAGGCGAATCGAGCGCATTAAGCTCGAACTCCCTTACAACGTCGGCGTTGAGCGTCACCTGTGTAAATTCGAAGCCGCCGAGATCAAACGTCGTGGGGCTGGTCGGCCCAAGTGACGGATTGGCGGAATTATCGACGCCCGAGTCGAAATCGTTCTTGCCAATCGTCAGGCTCAGGTCCCAATCGGACTCAAAGTTGTTGCCACGCAATCCCAGGCTGAGCGAGTAATCCGTATTGTCGCCAGTGGTTATCGGCCGAAAACCGTCCGGGTGGACACTGGGCAAGCTGGTGAATCCGTCCGGATAACGGAAAAAGCCCGTACCGTCGGTGTCGCGGTTGGAATAACGACCGAACGAATAGAATTCGCGCGGTCCGACCGGAATCATCGCATTGTAAAAAAGATAGATGTCGTCAGCCCCGCCGTCGCCCGGTTGGAAAACGCGCGCGGGATCCAGCGCCTGGTTGGCCGGCGTCTGGTCCTCGAAGAAAGGCAACACACCGATGCCGGCACGGTTGGTCTCATCGCGAGTGCGATACTCGGCGCCAATTCGCAAGCTGCCGCCATCACCGATAGCAAATCCGTAATCAGCCGCCACCGAGAACGTGTCCCCGTCATCGATATCGTCGTCAATCGGGTCGAAATCGGTTCGATGCTGCCCGTACGACGCCACTACCGAGCCGCCCTGGGGGGCGTCCTTCATAACGATATTGATTACGCCGGCGATCGCATCGGACCCGTACTGGGCACCGGCGCCATCTCTCAATATCTCGATTCGCTCAATGGCGATCAGCGGAATCGTGTTGAAGTCGAACGGGTTGGTGCCCAGCCCGATCTTTGTTTCCAGGGAGACGACCGCTGCCGTATGTTGCCGTTTGCCATTCAGCAGTACCAGTACATGGTCGGGGCTCATGCCGCGCAGTTGCGCCGCACGTACGTGATCGCCCAAACCCGAATTGGACTGCCGTGGAAAGCTGAATGATGGTGCCAACGCTTGCAGCAGTTCGCCCAATTCGCCGCCAAAGGAGTGCGCCGAGGCTATTTCATCGGCGCTGATAAGGTCGACCGGCACGGCGCTCTCCAGGGGATTACGCGCGTCACCGCGCGTACCGATGACGACAATCTCTTCAGCTGCCTCTTCCTGAGCCTGCGCCAAAGCGCTGCTGATCGTCAATAATACCAATGGGAATGAGGCGATGCCCAGAACTACGCGCCTGTTTAGTCGGTTCATTTTTCTATCCTTATGCTCCAGCTTGCACCGGATTGTATGTCGAACGTTGCGGAGTAATTCCCCTGATTGATTGCCAGTGACACATTGTTGAGACTGTTCAAATAGAGTAGCGGATTACCAACGGGCACCCGGCCAAATGTCGGAAAATACGGCAAGGTCTGCCGCAGCACGACCTTCTCGTCATTGGAAATTGTTATACGGACTTCGTCACCCGGCTGTAATTCGAGGGCCCTGAACGTCTCGCGATCGATATTGGTCCAGATGTTGCCGAACTGGGGATCGAGAATCTCTATGTTGCCGAATACGCGCCCCTCTTCGACACGCGCTTTCTGATAGGGGATCGACAGCACCTCGGCGGGGAGCTCACGCCCCACTTCCTCGAACGAGATCACCCCAGCCGCGAGCCGGGCACCCGTGTATGCGTAAACATCGCGACCGTGAAACGTGTAGGCCTCCTCCGAATTGGCGAGGCGGTTAACCGCTTCGTCAATTTCCCGGACGGCCTCCACGCCGAATTCCTCGGCGACCGCGGTCAGGCTGCCGTTGTCCGGCGAAACGAAGTACTGGCCGGACTTCGTCTTCAGAACAACAGACTTGCGCTCCGTGCCGACGCCAGGATCGACGACGGAGACGAAGACTGTCCCTTTCGGCCAGTACTCGGCGACCTGGGCAAGCCGCAGCGACGCTTCCCAGATATTGTATGCGGGGACCTCGTGCGTCAGGTCATAGATGTCGAGATCCCGGGAAACGCCAACCGCGACGCCTTTCATCGACGCAACGGCAGCATCCCGGACGCCGAAGTCCGACTGCAATACCAGCGGGTCTGCTGACCATGCAATCGCGGCCGGCAAGAGAACAGTCACCGCAAGTAACGGCGCACGTTTCTTCATATACTGTCCCCCTCGAGTTTCATCTTATTGTGACAGAGGCGCACAACCAATGTTTCGAACGCTCGGCCTGCTTGCCGCCTGCGCAATAATTATAGCCCTTACAACCGGCGCTGTTGCGGACGAATCGCGTCGAGCGCTGGTGTTGTCATCCGATTTCGGCACAACAGAGCGCTTCGTCGCCAGCATGAAGGGCGTGGCACTAGGCGTCGACCCGAACCTTCAGATCCACGATCTGACTCATCACATCGAGCCCTTTAATGTATGGCAGGCCTCCTACATGCTGGCCGGGACGATCGACTACTGGCCTGAAGGAACCGTTTTTGTTTCTGTCGTCGATCCTGGCGTCGGCACGGAGCGCAAGTCTGTCGTCGTGAGGACGGGCACCGGTCATTACGTGGTGACGCCGGACAATGGCAGCCTGACACTCGTTGCGGACAAGCAAGGTGTGCTCGAGGTTCGCGAAATCGACGAGACGGTCAATAGAAGGCCCGGCTCGGAGAGCTCTCATACATTCCATGGGCGCGACGTTTACGCGTATACGGGTGCCAGGCTGGCGGCAGGTGTTATTGACTTCGAAGACGTGGGCCCGCTACTCGAACCGAAAATTGTCACGTTCAATTTCCAGCAGCCAGAACGACTGGAAGAAGACAGCGTCGTCGGCAACATCACGCACGTCGAAATCCCGTTCGGCAATATCGTAACCAACATACCGAAATCACTGGTCGATGACCTCGGCCTTTCGCCGGAGGACGGTGTGACGGTTATCGTGGAAATCACGCAGTCCGGCAAGCCCGTTTTCCGTCAGCAGATTCCTTACGTGCCCTCATTTGGCTATGTTGACGAGGGCAGCCCCCTGCTCTACCCGGATTCGCTGCAGACGATAGGGCTGGCTATCAACAGCGGCAACTTCGCCCGGCACTACGAGGTGCGGGCCGGCGCCGACTGGTCGATACGCCTCACAAAATGAACGGCGCAGGGGAATTGGGACATTCCTGATTTAATGCGTTAATACGTTAAATCAGGAATGTCCCCATTTGTGGCAATCCGCCGCGCAAAAGCTAGTCTTTATAGTGGAGACCAGAGACTTGGAGGTAACCCATGAGCATCGATATCCGGATAGAGCAACAACCGCCATTACACGCACTCGAGGTCGCCAGGAATGCGCCGATGTGGAAGATCCCCAAGTTGCTTGGCAATGACTTCCCACGTATCGACAAGCACATCACTGCACAAGGCGGCAATCGTACCGGCGCGCCCTACGTGCGCTATATGGAGATCGACTGGCAGCAGATGCGACACTGTGGACCGCTCAGGATGCTGTGGCTGATGCTGACGTCGAAACAACCGATGCGCATCGGCATGGCCGTGGAAGCGCCGGTCGAGGGCGATGGCGACATCGAGGCGATCGCGATCGAAGCGCTGACCTGCGTGCGGACGATTCACAAAGGTCCTTACCAAAAGGTCGGCGATACGTACAACGACGTCGTCGACTGGGCCGAGGCCAACGACGTCGAACTCGCCGACTACACGATGGAAAACTACATCAACGACCCGACGACAGTGGCAAAAGAGGACATCGAGACGCTGATCCTGATCCCCGTTACTAATACGCCGGTGGTTAGCGAAGATAGGGGCAGGTAGGCTTCCGAGGCGACGCGGCTATCCAACGGCGCGGAACAAATCGGTAAACACCGTCTGAAAAACCTCGATGTCTTCGATCTTCCCCATACTGACTCTTATGTAGTCGGGGTACTGATCGTAGCGGCCGCGAATGAGAATTTTTCGCTCGGCCATCCGCTGCTGGAATTCGCGGCCGTTGCGACCGATATTGGCGAACACGAAGTTCCCCTGTGATGGGAGTGGTTCAATGCCATTCCTGCGAAACGTGTCCACGACCATATCGCGGCCCTCGAATATTTTAGATCGAGAGTACTCAATGAATTCGTCGTCGGTGTAACAGGCCTTCGCCGCTGCCAGCCCTACGCCGTTTGGCCAGGCCATTACATGCTCGGCAATCGTTTTGGCAATATCTGGCCGACCGATACCGTAGCCGACGCGCATCCCCGCCATGCCGAAAAGCTTCGAGAACGTGCGCATGACGATAACGTTTTCGCCTGCGCGAACGAGATCGACCATTGATGTATATTCGGGTCGGTCCGTGAGTTCGTTGTACGCCTCGTCAATCATCACAACCGCCCTTCCCCCAATGCTGCGGCAGAAATCTCTCAGTGCATCGCCGTCCAGCGTGTGCCCGGTCGGGTTGTTGGGATTGCATATGTAGACCAGGCTGACGTCGTCGCTCACCGCAGCAGCGATTCCGTCCAGGTCGATTGTCATATCGTCCTTTAGCGGTACCGGTACCACCTCGACGCCCATACGACGCGCATAGGAGACATGCTCGGTATAAGTCAGGCTTGGTAGAACGATTCTGCCTTTGCTGCCCCAAGCAACGAATGCCGCCTGGAGTGCTTCGTTCGACCCGGACGATAGAACCATGTTCTCGAGCCCAACGTCGTGTCGGGCCGAGATCGTTCGCAGCAGAGGCGTTTCCATGCCGTCTGCGTAGTACGCGCCAAGCGCGGCTGCCTTCGCGGCGGCTTTCAGGGCGCCGGGGCTCGGTCCATACGGATTCTCATTGAATCGCAGCGCAATCATGCCCGGTGGAGGGCCGAGATTTGCAAGTGAGACCGGAGTAAGTGCCAGGCCGACGGCACCACCAAGCATGCCTCGAACAACGTCGCGGCGTGAGAACTGCATTGACATCGATGTGCCCCCTTTCTCTGCTTGCTCGACTGTACCTATGGCTGCGTCAGGATAGCAGCAAATCGGCGTCCCAAAGTGGGCACTGGATTTCATGCTCCGATTACTGCGCCTACACGCTACAACGTCGTTCGCGTTCGTATTCGCCAGTAATTTCCGATTCTCAAGGGGTTCGCCATGGCCATCAAACAAGTCAAAGGGGTAGCAGAGATATCGCCAGTTTCATAGTCCGCTCGGTACACAAAGCGAATTTTCATACGGAGGAAAAACAATGCCGGAAATCAGTGTTCAACATCAGTGTGTGGCGCTCGAGGACCTGGCCCACTGCGAGTCTTTTGGCGCACCAATCGGCGACCTGCCAAAACAAACAGACTCGGGCTTCTTTGAGGCAGACAATCTTGCGGCGGGTACCTGGGAATGTGAGCCAGGCAAACTACAACTGGACCTTGATATCACCGAGTTTTGCCACTTGCTGAGCGGGCATTGGATCCTGACGTCCGAATCGGGTCAGGTGACGGAAATCAGAGCCGGAGACAGCTGGATTTTCCCGAATGGGTGGAAAGGCACAGCAGAAGTCTTAGAAACTGTTCGCAAGGTTTATTTGATCGTCAGCTAAGCCTGGCCGCGAGGGCAAACGTGAATGGGATCAGATGACCGAACCGGATTCCACAACCTATGATCTCGGAATGCATCTGGCAGGATGACCGGTCTGAGCCTGTGGCAGACGCTGGCGACCTGGCGCAGATTCCTTAGACGCAGGGTGAGCAACGGCCCTGTCCGGAAACGCGAGAGTAAGACCGGACAGATTGGGAGAGAGGGGAGTTTACGACGGCCCCTCAAATTGTCGCGCAACCGCCCGGCACCGC
>Ga0209456_10000763_pt1 | contig 16647 bp, 18 predicted proteins | sample COG_11_FD_184755 | JGI IMG/M metagenome (GOLD analysis project Ga0209456, IMG submission 184755) | Pelagic marine sediment microbial communities from the LTER site Helgoland, North Sea, for post-phytoplankton bloom and carbon turnover... | ecosystem: Environmental > Aquatic > Marine > Neritic...
GTTGGCCTTGGGACTGGGCATGATCTGCATAAAGCTGTTTTTACCCATCATTTTCAGATCCGGATAGTGCAAGGCCATACGGAAACGCATGTGCAAAGCGACGACGTCGCCCCCGTCCACCAGAATTTCATAGGGTAAATAAGCCGTACCCTTGATTTCCTTGTAATCCACATTCTCCATTATCCAGGCCTCGTCCATGTGCTCATCACCATCGGGCGGTGCCTTGCGCCCCACACCGAATACCGTCACGTCGTTGCCGAGATCCAGGCGATACACCTTGGTGACACCACCCTGGCCTTGCGCCAGGTTCTTTTCGATGGCCGTCACCGCCTCCTTGTGACTGTCGTATTCGGCCAGTGTATAAACATCATCAAAGTACTCCATACCGAAGGTATAGCGATACTTGCGCAGCTTGCGCTCTGTCAGCCCCTTTTCCGAACCGAAGGTTTGCTGGGCACCCAATGCCCGCTTGAGTCCTTCCGAAACGCCGTTCAGATCGGACTCCAGCCGATAGGCATGGGCGATGTAAATCGGGTTCACATAAGCCACCTGAACCTCGTCACCGGTTTTTGTAACGGCGACACGCCAGGGCGCGGCAAAACCGCCGCGCTCTGTCTTTCCCGCTACTGCTTTCAATTCATCGTTGGTGACGATGATGACGCGCGTGTTTTCCACAAAGGTATCTGCATAGGGCGTGTATTCACCGACAATTTCGAACCCGGCACCGTTCAGCGCAGCCCTGGTTTCCTGAACCCTGGTATCGAAATCACCGGCACCCCTGGATGCCAGCACAAAAGGCTTGAAGTGGTCCTCTGCCTGCGCGCCAACCGCATAGGGCAGCAACATCACTCCCAGCAGCAAAAGCGCCGAAATCATTCGTTTAACCATAGCTATTCCTCTCTACCCGCCGTTGGCGTCGGTCTGCCATGAATTCTAGTCAATAGTCCTTTGAAATACGACAGTAAATACCGTACAAGAAAAGGGCGCCTGTTGGCGCCCCTTCCCTTCACTATCGCGACTTGTTCGCCTGGCAGGCGGTCAGAACTTCCAGGCGTAGCTGGCTTCAATGGAATTCTGGTACATGTCGTTCTTGGCACCGTAACTGAAGCCGGCAAAGTTCCCGGTTCCCGTATAGGTATTATCAACATTATTTCTGAAAGCGTGCATGTAGGCTACCGTAATCTCGCTGTTCTGGCTCGGGCTGTAGGTGAAACCCGCCGTGACATGTTTTTCCACCACCGCCGGGGCCAGCACGTTAAACAGCGCCTGGTCGTCATCGAAGGGGACTTCGGCGTAGTTGAAACCGGTGCGGAAGGTCCACTGGTTGTTATAGGCATAGTCGACACCGATCTTGTACACCCAGACATCGTCCCAGCCGAAACCGAAGCCGTCATTCTTGCCGAGCGCATTCGGCAACAATGATCCATTGGCCGTAGCCAGGGCATTACCAAATGCGGCAAAGAACTCATCCGCAGTTGGACCCTTGTTTGCGAGCGAGTCAACGTCGCCGAACATAATACGCGACACATCGGCAGCAAGCGTCAGCCTGGGCGTGAAGTGAATCGCAATACCGCCGCCAAAAGTGGCCGGAATATCGAAATCGCCCTGCTCTGCAAACAGTCCGGCGTAATCGTCGAACTTATCCATGTAGATTTTCGAGGTCGCAACCGCGCCGACAGAAAACATGTCGAAGAAGGTGCCCTGGTAACCGATACGCGCGCCATAACCTACCGAATTGTCATTGCCGTTGTTGGTAACCTTGTCGGGCCTGTCGGAAAACGCCTGGAACAGGCCGAGACCGTAGGCGCGGAAACGCTGCCAGCCGATCACCGGACCAAAGCCGACAGCGTGATTGTCACTGAACTTGTAGGTGATGGTCGGTGTAATCAGCGCCTGGGCCAGATTGATACCCAGGGCGGGGGTGATATTCGGATTCTGGCCCAGCGCAGCGGCGTTACCACCGACAATCGCAAGGGCTGTCGGCAGATCCGGGGCAGCCCCCTGGGCAACCAGCTGTTGGGCTACCAGCGGAACAAAGCCCGGGATAGCCGGGGCAAAAGCGTCCGTATAGATATTACCAACGCCTACACCGGAACCCGGCGGAAAGAGGGGCGACGGAGCATCGGCGTCACCGTAGCGGGTATTCATGCCACCGTTGGCGGTGACCGCCAGACCCAGGGTAATTTTATTGTTGATGACCTTGGCGGTGCCGAATTGCGGTATCAGGTACTTGTTCGAACGGCTGCTCTCTTCGGATCTGAGACCACCGATACCTGTAGCATCCACCACGCCCCTGCGCTTGGGCATGAAGATCTCGCCACCCGCGTCTATTCGGGTACCGATGTTGGCCAGGGTGGCCGGATTGGTGGCGCCCGCCACGGCATCCTGGCCGTACGCAATACCGGCACCCGCCAGACCCTTGTTCTTTGCGCCACCGCCGATTTTGAAATACCCGTTGGTGGCATTTGCCAGCGGCGACAGCAGAACAGTCGCCACGGCAGCGGATGTCAACGTACTTATAAGGATGCGTTTCATAGTTCCGTTCCTCGATCCAATCATTCAGGTGGCACCCATCCGCTTGTTGCAATAACACAACAGATCCTCGGGCATTAGTTATAAAGATGGAATAGAAGCGACCGCTTGTCAAACCCTAAAAACAAAAAAGCCTGAATTAATCTCGCTGCAATATATCTGACATTACTATTAGTTAGACGATATTCATTACCACTCTCCTATCAGCGGTTTTGCTTGTAATTACCGGCACTATAGCGATATGCTCAGCATCGTCGCGGCAACACAACAAACTGGAGGATTACCAGATGCGTAAACGACAAGTCGGTTTCTTGTTACTGAGAACACTCACCATGGGAGTCCTGACCGCCTGCACGTCCACCAGCATGGCATCGGGTTACGCTTTGATCGACCAGAGCGCCAGCCAACAGGGTAACGCCTATGCCGGGGCGGCTGCATTCGCTAACGACGCATCCACCATCTACTTCAATCCCGCCGGCATGACCCGATTACCCCGCCAGGTGATCGTCGGTGCGCACTGGATAAACACATCAGCCAAATTTGACGGTACGGCCACGGACCCTGCCGGCTTACCCGTGTCAGGTGGCAACGGCGGTAACGCCGGTGATGACGGTATCGTACCCAACCTGTATTTCACAGCACCGTTGGGCAGCGGCATCTTTTTCGGCGTCGGCATCAATGCGCCGTTTGGACTGTCCACCGAATACGACGATGGCTGGAAGGGCCGCTACCACGCCATCGAATCCGACCTAAAAACCATCAATATCAATCCCTCACTGGCCTACAAGGTCAATGACAAGCTCTCCATCGGGGCCGGTTTCAACATGCAGTATATCGATGTCAAACTGACCCAGTACGTCGACCAGGGCAGTCTGTGTCTACCCACCCAGCAACAGCTGCAGGCCGGCGGCTTCCCGGGTGCCGATCCGGCCCTGTGTACCGGGCTCACCCCGCAGGGCAGCGATGCTTTCGCCAAGGTCGAGGGCGATAACTGGGCCGGTGGCTACAACGTCGGCCTCTTGTATGAGCCAATCCCCAGCACGCGCGTCGGCCTGTCCTATCGCTCCAAAATCCAGCAGAACCTGACTGGCAAGGCCAGATTCAGGGACACCATCCCGCAATTTTCCAACTTCAATATTTTTGTCAGAACCGATGCCAGCGCCGATGTGGATCTGCCACAGACCGCCTCATTGAGCGTCTATCACGACCTCAACAGCCGCTGGTCGGTAATGGCGGACGCCACCTGGACCGGCTGGGGTAATTTCGACGAATTGAGGATTCAGTACGACTCTTTCCAGCCGGATACCGTTATCGACGAAAACTGGGACGACGTCTGGCGCTTCTCCCTGGGTGTGGATTACCGTTATGGCAACAGCTGGACGTTCCGCGCCGGTACAGCCTACGACCAGACACCGATTCCCGACGCCGAGCACCGGACAGCCCGTATCCCCGGCGACGACCGCATCTGGGCTGCGCTGGGCTTTGGTTACCAGGCTACCGAGTCGCTGGGTATTGACGTGGCCTATACACACCTGTTTGTGGATGAACCGAAAATCAACAGTGGTGAAGCAACGACGGGCAACATAAACGGTGAATACGAGGACACCGACGTGGATATCATCAGCGCCCAGCTGGTATGGAAAATCTAGCCCTTAAGGCGAATGGAAAAACGAGGCAAAGAACCGATTTTCTCGCTGGGATTTAACGTAAAAAAGGGGTCGGAGGATAATTCCTCCGACCCCTTTTTTGTAAACGAGCAGCTGCTTACGCTTTCTTGATCAGAAATTCGTACTTACCACCGACTTCCTTGGATTCCAGCAGCTCATTACCGGTCTGCTTGGCGAAGGCCTCGAAGTCCTTCACAGAACCCGGGTCGGTCGCGATAATGCGCAGTATTTTTCCACTTTCCAACGTATTCAGCGCTTTCTTGGCGCGCAGGATCGGCAGCGGGCAGTTCAGTCCGGATGCATCTAACTCTTCGTCAAAATTTGCCATCGTACAGCGCTCCTCAACGTGTATTGTTAATTAACCGTCAGTCGGTTCCAGAATATGGGCCGCCTTTATAGGATAAGTACCGGTCAAACGCAAGCCAAACCTCCATATAGCCCTATTGAGTGCGCAACCGGGAAGTGCTTGATCAACTGGCCATACGGGTAAGCCCGGGCGCTTCAATGGCGTATCCCTGCCGATACCAGTCAACAATACCGGCACGCAGATTGTAGACCTGGCTAAAACCCTGCTGCTGCAAAAAAGCACAAACTTGTGCTGAACGTGCACCACTACGGCAATAAAATACGATTTTCGGCTGATTACGCCACTCTTCCATCCTGACTGGCACGAGATGCATGGGGACGGATTCCGCATTGGGCATAACACCCTGCGACATTTCCGCCGGACTGCGCACATCAACCAGAAGGAGACCCGCAGGGTCCGCTTCCATCCATGCCGACAGCTGATGACTATCAATTTCCTCAATATAAGACATAAATCCACCATATATTATCTATTTCTAATATTCTTTACCGGAATGCCCCACATGTCAACAAAAGCGCGGGATTATCCAGGTAATTTGCCGGACCAACGGTAGTTTCCGAAAGTCGACTAGGGTATTCTCTTGGTAAATGAAATTTCGTTGGATAATAACTGCGGCTCTGTCCGGAACACTCGTCTATTCCCCCTCTTATGTTTCGAGCGAAGTAACCGGGAACGACCTGCCGGATTTCGGGGACTCCAGCGGTTCACTGATTTCGCCTGCCCAGGAAATGGAACTGGGCGGGGCCTTCATGAACAGTATTCGCGCCCAGGCCACGCTCATCAATGACCCGCAAATAGACGGCTACATCCGACAACTGGGTGACCGGCTGGTCGCCAACAGCGACGCTCCCAGCTATCCCTTCACCTTTTTCGTGGTAAAAGACCCCGCCGTCAACGCATTTGCCGGACCCGGTGGTTATATCGGCATACATACCGGATTAATGCTTACCGCACGCAACGAAAGCGAACTCGCCGGCGTAATGGCGCACGAAATCGCACATGTCACTCAGCGCCACCTGTTACGCGCCTATGAAAGCGCTAACCAGATGAACCTGCCTACCGTGGCAGGCATGATCGCCGCTATTCTGCTGGGCGTGGCGACCGAAAATGCGGATGCCGGTATAGCCGGTGTTTCTGCGATTCAGGCCGGTAACATCCAACGCCAGCTGAATTTTACCCGCGCCAACGAAAAAGAGGCGGACCGTATCGGCATCCAGACACTGGCTCGATCCGGCATCGATCCCTATGGCATGCCCAGTTTCTTCGAACGCCTGCACCAGTCCACCCGCCTGTATGGCAATAACATGCCGGAATTCCTGAGCACCCACCCGGTCACCACTGACCGTATTGCCGAATCCATGTCGCGTGCGGAGGAGTACGGCCACGGCAAGGAACTCGACTCCCTGGAATTCCAGTTAGTGCGTGTCCGCTTGCACGTGCTGGATTCGAATAACCCGCAAACTGTTCTCAAGGATTATAAATCCCGCGTTAGCAAGACGTCTGCCGGTCCCGCCGAACACTATGGGCTGGCACTGGCGTACTGGCGTAACGGAGCTGACGAGAAGGCGCAAAAGCAGTTGCTGGCGCTGATGAAAAAAGACCCGGATCGCGCGATATACCGCACTGCCCTGGCGCAGATACAACTCGAAGGCGGACAAACACAGGAAGCCCTGAGCCTATATAAAGATACACTGAGCCTGTACCCGGGCGACCTGATTGTCGGCCAGTATTACGTGACCGCGTTAATACAGGCGGGTCAGGCAAAGCAGGCGCGCGACCAGGTCCAGAAAATGTTACGCAACAGGCAGGCGCGTACTGCCGAGATTTACAAACTATGGGCCAAGGCTGCCAGTGTCAGCGGTCCCGCCTGGGAGACAAATCTCGCCTCGGCAGAAGTCTATAACCTGTATGGCAGCCCCAAGCTTGCCATTGACCAGTTGAAACAGGCGCTTAATCATAAAGGGCTCAGTCAGTATGACCAGGCTCGTATACAGGCCCGTTTGAAGGAGTTCCAGCAAATTCTGGCAGCCCGCCAACAAAAATAGCTGGCACTATCGGGAATAAAAGCTTTGTCTACCCCGTCCTCCGGCTTAGACTGTTTGAAAATCTGCCTGGCTTAGCCATCGCAGCAAGTAGTTTAAAGAGTACGTGGCTTCACTATATGAGCATATCATTTTGACACCATGGCGGCAGGGAACTATATTTGATCTTTTACATTAAAATCCGTTCTTAAACTGCGGGGCTTGCTATCACTTCGCAGCCCATTGCCAGGCAGCTGGCACAACTATTTCGAAGTGCACTGAAGGAGGACATGATGCGGAAATTCCCCAGCATCCTTAAAACTGCAAGTTCAATGCTGGCGCTGGCTGGCAGTATGGCATTGCTCCCGGCTCCCGGCCTGTTGCTGGCAGAAGAAGCCGGTTCGGTTGTAGAGCAGGGCAAAGCGGTCTCATTCGACCGCAAGAAAGGCAATTGCCTGGCTTGCCATCAGATCGCCGGCGGCGACCTGCCTGGCAATATTGCCCCCCCCCTGGTGGCGATGAAGGCACGTTACCCCGACAAATCCAGGCTACGCGCACAAATCTGGGATGCAACCAAGATGAACTCGAACAGCATCATGCCACCGTTCGGGCGTCAGCAGATCCTCAGCGAAAGTGAAATTGACAAGATTGTGGAGTTTATCTACACGCTATAACGACGCGTAGAACGCAAATTAGGAGATAGACAAGTGATTGACATGAAACGCAGAACCTTTCTGAAAGGATCCGTAGCCGCCGGGGCCGTCAGCGCCGCGATGGGTGCCGGACTGTTAACCCCACGCTTAGTGCTGGCCGCCTGGCCTACAGCAGCCTTTGAAGCCAAGACTGTTGACAGCGCACTGGACGCTTTGATGGGCTCTCACCAACTGGAAGGTTCGGACAAGATTTCCATTCGCGCGCCGGATATCGCGGAAAACGGCGCCGTTGTGCCTGTTTCAGTGGAGACCAGCATTGCGAACCCGGAGTCCATCAGCATCATCGCTGAAAAGAATGCGTCGCCCATGACAGCATCCTTTATTCTGGGCGCCGGTGCAGAAGGCTTCATATCCACCCGCATCAAGATGGGCAAGACATCCAGTGTGATTGCCGTTGTGAAGGCTGACGGGAAACTGTACAGCACCGGTAAAGAAGTCAAGGTCACCATCGGTGGCTGCGGCGGTTAATTAGTTTAGAGGATATATCAAAATGGCATCGATCAAGATTCGAGCAAAATTGAGCGGCGACGTTACCACTGTCAAGGCATTGATCAAACACCCGATGGATACCGGTCTGGTTAAAGACAAGAAAACGGGTAATGTGATTCCTGCGCACTTCATTCAGGAAGTCACCTGCGAACACGGCGGTAACAAGGTTATGACTGCCATGTGGGGGGCGGCTGTATCAAAAAACCCCTACCTGTCATTCAAGTTTGCGGGCGCGAAAGCCGGCGACACGGTTAAACTGAGCTGGGTCGACAACAAGGGTGAAAGTGACTCCGCAGAAACCCAGATCAGCTGATAAAAATGCAACCCGCTTGGATAACATCCATCACCGGAGGTGGAGAACCTATGAAAAAACTGCTAGCCATCGCCGCAACTCTGGGCCTTCTCAGCGCTGCATCCCTTGCAGTCCAGGCCAGTCCTCAAGAGGATCTGAAAGAGTTCCGTGCATATTTCGCAGAACGTTTCCCCGATGTACCTTTCAAGGAATACGTCAATGGCGTCTACGCAATCGACCAGGCTTCCCGGGAACAATGGGAAGCCATCGAGGAGTTTCCGCCCTACGAGCTTAATATCGACAACGGCAAACAGGCATTCAATACGCCGTTTAAAAACGGTAAAACCTATGCCAGCTGCTTTCGTAACGATGGCGTCGGCATAAAGCAGGACTACCCGTATTACGATATCGCAACAGGCAAAGTCGTTACCCTGGAAGCTGCAATCAACCAGTGCCGCAGCGAAAACGGTGAAGAACCGTTAAAATGGCAGAAAGGCGGAATTGCCGATATCTCTGCCTATATGAGCTACACCTCGCGCGGCAACAAGGTCAATGTTGTGGTGCCGGGCGACAAAGGCGCCATGGCTGCCTATAAGCGTGGCAAGAACCATTACTATGCCAAACGGGGCCAGCTCAATATGTCCTGCGCCGATTGTCACAGGTCGAACGCTGGCAACCGCATTCGTGCCGACCTTCTCAGTCCGGCTCTGGGTCAGACCACACACTTCCCGGTGTATCGCTCCAAGTGGGGTGGCATAGGCACCTTACACCGCCGATACGGCGGCTGTAACAAACAGGTACGCGCCAAACCTCATAAGCCTCAAAGTGATGAATACCAGGCGCTGGAGTACTTCCATACCTACATGAGCAACGGGCTGGAAATGAATGGCCCGGGTGCACGTAAATAGGCACCTTCGCATGAAAAAGCCCGGTCAGATGACCGGGCTTTTTTGTTTTCGCCTCAGGAATAAAGTAGGCGCAAACACGTCTTTCTAAGCAAGTCACTCAGCATACTCATCAAGTAAGGATTACAGCATGAACATCAGTCGTCGAGAATTTCTGCAGATGCTGGCGGTTGCCGGCGCATCGGGTATTTCACTTCCCGCCTGTGGCAACAGTAGCGCTGCAAAAAAATCCACCAGCCCCTACGAACTACCGGCATTTGGCAATGTCTCGCTCATGCACTACACCGACTGTCACGCCCAGCTGATGCCCATCTATTTCCGGGAACCCAGCATCAATCTCGGTATCGGGCCAATGAAAGGCAAGCCTCCACATCTGGTGGGCGACAAGTTTCTTTCCCACTATGGAATCAAACCTGGCAGCAGTGATGCCCATGCCCTTACCTACCTGAACTTCGTGGAAGCAGCCAGGCAATTCGGTCAAGTCGGTGGCTTTGCACACCTTTCCACATTGGTTAAAAACATTCGTGCACAGCGTCCCGGCTCGCTGTTACTGGACGGCGGTGACACCTGGCAGGGTTCCGGCACCTCGTATTGGACGGATGCCCAGGATATGGTCGATGCCCAGAAACTGCTGGGTGTCGATGTCATGACTGCGCACTGGGAAATGACTTTCGGCGCTGACCGTGTCAAGGAAATCATCGAAAAGGATTTCAAGGGACACATCGACTTCGTTGCACAAAATATTATCGACACCGAATGGGGCGAAGCGGTATTCCCGCCCTATGTGATAAAAGACATCAATGGTGTCCCTACCGCCATAATCGGCCAGGCATTCCCTTATACACCGATTGCCAATCCGCGTTACATGGTGCCAGACTGGAGTTTCGGCATCCGTGATGACCGTATGCAGGAAATGGTTGACGAAGCCCGCGGCAAAGGCGCACAGGTAGTCATTGTACTGTCACACAATGGTATGGATGTTGACTTGAAGATGGCTTCACGGGTCACCGGCATCGACGCCATTATGGGCGGCCACACCCACGACGCCATACCGCGCCCGGTTGAAGTCAAAAATGCCGGCGGTACGACGCTGGTAAGTAATGCGGGTTCCAACAGCAAATTCCTCAGCGTGCTCGATCTAGACGTCAAGAACGGCAAGGTACGCGATTATCGCTACCATCTGCTACCGGTGTTTTCCAATCTGCTGGAAGCAGATAAAGAAATGGCTGCCTATATTGACAAGGTACGAGCACCTTACAAGGATAAATTGAGTGAGGAGCTCGCGGTCACTGACGAATTGCTATATCGCCGCGGTAATTTCAACGGCACTTTCGACCAGATCATCTGCGATGCACTGATGGAAGTTCAGGGGGCCCCGATTTCCTTCTCACCCGGCTTCCGCTGGGGTGTCAGCGTTATGCCCGGTGAAGCCATTACCTTTGATCACGTGATGACTCAAACGTCAATCACCTACCCATCGGTTACGCTCAACAACTTGAGCGGTGCCCGCATCAAGGAAATTCTGGAAGACGTTGCAGACAATCTGTTTAACCAGGACCCCTACTACCAGCAGGGCGGCGATATGGTTCGGGTCGGGGGCCTGAAATACAGCATTGATCCTGCCGCCAAAATCGGATCACGCATTAGTGACATGGAACTCGACGGCAAACCCCTGGATGCCAATGCCGAATACCCGGTTGCCGGCTGGGCGAGTGTCGCCCAACCGCTGGATGGACGTCCGGTATGGGATGTCGTAGCGGAATATCTACGTGACATTAAGACGGTCAAGCACGTCGATTTGAACCAACCGGTTATAAAGGGCGCCAGTGGCAACCCCGGCTTTTCCCCGACGACGTGAAGCCCGGGCTACCTACAGATATAAACAAGGGCTCACTTAATTGGTGAGCCCTTGTTTATACATGGTGCCGGGCGCGCCGAGAATGCGCCACAATTCTTCCGTCTTCAAATGACCTCCTTCCCTAATGATTACTGATGTGGAATTTGGAATCGCATTGATTGTCCGGTGACGTTCATCCTTATTTGACCAGTCCTGATCACCATAAACAACTTTAACCGGCAAATTGATGTTTTTATATTTAACAAGATGATGCTCTCGGCGCGAGTTGAGAAGGATGCTCAACGGGTACGCTGGCCTCCGCCCGGTAACACCTGCTGCATCATTCCTGCTGGGTTCATTTGCTGAAACTGTTTGCTTCCTTGGCTGAAAGCCTGCCCCAAGCCATGGATACTCTTCTCCATACGCAGCATGGACTCATTCATAGTATGCATACTATTCTGCATTTCACTGACATCCTGTGAAATGGCACCTACATAAGTGGTCATCTCGTCCATAGATCTGCTCATATCGAACATCAGTTTTACAAAAAAAAGCGCGATGACTCCTGCGCAGACAAATAACAACGCCTGTAACGATTTGCTGGCCATTCGCTTTATACTTCCTTTCTTTCGATCAGGGGGCTTCGGGGAATTCTAGCAGATCTTCTGATGATAGATATTCAGCATGAACGCCTACCTCCGACCGATACCTGTGTGAAAACTCAGAATAAGTAAAAATTCAGGAGCGCTAATTTGTCGATCACTGACACTCGGAGGCGCGTGCCATGCGAACATCGTTTGTGAGACTGAACTCGTCAAAGAACTGTATGGTTGGCGCAAAGCCGTCGGCATAGACCTGTAGCTTGAACTGGCCATTGATATCCAGCGGAATATTCAGCGCATAGCTGCCGCTGCCGTCGCAAGAAAACATGAACTGTCCGTTTGCCAGCGCCATGGCGCAGATATCCATTCCATCGGATGCTTTGATCGTGCCGCTGAGATCAACATTGGTTAACGGTGGATCCAGATCACCCAAGATAGATGCAGGTGGCGCTTCCGTGCCGCCCAAAGCGCTGCAGGTACCCGAGTTGAACACTACATTGACAAAGCCCGGGGTCCAGCCTGGCTGGGTACTGGCATTGATTTCGGTGATGTTATCGGAACCACTCGGATCCATATCGGAATCCTGAGTCTCCACGGTCTGCAAACGCGTGCTTATATCCCCCCCTGTAGACAGATCGCGGCGCCATAGGGATTGAGGTTCTGGTTCGATGAACCGTGGCAAAGCTGGCAACCGGCGATGGTATCCGACAGCGAGGCAGGATAGGTGCTGCTCCACGCAGTCAAATAGCTGGGCTCAGCGTGAGCCGACGGCGCTGACACTAGCGCCCCGAGTAACACAACAAACGATAGGCCGTCCGATGGTAACCATTGCCTCCCTCTGAATAGAGCTTTCATCATCTCTCCTCCATCACAAGAAGTGTTTAATAACAAAATCACCTTAACTTAAAGATTGTTTGGATTGCCTTCGGTCACCGTGAATTCAGCTCTGGGCTTATCTCCCTCGATTTTTTGATAAGTACCGTTGCCTTGGTCGACAACAGGGGTGCAACGCTCATGCTCTCCCCAGTCAACACAGTGCTGACCATTTTCAGTGACACGCCAATTGCCCTGCATTTTCTTTCCATCAGCGGTGAGCCTTTTCGCGGAGCCATCGTCCCTGGAATAAACCTTGGATGTAATATTTTTCCGGAGGTTCTTGCAGTTAATGGTGTTATTAGTCCGTAGACTCTTTATCGCATCAGCCGACATCCGTTTGTCTGAAAACAGGCCGCCAGCAAAAGCAAATGTTGAAATAAACAGTGCGATCAGCTTCAGATTCATATGAGTCCTCTGAGATCATTCTGACCATCTAACATGCGTTTTATCACCGCCCCAGAAGAGCATCCACTTGTTCCTGGGTAAGCACCTGGGCCGTATAGTTACCCTCACCAATCTCCTTCTCGAAATTAAGAACATAGGCTTGCAGGTGATTTTCTGAACCTTCGAGTAAAAATTCATAGAGACGCTGGATGTCAGGTTTATCCGTATATATCTTCCCGCACTCGGATATATCATTTATTCCGTTATCGGTTTCCACGATTACCTTTGGACACTGATTGATATCGAGCATATCCAGCTCTTCAATGAATGCACCAACATACAGCGCATTCAGTGCACTGGCCGCGCCCTTCTCGATCAATGCGTTATATTTTTCGGTGAAATACCAGCCATACGCTTCACCGGTGAATACACCGACGTTGTCATTGGTACTGGGGTTGGGGACTCCATACTTTTCAAGCATGTCAACTACAGCGCATTTGTGCCGTTCTTCCGAATCATCGATACGCCCGAATATAGTCGATTCCGGATGCTTGGCCCCCAGCGTGATGTAGACATCCCGGGCAAGCTTCTCTTCTTCACACATGAACTCCAAATGCGTTTGTTCATTAAAATCCAGCGCAAGATTACTATCGCTTTTAATTGTCTCAGCATTCTTGCCGGCAATAGCAGATTTGACGCTTAATGCGATACCTAGAGCTGACAGGTGCGCCACCAGTGCGCCATTAGCAATAAAAAAAAAGGGCCTACGAGTTTCGTAAGCCCTTGTTTACATGGAGCCGGTGATAGGAGTTGAACCCACGACATCCTCATTACAAGTGAGGCGCTCTACCAACTGAGCTACACCGGCATCAGTGCAATTTTACCAGTCGGCTATTGTATGCGAGCCGCAATCCTGTCGCAATCAGTGATCCGATCTGGAGCAACTCACCTGCTTTACGCGGATATCCGTATGCTGCGCCTGGATTTCCTCCCAGACCTGCGAACCAGGCAATGGCAATTCCCCCTCTTCAACATCCAGCCAGTGCACTGCTCGGTTCCGGTATCGCTGGCCCAGTTCCGCATCGTAACCCAGTTCCTTCACACGCTTGAGGCGCTTCCGGGCTTTTTTCTCAGTCGAGAATATACCCAGGGAAATGTGGTTCTGCCTACCTATAAAGTAATCCTTCATGCCTTGGGCATCCAGATCGGCGACGATACTGCGCGCCTTACTCGCCGGCATTGCCGGCATATAGACCCAGTACCCTGCTGGTACGCGCACCTTATCGCCACGCACATTGAGCTGAAAACCATGCCGGGACAGCTTTTTTGAAATCGAGGTCACGTCGTCGTTATCGGGCAGCGGGCCGATAGTATGGCATACAGGTTCCGGTGCAACGCTAACAGGTTCAGGATCGGGTTTGGGTTCAAGTTCGGATTCAGGTTCCACTGCCCGGTTCTGGGCCACTGCACTGCTTGCATTCGCCTGCTCCGTATCGTCCCTTGTTTCCGTTTGCCTGGCTACTGCAGCAAGATGCTCCACAGGTTCAGCGGCTTCCTTAACCGCCTCGACTTGCCGTGATTCAGCGGGTGGTTCTGCGACAACCCTTTCAGACAGTAAGACCAGTTGATTGATACCTGGCGGTACGGGCACAGGCACTGTTTCGGCGGGCTTCTGTCTAGGGGAATACTGATACCAGGAAAAATAGGCCAGATTGGCAAGCACCAGTAAATAAGCTAGGTAACGCACAAAGCGGTCTCCTCCGCGAATACGGCAAGTCCTTTTAAGACCAGTTCAGGATCGTAATCCGGCTTACTGCTTAGTAACGGCAGAATACGGATGGCATCTCCGCCGGTGAGAAGTATGGTTGCCGCATTGCCTAATTCCACTTTCAGATCCAGAGATACACGATCAATCAGCGAGACTGCCGCATATAATACACCGCCGGAAACAGCCGCCTCTGTACTACGACCAAGCAGAGAAACCTCTTGTTCGTCTTTTTCCTGAATTTGAACGCCCGCTGCACCCTCCGTCAATGCGGTAGTCATCAGGTCCATGCCGGGCACAATCAGACCACCAAGATGGCTACCGTCCCCGGCAATGGCATCAATGGTTATTGCCGTACCACAATCGATCACTACGGCGGGCCCTTTGTAGTGAGCATGGACGGCCAGCAGGTTTGCCCAGCGATCGGGACCTAAACGCTCTGGTACTGAATAAGCATTGCTGACACCACACTGATGAGCTTCCGCGTGCAGAAATTCCGGGATGACTTTCCAGCGTCTTTTCACCCAGGTATGCACAGACTTCCGGTAGTCCTCGCCGGCCACACTGGAAACAATAACCCGATCGGGGGTATCCAGTTCTTTCCATGCCGGCCGCGCCAGATCCTTGAAAGCTCTCTGCTGACGGATCAGAGGTTCGCCTGATTTCCAACCAGTTGAATCCTGCACGGCCCACTTGATTCGGGCGTTTCCGATATCGACCAGAAGATTCATCAGGCAACCCTGACGCTGACTTCACCAGCGTTGAAACGACTGGTAACACCGTTTTTCTCTATCAGAATCGCGCCATTTGCATCAATGCCACGCGCAATACCTGTAATCATGGGCTGTTTGTCATAATGCAACTCAACAGCACGGCCTGACAGCAAATCGAACTCATTCCACTCATGTATAAATGCCTCCAGGCCTTTCTCACCAAAAGTATCAATCGCTTGCACCAATGCCTCCAGAATTGTTCCTGCCAAATGATTACGATCAACCTTAACCCCGCATTGTGAAAGATCCGCCCATGGTTGATCAATCTCTCGGGCAGCACTCTCAGGCATTTTTAAATTAATGCCGATGCCCAAAACCACAAAAAAAGGGCCGCTGCTTTCGCCGGAAAGGTCGAGAAGAATACCTGCGATTTTTCGCCTCTGATAGAAAATATCGTTGGGCCATTTAACACCGAGATCAGCAATTTCACAGTCCTGTAAAGCCCGCAGCACCGCAACAGCCGCGACCAGGCTTAGGCCTCCTGACCGCAAGCTTGCTTTGCTTAACTGCATGGCCAACGACAGATACAAATTGGTCCCATAGGGAGAAACCCAGCGTCTTCCGCGCCTGCCACGCCCCGAGCTCTGCCACTCTGCCACGCAAGCCCGGATAGCACTCGCTTTATGCTGAGATCTTGTCCGCTTCAGATACTCACTTGTGGAATCTATTTCGCGTAAAACTTCCAGGCTGTCCAGACGGGAACTTACCGACGCGCTGAGTGGCGAACGAATCAAATCTGCGCTCAATGGCTGAAACGGCGTGAATAAACGGTAGCCTTGTCCGGGAACCGCGTGTATATCAAGTCCGAAATCAGAAAACACACGCATATGTTTCCACACAGCAGCCCGACTGATGCCAAGTTGCCGGCCAAGCCATTCACCGGATCGAAACTGGCCATCAGCAAGCAGTTCAATAAGACGATAGCGCGTCGACATCACGGGAGTTTACCACAGCCACACCCCTATCCCCTTAATTTAATTCAATAAAAAAGCCCCTGACCAAAGATCAGGGGCTAGCAATTAAAAGCCTGGCAGTGTCCTACTTTCACATGGGATCTCCCACACTATCATCGGCGCAGAGCGGTTTCACTTCCGAGTTCGGAATGGGATCGGGTGGTTCACACTCGCTATAGCCGCCAGGCAAAGCTTTCATTGTAAAAGCGGTGACCTTGTGACAAACACATTGATCACGGTCAGTAGAACGCTCCTACAATTGTTTCGGAAAATTGTTAAAGACAGGGGATGTTGCAACTTTAACCAGCACCCAGATTGTTTGGGTGTTATATGGTCAAGCCTCACGGGCAATTAGTACTGGTTAGCTTCGCGCATTACTGCACTTCCACACCCAGCCTATCAACGTGGTAGTCTTCCACGGCCCTTCAGGGACCTCAAGGGTCCAGTGAGACCTCATCTTAGGGGGGGCTT
>Ga0209456_10000764_pt1 | contig 16642 bp, 16 predicted proteins | sample COG_11_FD_184755 | JGI IMG/M metagenome (GOLD analysis project Ga0209456, IMG submission 184755) | Pelagic marine sediment microbial communities from the LTER site Helgoland, North Sea, for post-phytoplankton bloom and carbon turnover... | ecosystem: Environmental > Aquatic > Marine > Neritic...
CCGAACATCGTCCCGTAGACGTAGTGGACGCCCCAAGCGGCGTCCCAGGTCCCATCGGGGTTTTGGGTCTTGGTGAGGAAGCTGCCGGCGCACTCGATGGCGCGCTCAATTCGGTGACGAATGACGTCGGGATACCGGCTTTGGATTTCGCGCAGTGCCATGAGAGACGACGCGGTGCACTCGACGTACGATCGCTCCACCATGCAACTCCCGAACATCTCTGAGGGGTTCATCCACTCGAGCGGAAAGAACGTCTTGCTCGGCTCGTAGCTGCCGAAGCCTCCGTCAGAGTTCTGACACCGAAGAATGAATCGGGAGGCGCGCGCAGCGCCTTCGCGACCGAGACGCTCAGGCCGGGTGTGCAGCAGGGCTAGGAGCGCTTCGGCGGTGCAGTCACTGACCGGCCAGCCGTGCCCGACCTCGGAGAAGCACCAACCTCCGCTGGGGTCGATGCGGTGGGCGGCGCGGTAGTCGAAGCTCGCGCGCTCGATCTGCTGACTCGCGAGAAACGACGCTCCACGGGTCAGCGCCTCCCGATCGGCAACGTCCGGGAGGGTAGAGAGGGCCTGAAGCGCAAAAGACGTGTCCCAGCAGACGCTTCCGGCGCCGGAGACTCGCGACCCCTCGCACGCGTCTTCCCAAAACCACGCGTCGATCTTCTCGGTGGCGCGTTTCAGATCGGCGTCCTCCGGATCGTCGGCCCAAAGCGCGAGAACGGTGAGAAGACCGTTCACCGGCGAGAGCGAAAGATAGTTGCTGGCCCGTAGGTCGCGCCGCATCCGTTCGCGGAGCTGCCGGAGAATAGGTGGACGAACGCTCTTTAGTTGTACCCGTTCATAGAGCCGGCTCAGTGCGAAGACCGCGCGAAGCCCAGTGCTTGGGCGGAACGGCGCGTCTTTCTCTCGGACCTCGTTCGCGCAGGCAGAGAAATCGATTTCGTCATAGCGGCCTTGGTAGAGCTCGGCGCGGACCTCATCGAGAATCGGGCTGCTTGGTGCAGCGAACCGTTGCCCGTAGAGCACCGCTAGGCCTAGGTATATCGAGCGGGTATGGCAGTAGTAGTTCGCTGGATGAAACGGAACGCGTGGCGGCAGCGCCCACACTTCAGGAAGGATTGGATTGATCCCCTCCCAAGAGTAGAGGCCGAGAAACGCAAGCCAGACTTTGCCCCATGTCGGAATTCGCTGAACGCCACCTTCGCGATCGAACATGCGACGGGCGCCTTGGAGCCATGGTGCGGTTGGGGAGACGCAAAGAAGGCGCGCAGCCACGTAGACGAGCGTCGTCACGAAGAGGCTTCCTTCGTCGAACGGATGGAGGCCCCAAACACCGGCGTCGTTCTGCGTCGCGCGGAAGTGGGTGATGATCCCCTGACGGCGTTTCAGCGGGATCTCCAACCCGATCATGTGGGCGGTCATGGTGTACTGCGCGGTAAGCATCGGACACCAAACGCACTCTCCCTCCCAACTTCCGTCGGTGCGCTGCATCCGAATGAGTGCCTCCGCTCCCCGCGCGAGCGCGGGAGCTTGGACAGCTGGCTGAGATCTAAGGGCGTGCGCAGCCATGCGTCGTCACACGCTTTCCGCGATCCGGCGGGCTGCCGACGGGCTGAAGTCTCCGATTCGCACCAGCTTGGCTGCGACGTCGTCGATGCGGTCCTCCGACACGCCCGCGGCGAGCGCGACTGAACGGGCATGAAGGCTCATGTGCCCCCGTTGAATTCCTTCGCTGGCGAGGGCACAAAGCGCACCGAGGTTTTGCGCGAGCCCGACGGCTGCCATCACCATCGCCAGCTCCTGAGCGCTTTGGGTGCGAAGCAGCTTCTGGAGAACGCCGAGTACGGGCTGGACGCGGGTCGAACCGCCGACCGTGCCCACTGCCATCGGAAGCTCGATCTCTCCGTGAAGGTGACCGTTCGATCGCCACCAGCGGGTCAACGGTTCGTACCGGCCGTTTCGCGCGGCGTACGCATGGGCGCCGGCCTCGAGGCTACGCCAGTCGTTGCCGGTCGCGATGCCCACGGCATCGATCCCGTTCATGACTCCCTTGTTGTGGGTGGCGGCGCGATACGGATCGGCTGCCGCAAATCGATAGGCTTCGACGACGCCCCGCGCGACATCCGGCCCACCGTGCCCGGGACGTTCGAGGAGGGCTTCTCGAATTGTGCAATGCGCGCGAGCCAGCCTGCGGTCCGCGAGGTTGCTCAGAATCCGGAGGCGCGCCCGCCCGCCCGTCACCTCCTCGATGAGCGGTGCGACACTCTCGGCCATGTCGTTAGCGATGTTTGCCCCCATCGCGTCGCGGCAATCGATGAGGACGTGGACCACGAGCATGCGGGGGACCGAATCAAGTACACGGATTTCGATGCCGTTCGCACCGCCACCTCTTGCCACCATATTCGGGTGACGTGCGTTCGCCGTTTCCAGAATCTCTGGCGTTGCGTCTACGAGAGCAGCGCGCACGCCATCGGGGTCGTTCACCCCTAGTATCTGCACTTGTGCGATCATCACCGACGGATCCGCCTCCGCCTGAAAGCCACCGGACGCGCGCACCACCCGCGCGATGTTGCTCGCTGCGGCGACGACCGAAGGCTCTTCGACCGCCATGGGAACGACGTAGTCTTGCCCGTTGACCTGAAAGTTCAGGCCCAAGCCGATTGGCAAGCGAAGGACTCCGACGCAGTTCTCGACCATCTTATCCGCGATCGAGACTCCGTCCGTCCCGGCACCCCGGAGTACATCGAAATCTTCATCGGTGAGACCGAAGCGTCGTGCGAGCTCTCGATGTCGGCTCCTGACGTCGAGCTGATAGAAGCCCGGGATCCGCGAGGAGGGTCGTTCGAGCGATTCGGTCAGTGCTTTTGCAGTCATGCTGCGTCGATTCCTCGAGGCCACTCACCCATCGCTGAACCCGCGACCATCAACCTCGAGAGTGGGGTCCACATCGCTTCGTAGTCAGCGCGCAGAAGGGTGTCGTCGCTACAGCCAGCCGTGCACCGAGCGATCGCCTCCTCGACTTCATGTCGACTGACCTTGACCTCTTCGCCCGTGATGAACATCGAGTCGTTCCCGTAGGCGAGCCCGATGGTCTTCACGGCCAGCCATAGAGGAAGCAAACAGAAGAGGCGAATCTCCCGATGCTCGGCAGGCACCGCGAGGGCGTAGTTGAGCGCGCGGTCGAGGTTTAGGCGGGTGAGGTCGAAGAGAGGAACTACGGCACGGTGTGCGGCAGGTCGGCGGCTGGGATCGGTGAGCTCTCGGTGCCGAAGACCCTGCGCCCGGCAAAGAGACCGAGGAACGAAGGACCAACCCCGATTCAGGTCGTCGGTGATGTCCTTCAAGATGTTGACCAGCTGAAGACCGGTGCCGAATGCTTCGGCGTGCTCGGCCAGTCGTCGTGCGACGGCGCTGTCGGCCTCGAGCCCCATCTCAGAGATGAAGAGCTCGGTCAGCATGTGCCCCACGGTACCTGCTACGAAGTAGCAATACCGCTGGAGGTCGTCGCTCGTCGATGGCGCGATGATACCGTCTCGGTCGGCCGATCGGTGGCTGTAGATCTGCATGCCTCGGGCCATTTCCGTTACCCATCGAAGAACCGCGTCACGCATTTCGGCGGGCACCGTATCGAGGACCGCCATGACGCGGTGGGTCTGCGAACACAGATTGATCTCGTGACGCGGCGAGCCTTCGATGCCCAACCATGACTGCTCGAAGCCAGTCGCGTCGCTCGCGCTCTGAATGACGTCGTGGAATCCTCTATACCGTTCGTCTCGCTCGGCGATCGTGAACGCCTCGTTGTCTTCGACCGCGTCGACGATGCGGCAGAGCAAGTAACCACAGGTCACCGCCTTTCGCAGGTCGCCCGGGAGCACCTCAATGGGGCGCGAGAAGGTCCGGGAAACTTGGCGAAGGCTGGTCGTGCAAAAGTCCCAGTCAGTTTGCATGCTGTTTCTCCTTGAAAGGTTGCCGTGATCGAAAGAAGTCGGAACGATCCCAGGACTCCGGGGCGGCCCACGACAAAGAACGAGAGCGGACTGACGCCGGCTGCGGGTGCAAGCTCGCCCAGGGCCACTTGAGCCAATTCGCGAGGTCTAAGACGGTGCGCGGGTCCGACAGCAGAGCCCCGGCGCCAGCCCGGAGCGCGACGCGAGAGAACGCTCGGACGAAGTCGCCCCGGCTGCTGGATGCCGCGCCGAGGAGGTTCATGGTTCGGCTGCGGTGGGCCGAGCTGGAGCGCCAGGTGCGGTAGATCGAATCGCGAATCGCTTCAGAGCCTGGGTCGCTTCGCACGAATGCCTGATAGATAGCGTTGGAGAGTAGCTCTGGGATGTAGCTCTGGCTCGCGCGGCGGCTGGCGTACTCGGGCAGGCTCTGGGCTTGTGCCAGCGCTTCCGCGTCGAGGAGCGACATGGTGATCCCCATCGCAGTCAACGGATGAAAAACGCCCGCCGCATCGCCGACGAGCGCAACGCCTGACCCGGCTTGATAGCGTCGGGGTCGAAACGCGTTGGACGCCCACGAAAGCGAGGCGTTAGAGAGACCCTCGCGGACGCCCGGACGGAGAGCCGCTGGCAATACCTCCGCAAACGACTTCCAAATCCATTCCGGAGCATACGCGCCGCGACGGATCGCGTTTGGCACGTCGATGCAGAGGCGAATCCGCCGCTCGTCGATGCGATACGCGAGGACCGGGCCCGGTCCTCCAACGATCACGTGTCCGTATCCGTCGAAAGGCAGATGGGTATCGGTGACGACGAGGCCCGCCATCAACGAGATCGAGACCTGATCCTCCCGCGTTGCCTCCGCGACGCCCCGCGAAGAACGACCCGCCGCAACCACAACTCGTCGCGACTGCACCCGATGCGTCTTGCCTCCGCCAGCGGAGAGTTCTACGGCGTCGGGGCCTGCTAGGCGCCCACGAACGCCCTCGACGTAGTCGACGTGCGACAGCCCCGCGACCCGCCGCCGGAGGTGGGTGACCAGCGTTTCGTGCTCACAAGCGAGACCGGTCGCGAGGCCTGGATAGTCGAGTCGGATGGGGCCCAGCCCATCGTTCGGAAACACCACGAACCCACGCCCTTCAACGCTGCTTTCGAGGCCCTCTAGAAGCCCATGGGCGTTCAGAACTCGTGCGCCCTCGGGGTGGATCCACTCGCCTGCAAAACGTCGCGCCGCCTTGGGGTTCGATTCGATGAGCAAAACGGATGCGCCCCGCGCCGCAAAACAAGCCGCGGTTGCGCAGCCCGCGGGCCCTGCGCCGATCACGACCGTGTCGTAGGTCGATCGGATGTCCCCCAACTCCGTCGTCTGCAATCCCCGCATCACTGCACACGAGTATTCGCAGCGCGCCGCGGGTTGCCAGAACATTCGGTTCGACGGATCGGTGCATCCTCTCGATCATCCAAATCGACACGCCAATGGTTTTCTGCGATCGCGATCTTTACACGGTGTCGCGTTAGATCGAATTGCGCGCGGTGGACTTTACTTTGTGTTGGCTATGCGCGTTGCCTCTTTTGTTGATCGCCGTTCAACGACCAGTGTAAACCGATGAATCGATCTCACGGACGAGTCACGCGTTTTAACTTCATCGTTCGGTGAAGCGCGCTACACAGCAGCACGTCGATCATGTGTACGACGTAGGAGACAAACGAATGACCACAACTCCAGCAGGCATCGCATCCATCGGCCTTCAACTGCCACCGCTTTTCATGCCGGTGACGCAACTCGCCGAGCTTCGCAACGTCGATCCGAACAAGTATACAAAGGGTCTAGGTTGCACGGACATCGCCCTCTGCCCGTCCGGACACGACGCGGTGACACTGGCCGTTGGGGCCACAAAAAGGGCGCTTTCGCGGTGGAATGGCTCTGCGGAGGACATCGGTCTCATCGCGGTTGGGACCGAAAGCGCGAAGGATATGAGCCGCCCGCTCAGCGCTTGGGTTGCCGAAGAGCTCGGGCTCTCCGGCGCGGTGCGGTCCTACGAAGTGAAACACGCGTGTTACGGCGGCACGCTCGCGTTACGCCAGGCACTAGAGTGGAAATGGTCCGGCGCCGGTGCTGGTAAGGCAGCGCTCGTGATCGCTTCTGACGTGGCATTGTACTCGCTCGGAGATCCCGGCGAGCCGACTCAGGGCGCAGGCGCGGTCGCGATGATCATCGACGAGCCCACCGTCGCGCGCGTTGCGCCGAGATCGTTTCCGTTCAGCAGCCCGGCGTTCGATTTCTGGCGACCGGTCGGCGATTCATTTCCGTCCGTGGACGGGCAACTCAGCCTCGACTGCTACAAGCACGCCGTCGCGGAGTGTTTCGGTGCGCTCATCGGCGATCGCGACGCGCGTTCGGTGCTCTCGGAGTACCGGTCCATGTGCTTCCACGTGCCATTCCCGAAAATGGTGAAGAAGGCGGTGCTTCACTTCGGCGAGCAGCTCGGCTGGTCGGCACGGGAAGCGGAGCTTCTCTATCTCGAGAAAGTCGAGGACACGCTCGAATGGAACCAGCTCACCGGCAACGCGTATACGGCAAGCCTTTGGATCTCCGTGGCTCGAGCCCTGGTCGGACTCGAAGAGGGCACGCCGATGACCGCGTTCTCGTATGGATCGGGCTATGGGGCGGAGCTCTTACAGCTGACTGCCGGGCCGGCCGCTGCGTCGGCGGCATGGGTCTCAGACGTGGAGGAAGATCTCCGATCGCGAAAGCCCGTCGACATGTGGGGCTACGAAGCGCTTCGAGGCCATGCCCGCGCAAGCGCCTGAGCACCCGAGCTCGGAGTCTGCGCCTGGCATCGGTGCCCGCAAGGCGGATCACTTGGACCTGTGCGAAGGCGACGAAGTCGGGTTCCGGTCGATCACGACCCTGTTGGAGGGCGTGAACCTACTGCATCAGTCCTTGCCCGAGCTCAGCGCGGACGAGGTGAGCACGGAGGTCGAGCTGCTGGGCAGACGACTCCGTGCTCCGGTCGTCATTGCCGCGATGACGGGCGGGCACGAGCGGGCTGCGACCGTCAACCGCTCGCTTGCGACGATCGCCCAAGAACGAGGCCTCGGCTTTGGGCTCGGGAGCCAGCGTGCGATGCGGCGGGACCCCACGATGGAGTGGACCTATCAGGTCCGCGAGTGGGCGCCGGACGTACTGCTGCTGGGAAACATCGGGGTCGTCCAGGCGCGAGAGACTGCGACCAAGGATCTCGAAGCGCTCGTTCGGAATGTGGGCGCCGATGCACTCTGCGTGCACCTCAACCCCGCCATGGAGCTCATTCAGTCCGATGGCGATCGCGACTTCCGCGGATGTGTGCGGACTCTGGAGCGACTGTGCAACGAGCTCCCTTTCCCGGTTGTGGCCAAGGAGACCGGCAATGGATTGAGCCCGCAGACGATCCAGAAGCTCGTCGGCGCCGGTGTTCAATACGTGGACACCTCTGGCGCAGGCGGAACGTCCTGGGTTGGCGTTGAGACCCTTCGGGCCGAAGGGATGCGGCGTTCTATGGGACATCGTCTTTGGGATTGGGGGATTCCCACGGCGCCCTCGGTGTACTACGCCGCGCGCGCATCGTTGACGACGATCGCCACCGGAGGAATTCGCTCCGGGCTCGACATTGCGCGGGCAATGGCGCTCGGCGCGCGGGCCGCTGGAATCGCAAGGCCAGTGCTTCAAATGCTGAACCGCGAAGGCGAGGACGGAGTGCGCCACTACCTCGATGAGGTCGTGCAGGAGCTTCGGTCCGTGATGCTGCTGACCGGAACGGCTACGGTCGAGGATCTTCGCCAGGCACCGCGCATCATTGAGGGCGATCTCGAGAAGTGGCTCTCAGTGCCACGGGGGGGCGCGTGACGCTTCGCGCGATTGTCGTCGACGATGAGCCGCTCGCGCGAGACGAGCTCACTTTTCTGCTCCAGCAATGCGACGAGATCGAAGTCGTCGGCGAGGCAGGATTCGCGATGGAAGCGGAGCGGCAGTGCGACGACCTGCAGCCCGAGGTCGCCTTCATCGATCTTCGAATGCCCGGACTCGACGGACTCGCCCTGGCGGAGCTTCTTCGGAACAAGCACCCCCAGCTCGCGGTCGTCATCGTATCGGCGCACGACGACGGCGCCCTCCGCGGGTTCGAGGCACAGGTCACCGACTACCTACTCAAACCGGTCCGTCTCGAGCGGCTTCGGCAGGCCGTCGAGCGTCTATCCGCCGCGCGCCCGGACTCTGTCCTAGGTCCCAGGGCGCTCGAGCGCTTCGCGGTGCGGCGGAAGAGTTGGCACGTCGTTGTCGAGGTCCGGGACGTCGTCTATTTCGAGGCCCGCGGCGAGTTCGTCTGGGCCGTGACGGAAGTGGACCGTTTCGCGGTCGATCGAACGCTCACCAACCTGGCTGACCAGCTCGACACCAAGGACTTCTTTCAGTCGCATCGAAGCTGCATCGTTCGTATCGATCGTATCCGCACGATCGAACCTGCCGGCGCGCGAAGCTTTCGCCTACACCTCGATCATCCCGACGAGCCAAAGGTTCCTCTTGCCCGCGACCGCGCTTCCAAGCTGCGGGAGCGGATCCCCTTCTTGCGTTGAGTGCTGCACCATGACTACCAAAGACATCCGAATCCATGGCGACTACGACCCTCGCTTCGAGCCGGTCGCCAACGTGCTGCGAAAGCAGGTTGCGAGCTACGGCGGCGGCGGTGCGGCGGCGGTCTATCTCGGCGGGAAGTGTGTGGTCGATATTTGGGCCGGCCAGGCGCGACACGATGGTGCGACTTGGAAACGCGATACGATGTCGATTTGCTTCTCGGGCACCAAGGGCGTCGCCGCGACGGCGGTTCACATCCTCGCATCCGAGGGGCTGATCGACTACGACGCCCCAGTCGCCCGCTATTGGCCCGAGTTCGGCCGCAACGGCAAGGAAGCGATCACGGTTCGACAGCTCCTGTCCCACCAGGCTGGTCTGCACAAAGTCGTGCCCCTAGTGGACCAACTCACCGATATCCTCGACTGGGACCTGATGGTCGCCCGGCTGGCCGAGACCGAGCCCGATTTCCATCCCGGCACAGCCAACGGATATCACGCCGTCACGTTCGGGTGGCTCGTGGGCGAGCTCGTCCATCGTGTGTCGGGGATGGCGTTCCCGGAGTTCGTCCAGAAGCGAATCGTCGAGCCGCTGGCGCTCGATGGCCTCTACATCGGGGAGGCAGACGGCGAGATGGACCGGCTCGCGGATCTCGTGGGCTTGCCTGCGATGCGTCGGCACGACGCCGCGCCGCTACCGGACCAGTACCGGGCTCCTGCCTGGGTGCCTCCGGGGCCGCTCCACAGCCTGGTGGGTCGAGGGCTCACACCCGCAAAGCTCAAAGAGCTCTTCATCCACCCGGGTTTTTGGAAGGCATGCCTCCCTTCGCTGAACGGTGTCTGCACGGCCCGTTCCCTCGCAAAGATGTATTCGGCGCTTTCGCTTGGCGGCGAGCTCGACGGCGTGCGGCTCATCCGGGATGACATCGTGGGGAAATCGGCGAAAGTCCAGATGAAGCGGGCAGATAGAGTCGTCCTCTATCCTTTGCACTGGCGTCTCGGATACCACCGCGCCGATGCCCTGCTCATGGGTGTCCCGAGCGCCTTCGGCCACTTCGGAATGGGCGGCGCCGGCGGATGGGCCAACCCAGAGCTCAAGCTTTCCGCAGCGCTGACCCACAACGGGTTTCCGCTTTCGCTCACTGGTCAGCTCCGCACGGTGATGGTCACCGCGGCCGTCTACGAGTCGCTCGGCCTTTACCGTGGCGTCCGCCACACGCTTCGGCACGGACCGGTCATCGAGCTGTTACCTGCCCGCGCGGCATAGGCTCAGCCACGAATGGCGCGCGGAAAGTGCCTGGGCAAGCATCAGGGACAGCGCGAGCAGCTCTCGATTCGCCGCGAACTCGTCATCCCGATCCTCATCGTTCTACCTGGATATTCAAAATGGCGCATCGCTGCTGCTTCGACTGGAGCTCCAGGGCGTTTCGGTAGGAATGGAACGCTGGGAACGCTTAGCTCGAGGTTCGTTACAAACAGCAACCCAAAACACCGTCTGGTTCACTACCGCACACCAAGTACTGGCCTTGCTGCGTACAGGCCGCGTTCCTGCCGTCAACGACACGCTCAACTATGTGAACGCGCAGGGTCATGCTGGTTCACGGCGAGCCCTGCTGGCAGCTCAGATCTCAGAAGCAGTCGTCGCTGGTTCCCAAGGGCAAGTTCAACGTGCTCTCGATTCGCTGTTATCGTTGCGACACGACTTTGGTCTGCTTGGGGCCAGCCGTGCACAGCAAGATCTTCATCAACACATGATGATCTCAGCGGCAATGCAACTAGACGATTGGCCGCGAATACGGCAACTCTTGAAAGAGCGCAGCATCGTTCGATTTTGGAACCCAGCAAGTTTGGATCAACTAAACGCGCGTGCGCAGCAGATTGATGAGTTCGACACGGCAGAACAGGTAAGAGCTGAGCTCTGCCGCTGACGCCAGCTCAGGGCCGAAGGCGCTTGGCGATGGCCCCAACGACATCGAGGATTCGATACGTGCCATCGGCCTCGCCTTTTTCAAAGTCGTCCCCCGTGGCTGCCATCGAGTTGGTCACATGGGCAACGCACACCACATCGCGCTGGCAAGCCGTGGCGTAGGCGTAAAGGGCCGCAGCTTCCATCTCGACCGCGTGCGCGCCCGCGCTTCGTGCCGCCGCGATGGCAGTCTCCGTTTCTCGAAACGGCGCATCCGTGGTCCATGACGTGCCGGGGTGAACGGGCTCATCGAGCTCCTCGAAGGCGCCATCGAGAGCGGCCCGCAGGGGTGCCGCAAGGTGGCTCCACTTCGCGGGTGGCAGATAGTGCAGGCTGGTGCCTTCGTCGCGAAGCGCTCGTTCGATGAGAATGAAGTAAGGGGTGTCACCTAGTGGCGCGATGACGCCGGCCGAGGTCACCGAGATGACCAGCGAGCAGCCGGACGCGGCGAGCTCTTCGGCAACAAGCACCGCAAATGGCGCCCCGACCGCGCAGGCCACGATGCCGATCTGGCGTCCGTCGACATCGGTGAGCCAGAGTTCTGTGTGGTAGCAGGCCCAATCGTCGTGTCGGGTTACCTGGCTCGTCGCCCGCAGGTGGCGGATGATGTCGCCGTCGGGGTCGAGCACGCAAACGTCCGGGACGGGCTCATCGCCCAACCCCCGCTGACGGCGGGCTTCGCGCAACAGGTTTTCGGCAATGAACACCGACGTCTCGTGGTAGGCCTTCCCGGCATTGTCTCCCGACACCTGTGCCTCCTCAGAACCCCGTCGACCACACAATCGTTGACGTTTCCACGCTCGGGGTCAAGCGAACCTACCCCACTGCTTAGCGACCCGACCGCGTTGACGTCACACCCGCCTACCGCGTCCCGCGCGCAATCTGACTCACCCGCTGCTGCGACAGCTCTAGCAGCTCCGCGATGTCCCTGGTCCCCATGCCGCTCTTCTGAAGTGCCCGAACCGCCTGCCGCCGTTTAGCCGCCAGTTCCCGCGACATTTCGGAATGGAGCCGCGCGAGCTTCTCAGTCGTCGCAAGTTCCTCCTTGAGCGCCGGCGCAAGCTCAATGCGGTCGACAATCGTTGCCGTATCGGCATCGTCGTACCAAAGCGAAAGAGCGTCCCGGATGTTCTCACGCGCACGCCGCAGCGACCGCGCAAACGTATGAATCTCGTGCCGATGCCCACGGACGTACACAATCCAAGCGCCGTCCGGTTCGCGCGAGTAAACCGCCGTGTAGCTCCCCTTGCCGGGCAGCAGGCCGTCATCGTCCATCACCGGCCCCCCTTCAGCCAGCCGTCACCAAAGCAGGGCGCCAGCGCAATCTCAATGCTCTTGCAGGTCTTCGGGTGCACGTTGTCGTCCTTGGGAACAGTTGTCCTATAGGTGCCGCATCCACAGGCCATCTTCGTGTGCGAGCCCTTGCCCGCCCTCGCTACTACGCGGCCGCCCAGCCGCTCAATCCGCTTGATGATGTCCTTCGACCTCATAGTAGACTACTCAGCTAGTCAGTCAACGACTAGTGAGCTAGTCATATCGAAGTTGTGGAGTCGGGCAGAGCGCATGCCCCGTCATCGGCCCTCAGCAGCCGAAGTTGCCTTCTGTGCCTCCTCAGAACCCCGTCGACCGCACACTCGTTGACGTTTCCACGCTCGGGGTCAACCTAGCCGTGAAGAGCGCAAGGAGATGCGATGACAAGTCCACTCCATCAGTTTGTAGCGAGGCTCACCAAGAGCAACGTCTTCGGCCGAGCAGTCGAGTATTTGCCGGAGGAGGTGCGCGATGCCCTGCAGTATTTTGCCACCGACGCAACGCCGAGCTTGATTGGGAGGGGGCCGCTTTCCGAAGGAGACACAGCTCAAGGCGTCGCGGTCTTCTTGGGACAAGTGCGGCAGGGCGCGGCACTTCGAGGCGTCAATCTCATGAAGGGAACGATCCTGGGCGGCACGGTGCGTGGCTGCAATGTGGGCTTGAGCGAAGTCATGGGTGGTGACGTCCGCGGGGTCAACGTGCTCATCGGCGATGTCCGCGGAGGAACGGTGCGCGGCATCAACGTGCTGGCTGGTGATGTGCATGGGGGCTCGATCGAGGGGGCGAACGTCGTTGTGGGAGACCTTCACGCTGGGAAGGTCACCAAGGCCAATCTGGTCGTCGGCGATATCCATGGTGGAAAGCTCGATGTCAATATCCTTCTTGGCAACGTCCTCGGCGGCGAGGTGTCTGCCAAGATCCATATTGGAGAGGTTGTTGGTGGCTCCGTGAAGGCGGATCACCATACCGACGAAACCCTGCCAGCTAGCGACGAGAGTTCGTGAATGAAGCCATGACATCGCAGCACTTCCCATACCGGCTCGACAAGCGATGGGCCCCACTATTTTTTGCGCTGGGCGTGGGCGACGATGACGGCATCGATATCTCCGACGATGGTGAACTCATCGCGACCTTCGGGCGATTCAACGTAAAGACCACGCTCGACAACATCGACCACACTCTCGTCACCGGCCCGCACCGTTGGTACACCGCGGTGGGGTTGCGGCTCAGCCTCACCGACGACGGGCTCACCTTCGGCACGAACCATCACAAGGGGTTGTGGATTGCGTTCGTGGACAAGATCCCCAGGGTCATCGGGTTCCGGGACCACTCCCTGCTGTGGGTCAGCGTTGCCGACCCCGAAGGCCTCGCCGCGGCGATCGGGAAGTAAGTGCCAGATCCCGATGCAGAGGCGTTGGGATCTTGCCCTCAGAAGCGAGCGTAGTACTCGTCGACCTTCGGGTGGCCGAGGACGCGGTCGAGGTGTTCGACGAGCTTGGGCGCGAGCTTGTCGGGGAGGTCGGCCGGGACGTAGTCGAGAATGCCGGAGCGAAGGCTCCGTACCCAGACCATCACCTTGAGATCGGCGACGGTGATCCGGCCGTCGGCGAAGTATTCGCCGCCGCGCGCGTCGAGCATCTTCTGGAGCCGCTCGAGGTAAATCGCGATGGGCCCCTCTGCGAGCGCCTCCCGCGCCGCTTTCTTTTGGGCTTCGTCGGTGATGAACATCGTCACGCCCTGTTGGGAGATGATGTCTTCGACGGCGTCCATCGCTTCGTCGCAGTAGGCGGCCTGGAGCGCATCGGTCGGATAGAGGCCGGCGAGCTTGCCGACATACCGGTTGATGGTGTTGCCCTGGCTGAGCTCGACGTCGTCGATGACTAGAAGTGGCACTCGCTTGAACGGATACCCCGAACGTTTCGCGCCGAAGTCCTGGAAACTGATGCGGTCGTCTTCGAAGGCGACGCCCCCGATGTACATCGCTAGCCGCGCAGGCTCCGCGCGACCGCCGTGAATGTCGAAATAGGTGAGCTTGAGGTGGGGCATGCCGGATACTCTAGGGCAAAACGTGCCGACGTCCCGCAGCACGCGATCCTGCGCTATCCTCTCAGGCAATGGCCGACGGCAACCCAAGCTCCAAGCTGCTCTTCGCCCTAGCCACAGCGCTCGGTGTGTCGCTCTTGCTCATTGCGTTTCTAGTCGGCCGCGAGTCAGCACGAAGTCCGGCGCCCGACGCGGGCCCCCTCGGTCACATCCCTCCGCCCGTTCCCCAGCTCGAGACCGAGCGCGAGGCTCCGAGCCAGGCGAGCGATGCACGCGACCCCTGGCAAGAGCGGGACGAAGACTACCGCTACGCCGACACCCACCGAGACGAGCTCCACGGCATCGACCAAGAACCTGACGCAAGCATCGCGCTGTCCAACACGAAAACCGACGATACGGCCAATCGCGATCCGGTGGACCCCCCCTCCGCAACGAAGGAACCAGCACCGCGCGATGAGCGTGCGGCGGTCGCCGAGTACTTCCAACAAGTGGATCTGATTCAATCCCATGCCGGGGAAGGCGACCCGAAAGCGTTTGCAATGGACATGGTCAAAGCCGGCATGGGTGGCGCCACGGCCGGGTTCGACCAGCTCATCGCCGACAGCGACCGGATGAAGCGAGAGCTCGAGAGCATGACTCCTCCTCAGTCATGCGCCCAGTACCACCAGGCGAATCTAGAGATGCTCGAAGAGTCGCGCGGAATGCTGGAGAGCATGAAGGTCGCCATCACGACTCGAAACATGGACTCGCTCTCCGCGCTGGCTCAGCAATCGGCAGATCTGCAAGCAAGGGCAGAGGCGCTCAGGGCTTTTCAAGAGAAACTCCGCGCCGCCGCCCGCTGAGGCGACGGCTTCTGCGACGGCCTAGAGGAACCATCGCGTGAGAAACGCGTACTCCTTGGCGCGTGCGCTCTGGAGCTCTTTTTCAATGCTCGATTCGATGAGGCCGCCGAGGCCGAAGATTTTCGCCTCGACCGTGAAGTTGTCGGTGCGGCGGCAATGGCCGTTGCCGGAGGCTGCGATGCGGACGGTGCCGTGCATGGTGACGGCGTCTTTTCGGGGTTTGCTCTCGGGGTCGAGGTTTGTGGGCTGCACCATCTGCCAGGTCCACTCGTTTGTGGCGCGGTCGAGCGTGCCGTGTTCTTCGTAGGCGAAGCTTTCGCCGATGAGCTTGGCGACCGGAGCGGGGAGCTTCATCTTGGGGACGATGCGCAGCTTGCGTGTCGTGTCACCAATCTCGAGGATGGCGAACCCGCGAGACTCGAGCTCGTCGAGGTAGAGCGCGCGGAGATACGACTCGTCTAGGAAGGCCGCCCAGAAGGAGTCGGGTGTGCACGGGAGGACGGCGGATGTGGTGGAGGTTTTCACGTGGGGGTTTCGCGCGCCTGCACGACGACCTAGAACTCGCTGTCGTAGATGGACTCCCAAAGTGCGCAGACGTCGCTTCGAAAGCCTGGCACCGTGCTCAGGGTCACGTCGAAGTTGAGTCGCATGTCGTCGTCCGCCGAGAACATCGGCCACGTGAGATCGTTGCCGCCATTGGGATCACCGGTCGCCGCAAACCTTCCCCAGTACCGTTGCATCGTCGCGCTCAGGGCGAGGTCATCTTCTCCGATTACGTCAGGCCCAATCGATCCGAACACGTAGGCGATCTCGGCGCCATGTGTCGCGCCCAGGTCGAGCGCTGCCAAGGCTGGGATGGGGATAGGTCGGTCGAAGTTGTAGAGAAAGACATCGAGACCTGCAGCCGCCGCGCGCTTTGCGGTATCGCGGACGGAGCAGACGAGGCCCCCATCGCCGGTCACGCGTTCGAGCGCATCTTGCGGCGAATCGAAGTCCGTCACCGGGTAGGCCTCCGCGACCTGCGCTGCAACCGTCTCGCCAAACCGGCGCTCGAGAGCCTCCAGATATTCGGCTTCGGTCTCGACCTCCGGTTGAAGAACGTGGAACAAGGTGCCCTCGTCGCTGTTGCTGCCGAGCACATAGGGAACGTCTGCCACGTTGCCGTCATCGAAGAGCGTTCGAGGCTGGTCGGCGATCACGACGCCGTCGACCACGGCTTGGAACTGCCACCTCGGTGTCCCACCTGAGTAGAAGTCGCCGCCCGGGGGGTCCTCGATCGCCCCGTCGACCGGCGCTTCCGTCAAGAGATCGGCAACCGGAACGGCGCGAAGGCAGGCCGCGACGTCCGAGGCGTCCCCGCATCCCATTGCCTCCGCGAACACATCAGCTTCGGCTTCGGCTTCCGACCGCGTCCGCAGTGCGGTCGTGCAACCGCCGCTTTGCCCGAGCGCGCGGTCGAACAGGCCCAGTGAGCCCTCCGACACCATGTGGAAGCACACGTCAAACGCCCCGGCCGACTCCCCGAAGATCGTGACATTGCGGGGGTCGCCGCCAAACGGCGCGATGTTGCTCTGCACCCACTCCATGACCATGCGCTGGTCGAGGATGCCCTGATTGCCCGACACCCCGTCGGCGCTTTCGGCGCTGAGCGCTTCGTGGGCAAAGAACCCCATCACGCCCAGGCGGTAGTTGGCGGTGACGACCACCACGTTGGCTTCCTCGACCAAGCCGCGCCCGTTGTAAAAGAGCGTCGGCGGTTGCAGGAATGGAATGTCGTCACCGGTCGAGCCGCCGGTGTTCGACCCGCCGTGAAACCAAATCATCACGGGAAGCGATCCCGACGGGGCGGGCTCCGGAGCCCACACGTTGAGATAGAGGCAGTCCTCGTTCTCGCTGGGCTCGGGGCTCGCCGTCGAGTCGAGCTGGGAACATGCC
>Ga0209456_10000767_pt1 | contig 16631 bp, 15 predicted proteins | sample COG_11_FD_184755 | JGI IMG/M metagenome (GOLD analysis project Ga0209456, IMG submission 184755) | Pelagic marine sediment microbial communities from the LTER site Helgoland, North Sea, for post-phytoplankton bloom and carbon turnover... | ecosystem: Environmental > Aquatic > Marine > Neritic...
CGTTCTACATCATCGTAGGCGGCAGTTTTCTCGCGGCACTGTGTAATGCGGCGTTCTCGGCCGGCGGGGCGATGATCATACTGGCCATCACGAGCACCGTGCTGCCGGTCGGTGCGATCGTTCCCATCCATTCGACTTTGCTAATCGGTTCGACGTCATCGCGAGCGTTGCTCTTCTGGGGCGACGTTGAATGGAAAATCGCGGCGCCGTTTCTTGCTGCGAGTGTCGTAGCAGTCGCGATTGGCGCGCGCATCTACGTAGCACTGCCCGAGACGATTATCGCTGCCGCGATCAGCGTCGTCATGCTCGTAGCGATATGGCTTCCCGAGATCAGCTGGCGTCCGAAGATCAGGCACCCCTGGGCCATTGTCGGCTTCCTGCACTCGTTATTGTCGACGCTGTTTGCTTATGGCGCGGTATTTCACGCCGTGATCCTGCATACAGGCCTCAAGAAACGGCAAATCGTTGGTACGATGGCCGTCGCCCTTACGGGCATGAGCGTTTTCAAGATCACGGGTTATGTCACCAATGGATTCGACTACACGCCGTATATGCAAATCATCGTCTTCTCGATTGCCGCGGCCCTTGTCGGTACGTGGGTTGGGAAGCTCGTGATCGACCGTATATCCGAGGCGGTGTTTCGCACGGCGTTCAGAGTGCTGGTTACGCTGACGGCCTTGCGCCTGTTGTACACAGGTCTTGTCGCATAATCATGGCCATGTTCAGGTTCTTCGAAGAGCGGGTGGCGACAGGTCGGCCAATGGTGCTGGCGACCGTATTCGAGACTGCCGGTTCCACCTACAGCAAAGCCGGGGACCGGATGATCATCGACGGCGAGGGCAACTTCTGCGGGATGTTGTCAGGCGGCTGCCTCGAGGGCGACCTGGTCGAACGCGCGCGGGCCGTGATCTCGACCGGGCAGGCGCAGACCGCGACCTACGACCTCGGCGCCGACGACGAACTCTGGGGCCTCGGGGTCGGCTGCGACGGCACCATGCGTGTGCTGCTGCAGGCGCTGATGCCCGAACAGGACTACCAGCCATTTTCCGCAATCGCCCAAATCCTCAATGGCGGGCATCGCGCGATAGCGGTGACGGTCATTGCGGCAGACACCCTGGCAATGGGTTCCCTGGTCCTCATACGCGATGGCAATGTCGAGGGGTTCGGCGTCGATGAGCAAACTGCTGCGTCGTTCGCCACCGATTCCGATGCAGCGGTCGGGATCAGGCAAGCCGACACGCCGCATGGAACTTGCCAGGTCCTGTTCAGCAGCATCGCGCCCGCGCCGGCGTTGCTCGTTCTCGGCGCAGGGCTGGATTCGGAGCCCGTCGTCCGGTTTGCGGACGAGCTTGGGTGGCGCACCACGGCCACCGATCATCGCCCGGGGTACATCGAGGGGCGCCACTACCCGGATTCCACGATCGCTCTGTGCTGTGAGGCGGCCACCGTGGACGCCAGTGTCGACCTGTCAGATTTCGACATGGCGATCGTCATGAGCCACCACCTGGTCAGTGACAGGACCTATCTCGAGCAACTTGCGCGGTCCAATATCGGCTACATCGGCCTGCTCGGACCCGCCGCGCGCCGTGATCGGCTGCTCGGCGAACTCGGCGCCCTGGCAGATAGTCTGCGAGACCGCTTGCACGGCCCGGCGGGCATGATGCTGGGCGGCCGCGGCCCGGCGTCTATCGCGTTGGAAATCGTCGCCGAGATGCAGAAATACCTAGCTAAGCGTCGCTAGGTCGCCCGGCTCGTCGATATCCAGGGCGGCAGGCTCGAAACGCACGGTCCGGACATTGAAGCGGCTGTCGCGGAGCAGGGCACGAGCACCGTTGTCACCCGTCAGTACCTGCAGGTCGTCGAATGCACCTCTCGGGAATAGCACAGGCGGTCCCTGTGTGTCGTCAAAGGCCGTCGCTACGATCTCGTCGTCGCCACCTGACCAGGCATCAACGAGCGCCTGCAGATGAACGGTCGTAACGAGCGGCTGATCCGCCAGGTGTAACAGGATCGCGTCCGCGTCTTTGGCACAGGCTCGCACCCCGCGAGCGATACTGCCCGACAGGCCGCGATGGTAGTCGTCGTTGACGACAACGAAACCGGCATCGGATCCAAGCGCGTCCAGAACTTTCCCGCAATCGTGGCCAATAACGGTAATCACGCGTTCGCCACATACGTCGCGGGCCAGGGCCGCCGCGCGCCGCACCATCGGTTCGCCGGAAATTTCGATGAGCTGTTTCGTGCTGCCGAAACGGGACGAGCGGCCTGCCGCCATGATTACTGCGAATACATGCGGTCGTAATTCATTCATACGGTATCAATTCGTACATGTACGAAGTGTCAAAGTCACCGTGGCTGGGTAGCCTATTCTTGCATAGCTGCGAAGAGGTGATTCATGAATCGCACCGTACTTTGTGTCGTCGAACTCGACAACTACCCCGACCAGGTCGTTGACCGCGCTGCGTGGCTCGCAAAGCTCCACGATTGCGACCTCGAACTCGTGCTCAGCGATCCCGCAATGAACTATCTCGGCGAGAGTTTCGTTTACTTCGCCGAACTGCAGGTGCTTGCGGATTCCGTAACCGCGGAACAGGAAGCCCGCCTGCAGGAGCTCGCCGAGTCGGCCGGGAAGGCCGGCGTGGCCGTGCGTACGAGTATCTCGCATGAAAGGCCCGAAGCCGACATGATTATCGCCAAGGCCGACGAGTGCGATGCCGTTCTCGTCGTCAAGGGCACGCACTGGCACAGTCCCACTGAAAGGGCGACCTTCGCGTACACCGACTGGCGCCTGATTCGCCGGCTCAAGAGGCCACTGTGGTTCGTCAAGCCCGTCGAGTGGGAAGACAAGGGCGTCATCGTTGCCGCGGTCGATCCGACCCATAGTAAAGACAAGACGCACGAACTCGACAAGGCAATCGTCAATTCGGCGAAAGACTTTGCCGAACTCTGCGACGGCAGCGTGCAACTCGTGCATACCTACCAGCGGCTCGAGGAGATCGGTACCAGGGCAACCTGGACGTTCAAACCGATCAAGCTGCCCATCGAAGAGCTTGACAGGAAGATCCGCGAGGAACATCGCAAGGCTCTGGATGGTTTCGCCGCCGAATGTGGGTTCGACGATGAAGCCGTTCACCAGCTACCCGGCCGCACGCACGAGATCCTGCCGACCTTCGCCCGATCGAACGGCGCGAGCCTCGTTGTCATGGGCGGTGTTGCACGGTCGGGCCTCAAGAAACGTGTCGTCGGCAGCACGGCGGCGAGGGTCCTCGACCACCTGCCGTGCGACGTGCTGATCGTTCACGCCTAGCCGTAAATCTCCTTCATGACGGGCGCCATCTTGCGGGTGCCGACCATGTTCATCGTGGTTAGCAGGCCTGCCATCATGGCCCCCGTGACACCACAGGTCAGGATGTCCTGGCCCGTCAGCCAGAGGCCCGGAATTCGCGTCTCGGGCCTTAGCCAGTCCTGCTGCATACGCTCGGGCGTATGTGCCAGGCCGTACAACTCGCCCTGCTGGTAGCCGCCGAACCAGTCGGTCGACAGTGGCGTAGACACTTCGTAGTAATCGACCTTGTCGCGGACCTGGGGCACTTTGTCATACAGGTGCTGCATGAGCCGCTCGCCAAATTCGGCTTTGAGGGCGTCATAGTCTTCGCCGCGCTTCCCCCACGTTCTGTCGCGCCACTTCGCGAACCATTCATACGGCGCCGGCGCTACGATTTCAATCGTCGCAGTGCCCGGGTGGCGGTTCAGGTAATCCGGATCCTTGGCCGACGGGAAGGAGATGTACACGACAGGAAAAGGCGCCGACGGGTCCTTGACGAAAGCGTCGACGGCCGCATCATAATCGTTGCCCGGGTAGATCCAGAAGTTGGTCTTGGGCAATTCAAGCTCTTCCGCGGTCGCATTGAGCCCGATGTAAACACCCAGATGCGCGTAACTCGGCTGTACCGTTTCGAGAGCCTTTTCGTAGCCGCTCTGCTCGACGACCGCCTGTTGTAACAAGTGTCGGAACGTGTTGTCGACACCCGCCGACGAAATCACGCGCTCGCAGGCAATATGGTGGCCGTCCTGCATCTCGACACCGGCGACGCGACCGCCCTCGACGAGGATTTCCTTGACGCGCGCGTAGGTAAAGACCTCGCCACCTGCCTCCTGGATCTTGGGGATGATGCTGTCCGCGATCTTCCAGGCGCCGCCGACGGGATAGTAACCGCCGTACAGGTAATGGCGAGCGATCATCGCGTGCACCATGAATGTCGAGCGCTTCGGCGGCAGGCCCATGTCGCCCCACTGGCCGCAAAGGACGGCGATCAGGTCCTGGTTATCAGTGAGTTCGCTCAGCACGTCGTAGGTATTCCTGAAAAACACGTCGGGTGTCTTCCAGTTGAGCCAGGGCTTCGCGAGCGATCGCTGCCAGGACTTCATTGCCCGGCCCATCGCGAACGCCGACAACGCACTACCCGTTCCGGACAGCAGCTTCAGGTATGCGTCGATGGCCTGTTCTTCTCCGGGGAACTGTCGCACCAGGTTGTCGCGAAACGGCTGTTTCCCGGCGCGGGCAGTAAAGACCTTGTCGCCAACGTAGAAGCGGTCGTACTCATCGGCCATCGGCGCCCATTCGAGCTTGCCGTCGGACAGGAAGTCGAACATGCGCCGCGTGCGGGTCTGTGTGCCGACGTCGCCGATGTAGTGGACGCCGACGTCCCACTCGTAGCCGCTGCGCTCATAGGAGTGGGTATAGCCGCCGGCCGTATAGTGCTGCTCGAGTACGCAGACTTTCCAGCCCAGCTCGCTCAGCAACGCGGCAACCGTCAGGCCGCCCATGCCCGAGCCTATGACGACGGCGTCATAGTCGGGCGCAAGGCGTGCAGGGCGATATCGATAGCCGATTCGCAGGGTGCTTGGTTTCATCGCTGCCATCCCTGGCAGCGTAATCTAAATCAGGCGCTCTTGGCGAGTTTCTGCTGCCATCCCGGGTACAGCCTGTCGGCGTCGCCCGGGAAGCTCTCGAATGCCCGTGCCAGTTCGTGGTGTTCACGGGCGAAGTCGATGACGTTCTTCCCTTCGCGCCAGCATTGTTCGGCCTGGCGCATCGAGCGTGCGCCGGCTGCCGCGCCGTCGACGTGGCCGTAGGAGCCGCCTCCGGCGGTCATGACGACGTTCGAGTGACCCAGGTTCTCGAAGAAGCCCGGAATCCTGAGCGCGTTCATGCCGCCCGAGATGATCGGTGTCGTCGGATTCATGCCCTCCCATTCCTGGTGGAAGTAGGGGCCGTCGGCGCTATCGCGCTCGAGCATGTAGGCGATAGCGCGATCTGCCTCCTCGCCTTCCATCTTGCCGAAGCTCATCGTTCCCGTGTGAATGCCGGACGAGCCCTGGATGCGCGCCATCTTGCAATGCACGAATGCCGTGTATCCACGCTGCGTCTGCGGCGACGTTACGGCACCGTGACCGGCGCGATGGTAGTGCAGGTACTGGTTCGGGAAGCGGCGCCTGGCGGTCGTGATTGCGGTCGGGCCTGCGACGTAGCCGTCAACGAGGAACGCGACATGGTCGGCGAGCTCACCGAAGGTCTCGAGGATGTACTCGCCGCGCGCGATCATCTCGAACGGGTCGTCGGCAGTGATGTTGGCTGAAAACAGCTTGGCTTCGCCGGTTTCGTCCTGGACTCGTCTCATGGTATCGGCCACGAGCGGGATCGTCTCTTTCATCGGGGCGAATACCTGGTTGCCCTGCGGTTCGTCGTTCTTGATGAAGTCACCGCCCAGCCAGAACTCGTAGCATGCGTCGGCGAAGGGCTTCGGGCGCAGGCCGAGTTTGGGTTTCACGATCGTGCCGACAACGAAACCGCCATCAACATGCGGGCGTCCCAGTACGCGCCACATGTGGGAAATCGTTGTTGCCGGTCCGTCGAACTGGCGCAGGAAATCGGGCGGGAAGAAAAAGTCGTGGATTTTCGCGTACTCGACGTCACCCATGCCCTGGTTATTGCCGATGGCCAGCGTCAGGAAAGACGCGATCATTGCGCGACCGTCCGTTATGTTGCGATCGAACAGATCGACGGGGTAGGCGAGCTTGATCAGCTCCCGGTCTTCGTCGGCCTCGTAGACGATGGCGTCGACGCCGCGGGTGAACGCATCGGTCGTCGAGACTTCCACGTTGGTGCCCGTGGACGACTCGGCGGCGAAATGAGCCGCGGTTTCGACGTAACCGCCGAAGCCTGCCTTGGGTTTCATGTGATAAGCGACGAGGACATGCTTGCCGTCCCTGATCAGCTGCTGTTCGTCGAGGTTGAAATCTACGTAGCGATTGCTTTGGTCGAGAGCCATGATGAGTGCCTTTGGTGTTTACTTGACACGCACCCTAACCGATGAACTAACATAAGGAAATTAATTAGTTTTTATCTATTTCATAAGGTTCTCTTATGCATCTGACGCTACGGCAATTACAGTGTTTTTCGGCTGTTGCACGCAACCTGAGCTATACCAAGGCCGCCGATGAGCTGCACCTGACCCAGCCGGCCGTATCCATGCAGATTCGCCAGCTCGAGCAGCAGGCGGGGCTCGCGCTGACCGAGCAGCTGGGCAGGCAGGTCCACCTGACAGAGGCTGGCGAGGAGGTGTTCCGCTACGCGCGCTCGATCCTGCAGCAGGTTGACGAGATGGATGACGTGCTCGACAAGCTCAAAGGCTTCGCGGGCGGCCGGCTGCGCATTGCGGCGATATCGTCCGCCAACTACTTTGCGCCGCGGTTGCTCGGCACGTTTCACGAGCGTTTCCCTGACGTCAATGTCAGCATCGAGACGACCAACCAGGCCGCGGTGGTGAAGCTCGTCACGGAGAACGAGGTGGACATGGCGATCATGGGCGAGCCTCCCGATGAGGCGCACATTGAAGCTCTCGTGTTCATGGACAACCCGCTGATCATCGTGGCTCCCCCGAGTCACCGCCTTGCGGCGCGCAAGCGTATCGCGCTCAAGGAACTCGAGAAGGAAGTGTTCCTGACGCGTGAGCCCGGATCGGGAACCCGCGGCGCTATGCACCGCTTCTTCCGTCAGCAGAAGCTCAAACTCACGACAGGCATGGAGATGGGCAGCCTGTCCGGTATCAAGCAGGGCGTTCAGGCCGGCCTCGGTCTCGGGCTGCTGCCGCGTGGCGCCGTGCAGGTCGAGCTGCAGCTCGAGCGGCTCGTCGAACTCAAGGTCCGGGGACTACCGATTCAACGGCACTGGTATGTCGTGCTCCACAAGGGCAAGCGCCTTTCAGCCGCGGCCGAGGAATTCAGGAAGCTCCTGACGGAGGAGGCCGTCACGCTATTGAAGGGCTAGACGGCTTTGGACTCCGGGCGCACGATGTCGACGAGTGAGTCATAGACTTTGTCGGCGCCCAGCTCGCGGGCAGGGCGCGCCGTATATCCGTAGCTGACCAGCACGACGTCGACGCCCGCCGCGCGCGCGGTCTTGACGTCTGTTTCGCTGTCCCCGATGTAGAGTGCCGCTTCGCGCACCGTCCCCAGCCGCTCGATGACCTCGAGCAACGGCGCGGGGTCCGGTTTGCGAGGCAGGCCCGACCCGGATCCCAGGATCACGTCGAAATAACCCGATATGCCGAGGTCGTCGATGAGCTTGTGGCAGAGGTCGTCCGGCTTGTTGCTGCAGATACCGATACGAGTGCCGTTTTCCCGCAGCCGCTTAAGGCAGTCCAGCGCCCCGTCATACAGATGGCTGAACCTCGTCTCCTGGCGGAGGTACTCGTCGTGCAAGAGATCGGTGAGCTTGTCGACGACGTAGCGGCTCCTTTTCGTCCTCAATTCGGCCAGTGCCCTCAGGACGAGCAGCCGTGGCCCACCGCCGATCATCAGCCGCACGACGTCCACGTCGAGTGGCGGCAGTTCCTCGCTGGCCAGCGTACGGTTCAGCGCCCGCTGTACGTCGGCGGCGGAGTCGACGAGCGTTCCGTCGAGATCGAATACGATAGCAGGCAGGGGCTTGTTCTTCATGCCACGAGCCTCGTGTCGGCTCTGCTGACGGCGAGCATCTGTTTCAGGATGGGCATCAGGATGAGTTCCATCGCAAGTAGCATCTTGCCGCCAGGGACCACTATCGTGTTGCGCCGCGAGATAAACGAGTTGTTGATCATCGCGAGCAGGTAGGGAAAGTCGATATCGAATTTCGTCGGGTCGCGGAAACGGATGACGACGAAGCTCTCGTCGGCCGTCGGGATATCGCGGGCGATAAACGGGTTGGACGTGTCCACGGTCGGCACGCGCTGGAAGTTGATATCCGTGCGCGAGAATTGCGGCGTTATGTGTTTTACGTAGTCTTCCATGCGACGCAATATCGTCGTCGTCACGTCACTCTCGTCATAGCCGCGTTCGAGCGTGTCACGATGGATCTTCTGGATCCATTCGAGATTCACGATCGGCACAACACCAATCAGGAGATCGGCGAACTGACCCACGTCACAATCGCCCGTATCCATCGCGCCGTGAAGGCCTTCGTAGAGCAGCAGGTCGGTATCCTGTGGCAGCGGCTCCCAGGGCGTGAAGTTGCCTGCCGGTATGCCGTGCTGAACGGCCTCGTCCTCGTTGTGGACGTAGTAGCGTCGCTTGCCGCCGCCGGTCTCACCGAATTCCTTGAACAGGCTCGCGAGCTCGCACAGGAGGTTTGCGTCGGGACCGAAGTGGCTGACGTTCTCACCGCGGCTCGCGGCATCGGCAATTGCGGCACTCATCGCGGCGCGCGAATAGCGGTGGAAGCTGTCTCCCTCGATGATGCTTGCAGTGGCATCGAGGCGGCGGAAGATATGTTCGAACGCTGTCTTGACCGTGGTCGTGCCCGCGCCCGAAGAACCCGTAACTGCAACGACTGGATGCTGCCTGGACATGGTTTTAGGCTCCTCCCGTATTTCCGGCCGGGCGGCTGCCCGGCTGCGTGTGGGCCTCAACCTATCATTTGCATGAATAATTAAAACTAATAAGTTTTTATGGAAACCATAAGCTAATTCTTATGTTTGTAAATCGTGCCGCCTTTCATGACGAAGTCCACGTCGAGCAGTGCCTCGATGGACTCGAGGGGCGAGCGACCGACGGCGATGATATCCGCAAACTTGCCGTCCTCGATCGTGCCGATCGAATCGGACATGTCGATGAGATCGGCGGCGTTGAGGGTTGCCGTTACGATGACGTCCATCTCGGACATGCCGGCTTCGACCATGAGTACGGCTTCCTCGGCATTCATACCGTGCGGCGAAATGCCGCTGTCCGTGCCGTATGCAACGTTTACGCCTGCCTTGTGCGCCTTCTCGAAATTGCCGGCCATGTCGGCGCCGACGCGAATCGCTTTCGCCTTGACAGCATCGCTCATATAGTCGGCCTCGACAGCCGCCGCGGCGACGGTCTTGCCGGCAAGCAGGGTCGGTACGAGATAGGCGCCCGTTTCGTTGAAGATTCGGATTGCACGTGGACCCGTGTACGTGCCGTGTTCGATGCTGGCCACCCCGGCTTCCAGCGCCGCGATGATGCCGTCCTCCTCGTGTGCGTGCGAGGCGACCTTGCGGCCCATCCGGGCAGCAGCCAGCACGACTTCCCTGAGTTCGTCCGCCTCCATCTGTTGCCCGGTGCCCGTCGCCCGGTCGGTCATTACGCCGCCCGTCGACGTGATCTTGACGAGGTCTGCGCCGTACTTGATGACATTGCGGGTAGCGCGGCGGCAGTCGTAGGGGCCGTCGCAAACGTTGGGTGAGGTGTAGATATCCATCAGGTCGGGACTGACGCCGCTGATGTCCGCATGGCCGCCGGTGATACCGACGCCGCCGGCAGCGATAATCCTCGGCCCGTCGATCCAGCCATTGTTGATCGCGTCACGCAGCGCGTACATTTCCTGCGCGGATGAGCCAACGTCCCTGACCGTCGTGAAGCCGGCTTCGAGCGTGTTCATGGCGTAGTGGATACTACGCATCTGCATGAGCTGGTCCGACATCCTGAGGGCATCGCGATCGCGATGCGGGCCCATCTCGCCCTGCAGGTGCACGTGCATGTCCATGAGCCCCGGCAGCACGAAGCTGTCACTGAGGTCGACAATTGTCGCGTCGCCCTCGACGTCGTCGGCGCCCAGGAAACCGCTGCGTACCGCCACGATGCGATCGTCTTCGACCACGATCGTCCTGTTACGAACCGGGCGCTCGCCCGGCACGGCCAGCAACTCACCGGCATGGATCAGGGTCACGCTGTCCGCGGCCCAGGAAGTCGAGGCAATAGCTATCGTTGCCGCGACAGCGGCAATCAGTCGGCACACCATGAAACGCTCCTCAGTAGCTAGCGTAGTAATTCACTAACGCTTCGATATCCTCGGAGTCTACTTGTTTCAGCTTCTCGGCCATAGCGTCCAGCAGGTTTTCGCGACGACCGTCCTGGTAGGACTGCAACGCATAGCGCAGGTAAACGCCGCGTTGACCGTGCAGCGGAATGCCCAGGGCATCCGCTGCCTCCGGATCGTCAGGCTTGACGTGGCACTGGGAACAGAGTTTCGCGTGAATCTTTTCGCCCTTGGCCGCGAGCGCTTTGTCGTAGTCCTCATTGGACGAGTCGCGCGGCTGCGCGGCATAGTGTTCGGCAAGATCGGCAATGCGTTCGTCGCTCGTATGCAACACGGTCTCGCACATCAGGGGCTCGTAGCGGCACTGGCGTGCGCCATCCCTGTAGGCATAGACCGCTTCTTCGAGATGCGTGGCGGGCATGCCGGCGATCACGGGAGCGTCGAGGTTCTCGGAGGCCAGGCCATCGCCGCCGTGGCAGTCCTGGCACCCCGTCGTCAGGGCGGCTTCCGCCGCGGCGTATACAGGCAGCAACAGGAACAGCGCTGCAAATGATAGCCAGAATTCCTTCGAAATTGTCTGCATGGCGTCCTCTCAGTGCCCGTTATAGGCGTTAATACTTATCAATGCGTTAAATATAGGGATCTCACGTGACACTATGATTTAGTATATTAGGCGCGCGTTATATGCAATCTCGGAGTACACGTATGTGCCTTGCGGTACCGATGAAAATAACAAGTATTGAAGGCTACCAATGCACGTGCGAGGCCAGGGGCATCGAGCGAGAGGTGAGCCTGTTCATGCTGCAGCACGAAGATCTCGAGCCGGGCGACAACATCCTCGTGCACGTCGGCTATGCTATTCAGAAAGTGTCCGACGAAGACGCTGCCGAGACCTGGGCGCTGTTCGACGACATGCTGGCTGCCGGAATATAGCTGCTTCAAAGCAAGGAAAGAACAATGTGTGATACCTGCGGATGCAACGTAACACCCGGTAACGAACATCTCGTGGCTGCCGGCGGGCATCTTGCCAGGACCGCCTCCGGCAACGAGTCGGTCGAGGTGCTCAAGGGCCTGCTGGACGCCAACGATCACCAGGCTGCGCACAACCGGGAACACTTCGCGCGCCACGACGTGCTCGCGATCAATCTCATGTCGTCCCCCGGCGCCGGCAAGACGGCCTTGCTCGAGGCGACGATAGACGCGCTCGACGACGGCCTGCGAGTCGCAGTAATCGAAGGCGACCTCGAGACCGAGAACGATGCCGAACGCATTCGCCGGAAAGGCGTGCCCGCCGTGCAGATCAGCACCGGAAGCGCGTGTCACCTGGATGCACACATGGTGCATTCAGCGCTGCACGAACTCGCGCTCGATGACGTCGACGTCGTGTTCATCGAGAATGTCGGCAATCTCGTGTGTCCTGCCAGTTTCGACCTGGGGCAGCACGCGAACGTCGCGTTGCTGTCGACACCCGAAGGGCATGACAAGCCTGCCAAGTACCCCGTGATGTTTCGCGCCGCCGAACTCGTCGTCATCAGCAAGGCTGACCTGCTCCCTGTGCTCGACGATTTCGACCCGGCCTACGCCACCGATTGCCTGCGGCAGCTCGCGAACCCGGCTCCGGTCGTCGAAGTATCGGCGAAGTCGGGCGACGGCATGCCCGACTGGCTGGACTGGGTAACGGCGCAACTGGATCAGCTGCGACGCGCCAGCGAGAACACCAGGAAGGCGAGCGGAGACAGCGCGTGAGCCGCAGTGCAGAAAAATGGCTGGCGGCGCTGAGGGACCTCGACGTCGGCAAGCCCGTGCGCATCATGAATGTCTGTGGCGGCCACGAGCGGTCAATATCGGTCGCAGGGTTAAGGTCGGTAATTCCGGAGCATGTCGAACTCGTCCCTGGCCCGGGCTGCCCGGTTTGCATTTGTCCCGAGGAAGACGTCTACGAGGCGATTCAGCTCGCGCTCAAAGAGGACATCACGCTCGTTGCGTTTGGCGACATGCTGCGCGTACCCGTCAACGTGCCGAAGCGCGAGCCACGATCGCTTGAGCAGGCCAAGGCTGCGGGCGGTGACATTCGGCCCATTGCATCGCCCACTGAGGCTGTGCGCATCGCGCAAGAGGACCCGTCGCGCACAGTGGTGTTCTTTGCGGCGGGATTCGAGACGACCACGGCGCCGGTTGCGGCAATGCTCGCGGAGGGCGCACCGGAGAACCTCCTGGTACTGCTGTCGGGCCGCCTGACATGGCCCGCCGTCGCGATGCTGCTCGATTCCGGCACGCCCGGTTTCGACGCACTCGTGGCGCCCGGTCACGTCGCGACTGTCATGGGACCCGAGGAGTGGCAGTTCGTCGTTGACAAGCACGATATTCCGGCAGCGGTTGCAGGTTTCACGCCCGATTCATTGCTGGCCGCCATGTATTCGGTGCTTCGGCAAATCCGCGACGAGCGACATTTCCTCGACAACTGTTACCCGCAGGTCGTACGCGCTGGCGGCAATCCCGAAGCGCGCAGACAGATCGATCGCGTCATGAACGTCGTGGACGCGAACTGGCGAGGTATCGGTATCATTCCGAAGTCCGGATTCGAGCTGCGGGAAGAATATGCGGCCCACGATGCTCGCAAGCGGTTTGAGTCCTATGCCGACGACTCCCGCAAACGGGTCGGCGAGATGCCACCGGGTTGCGACTGCGCACAGGTCGTCCTCGGCAAGATCTACCCCAACCAATGCCGCCTGTACGGGCAGGCCTGCACGCCGCGCAAACCGATTGGTCCCTGCATGGTCTCGGATGAGGGGGCCTGCAGAATCTGGTGGTCGGCCGGCTACCGCGACAACGTCTGGGAAGGGCGCCGCGAGGCCGGTGGCTAGGACCGCGGGGCAGCTCGTGGCAGCCGATATTGCAGACCGTGCCGCGGTCCGCCTCGTGCTCGAAGGCCACGTGCAGGGCGTCGGGTTTCGCCCGTTTGTTTATCGCCTGGCTGTCGAGCATGGCGTACGCGGGCATGTTCAGAATCGCGTCGGCGAAGTCGAAATCGTTGCGGAGGCCGATCCGGATGCCCTGGACAAATTTCGGGTCGACCTGATCGAGCGCGCGCCGCCCCTGTCGCGACCCGAGATACGCAGCTGCGACGACCTCGAGTCGCCCGGCGCGGAGTCATTCGAAATCATCGCGAGTTTCGCCGACGCCGACGCACAGGTCTTCGTGCCGCCGGACTATTTTATGTGCGATGACTGCCGGCAGGAACTGCAGGATCCCGGGGATCGCCGCTACCGCTACCCGTTTATCAACTGCACGCAGTGCGGACCCAGGTACACATTGATAGAGGCGCTGCCTTACGACCGGCCAAACACGAGCATGTCCGGCTTCCCGCTGTGTGCCGACTGCGAGGCGGAGTACACGGATCCGGCGAATCGGCGCTTCCATGCCGAGCCGGTTGCCTGCGAGCGCTGCGGGCCGAGCCTCCGCTTCGAGGCACGCGAGCAGGCTGACGGATCTGCGCTGGCAGCCGCTGTCGCTGCGCTCCGCGCCGGTGAGATCCTGGCCGTCAAGGGGATAGGCGGTTACCACCTCGTCTGCGATGCCGGCAACGCCGAAGTCGTCGACAGGCTGAGACAAAGAAAGCACAGGCCCGACAAGCCGCTCGCGGTGATGTTCCCGATCGAAGGCGATGATGGGCTCACCGCCGCGCGCCGCCATGTTCGTTTGCGCGCCGCCGAGCGCGATCTCGTGAACAGCCCGATTCGCCCCATCGTTCTCGTAAGCCGCGGCACGGATTGCACGCTGGCCGACAACGTGGCACCGGGCCTCGGCGAGATCGGCGTATTCCTGCCATACAGCCCGCTGCACCAGCTGTTGCTCGATGAATTTGGCGGGCCGCTCGTTGCCACGTCGGGGAATATCAGCGGCGAGCCCGTGATCACCGATAATGACGAAGCCTCGTCGCGGCTCGAACACATCGCCGACGGCTTCCTGCAGCACAACCGTCCGATAGTGCGGCCCGCCGATGACCCGGTGTACAGGCATATCGCAGGCGACATGCGGCCGCTGCGCCATGGCCGCGGATCTGCGCCGCGCGAGCTGAATCTGCCGTGGCCCCAGCCTCGGCCTTTGCTCGCAGTTGGCGGTCACATGAAAGGGACGATTGCGCTCAGCTGGAACCGGCGCGTCGTTGTCTCGCCCCACATTGGCGAAATGGACAGCCCGCGAAGCCTTGCCGTATTCGAACAGGTTGCCGCCGATCTGCAGTCACTCTACGGCGTAACAGCCGAACGTATCGCCTGTGACGCGCACCACGGCTATACGACCCACAAATGGGCGCAGCGGCAGCCCGGAATTGCCGTGGAGCAGGTCTGGCATCACGACGCGCACGCCAGCGCCGTTGCCGCGGAGATCGACTTGCCGGGGCAGTGGCTCGTGTTCACCTGGGACGGGGTTGGACTCGGGCGGGACGGCACGCTCTGGGGCGGAGAGGCGCTGCTGGGCAAGGTGTCAGATTGGACCCGGGTTGCGAGCATGCGGCCGTTCAGGCTGCCGGGCGGAGAGCGTGCCGGGCGCGAGCCCTGGCGGAGCGCTGCCGCGCTGCACTGGGAGAGCGGCTTGTCATGGCCCGACTGTCCCGATGTCGACGGGCTCGCTTACACGGCGTGGCAGCGGCAGATGAACGCGCCGCAAACGAGCGCGGTTGGCAGGTTGTTCGACGCGGCAGCCGCGCTGATCTGCGACCTGCCTGCTACGAGCTTCGAGGCGCAGGGCCCGATGATACTCGAGTCGCTGTGTCGCCGACCCGGTGACATCGTCGAGCTGCCGCTCACCGACAACGGTCTGCTGCGAATGGACTGGCGGCCACTACTCGAGGTCATCAGGGACAGGAATCTCGACAGGCAGGCCCGCGCCGAGACATTCCATACGAGCATGGCGGCGGCCGTCGCACGACAGGCTGCGGCGATCCGGGAGCGGCAGACCGTGGACCACGTCGGTCTTTGCGGCGGCGTCTTCCAGAATCGCGTACTGGCGGAGCAGGCGGTCGATTTCCTGAGGCAGGACGGCTTCGATGTGTGGCTGCCCCTGGAGCTGCCGTGTAATGATGCGGCACTGAGTTTTGGCCAGGCCGCCGAGATAGCGGCGCGGGGAGCATAATGGACGACAAGCGCATCACGCTGGCACACGGCAATGGCGGCCGCTTCATGCGAGAGCTTATCGAGGATGTGTTCGCCACGCAGCTCGCCGCGAGCGACCTGGATACCCAGGCTGACGCCGTACCGATCGACCTGGGCGACGGCGAAGTCATGATCACGACTGACGGCTTCACGGTGCAGCCACTAGAGTTCCCCGGCGGCAATATCGGTTCTCTGGCGGTGCACGGCACTACGAACGATCTTGCCGTTGCGGGCGCAAAGCCGATGTACCTGACGCTCAACGCGTTTATCGAGGAAGGCTTCGAAACCGAGCGGCTTGAACGCATCGTCGCGAGCCTGGCCGAAGCCGCCGTCGAGGCCGGCGTGCGCATATCAGCGGGCGACACCAAGGTCGTCAGACGCGGCGAAGGCGGCGGTATCTATCTCGCAACAACAGGTGTCGGATTGCGGCTGCCGGGGGTAAGGCCCTCGATGAACCTGATCGAGGATGGCGACGTCCTCATCGTCAGCGGCCCGGTCGGCGATCATGGTACCGCGGTCATGCTCGCACGCGAGGAATTCGGCCTGCGCGGCGACCTGGTTTCCGACGCCGGTCCCGTCATGCAGCTGACCGAGCCGCTGCTCGCGCTCGACGGGCTGCGGTTTATGCGCGACCCGACGCGCGGGGGGATCGCGAGCATCGGACACGAAATCTTCAGGGCGACGGGATTCGGAGTCCGCTTCGAAGCGACGATCCCTGTCAGAGAACCCGTGCAATCGGTCTGCGAGATGCTCGGTTACGACCCCTACTACCTCGCCTGCGAGGGACGCGTCGTTGCCGTCGTTGCGCCGGGCCAGGTCGACGAGGCGCTGGCGATCTGGCAGGGCATCCCTGCGGGCAGGGACGCGGCAAGGGTCGGGCGAATTACAGCGTCCGAGCAGCGCGTGATCCTCGAGACGCCGCTGGGCGGCGAGCGTTTTCTCGAAGAGCTCGAGGACGATCCGCTACCGAGGATCTGCTAGGCCTCGATCTCCACGCGTTTGAGGATCATCTCGTCGCCGCTCACGATGCGCGTTCGAAAATCACCGCAGCTACCGCAGACCAGCCGATTGGGCGTTGCGCTCGTTTCTGCGCCGCAGCGCGAGCATTGTACGACGATCCCGATATCGCGGATTACGAGTTCGGCCTGCTCGGCGATGGT
>Ga0209456_10000769_pt1 | contig 16608 bp, 15 predicted proteins | sample COG_11_FD_184755 | JGI IMG/M metagenome (GOLD analysis project Ga0209456, IMG submission 184755) | Pelagic marine sediment microbial communities from the LTER site Helgoland, North Sea, for post-phytoplankton bloom and carbon turnover... | ecosystem: Environmental > Aquatic > Marine > Neritic...
CGGCTTCATGGCCCTAGCCGGACCGAGCGTCCGGCCCGCAGGCCGACTCGACGCGCAGATCGCAGACCTAACCGCAACGCTCCTCCGCCGGCTCGGTGTCTCAGTGCCGCCTTCGTTCAAAGGGCACGTGCTGTGGGAAGCGCTCCGCCACGACCGGGACCTGCCTACCGCTTCGCTCCCCGACATTGGACCGGTCGCAGCCCGCACGGCCCGAAACGAAGGCCTGGTCGAATCGCGGCTCCGAGCGCTGGGATACATTGAATGATCCTTCACGTTGCCTGTCTTCCTTTCCCTAGTCACCAAGGCACGCAGGCCGCCCTTCACGCCATGTTGCGCGCCTCGGCCGGCGCTGGCATCCCTACTCACTTGCTCGCGTACGCCCACGGCGCGCACGAGCTCGACGCGCCCTATGAGATCCACCGAATTCCGGACTTCCCCAAGGTGCGCTCGCTCCGTTCCGGCCCGTCGGTGGGCAAGCTCGCACTAGACGCACGGTGCATCCGCGAAATCCGCAAGCTCGGTCGCCACCTGCAACCCAGCGCGATCGTCGCGCACCACATCGAAGCCGCTCTCGCCGCGCTCGCAGCACGCGTCGCGCCTGTCTACTATGTTGCGCACACCTGTCTCGAGCGCGAGCTTCCCGTCTACCTGCCAGGGGTCCCATCGCAAATCGTCCGGACCGTTGCGCGGCAAGTGGAAAGGCAAGTGCACAAACAGGCGGCAGGAGTTGCTGCAGTGGCCCCTTCCCTGGCCGCGCTGCTCGGCGACGGAGTGCGATACTTGCCGGTCCCCTGGGGGCCGCCGCCCACCGAAGATCAAGCGACTCGGGAAGAAGCTCGCGTAGCGCTCGGACTCGCGTCGAGTGCGCACGTCTGTCTCTATGCCGGTAACCTCGACCGATACCAGGGGTGGGAGCATCTCATCGAAGCCACGTCACTCCTGCGCCGCAAAGATCGGAACGCCCAACTGCTCGTCGCCACGGCGTCTGGCCCTGCGCCGGTCTTGCGGCAAGCCAAGCGCCGGGGAATCGCAGATGCGGTTCGCTTCGCAGGCCTCGACTCGGAGCGCGCGCGGACGCTCGCGCATGCCGCCAGTGACTTGGTCTGGGTGCCGAGGCGCAGCGAAGGCGGCCTGCCGATCAAGTTGCTCGATGCGTTCGCGCGCGAGGTCCCTGTCGTGGCGATGAAGCGCGCCACGGCCGGGCTTCCCGTACAAGGAGCTTGTCGGATTGTGTCGGACGACGATCCCGGCGCATTGGCCGCAGCGGCGGCGAGCCTAATCGAAGATGAACGAGCCGGAAACGCACTCCGAGCCGGGGCCCGTCGCTACCTGGCCCTCCACCACTCCGACGAGTGGTATTCGACGGCCATGCGCCACCTGCTCGGCGAGACCCGCGTGGGAATCCCGGCGCGACCGATCGCGCTGTCAACATAAGCGCCAACAAGCCTTTTTTTGGATCCGAGCTGAACGCAGCAAGTACCATTTTCTTCCCAGCTCGCGTTGGAAAGAGAACATGGTCGCCCACTTGGACGAATCGCTTTCATACGCCCAAAAACGGGCCGATTCCGGTGTTCAGCATCTACTCCTCGGAAGGGAGCTCGATGTGGAGACCCCGGCGCTGGCCGAGCTCACCGCCGCCGCCGCAGCGCTGGCGATCGGCTCCAAACGCAAAGCCCTCCTGCCCCTAGCTACGGCGGCGGTCGAGTACGCCTTGGTTCGCCGCGGGGACTCCGTCCTGGTCAGCTGTTACGGGACCGCAAATGCGCCAGTCGTCTATCAACTCGATCGCGCCGTCCCGCTTCGGCGCTTGCTGGACAGCTGTGCACAGTCGATGCTCGAGCTGGCAGGCCAAGAGATCGACCCGACCGCCCGTCAGATCGCGGTCCGTGTCGCGGAGCGAGCGCTGGCGACCAAGATCACCCCGGATCCCGAAGACCTCGTCTCGCCGATGAATCAGCGCGGGGGCGAGCTCGACGCGCCGGGGGAGCACGTGCCGTTGGCCTTTGGATATGAAGCTGCTGTCTATCCCTCTTCTTCGTCTTCCCAAGGGCGGTCCGCGCGGGCCGACGTGCACGCGCTTCTGTTCGAAGGACACCTCTGGGCCTTCGTGCGAGGCCGCCGGCTCTCTTTGGTGCGAGGCCCGATCATGCTGGCCGCCCACCGCATGGTCGTCGCCGTCCGAACCCTTATCGAATCCTGGGATAGCGCACGCCCGACGCACGTACGCCTACGTGCAGGTGGGTTTCAGGTCGCCATGCGGAAGTCGTCGCACCAATTGGTGAGCGTCGAGCTTTCCTCGGATGGGCGCGGTGATCTGACCGCTACGTCGCTGACCATCGCAGAGGCCGCCCTGCCGATTCTCAAGCTCGCCAGCGACCTGCTTCGAAGCCTGGTCGCTGCAGACCGCGGCCAGAGCCGAAATCTCCGCGTCCGGGCCCTTCGCCAGGAAGTCCGTGCGCTCCGCCGAGAGATCCGCGCCCGCCGAAGCGCCGATAGCTTTGTCAATCTCGACCCGGACCGTCTCCGCATGCACCACGACGGCGACCCGGAAGCATCCGCCGGGCCTGGCAAGCTCCCTTCCCTGCAATTCGATGAGCGCTGGCGCATCTGTCTCGAAGGTCTCGACGCAAACTCGGTCTTCATGTGCGGCGATCGACTCGTGATTGCCACCCAAACGCACATGGTCGCCGTCTCGCGCGACGACGGGAAGGTGCTTTGGGCACGCCCGGGTCAGGCATCGACGACCTTGATGGCGGGTTCAGTTCTGATTCGCCTCTCGACCGACGGCGAGGTCGAGCTTTGTAGCGTCGAAGATGGCGAGCCCTACTGCGCGACCCACATCAGCCCTCGTATCGGAGGCCCACCGGTGGGCCTGATGGCAAGCGGCGAAGACATGCCTCCGGTCGCGGTGGTCGCAGAAGGCAGCCACCGGCTCGTGGCGATCGACGTGCGCACCGGCGAGCCCCGATGGCGCTTTGCTTCACGGAGCGGCGGCGAGTTCCGAATGACCAAGGTCGGTCGCGTGCTGCTGGTGACCTGTGGCGAAGAGGCGATTCACGCCCTCGATATCGCCACGGGCGAAGATGTATGGAGATTTGCAGAGCGCGGTTGTTTTCAGTTCAAGCCGCTCGTCAGCAACGAAACGGTCATCGCAGCGGCCGTTCGAGGCCGGCGCGAAGGTGCACTCTTTGCGATCGACCTCTACAGCGGCCAGCCTCGCTGGCAGCGTGAGCTTCACGGCCCGCCAACTTCCGACCCGTGCGCGGCGGCCAACGTCGCGCTGGTCTCGACCGCGGGGGAAGAAGCGACGCTGTCGGCGCACTGCCTGCAAACCGGCGAATCACTCTGGGCAACCAAGGATCCAGGCCTTGGCATTGGCGGCGCCGGCCTGACGTTCGATGAAACCTGGATCGTCAATGCCCCTTTCGGTCAGCTCAGCGCGCTCGACGTTCGCTCCGGCGACGTCCGTTGGAACGCAAACCTGGCCGACGCGCTCGCAGATGAGATCCCGCGCCGGCTCGAACCCGTGCTCCGCGACGGCGCGCTCTTCGTCCCGGCATCCTCGGTCCACGTTGTGCGACCCGCGGACGGCCGAAAGCTCTCGGCAAGCCTGCCCTGCGACCTGGTCCCTGATCTGATGCGGGTCGACGAACGCGGTTGGGTCTACGTCGCCGAGGAAAGCGGCTACCTCGCCGGCTACGCGCCCAAGCCGATGCTCACCCTGATCAAGGGCGGCACCAGCTAATCCTGCGCAGCCAGAAGAACGTCGCTATGTTACCGGGACGCAACGGAAGTCCATCGACCAGCCCGCGAACACCGGCGTACTCGCCGAATCGGTAGACGCCTCGAGTCTCGCCCGGACACGTAGGAACACCAGCTGATTGGTCGTGTCGGGGTCCAAATCGAGCTCCTGTCCGATGTCAAGGTCATGGCTCTGCACCACGGGGTCGCCCGTATAGGTGACCGACACCGGAATCACCAAATCGAGCTCCGCAAGGGTGTCCGCGGTGAAGAACTCGAAAATCACTTTGCTGTCCGAAGGCGTCGACCCCGTCCAGGTCAGCGTACCCCAATCGGGCCGCTCGGGCGGTATCTGACAGACGAGGTCGGAGTCATACGTGTTCTCGTAGAAGCCAGCGCCGAACGAGCCGCCCGTCTCCGGCACCATGGCGCGGACCGGAATGCGGGCGAGCTCCACGGAGCCGTCCGCCAGTGCGACCATGTCAAAGTCGAAGACCTGCGGAGATGCGGTCGGTGCGACGATGGTGTTCCCCATGCGGAACGAGAACTCGATCTGAGTGTCCTGTAGGCAGCCCTGACAGACAGGGGTTCCCTGTCCGCCGAGGCAGTTGTTGAGGCCGACGGTGGGACACGCGGTTGCCGTCACCGCCGTGACGAAACCGGTCTCGTCGACCCCCACGGTCGCGACGACATCCTCTGGCACGAGGCTGATGTCGCGACGGCTATCACCCACCAAGGAACGCACGGCGTCGAGAATCGCCGTCGTGAGACCCGTGCCGTCGCCCGCGATCTGCTGTACAAATGGATCGCCGAACTGATCGAGCGAATTCGTCGCGACCGCAAGCGCGTCGATGTCGGGGATGGCGATGTAGCCCCCTGCGTTGGGGCTGACGACGTTGACGAACTTCACCCCGCTTGCGAGCAGCTCGGTTTCGACTGTCGTCCAGGGGAGGGGAAGGTTTGCCGTCTGCCAACTCGGGTAGCCACCCGGATCGGCCGTCTGGTTGTGGATACGAAGCTGGAAATTCCCTCTTCTTTGGTTAACCGAGTTGTTTGGATGGACCGAAGCGTCCGAGACCGCGTACCAAACGCCTGCAGGCACGGTTCGTGCAAAACGGCCCCAGCGGTCCCCGCCACCAGGGCCCGGATTGCAGTCCACGTTGCCCAGGCCCGCATCGAAGAGGGCGACATTCGTGGTATGGTAGGCGGTACCTTCGCCACTCAGAAACATGTCGGCCGGGCTGCTGAGGGAGAACTTGAGGAAGGCGTCTCGCCCGTCGGTCCAGCAGCCGGCGCCGCCGCATAGAGTACATGTCCCCTTGTCCCAGGTGAGCGCGTCATTTCCGAGGTTCGTATTGCTGCCCATGACGGTCAGCGACCTGCTGGCGAGGTCACCCAGATCCCAGGCCGTGAACGGATCGCTCGAGTAGAGCACGTTCGGGGACTGCTCGACCGGCGGAAGCCGTGTCCCGAGACCCAGTGTCCCATTGAAGGGTGGATTCCCATAAGTGTGACCGTTGTTCACTGGACCATTCCACATGTCCGCGTCGGTGATCAGCACGATGACGGGAAGCGTAGTCGGTCGGAAGCAAGGGTAACCCCAGCGCCCCGCTGGCGTCGAAGGACAAGCGCCGCGATTGGGAACCAAATCCCCGAGGCCTTGCCCGGTGACAACCGAGTAGAGCGCCTGACTGGTCGCCTCCGGGTAATCCTTGTTGTTGTCGGCCCGGAATGCCGAGACCGCATCGACCACGTGCTGAACGTTGTCGGTCATGTCGAGGTAGTGGTGGTACGGCGCCATGTCGAAGCGGTTGTTGTGCGGGAGATAGGAAACCTCTTTGAAGTCCCCAACGCCCAGCCAGAGATCCGGAACCGCACAGCGCAGCGCACCGATGAGGCCGGTACCGACGCCACCCGGACATGCAACCGGGTCGGTGACGAGGTCGCCGCTGGTAAGCCCGTTGACGAGGTGAAACTGCTCGCCTCCCATCGAACCTGTGGCGTCCATCAGGAGGTAGACATCTGCTGACTCAATGGTACCCGTGATATCGAGGTCGGTGCGGACGGTGATGTCGGTATCGCTGTTGAAGTAGAGCGTCTGATAGATGCCATCGTTGCTCGCGTCGCCGTCACAAGGAATCCGCCAGCCTGCGCCCGGACACTCATCTGCCGCATTGGGCACGCCGTCTCCATCGTCGTCGACCAAGCTGCCGCTGCCGGCCTGAAGCGTGAGGGCGCCATCGGGCACCGAGAAGAGCACGTTCTGCGAGTTGGCGGTCGTGAGTTCGATCTGCACCGGGAAGTCGTCCGCGACATTGCATGTCGGATCTGAGCCACCACAGGGCGCCGGCGGCGATATGAGTGATGCGTAGCTCGCGCCTGCCGAAGTCGGTTCATCGTTCTGGCATGCCGGCAGCGCAACTGCGAACGCGAAGAGAATGAAGGGGGTTAGGGCTTGGGTTTTCACGTTGTCTCCTTAAGGTGCAGTTCCGGCCTGACAGCTAGGGGGATCGACACCGTTGCGCGGTGCCGCGCAGACTTGCTGAAGCGGGCACGGGGTCGCTTGACAGGTCCCCCCGATGGGGACGCATTCCGTGCGGTCGTCCTGCGAGAGCCCGGTGCATTCGAAGCCAGGGCCGCAGTCGTCGATGCCGGGACGGCAGAGCCCGTGATTACCGCAGAATGCGGTGGTTCCGCTGCCAGCCGCCTGGCAAACCGGTGCCAAAGGATCGGTGCACGTCGAATTCACGCATGGCCCGGGAGGGGCGGCCAGCGCGCCTGTACACTCCTTGGTCCCGTCGCCGTCGCCGTCAACATCGGCGCACGGCCCTCCAAAACCGGCACAGTCCGTGTCGAGACGGCAAGTTCGATAGATGCCGACACAGAATCTCACGAGCGGGTTCTGCGTGAAGAGGTGGCAGACGTGGCTCATCGGACAATCGGCGAAGTCATTACAGGGCAGCCGACGATCGACGCAGGTCTCTTGTCCGACTGGTCCTTCGCAAGAAAAGCCCGGCGCACAGTCGATGGTCTCCGTGGACGGGCTGCAGCCCGGGGTCATCCTCACGCACCGGGTTGGCCCGATCAGGATCGGAATGCACGCATAGTCCGTGGAGTTGGGGCACTCACTGACGTCCGCGCAGGATGGTCCCTTCGACGGCTGGCAACGTTTGATTGCCGCGCCCTGATGCGTTTCGCAGCCGGAGGGGACACAGACATAGCCGCTGAACCCGCAGTCGTCGTCCTTGCTGCAAATCTCTCCCTCCGCGGGGCAGACGGGGCAGAGCGCGTTGGTCGCGCACTCACCGACGGTGCCGCCTGTGCCACCGGCGCCAGCGGACCCGCCGCTACCCCCGGTGCCGGCCGTGCCGCCGCTGCCGGCCGTGCCCCCGGAACCCGCAGTGCCCCCGGAACCCGCACTCCCGCCGGAACCCGCAGTTCCGCCGGTGCCTGCAGTCCCGCCGGAGCCGGCCGTACCTCCAGTGCCCGCAGAACCTCCGAAGCCGCTCGTGCCACCCGAGCCAGCAGACCCAGCGGAGCCCGCAGAGCCTCCCTCGCCGCCGGACCCGCCGGTTCCACCGCCGACGATCGGCGTCGACCCGTCGCCGCAAGCGATCGCAACCGTGAAGATGAGCAGCGTAAGCTTGCGCCTATGCGCTGGGGACAGCCCGCGGTGACGCTTGGCGTTGTCGATCTCGCTCATGGTTACAATCCCGCCTGGCAACTGGGCACGCCCCCGTTTCGCGGCGATGCACAAACCTGCTGCACCAGGCAATCCGCAAAGCTCGAACAGCTTCCGCCGTCCGGCACACATTCCATGCGCCCATCCGGCCACAGCCCGACGCAGCTGAAGCCCGATGCACAATCCGCATCGCCGAGACACAGCCCGTATTGCCCACACTGCGTGGTGCTCCCGATGCCGGCCGCTTCGCAGACGGGCGTAGAGATATCGCCGCACTGGGCGTTGGTGCATGCGCTGGGCGGCGATGCATTCGGATCAAAGGCGCCGGCGCACTCTTTTCTCAGATCGCCGTCGATGTCCTCGCAGCGAGGGGCTAGCTCGTCGCAGTCGAACTCGGTTTCGCAGCTTTGTTGGATGCGCTGACAAAAGGTCGAGTTTGTAGTGCCCGCGCAGACGTGATTCTTCGGGCACTGTTCGTCTTGTGGGTCGCAGGGAACGCGACGATCCACGCAACTCCCGTTCTCGCAAGCAAACCCGAGCACACAATCGAAGCTCGTGTCGCAACCCGGCGTGGTCTTGACGCAGCGCTTGCCCTCCCCGGGTACGTCGATGCACTCCCGGCCATTCTGGCAGTCCGCCGTGCTCTGGCACGCACCGCCGCCCGCAAACACGCACTGCTTGAGTGGTGCGCCACCGAGGTCGTCGCAGCCCGTTTCGATGCAAAACAAGCCATCAGAGCAGTCTTCGTCGCTCTCGCAGAAGGTTCCGCTCGGACAAGAGCGACACAGAACGCTAGTCGTACACTCGACCGGTGCTCCGCCGCTTCCCCCCGACCCGGCCGTGCCACCAGAGCCAGCGGAACCGCCCGAGCCAGCGGTGCCGCCAGTACCTGCCGAACCGCCAGTGCCTGCCGAACCGCCAGTGCCTGCCGAACCGCCAGTGCCACCGCAGCCGAAACCCGAGCAACCCCCCGAACCTGCAGTGCCACCCGAACCCGCAGTGCCACCAGAGCCGGCTGTGCCACCCGAACCAGCCGAGCCCGCGGTTCCGCCGCTGCCGGAGGATCCAGCGTTGATTCGGGGATCACCTGGATCTTCCCCGCAACCCCATAGAATCAGGAGGAAACCTACTGATAGTGCCAGCGAGCGATAAGCCATGAATTTCTCCTATTTCAATGATGACGAAAACTTCCAGCTAGTTCAAAGAAGAAAATGACAGCTAGCTCGCAAAATTGCAGTTTGGGTGAGCATCTATACAGTGTTTCATCCAACAAGCCGTTCGTTTGGGGCTAGCTGGGCCTCATTCGTGAGCCGGATCGCAACATTTGGATACATTTGTAAGCAGCCGTGCGGCAGCATACGAATCAGAAACTGAAGCATTTTTCGGTCACTTTTCTTGACACTGCTCAGCCGTTCACCTATGCATGTAAAGCAATGTAAAGGTCCCTTTTGGGCGGAGGAAGTAGAGTCATGAAACGTTTGCTCCTAGGTTTGTCTCTCGTCATTGGCGCATGGATGCTGAGTCCGACACCCGAAGCGGAAGCCCGCGGCTGGCAAAAGGCTCGGCACGGCCAGAAGCATCACGTGCGGGTGCAACGGCACAAACGCGGTTTCGGAGTTCCGGAGCTCGACCCGAGCGCTGCAGGTGGTGCCATTGTCTTGTTGCTCGGCGGCGTAGCCTACATCGCGTCCCGTCGGCGAGAAGAAGACGTCGCGTAGCTCTCGACCCGCGAAAAACTATCATCCGCGCGTGGTCGAGCACTCCAGGCGGAATTGGTACCTGCGACCAATTGCCTCCGTTGTCTTCCGCTTCCCCCACGTGCTCGTCCTGCTGCCCGTCGCGGTCTTGGCGGTTTGGTTGCTCAACGTCGTTCGCATCGTCGCATTGATCCTGGTCGGGTCGCAGCACCTTTGGCCGCTGTATGGATCGTGGGCCGCGTCCTTGGCTCGGTTCTCGTCGTCCGGCAGGTCCTTTTCGCAGGCCACTGGTCGCTCTGGTGAACAGTGCAAGAAACCCAAATGGGTGCTATCAACCGAGAGCCCAGCGGGTCTGCTCGGGCGCCTAAACTGGACCCATGAGCCGAAACGCCGACAGTGAGTCTCGCGGCAAACAACGCGAGGCGTGGGACGGTGATCCCCCAGAGCCCGCGGCCGCCCGCGAGCGACTGCTCGAGGTCGCTGGCCGCTGCGTCGCCCGCAACGGGATCGGAGCAACCGGCATTGCACATGTCGCACTCGAAGCTGGGGTGAGCCGTCCTACGGTGTATCGCTACTTCAAAGATCGGGAGGAGCTGGTTCGGTCGGTCCTGCTTCAGGCGGGGCTCCGGCTTGCGAACGAGGTCCAGGAGCACATTCGAGCCTTTCTCAGCCCTGGCGACAAAATCGTCGAAGCCACCCTGTTCACCCTCCGCGCCATTCGGGAAAACCCTGTTCTTCGGCAGGTTTGGCAACCAGCCATGTTCGACGCCAACGTTCTGCAGGGGTTCACCCAGCCCGCGTCGATCACCTTCACGCGCGTGGCGTTCCGCGAAATCATCGACGCCACGGGCTGGGGCGAGGCGGAAACCACGGAGGCCATGGAATGCATGCTCCGGATGATTCTCTCGCTGCTCGCGGCCCCCGATCCCGAACGAACCGACGACGAGCTACGGGATTTCTTGAAGCGGCGATTGGTTCCGGCGCTCGGCTTGTAGTAAGAGGATCGGCTGTGAGCCCTTGGAAGCACTCGCTGGTGATCGCGCTTGCGGTCACCGCTCTTTTCTTACCCGGCGGCACCGTCTCGAATGCTGCGGCCGATGGGCCCATCGTGATCCGCTATGCGTCTCTCGCGCCTCCGAGCTCGGCATTTGGCAAGATCCTCAAAGCCTGGGGCCGCACCTTCAAGAAGGAGACGGAAGGCCGCGCCGAGCTTCGATTCTACACTGGCGGCAGCCAGGGCGATGAACGCGACTTCATCCGAAAGATCCGCGCGGGACAAATCGATGCTGCGGGAATCACCACTACAGGGATGGGCATGGTCGTGCGCCCGATATTGGTGTTGACCGCGCCCGGTCTCATCACCGAATTGGATCAGCTCATCCACGTTCGGACGGAGCTTCGCGAGCGCTTCGAGAATATGTTTCGGGACGCCGGATTCGAGCTGCTGACCTGGGGCGATGGTGGCAAGAACCGCCTCTTCTCGGCGAAACGTTTTGCGCGCCCGGCCGACCTCAAGTCAGGCCGACCTTGGGCCTGGAAAGATGATCCGGTGTTTGCCGGCTTCCTGGGAGTGATCGGCGCCAATCCGGTGCGCGTCGGTGCAAACGAAGTCTATGGTGGGCTGCAGACTCGCATGATCGACACGGTTCCGAGCTCATGCATCATGGCCGTCGCCATTCAGTGGTACACGAAGCTCAACTACATGGCGAAGCAGAACTTCAACATCCTCATTGGCGGCTCGATTATCAAAAAGGAAGTCTTCGATCAGCTGACACCCGGCGACCAGAAGATTCTGCTCGATACCGCCGAGCGCGGCGCGCGCGCAATGGACAAGATCGTGCTGAGGGACGACGCCAAGGCGTATAGGACCCTGGTCGAGCGCGGTATCGAAGTGGTCGACCTCAGCCCGTACCAAGCGGAATGGGATGCCGTTGCCACGAAAGCGCGCGAGCAGCTGGCAGGGCGCGTCTATAGCAAAAGCCTCCTCGCTCAGGTCGAACAGCTAGCCGCGCATAAGTGAACAATCGCGGCATCGAGCCGTCCAATCGTGAGTCGATATGCAGCACAGCAAATTCCCACTGATTTTCGCGCTTACGCTCGCCGCCCTGGTAGTGCCCGGGCGCCCTGCGGTCTCTCAAACGCCGGCCACCAAGGCGACGGTGATCCGGATCGCATCGCTGGCGCCGCCTGGCTCGTCCTTCGTGAAGGTGCTCAAGGCTTGGAGCCGCACACTTCAAAAAGAAACCGAAGGCCGGGTGGAGCTTCGCGTCTTTTCGGGCGGCAGCGAGGGCAGTGACCGGGACCTCGTCAAGAGGATCAAAGCGGGCAAGCTCGATGCTGCAGGCGTTGCAACGACCGGCTTGAGCATGGTGGCGCCCGAACTGCAGGTCCTCACGGCTCCCGGACTGCTCACCGATGACGGGCAACTCGATCGCGCGCGCGAGAAGCTCGACGCGCAGCTTCAAAAGCTGATCGAGGACGGTGGCTTCAAGCTGCTCGCCTGGGGAGATGGCGGTAAGAACCGCGTGTTCTCGTCGACCGAGTTTAGCTCCCCTGCCGACCTCGCTGGCAAACGCGGCTGGGCCGGCAAGGACAATGCCGTTGCGCTGGCCTACGCCAAAGCCCTCGGCGTGAACCCGGTGCAGATCGGAGCCTCCGGCGTGTTCCCTGGGCTCAAGGACGGGAAGCTCGAGGTCGTTCCCGCCTCCGCCATGGCTGCGGTTGCGTTCCAGTGGTACACGAAGCTCAAGTACATGAGCTCCAGCAACTTCAACATCATCGTTGGAGGCTCGATCATCAGTAAGAAGAAGTTCAACGAGCTGAGCAAGGCGGACCAACAGACCTTGCTCGAAACCGCCAAGCGCGCGGCCTCCAAGCTCGACCAAATCGTCGGCCGCGACGACGCCCGCGCCTATCAGACGCTGCTCGGCCGGGGCATCACCGAGGTCGACACGTCTGCGAACAAGGCGGATTGGGACGCGACGGCGAAAAAGGCTCGCGAACAGCTTTCGCAGCGCGGCGTCTACAGCAAGAGCCTCCTGAAAGCAGTCGAAGCGGCTGCCCGGTAGAGACTCGGGTCCTGCAGGCCTGCGGAGGGAGAGCTGCCGCCTGAACGACTGAATGGCTTGTATGAAAGCCTCAAGTCCGTTCTCATCTCCATCTTCGCGGATGTCACATGAGCCCTGATCCCAAAGTCTATCCGTTTCGATGGGTGATCCTACTCGTCTTCATGCTGATCAACATAACGGTCCAGATCCAATGGTTGGCGCATGCGGCGGTAGCGAGGCCGGCGGAAGTCTTCTACGAGGGACAGAGCCCGGCTACGGAACGGGATTCGAGAACATGTTGCTGATCTACGGCTGGCTCACATTTGGCGTCGCCATTGTCACGCTCGTGGTGCTCAGGGAAAAACCGCCAACGCCGCCCTCCATTGAGACTTTGCAGAAGCATTCCTTCGCGAAGGGTGTGAGACACATCCTGAACCAACAGTCTACCGAATCAGCCTCGCCGCCTCCTTCATTCTCGGCTTCTTCATCATGAGTGCAGGTCCCCTGGGGTTTCAGTACGCCGCCGAAGTCAGCCACCCGGCTCCAGAGTCGACTTCACAGGGAATGCTGTTGAGAGAATCCCCAATGATCATCACCGAGCAAGACCGGATAGCTCAGGAGGATTGAAGACATGATGTTAGACACCACAACAGCAAGGTGATTCCTGGCGTTGTTCCTGGTCTCTTTGTTGACCTCGCCGGCAGAGGGTCAAGACGTCCCGACCGCAAAGCAGCTTTTTGCCCAATCCCTCAAAGCCATCAAGGCTGTCGACGACTACCAGGGCGAGTTCGTGAAGCGCGAGCTCATCGGGGACAAGCTCAAATCCGAAAAGATAGTTTTCAAGTTCGACCGCCCCTTCAAGGTGTACATGAAGTACATCGACCCGAATCCGGGCCAGGAAGTTCTCTACATCCGCGGCGAGAACAAGAACCGGATCAAGGCCCACAAAGGATCGTTTCCAGACATCACGGTCAATCTCAGTGTGTACGGCCGGCAGGCGATGAAGGATAGTCATGCGCCCATCATGACGTTTGGCCTCCAAAGGCAAATCGAGATCATGGGCGAGATCTACCGCAAGGCGGAGGCGCGGGGGGAGGCAAGCTACAAGGTGACCAGCCGCGGTGTCTTCGCCGGTGAGCCGGTGTGGCAGGTCGAGGCGCAGTTTCCGAGCACTGGCGACACCGTGAAGGTCCGGGAGGATGAGGATGGGAACCTGTGGGCGTTTGCCAAACGCGTCGGCCAAGCCATGTACGTCATCCTTCACTACAACGACGACATCGACTCGCCGAAGGACATCGACGAGGGCGATGAGGTGTTCGTCCCGCATCACTATGGCAGCCGCCTACGGTATAAGATCGGAAAGAAGACGCTCATGCCGCTTCAGGAAACGTCTTGGGATCACAAGGGCCGCGTCTACGAATCGTACGACTATCCGGTCCTGAACCTGAGCCCCGGTCTCACTGCAAAGGACTTCGATCCAGACAACGAGGCCTACGACTTCTAGATCGGAAGAGGTGCACATAGAAAGGCCTCGCACTGCGCACGAGTTCGCCTGCGGCTCAACTCTTGAACTTTGCGGCGGCGCGCCGGGAAGAACCCGTAGTCCTTGAACAGGTGCCAGGCGGCCTTGGTTGGGAGTGTAACTAAATTGCTCTGATGAGGGTCGTCACGCGCTTCGCTGCCTCGCCAATCGAACCGGCAACCTCTGGTGACAGCCCCCCACCGAGGGAGCTGGGGGGGTCGATCGAAATCCCGATCAGAATCACCTCCAATGCCGGGTTGAACCGTTCGCCAAGCTCGATCGCCTCGAGCACGCTGAGCCCGTGGGACGAAACCGGCCGAGGTCCCGCTTCCAGGTCGGCGCGGTCCAGCACGTGAATCGTTCCAGGGGCGCCGCCGCCAACGACTGCGTCGATCACGAGCACAGGAGAAGCCCCGTCCACCAGGATGTTGAGCAGCCCGGCTCCGTCGTCGACTCCTTTGGCGGCGATGCCGTCTGCCTGTAGCCGACTAACCACTTCGCGCCCGACGCCATCATCCCCTGCAAACGGTTGCCCAACGCCAACGATACGTGTCAATCCGCTGATCCCGGCCACCGGTGGACCTCTAATTTCGCTCGATCGTCAAGTGGAGGAAATGCGTGGCGCACGAGATGCATGGGTCGTAGTTGCGAATCGCGTGCTCGGCTCGCGCGCGTGCATCGTCATGGGGCAACGCGGCAAGGGTCGGGGCAATGGCCCTGAGGTCGTCCTCGATGCTGCACTGGTTTTGCGAAGTGGGCGGGACGATCTTCGCCTCCAAGATGTTCGCGTCGACGTCGAGGTCGTAGCGGTGATAGAGAAGCCCCCGGGGGGCCTCGGTCGCTGCCGCCCCGCGACCTGCTCGCGGTGCCGCTTCGATCGCGGGGACCGAAGGCGGCTGGTACCCTTCGATGATCCGAATCGCTTCGTCGAACGCGTAGATCACCTCCACACCCCGAACGAGAATCGAGCGAAACGGATTCCGGCTTTCCGGCGTGAGTCCCACGCGAGCCGCGGCTGCCTGCGCCCGCGGAGAGAGACGCTCGGCGTTCAAAGCGAATCGAGCCTGCGGGCCGCAGATGTACGGACCACGCTCCACGATCTTTGCGTGAAGAGCCGTCGAGTGCGGAACTTGCTCCTCGATGAAATGCTCCTCGTAGTCGAGGGCGTCGATGTCGAGGCCGCGCGTCGAAGCGATCCGACCCTCGTTCATCGGATACTCCTCGGGGTGTCGCAGGGCTACGTACTCCACGTCGCGATCGAGCTCGGGGAACTCGAACGTAGCGCACCAATCGAGCAACGTTTCGGCCGCATCGCGTGCAGCCTGGAGGTCGGGCAACAGGGAGCTGAGCTCATCCCGACGCGGCGCTCGGTAGAAGCCACCTACCCGGACATTGATCGGGTGGATCTCTCGGCCGCCCAACGCGCTCACGATCGAGTTACCGGTCTTCTTCATTTGGAGTGCGGCGTGGACGCGCTCCGGGTGCTTCGCGGAGAGGGTCATCACGTCCGGGACGCCGAGAAAATCGGGTGCGTGCAACATGGTCATGTGGAGGACGTGGCTTTCGATCCACTCGCCGCAGTAAAGAAGGCGTCGAAGCTCGCGCAACGCCCCGTCGCAATGTAGACCAAGGGCTCTTTCGACGGCGTGACAAGCGCTCATTTGGTAGGCGACGGGGCAAATGCCGCAGATTCGCGAGGTGATGTCCGGCGCTTCGGCTGCGGCTCGGCCGCGCAGCATCGATTCAAACAGCCGAGGCGGCTCGAAGATACGGAGCTGCACATCGACGACCCGTTCCCCTTCGAGTTGGATCATGAGCGCGCCCTCGCCCTCGACGCGAGCGAGCTCACCAACGGTAATCATCCGGGTCCCGCTAATCTTGTCCGTCATGTTGCTCCGCCTCGGTCCGGAAGGGTTCCGCCGCAGCATTGAAATTGGAAAGAAGTCTGTATAGCTCGGAGCGCTGCACTCCCCTCTCGAGCAAGTCCTTCGCAAGAGCATCCGGCCTCGCCGCGTCGCTCGGACCAAAACATCCATAACAACCGCGGTGATAGGTAGGACACAAGGCGCCGCATCCCGCGTGTGTCACCGGCCCGAGACATGCTCTGCCATGGGCTACCGTGACGCATACGTTCCCACGCGCTTTGCACTCCATGCACGTCGAATGAGCTCGGATCTGCGGCTTGCGGCCGAAAAGGAAAGCCCCGATCACCTCGAGGAGCTGGGCCTTGTCGATCGGGCAGCCGCGCAACTCGAAATCAACAGGAATGTGAGCGGCGATGGGCGTCGAGGTCGCCAGGGTTTCGATGTATTCGGGTTTCGCGTACACGGCGCGCATCATCTCGGCATGATCCCCGAAGTTGCGCAGGGCCTGGATGCCACCAGCGGTGGCACATGCGCCGATCGTGATGAGTTTCTTCGACACCTCGCGGATCTCCTGAATGCGTGCGGCGTCCCTGGGCGTCATGACGGATCCTTCGACGATCGAAAGGTCGTATGGACCCGGCTCTACATGGCTCGACGCTTCCAAGAAATGGACGATGTCGACCGCAGCAGCGATGTCCAGAAGCTCGTCCTCGCAGTCGAGCAGGCTCAGTTGACATCCATCACACGAAGCGAACTTCCACACCGCGAGACGCGCCCGACCCATCAGAGCCCCCTCACCAGCAGCTTCGACGCCACCTGATCGTAGCGGTACACCGGGCCATCCTTGCAAACGAAAGTCCCGCCGAGCTGACAGTGACCGCAAAGCCCAACCGCGCACTTCATGCTTCGCTCTAGAGAAACCCAGATTTGGCTCGGGTCGAGGCCGCGTTGCTCAAGCTCGCGGGCGGTGAAGCGCATCATGATCTCCGGCCCGCAAAGCATCGACAGGCAGAACTCGGGGTCGATGTCCGCTTCTGCGACGAGCCGCGTCACG
>Ga0209456_10000770_pt1 | contig 16587 bp, 15 predicted proteins | sample COG_11_FD_184755 | JGI IMG/M metagenome (GOLD analysis project Ga0209456, IMG submission 184755) | Pelagic marine sediment microbial communities from the LTER site Helgoland, North Sea, for post-phytoplankton bloom and carbon turnover... | ecosystem: Environmental > Aquatic > Marine > Neritic...
GCCTTCGGGAACGACGCCCGCCTCGATTTGCTGCTGGAGAATCTGTTCACGCGCAACATCCCAGCCCATATCAAACTTGCCCTTGTATTTGTCAATGTGACTATCGGGGGCATGATGTGGCGAATGCATGGAACCGGACGCCCACAACATCATGAACGGGAGGTCTGGCTTGATGGACTTGTGCCCGGTAATCCATTCGATAGCTCGATTCGCCAGGTCCTGGTCCAGGTGGATAGACTTGCGGTACGGCTCCGGCATATGGTCATTCCACATGACGGGCACGAACTGGTGTACATCAGCCGCCATGAACGTGTAGGCGTGATGGAAGCCCTCCCCGCTCGGCCAGCGATCGAATGGACCCACTTGGGATACCTCGTACAGCGGCGTGTGGTCCCACTTGCCGAGCGCGTAGTTCACGTAGCCGGCTTCTTCCAGGTAGTTCGCAACCGATTTTGCCGACTCCGGCATGACCGCGTTGTAGCCCGGGAAGCCCATGGCGGTCAGTGCGTGACTACCGAGTCCAATCGAGTGCGGATTACGGCCTGCCATCAGGGACGCCCGTGACGGCGAACAAAGCGCCGTCGTATGAAAATTATTGAAACGCAGGCCGTTCGATGCGAGTGCATCGATGTTAGGCGTTTCGATCAGTCCGCCGAAGCTGCCAACCTGCGCAAACCCGACATCGTCGAGCAGGAAGATGATGACGTTAGGCGCGTCCTTATTCGGTTCCTCGTAAGGCGGCCACCACTCCTCGGAGTCGTCGTAGCGCTCGGAGATTATGCCGCCGAAGCCCTCGATGCGTTTCTTCTTTTTGCCATCGACCATGACGATGCCCGTCTCGTCGGCGGACTCTGATGCCGTTTGACTTTCACCACCGGATGGTGAATCAGTGCACCCAGCAAGAAGAAAGACACCCATAAGGGCAGCCCATAAGCTGACCGTTCGCTTCATTTTTACACCTCTGGAGTGTTAATTATTTGTTGTCCGGAAAGTATGTACGACAATCTGGCGTGATGCGAATTGTACGAGACTGGTGTTATTGTTCCTTCCGATCAATCTTCCTGGGGGCGAAGCCATCAAAAAACGTTACAAGATAATCGGTGGAATCGTGCTGGTAATCGCACTGCTCGCTGGCGCGCTCTTCCAGTACTCCACCCACTCCGCACTGGTGCTCGCCGAGGCCCTGCAATTCAGGCGCATGCAGGTGGCCGAACAAGATGACGGTACGTTTCGTTTCTTCTTCGTAACCAATCGTGAAGTCGCGGAAGAGGATGCCCCGCTCGATGAGCGCTTCCACAATACCCGCGGCACGTCCATGAGTTTCGGACTGTTCGATACCAGCATTGAACCCTCTCTCGGCCTTGGCATGCTAATCGACCCAACGGACTGGTTTCGGAACGAAGAGATCCAACTCGACCGCGTCGAAACGCTGGACGAGGGCGCGATGATCGCTGAGATCCGTAGCCAGGTCGAAGCATCGCCACAACGGTCTCTGCTGCTCAATATCAACGGTTTTCGTGAGCGCTTTCCCTCTGCCCTGCGCAAGACGGCATTCATGGCCCATGTTCTCGACATCGACACACCGTTGCTCGTCTTCGACTGGCCTGGCGACCAGGGCTCGTCACCGCGAGGCTACCTGCGAGCACAGGGAATTGCCGGTCAGTCGGGTATCGATCTTGCCAGGTTGATCGAAAAGATCGAGAGTGAGATTCAACCGGATAACTTCTGGATTCTTGCCAACAGTATGGGCGGCGAAGTCGTCGTGTCGGCCTTTGCCGAGCTCTACAAGAACGCGGCAATGGCCGATGTAGAGACCGAGGTTGAGCACGTTATTCTCACGGCCCCGGACGTCAGCCACGCAGAGTTCGGCAGTCGCTTCAAGGATAAGATCCTCGCTCTTTCTGAAGACGTCACGGTCTACGTGTCATCCAATGATCGCGCACTGCTGATGAGCCGCGTCATCAATCGCGGCAGGCGACTCGGCGAAAGCACCGTCGATCCGTCCAACCCGGATCAGTGGGATGAGGCGGCGGCGGCATTTGAATTGGTGACACCGGGCAATGATCGAGTGACCCTCGTGGATATAACGCCGGTCAATCGCACCCGGAATTTCCACAATTTCAGCCTCGAGACGCCCGAGTTCTTCGACGATCTCTACTTGCGTATCAGCAATGATGAGACACCGCGCAGCCGCTTGCAGTACAAGGTCACGACCGCGAACGGAGCCGAGTACTGGGTGCTCACACAGGGGCGCTAATGAGTATGAACCGTCTAACTTCTATCGTATTACTCACGGTAACATTCGGCGCACTATCAAGCTGCGGCGGTCAACAACTCAGCCCATGGCATACCGAAAGGCTCAATGAGGAATTCGTTGCAGGCGATGAGGATGTGCAGTCATTTGCCGACTACCTGGCAACCGAAGAGCGGGTTTTCGCCGAACTGCAGGATGAAGTGTATTCGCAAGTCCCCACAGGGTCGGAATACGGACTGGTGCGTTACAGCTCCGGTAGCATGGCCGATCCACAAGGATACGACACCAACTGGAACAGGACTTTCGAATTCTCCAGCAAGAATCCTCGGGGCGGCGTCCTGCTGCTGCACGGCATGTCTGATTCACCTTACAGCCTGCACACCATTGGTGAAACGCTCGCCGAGCAAGGCTATTGGGTCGTTGGGTTACGCGCGCCGGGCCACGGCACAGCGCCATCGGGCCTCAAGTATGTGAAGCCCGAGGACTTGATTGCGGCAACGCGACTTGCCATGGCGCACCTGTCGGAAGCTGTCGGCGAACAACCCGTGCACATTATCGGCTACTCCACCGGCGCCTCGCTGGCGCTGGGTTTTGCCCTGGATGCGGCGGAAGGCGTTGCATCCCCGATGCCGGCCAGCCTGGTCCTGGTCTCGCCCGCCATCCGGGTTAGCGCGGCGGCTTCGCTGGCCAGCTTCAAACGTGGCGCATCGTCGGTTCCGGGGCTCAGCGGAATGGCGTGGTTGTCAGTTATGCCGGAATTCGACCCGTACAAGTACAATTCGTTTGCAACCAACGCCGCCGATGTCGTCCACCAGCTCACCCGGGGGGTCGACAGGCGCATAGCGGCCCGCAGCGACAACGATCCACCGCTACCGCCAATTCTTGCGCTCAAGTCGACCGTCGATGCAACAGTCACAACTGCGGCGATTGTCGACAACCTGTTGTCATTGCTGACGCCGAAGCGCCACGAACTCGTATTGTTCGATATCAACCGCTATGCAGCGAAGGCGAGTCTGTTGACCGAGAATCCGGCGCCGCTGACGGATCGCCTGCTTGGTGACGAGTCCTTGCCATTCGCGTTGACTGTCATCACAAATCGGGACAACCAGACGCGCGACGTAGTGGCACGTCGCAAGGAAGCCTATTCGGGTGACGCGATGGACCATGAGTTGCCCGGCCTCGCCTGGCCGAACGATGTGTTCTCACTGTCGCACGTCGCGTTGCCGTTCGCACCAGATAACCCGTTGTACGGCAGCGAGCCGCCGGCTGGCGACGCTACTCTGCATCTCGGCGATATTCCGCTGCGCGGCGAGCGCGACATGAACAGGATCTCGGGCGAATGGCTGCTGCGCATGCGCTACAACCCGTTCTACGACGTACTTGAATCGCGGGTGCTTGGCTGGTTCGAGGAAGCTAACTAGAAGTCGTAGGCAAGGCTGATCAGCAGCCGGAAATCATCCTGCTCCGGAATCGTCGCATCTTCCAACGCTGGCGGATCTTCCGTGCGATCCCAGACAAACGAAACATCGATATCGAAATTCCCGCTCAGGTCGCTCGATAAAGTCGATTCCAGGTGATGCTGATAGGTGCCCGATTCTTCGTCCAGGAAAGACGCGCTGAATGAGAACTCGAAGTCCATCCACGAAGTCAGCTCAGTCTCAAATTCTGTACCCACTGACAGCGAGGGCGAAGTACTGTTCGTCGGCTGGCCCTCCTCGACGGAAACGCGCTCAACGTAGTTGAAACCTACCGCTGCAAAGAAGTCCCACTCCGTGCGCGAGCTATCTATCATCTCGTAACCCAAACCCGTTACCAGCGTCCCCTGGTGTTCGATATTCTGGAACGGGTCACGGAAGTACTGGGCTATCAGAGGTCGCCAGAAGAGACGCGAACCAGTAAAGCGATCCACCGAGGCACTTACGCGATGATTGTTGGCAACCTGGACCTCTTCGGTCTCGTTGAAGTTACCAAGATAGTCGATCGTCGTGCGCGACCGCGCTGTGCGTCGTTCAATGCCGGCCGACATGTTGTATTCGATAAACTCGGTGTTTCCCGAGCGTGCATTGAAACCCAGGCTGAGGTCACCCGACCAGCGATCGCGTTCACGCGTTGCGGAGGCGGTGATCGCCGCAACGTCTTCAAGAGGATACACCAGGGTCTCCTCCCCCGATCGCACGGTTATGGTCTTTCCATCCACCTCGACGCGACCGATGACGACGTCGTCGCGATCGCGAACACTCACGCCGAAGATCCGCTTACTGAAGAACTGGTCCACGTCCTCCGCATCGATAACGAGTTCTTCGAGAACATCGCTGTCAAACTCGACCTTGTCGCCGAATGCGCCGATCAGTTCGCCGCGCAGCCATTCGCCGGAGACCAGCCGCAGCCAGTCGTACCCATCGTCTGGTGGTACGAATTCAGTATCGTCCTGCGCAGCAGAATTGGCAGCCGGCAGTATGACAAGCATCCAGCAAAGAACTACGCGAATGAAGAGGCTGTTAGTTTTCATAGATAGAGAGACGGCCCCAAAAGGGGCCGTCATCAATTATAGCCATGTTACGCCAGATTACTCACCGCTCATCTGGATCGAATCATCGGCAACGGCGTACGGATTGAGATCAACCTTGCCGGCAGGACCAGCCGTGCCAGGCAGGATCTCGAAGCCGATCTGGAAGGTTGTCAGCGTCCCGGCAATCTTGGCCAGGATATCAACATCGCCTTCAGCCATGGCCGTACCGTCCTCGATCGCCATCGCGAAGCTCTTCCGGCCCATCATGATGGTCTCAAGATCCACCCGATCGATTGTGATCGAAAGATCCGGATCGTCGTGCAGAAAACCTTCAACGTTGGTGAAGGTCGCATTCGACAATTCAATCGCAATTGCTCAAGCTGTTCGGGCGCCTGTCCGATGGACTCCAGGAACGGCATCCAGCGCGGATCATCGTGCAGCTTGTAGAACAACGGGTGGCGTCCCAATCCGCCGAGAAGGGGGAGGTTTCGCTCGACGCTCTCTTCAAGAAAATGAAACGTGTTGTCTGCATCGCCGATCCAAGCATAGGCGCGCGCAAGTCCGAACGGCCAGGGCTCGGCCGATCCTTCGACCAAGGCATCGAACAGTACCTGCGACTCGTCGAAACGACCGAGGTCGTGGTACGCCAGCGCAAGGCCATGCGTTCTGGCCTCCTCTTCAGGTTCCAGCTCGAATTCGGCCCTGGCGCGTTCTGGTTCTCCATTGATAAGAAACGCGAGGCCATGTTTCCAGCGTGCGTTACCTGCTTGCGTGTTGAGTTCCAGCGCGCGCTCATAGCTGCGCAGTCCATCTTCGATTTGGTCCGCGTGCGTGTAATAGTCGGCGAGATTCAGATGCGCCCAGAAGAACAAAGGGTCGCGAGCAACCAGGTACTCGTAGATCTCAATCGCCAACTCGAGCTGGCCGATTCTCTGTGCAATGCGGGCACCATTAAACAGCACCATGTAGTTTGTCGGGTCCGTCTCCGCCGCCTCATTCAGTAACGCTACAGCCATGCCCATGTCATCTTGCCCTACAGCGGCAAAGGCCTTCAGCGACGCATTTTGCGGATCCAGCTCAAGCACCTTTTGAGTCAATGCAGCCTGCCGAACCGGATCATCGCATCGACATAGTCCGGTTCGATCGCCAGGGCTGCCTCCAACAGCTTAGCCGCAGCCGAATATTGCGACCGATTCGAAAGGCCGGCGATACTGCGAGCCTGGAGATATTTTTCGTACGCAAGTGGGTCGACCTGTTTCGTCCTGGGCACGTCCGCGAGTAGCCGGATCTCCAACTGGTCGACGACGTGTTCCGCGACATCATCCTGGATAGCAAAAATATCGTCGAGCGTGCGTTCGTAGGTCTCTGACCACAAGTGCCGATCCGAGTCCGTCTGGATAAGCTGCACAGTGATACGGATACTATTTCCCGATTTTCGCACTGAGCCTTCGAGTACATGGGTGACATTCAACGCCCGCGCGATTTCCGGGATGTCGATGTCCTTGCCTTTGAATGCAAACGCTGACGTCCGTGAAATAACCCGCAACTCGGGTATGCGGGCCAGCAGGTTGAGCAGCTCTTCAGAAATTCCGTCCGCGAAATAGTCCTGTTCAGGATCGGAGCTCATGTTCACAAACGGCAGCACCGCGATCGATCGGTCGCTGTGAGAACTCGATGCACTCTGTGTCTCGATGAGCAGTTCGTCGACAACGAAGTAAGTCAGCGCGACCGCCAGCGCGGCAATGACGATCCGATCGAGGCGCTTAGCCGATGCCTGTGCCGTCGGGGAGCCGGATTCGACGGCGCTGTCACGTTTGAGGCCTTCAGGCGTCCACTCGAATGCCCACGACAGGACGAGTACCGGGATGAAACCGATCGCCAGAGCTACGACAACGATCCTCGCCGTGGCATCGCTGACGCCGAACATCGGGAACAGGGTCTCGACAATCTGTACGACGAGCCAGGCAAGCGCAAGATACGCCGCCGCTACGCGGATGACATTGCGACGCCTGAGTTCCTGAAAGAACGACATGATCTGTTAATGATAACCGGTTATGGAGCCCTGTTGCCGTTTACGTCTTCGGACGACGCTCGTATAGTAGGCACTAACCACATTCACTGAATTACGGAACCCTCTCACATGGTTGTGACAAAAGTCTTACTTCGTTGCCTGCTACTACTGGCTGTTTTCATTGGGCCGCTCGCACAGGCGGATGCACTGGACGACGTCCTCAAGCGCGGCACTTTGCGCATCGGCGTCGCCGAATTTGTCCCCTGGGCCATGCCGACAGAAAGTGGCGGACATATTGGTTACGACGTCGACCTTGGCAACCGGATCGCCAAGGACATGGGCGTGAGTGCAGAATTCAAGGTGTACGAATGGAAGGACATCATTCCGGCGCTGGAGGCTGGTGATGTCGACATAATTTCGGGCGGCGTCGTAGTTACGCCACAGCGCGCAATGCGCATTAGCTTTACCCAGCCTGTCGCAATGTCGGGTGCCGGGATGGCAACCAATACCGAGATGACCAGGGACATAGAGACCCTGGAACAACTCAATGATCCGGATATCGTGATTGCTACGGTCACCGATACGTTTTCGGAGGGCGTGGCCCGCTCAATATTCAACAAGGCGGAAGTTCACTCGCACGCCAACAAGAATGACGCGGAAAAGGAGATCCTGGAAGGACGCGCGCACGTGTACATTTCCAGCATGCCCGCGGTGCAATTCCTCGTTACGAATAACAGCGACGTTATAGACCTGCCATTGAGCGACCCGATCGTCGGTTGGGCCGAGGCACTGGCGGTGCAGAAGGGCGAGCAGGAATTACTCAACTTCCTCAATGCCTGGGTGACGGCGCACACGGCCGACCTATGGATCAATGCCACGCGCGAGTACTGGTTCGAATCGCGCGACTGGATCCAGGACGTGAAACGCTAGTGCGCTACTTCCGCGTCATTACCGGAGTGACCGTCGCAGCTGCCTTGTCATGGGCGGCGTTCGCTAATGCTCAGGTGAGCAACACGGAAGATAACGCGGAATCCGACGATTCCCGGACACCGGCCGCTACCGACGCAGAAGTGCCGACCGAAATCCCTGAGGAGCTGTTCAGAGACCCCATCATGGATGAAATTGTGGTCGTTGCCGGGCCCCAGGGCCAAACTCCATTTGAGCTTGAAATGGAGCGAGAGGAACTCATGAGGCAGCGCATTTTCGCTGAAGCGCGCCTGCGGGAACGCGAGCAGGAAGAACTGGCCTGGCGCCAGGCCGACCCCGACCTCGAGAATCCGAATTCACGCATTCGATGGGGCTACAACCCGCAGGCCGAGGTACGCATGCGTCGCCAAAACGATTTCATGTTCGACATGCCAGCCGGTAACGTCGAGCCGGCGACCTTAATCCGCGTCGAGTTCTGAAGCCGCGTCGGCAATAAACGCCACGTTGTAGACCACCCAATCCTGTACGTCCGGATGATCCGGGATCATCTTGTGATTGATGATCTCGCTGTAGCGCCCGTGCACCCGAACCTCGAACGGCGCAAGACGGCGATCGCCTTGTTGGTTGGTTCCTGACAACCTGATGCGCAACAATCCCGGACCGGGCGCTTTTTGAACGCGCGCACGCAAATGCAGGACACGCGGATTGGAGTAATAGGACAGCGTCCCACGAAAGCAGAAGGCCTCGTCGTTGACGCAGATACGTTCGTCCTGGAACAGGTCTTCGCGCGGTCCTGCAAGAGACACGCTAAGAAGAAGAAGCGCGGACGCGCCAAACAGTAATGACAGACTTTTCTTCATGTACGACAAGAATAACCGGCAATTCGTTTGCGTGCTAATCTAGCTAACAGTCGAAAAGGGGCGCTGCCCCATGCGGAATGACAGGGAATCGCAATGAGAATCTTCACTAAGAAAAGTCTGGCAACGGTGGTCGCGGTGGCGTGTTTTGCGGCACTCGCTAATGGTTGCGCGAGCGACAGCTACGCCGCCAAGGGAGCCGCAAAAGGCGGCACGACCGGGGCAGTGGCCGGTGCCGCTGGCGGCATGGTCACGGCGCTGATATTCGGAGGTAACGTCGGCGAAGCCGCAGCACGTGGCGCTGTCTATGGCGGAACCACCGGGGCGGTCGTCGGTGGCATGTCGGGTGCAGAGGCTGACCGGGCAGCGGAACAACAGCGGCAGGCGCAACGCCAGGCCGATATTCAAAAATTCCGCGACGAAATTGGCGATGACGCATTCAATGGCATTAGCGCTCTGGCCGACTGCAAGTACACGGTCGCGATCGCAAACGCTGAGGTCGCGCAACAGTCGCGCAACCGGGACTTTGCGCTTGCCGGTTTTTGGGTCGAAGCGCTGACGGAGGCCGATGGCGGGAACCTGGATGCTGCCCGCGCGTTGCTGCCCGAAATCGTCTCTCGTGACCGAGACCTCCAGACCGACGCCGACGCCGAGCAACTTCTCGGTGAAGCACTTCAATCGCTGGCCGATATTCGTACCGAGTTCGACCTGCCCGCCAAGTGCAACTAGGATGTAACCGGGTTGGCCGGTCGAGCGCCCTGCTCCGCAGAGACATAAAAGTCGGCCGCGGGGAGTCGGTCCCAATCCACTTCGATTCCGAGACCGGCCCCGTCCGGCGCCACTGCGCTGCCCCGATCCAGGGAGATTCCGTTCTTCATCCCGAACTCGAAGGCCTCAAGGGGGGTCGGTGCTTCAAAGTAGCGGGTCAACGGATTGGCAAGCGCCAGGTGAAGATTGACCGCCTGTGACAGCGAGTGCCCCCAACTCTGGATCTCCATCGCCAGACCCGCATCATTAGCAATCAACAGGAGTTCCAGGGCCTCCGTGACGCCACCCACCTTGGTGGCGTCGAATCTGCCTCCGTCCCAGGAATCGCACTCGATTCCTTGTCTTAGGAACTCGCGAGAATAGCAACGGCATCCGTCGGAGATGATCTGTGTCCCCACCTTGCTTCTGAGCTCCGCGTATTGCTCGAGATGCTCATCTTCGACCGGCCCTTCCAGCCAGACAAATAGCGCCTCATCCATCTGACCGGCGAAGCGAAGTGCGTCCTCAAAGTCGTACTTCTCCTCGAGGTCGATCATGAATCGATAGTGCGAGTCGGCAAATGTCCGCTTGAGCAACTCCACGAGCCGCAGGTCTTCGTCGATCGAGCCCCAGATGTGAAACTTGAAGGTCGTGTAACCAAGCTTTGCGTGCTTCTCCACCGCGTCCACGTACTCGGGCAGCGATTCGTAGAAAGGAAAACTCGCGTAGGGCTCTATCGTCGTGCGCTGCGCTCCCAGCAGTTCGTACAACGGACAATCTGCCCGCCGCGCCGCGAGGTCCCAAAGCGCGATATCGATGCCGGAGCGAGCCGCATCGCTCAAACCAGGCTGCGATTGCCAAAGCATCTTCCCGACTTCGACCGGATCCAGTGACTCGAGTGCGATAAGGGTTGCGGCGACACCCTGCAACTCCACCGCATGCTCGTCACTAAACCCATCATCGTAGAAAGTATCCACTCCGGAGACGCCCTCGAAACCGTCGGCGGTCGTAATGCGCAGGATGTTATTGACCTCGTACTTCTCCACCTCCTTGGCGGAGTATCGAACCGTTGTGTCCTCAGACCCAAAAGCATGGACCTCGATACTAACGATTCGGCTCTCCTCCGAGTATTCAAAGAACGGCGCGTATCGAATCGCGTCTTCAACGCGAAACGCCGTCAGCAGCTCAACAGCGGTCATGGATACTCATGCCAATTCGTTCACAGCGCGGTACGCCTGGTCGATCGCGACGTCTAGCAAGGAGCTCGACCCGGCATCGGAGTTTGCGATGGTGATGCGGCCGAAGGGCTTGCGGCCCTGGACAAAGGGATAGCGTTCGTCCTCTCTATCCTCGTAGATTTCGTCATAGAGCGGATTTGCCCGGTTGATGTACGCATGCGCCCAGCGGTTAACGGTAATAGCCTCGATGTCCTGGGCGGGATCGAATCCTCCCTCGGACAGGCTGCCGGCCAGCTGGTAGCGAATATTGCGTTCGATGGTCTCGTACTCAGTAGTGAACAACTCGAGGCGACCAATGCGCTTTTGTTCGCTCGGGGTCAGTCCTTCGCCCGACCGATGAGGAAACCGCACCATGTGAACGACAATTGGTTCGTCGGGGTCGCGGGGATAGTCCTGCCCACCGAAATCTACGGGGTACTCGAGATGGGCCACCACGTGATAGCTCCCCGGATTTAATAGTGCGCCGACCCCCAGTTTCTTCCACGCCTGCCAGTTACGCAGGGCGACATTGGAATAGAGAATAGGCGACTTCACCATCGTCATGAGCGCCTCTTGCTGCGCATCGGGCAACTCCGGACACAGGTGCGGAATAATCTGGTTGTAGCAGGCAAGGACGCAATTTCGCGCCCGGACTCTGTTCGCTTTTCCATCGCGCACATAGGTGACCCCTACGCCGCTCGACGACTGAGGGGAACCGTCGTGCTCGACGCGAACGGCCGTACTCAGGAGACGAATGCGAACGTCGGAGTCCGCACGATCGAGCTGCGAATAGTCGAAGGGTGCCGGCACGAGGTCCTCGATGGTGTCTCCCGGTGCAACCTCGGGGATCATGTTCCGCACGAGCATACGTGCCACGGAGGCATTGCCGTCCGGGAAATGATAAGTGGGAGACACTTCGGAGCCGGACCCATACCAGCGGCTCAGGCGCTCCTTGTCACCACCGCGACTCGTGGCCATGATCCCGGGCAGCCCCCAGTAGAACGCCTCGATGGCCGGGACCGCTTCGATTCCAACACACCAGTCTGACACCAGGTTTTCGAAGATCGCGTAGATCTCCGGTTCCTGGATATCCATGTGCTTGCTGAGAAATTCCCGGTAGCTGATGCTGTCCAGGTAGTCGTCTTCGTCAGAAGTCGTCAGATCCGGGATCGAATTCTCTGTCGTTGTGAGCAGCCGCAACATCTCCTGCCGGGCGGCGTCCGAGATCGGCATCTGCTGGACCGCTTCTTCATGAGAGAGCGTTGACTCCGCAACCGGGATCCACCCCTGGTAGTGAAGCTTGTCTACCAGCGGATAGGCTAAAGTGCGATCGACGCCAAAAGTCTCTCGATCAAAATAGATACCAGCGGTCAGCCCGTTCCGCGCATAGAAGTCTTCGTCAAAAGCGGCACCCAGCTTCTTCGGTTGAATACCAAGGTCAGCGAAGAGGCCCTTGGCGACGTCGCTGTAATGTTCGGGTCCTTCGAGGATCTCGCTGCCGCCATGAGTCATCAGGGTATGGCTTCCCGCCTGAAACTCATTGCGCTTGGCATGGCCTCCGAAGTCATCATGGTTGTCGAGAATCAGGATCCGCGCGCCCGGATTCTCCTTGCGGTAGAAGTACGCGGCCGCAAGACCACTGACGCCGCTGCCGACGACAACAAGATCGTAGACGTCCGCATCGAGCTCCTGGACCGAGCCCCACTCGCGCCGCCCTTCCCGCGCAAGTTGGTGGGCGACCTCAAACGAACCGACGTGGCTGCCCCGCAATCCTGTGAGGCCGGGCGGATAGTAAGGCCCGCTGGCGCCCTCGAGACGCAACATTTCGTCCGCGAATGCACGACCGGGCACGAAGGCGGCTGCCGCGGAGGCACCCATCCCCAGCAGAAGGTCTCTTCGCGAGATCGGGCGATCCATTCCGAGGTCGCGGTCAGAAAGCTTCACGATGCGTTACCCTCCAAACGTCGAGATTGAATGATACCTTGCATCCCAACGAAAGATGCTAATACTCTCGCGTCAGGACCCCAGGAACGCATGGCGATGCCGGCAAGCCCCGACAACACACTAAAAAGCAGTTCCGCGCGCGTATGCGTAGTTGGTGGCGGCATTATCGGGTCCTGGGCTGCGCTGCACCTGGCAGAGGCCGGGGTGCAGACCACACTGATCGAACAGTTCCCCCTTCCCCATACCCGTGGGAGTTCGCACGGCCTATCCCGCGCTTTCCGGCTTCTCGGCGAACTCGAGCTGGGCCGACTCGACTATTCATTTGGCCGTTGGACAGCATTGCAAGAAACCATCGGCGAGACATTATTCGTCAAGACCGGCCTGCTCAACTTCGGCTCACCCGGTGACCCTGAGCTTGAGCGATACATGAACGTGCTAAGGGAAGGCGAACGGCCGGTAGAGTGGCTCGAAAACGAGACGATTTCTGAGCGTTACCCGATGCTGAATTACACCGAAGGCTGGGGCGCCGCATTCGATTCGAACGGTGGCATTCTTGTCGCGCATCGCTGTCTCAACGCGGTCCAGTCCAGGTTCCTGCAGCTCGGCGGCAACCTTGTTACCGGCAGTGTTACCGCTTTCGCGTCGCAAGATACGCCAGGAGTTTCAGTGACGGTGCAATCGCCTGACGGTACGAGCGCTAAAGATCAATCTTTTGATCGCGCAGCGATTTGCGCAGGACCGTGGACGTCAAAGCTCGTGCCGCGATTAGAATCGCACCTCAGCAGCCTGCTGACCCCGGTCACCTATTGGCATGACCCCACCGGCAGTTACAGCGCCTCGTCCGGGTTCCCCATTATTTTCAACGCGCGGCTAACGGATATCTATGGACTGCCCTCCTACGAATACCCGGGCATGATGAAGATGCTCTATCACGGTGGCCCGGAATCCGATCCTGACCGCCGCGACATGGCCTCGTCCAATCCTTACGTCGACAAAGTTCAGGACTATGTGCGGGAACATTTGCCATTGCTCGAGCATGAGAGACCCGCGATTCAGGAAACCTGCATGTACACAATGATGTCGGACGGTACTCCGGTGATTGACCGCCTCGACAACAACACCGTTATCGGTTGCGGGTTTTCCGGCAGCGGTTTCAAACATGCCCCGGCAACCGGCTTAATGCTCGCGGCGCTTGCGCTGGAGCAGGATGAAGCGATACCGGCGGGGTTTCGCGCAGACCGCTACGCGCTGGCGCGCCTGGATCTCGCGGGCCAATGAATTCCTCAGACCAAACGATAGACCCGACGTCGGTCGAGCCACCCGACTTTTCCGCAGACGCCGTGGCCGCCGTTGTTGCAGAAGAGTATAGCTTGCACGGCGACTACACCCAGCTGGTCAGCGAGCGGGACCAGAACTTTCGGCTTAAGTCCGCGGATGGCCGAAGATTTGTCGTCAAGGTCACCTCATTAATTGAAGATCGCATCGCCACGGACTTTCAGATCGCCATGCTGTCTCACTTCGAAGAATGCGGATTTGATTACACCCCACGGGTCGTCAGGACGGTGTCGGGTCGGAAGCGCAGCATCATCACCTCCGACGCCGGCCAGGAATACTGCTTACGAGTCGTTACCTGGCTCGAAGGCAGCCTGCTAAATAACGTCGGGCTCACCACCGACAATGCCAGGCGGCTTGGGCAGCGTCTCGCCGAACTCCACCTGGCGCTGGAGGGTTTTAACTTCGATGGCGACGGCCAGGCGGGATTGTGGGATATGCAGGCCGCTCTGCAGCTACAAGACTTCTTGTCTCACGTTAATGACGAAGACGTACAGGAATACACGCGCGACGTTCTAACGCAGTTCGAAGAGTTTACGGCTGGAGCGCTTCGTGCCCTGCCCGTTCAAGCCATACACAACGACGCCAATCCCGAGAATATTCTGATCGACGCGGACGGGAACGTATCCGGGTTCATCGATTTTGGCGATGCAATCAGGGCGCCTCGAGTCATGGACGTGGCTATCGCCGCGTCCTACCTGCGAACCGGCGGCGAGAACCCTCTTGAACTGATCGAGGCGTTTATCGAGGGCTACGAGCAGCGGAACCCGTTGTCGAACGCAGAATTCGATTTGTTGTTTGACCTCATCCGGATGCGATTGGCGACGACCCTGATTCTCATGTACTGGCGATTGTCGGCCCGTGATGAGGACGACCCGTATCGACAGAAGACCCTCGAAAACGAGAGCAATGCCTTCGAGTTCCTGGTGTTCCTCTCGGATCTCGGCCGTGACAGCTTCAATCGATGCAAACAGACGTAGTCATAATTGGCGCCGGAGTCGCCGGCTTAGCCGCGGCCAAGGAACTGTCCAGGCAAGGCATTTCCTTTGTCGTTGTAGAGGCCTCTCACCGCATCGGCGGTCGTGCTTACAGCGAAGAGATCGCGCCCGCTGTGTGGTTCGACCTGGGCTGCGCTTACCTGGTCGCAGGGCCCAACGCTGAGACCCGCGAGGAAGAGAGCAATCCGCTCATGGACTATGCCTTCGAGCAAGAAGCTGTCATCGAGGAGTATTTGCACGAAAGCCGCTACGTCTACAACGGCCGCCTTCTCGACCCCAGCGAAAGAGCTGCGCTCGATGCGTTCTACAAGGACTGCGAAGCGGCCATTCGGCAATCTTCGGAACGTGGCGACGACCCAGCGATCAGTGACATCATCGATGTCGAGAATCCGTACCTGGCACCTTACATGGACATGATGACCGTAACGGTCCCGAAAGACCTGGATGAGTCATCTGCGGCCGATTTCTTCCACAAGGTTCCGGAACACGTCAATTACAACACTCAACGTGGCTACGGCAACCTGGTCGCCCAGTGGGGTAATGATGTTGCGGTGTCGCTGAACTGCAAGGTTGAGAGTATCGACTGGTCTGGGAGGGATGTCCGCGTGAATACGGTCAAAGGCTCAATTCGCGCGCGCTGCCTTATCAACACTGTTTCGAATGGCGTGCTTGCTGCACAGCATATCCACTTCAATCCTCGGCTACCCGACTGGAAGATGAAAGCCGTCCAGGAAGTAACCATGGGTGCAGAAAACAAGATCGGCGTGCATTTTACGAAAGACGTTTTTGCCCCGGACGACAGCGGCTACTACCAGGTCTGGTCCGATGAAGCACAGGGGGCTTACATCGACGTGAATCTCGTATCCACGAATATCGTGTCGGTATTCATCGGCGGTCGCTTCAGCATGTGGATGGAGCAGCAAGGACAGGATGCGGCGCGTGAATTCGCGATTGACCGGATCACGGACATCTTCGGTAACGACATCCGCCAATCGGTCGGCCGCTCCATCGCAACGGCCTGGGTGTCAGACCCCTGGACACTGGGGTCCTATGCCGCCGCCAATCCTGACCAGTATCACCAGCGTGACGCATTGCCACGTGCGATCGACGACAAACTGTTCTTTGCAGGGGAAGCAACCGCTCTCGCCAACGGCACCGTCAACGGGGCCTATTGGTCTGGCGTCCGCGCTGCGCGCGAGGTGTCAGGGATCCTGGGTTAGTCCGCTGCGCCCAACCGGGCGGCTTCGATTGGGATGCCATACCCACAACACGACAGCCATCAGGAAGATGAACGGAACGTCCGACCACATGTGGGCGTGTTCGTTCGGGTAGAGGAAGGACTGCGGGATCATCACCAGGCCGTGCAATACGCTGGACAGGATGCCGAAATCGAACAGGGCAACGTTGCGACGAGGGTCCTTTGCGCCCCGGATCAACAGGATTCCAAAGGCGACATACAGCGCCCCCAGCATGAACAGGTACGGATGCAGGCCGTCGTAGGGCGAAGGCGCGTGGGCCGGTCCGATATACGGAAAGCCCTCCGGCGCCGCGCCCCACATGAACCCCGGCGAATAGATAAACACCATCGGTACAAGGCCGACGACCAACAGCCAGCCCAGGATGCGCATCAGCAGGGCCGATTGGCGAAGGTGCTTTTCCTGGTCCGTCATGTAAGTTTTCCTTGTCGGTCGTCGCTTGCTTCAGTCTCTACGGCGTGTACCAGATCGGCGACGTGTAGGCCCGGTCCTGAATCGTCATCGTGACGTCGTCGGACATCGTGATCCCGAATCG
>Ga0209456_10000773_pt1 | contig 16529 bp, 13 predicted proteins | sample COG_11_FD_184755 | JGI IMG/M metagenome (GOLD analysis project Ga0209456, IMG submission 184755) | Pelagic marine sediment microbial communities from the LTER site Helgoland, North Sea, for post-phytoplankton bloom and carbon turnover... | ecosystem: Environmental > Aquatic > Marine > Neritic...
TCAGCATCCTCGCTGTCAACCAGCAGAATCCGGCACCTTAGCCGGGTCAGCTCGGCATAGATTGGCCGGCGTCTGAAAAAAGACGGAGCAATCAACACATCTTGCTCGACCTGCACGAGTTCATGAATCCGCGCCGCATCGTGTTCCGATAAAAACTCGAATGCAACCTGCAATTCGGCTTCAGCGGCGAGTTGTTGTATCTCGCTTTGTGCGCTGGCGACTGCGTCCTTGTCGATTTGTTCCGCACGCTTCGGCGTAAAGTTCTCGCTACTGCCACTGACGCCGGATATCTCCCGCGTGAAAGGCAGGCTCGCGGCCCGGCGCCACCGGTCATCACTCACGAATACTGTGACGAGTTCGGCCTGCGCATCGCCCAGATGTTCGGTCACGACACGCCAAAGCTCTGCCAGCGGGCTCGTCTCGGTTATCGCCAAAAATACGCGGCGCTTGTTACTTGGGCTGTTCATCTCGATCACGATGTTCGGAAAACTGCTTACGACCTTTCGCGTATTTGACGAGCTGATCCTCTACCTTTCGGTTAACGGTGTCCTCTGGAAACTGGCCGTTCTCGTCGCGTGCTCCTGCGATCCTGTCGGTAAGAACCGCAATAGCTTCATCGATGTGTTGCACCGCGTATACGCTGAACTGATTATCCTGAACAGCGTCAACCACCTCTTCCTTCAGCATCAGGTGCTTGATGTTGTCACGTGGAATGATCACGCCGTGCGATCCATCGAGTCCTCGTTCCCGGCATACCTCGTAAAAGCCTTCAATCTTCTCGTTGATGCCACCAACGGCCTGCACGCGACCGAGCTGGTTGATCGAGCCCGTGACGGCGAGGTTTTGCCGAATTGGCACATCCGATATCGATGACAGCAGGGCACAAAGTTCCGCGACCGACGCACTGTCTCCTTCGACGCCACCGTAGGATTGCTCGAAGACCACACTGCCATGTAGCGACAGCGGTACGTCAGGCGCGTATCGTGCCGATAGCGCTGCCGACAAGATCAGCACGCCTTTGGAGTGAATCGCCCCGCCAAGCTTAACTTCGCGCTCGATGTCGACCACATCACCGGTTCCGACCCGGGTTGTGGCCGTAATCCTCATGGGGTGCCCGAATCGATACTCACCCAGATCGACGACCGAAAGTCCGTTTACCTGCCCGACGCATTCGCCCGATGTATCGATCAGCAGCGTACCTCTTTTGATCGCATCAACGACCTTGCTTTGCACCCGATCCAGCCGGCGGTCACGCTGCCGAATTGCCTCGATAACATCTTCGACATCGACATGATCCGCCTCACGACGCCTGGCCCAGTGCTCTGCCTGCATCAGCAGGTCATCCAGCGACCGCATGTGCATCGAGAGGCGTTCACTGTCCTCAGCGTGCCTCGCACGTTGCTCGATGACTCTCTGGATGGCCTCGCGGCTGAATTGCAACAGATCGCGTTGCCGTATCCGCTCACCAATCAGACGCGCGTATGCCTCCACATTTCCCAGCGAGCGCTCCACGTCGTCGTCGAGATCGGCGGCAACTTTGAAGAGACCACTGAACTCCGGATCGTATGCGCACAGCAGATAATACAGCCAGCGCTCGCCGATCAGCATGATCTTGAGATCGAGTGGGATCGGTTCCGGCTTCAGCATTGTCGTGCCGGTGAAGCCCAATGTCTCTGCCGGAGACTCAATACGAACTTGCTTTGTGAACAGCGCTTGCTTGAGCGCCTCCCAGACGAACGGTCGCCCGAGCACACGGTGTATGTCGAGTACCAGGTATCCACCGTTAGCCTGCAGCAATGCGCCGGACCTGATCATGCGAAAGTCCGTGAGTAGAGCACCCATTTCGGCGCGGTGTTCCACTTTTCCGATCAGATTCGGGTAACTCGGATTCGCCTCGTAAACGATCGGCGCCGATGTGCCGAGTTCGTTGCTGACGACCAAATTGACATCATACGTCGCGAAGAGTGCCGACGGATCGCGTGAGAGAAACGGCAGCGCCGGCTCCTCCGAGCGCCGAAATTCCTGCGCGTTTTCGATGATGTCCTGCTGCACATCGTCAAGATAGCTGATCACATTCGGGAACGGCTCGTACGTTTTCTTCAGGTCATCCAATAGCACGCTAACGGCATGCGCGGTAACGCTCCGATCCAGTTCGCGAACACGCTCATGATGACGCTTGCGTAGCTTGGGCATGGTTTCGATGCGCGCCTTGAGCTCTTCGCTCAGAAGCTTTATCGCTTTCTTGATTTCCTTACGCCTGGTCTTGGGGAGCTTGTCGAACTCCTTGTCGTCAATAACCTTGTCGTCGCTGAGTGGTGCCAGCACATAGCCGGTCGGCGTCTGTAGTACGGCGATTCCCTCACGAGCCGCCTGCTCATGAAGGCTCTGCCATTGTTCTTCAACCTCCTTTTGCGTCTCCGCTTCCAGCGCTTTGAGTTGGTTGCTGTAATCGTCGCTCTCGAAGGCGGCCGGAATAGCGACCCTCATCTCCTCGATGAGCGCGCGCATCTTGTCGCGGAACTCCACGCCCCTGCCGGCCGGCAACCGCAGCGCCTGGGGCCGTTCCGGATCCGAGAAGTTATTTATGTAGCACCAGTCATCGGGCGCTCCCTTTTCAAGAGCGCGCTCTTTCGCCAACTCCTCTACGAGCCCGTGGCGATGGCTGCCCAGCGGTCCGAGCACGAAGACGTTATAGCCCTCGCGTTCCATCTGGATACCGAAGCGAATGGCGTCGATTGCGCGTTGTTGGCCGAGGTATGCAGCGGTGGCCGATTCCTCTTGAGCCACCTCCGCGTCAATCGCCAGGGGCTCGCACACCCGGCGAAGCTCGCTTCCGGGGACAGCCAATCGGCGGATCTGATCCGAGATACCGGGCACAGCCAATCTCCCAAAACACTGCTGGGGAGCTTATGAGACCATATCGAAAGAGCGCGATGTCACTAGGGGTAACCCGAATACCGTGCCGTTGGTAATTATGGTTTACTCGTTAGCGACCCTTCGGTTCACGCCAACAAACTTGTGTTCCAGTATCTTGCTGGACAGCCCGCTGCCGCTCAGCGCATCAATACCCGCCAGTGAATAGTTATTGCTGGTGACGATTGCCTCCGCCGCCAGTAATCCGCTCTTTACGGCCGGGCCGATGCCCTCACACATGTCACGAGTCGCGAGTCCAACGGCGTCGCCGACAATGTAAGCGTTGCCTTCACTGACGACATCGACGTTACCGTGCAGGAAATAACTGTAGCCTGTCGGATGATAGTGCTCGTAGCTGACCAGGCCGCGTTTTTCCAACTTGCGAACAAACTCTTGCCAGTGATCATGGAGCCTGGCCTTGCCGTGCTTCAGCTGAACGGCCATGCCCCCCAACCCCACGTTGATATGACCATTCGCTTTCGGCACATACCAGGCATAACCCGGTAAGCCTTCGTCGAAGAACCAAAGGTGACACGCCGCATCGTGCCAGTCATACCGAAACTCCTGCTCGTAGGTTGCCGTCTGCAGCCAGCTACAGCGCGGATTGCGCCTGCGAAACAGTTTCCGGTACACAGGGCAGGCAGTGCCGCCTGCGCCAACAAGGTATTTGCAGCGAAACTCGTCGTCGAGAACGTAGTCGCCATTGACACGTTGAATGTCGCGAACCTCGTGCTGCAACACCTGTGCTTTGGAACGGCGCAACAAAAAGTCATCGAACTCCAGTCGCCGAATCGAATGCTGCGGGGACTGCAACTTCTTGGTGAAACCCTTCCAGTGCAGGTGCAGCTCTTCGAAAGTCATGAAGCTCAGCGGATAGTCGCGCGGGTCGAGTTCGAGATCGGTCATGACCTGCGGTGTAACCCAGCCCGCGCACAATTTGGTACGCGGAAACTTCGCGCGATCCAGTACGACGACGTCCAGGCCCGCCTGGCGAAGCTTCCACGCACTTGTCGAGCCTGCCGGACCGCCGCCGACGACGATGGCGTCCGCCACTTGCATGTCAATGATCCTGCGATTGGTGCCGATACTGGTAGTGGCGAGTCCATGGCACGTGGGCATTGCCGTGTGGCGCGAACAGGACCTGGTACAGCTGCAAGGTGCCGGACTGGAACCCGGCCATTGAGCCGGCGAGATAGAGGCGCCACATGCGCACGAATTCGTCGTCGTACATTTGCGCAACCCTCTCGGACTCGGCTTCGAAATTCTGTAACCAGGCCGAACAGGTACGCGCATAGTGCAGCCGCAGATTTTCAACATCGATGACCGAGAATCGATGCGGTTCGAACACCTTCATCATCTCACTCAGACTCGGAATGTGACCACCGGGGAAGATGTGTTTCGTGATCCATGCGTCCGTTCTGTCCGGATGGCTGCGACCGATTGAATGAATCAGACCAAAGCCTTCGGGCTTGAGGCTGCGTTTGATCAGTGCGCCAAGCCGACTGAAGTTGGCGAGCCCGACATGCTCCAGCATGCCGATCGAGACGAACCTGTCGCAACGCTCATCGATGCGGCGGTAGTCCTGGTGTACGAAGGTCACTCGATCATCCAGACCCTTGGCAGCGGCCTGTTCTGTCGCGAAGCGTACCTGTTCTCCCGACAGGTTATAGGCGATGACATTGACGCCATAGTGTTCAGCCATGTGCATCGACAAGGCGCCCCAGCCGCAGCCGGCTTCGATGACCGTTTGCCCGGGCTGCAGATTCAGTTTGCGGCAAACGTGCTCGAGCTTCGCAACCTGTGCTTCGGCCAGCGTTGCAGCCGGCGTGTCGTAGTAAGCACAGGTATAAACCATGCGTTCGTCGAGCCACAGCTTGTAGAAATCATTGCCGAGGTCGTAGTGGTGGTGAACGTTGTGGCGCGAGCGTTCGTGTGAATTAGCGCTAATGGCTCGTAATATCGAACGAATCTTGGGGCCGTAGTAACTGCGATCCTTTTTGCGGGTAAGTGCCGCGGTAATCTCATTGACGAATGCGGGGAAATCGCCGTGAATCTCGATGAGCCCCTTGCTGTAACACTCGCCAAACCCGACACCAGGTGCTCGCAGTAGTTCGACTACGGCGCGTCGCCCTCGCAACTCCATGCAAGCAACCGGGCGTGCCTCCGTTACAGGAAACTCATCGCCGTTCCAAAGACGGATCGAGATGTTCGGATTGCCGACCTGCTTCATGATCCAGCGGACCACGTAGTGATCCAGACGTCGTTCGGTGACCCCTCGGCTTGTTTCGATCTGCATGCGGCTTACCTCCCCGCGGAAGCGTCGCTATTAGTTTGTATGCGGTATTAAGTATAAACCATCGGGAATTACCGAAAACCCTTGCTAATCAAGGGACTTGGCGACAACCCCCCTTGCAGATGCCTTCAGGATGTCTTGCGGAATATTCCTGAAAAGTCAGTAACTTATCCCCACAACCCTGGATCCGGGAGTTTCAGGCGACCGAGATCGCAGGTCATGGCCGGCTGTCGGTCTTCTCGTAGCATCAATCCACCATCCAGGTCCACGAAGTCCGACAGGCTGGCCACGAGTGTGGCGGGCGCCATCGCGAGTGACGTGCCGGTCATGCAGCCTGTCATCAGCCGGAATCCGGCCGCCTGCGCCGCCCTGGCAAGAAACAGCGCCTCGGTGAGGCCACCGGTTTTGTCCAGTTTGATATTTATGAAATCGTACAGGCCACGCAATTTCGGCAGCGACTCGCGGGTATGACAGGACTCATCCGCACACATCGGTACCGGTCCGGAATAATTGCGCAGGGCCTCATCCTGGCCTGCGGGCAGGGGTTGCTCGATCAGCACAACACCCAGTTCGGCGAATTTTGGCGCCATCGCGGCCAGATGATCGAACGACCACGACTCGTTCGCATCGATCGTGAAGCGGGTCTCCGGTAGCGCCTCGCGAACGGTGCGAACGCGCTCGATATCTTCATCCTCGCCGCCCAGTTTGAGCTTCATGATGGGCCAACCGAGATATTCGAGCGCCTGCGCGTACATTGCTTCAGGCTTGTCGAGACTGATCGTAAAGTCCGTGAGCATGAAATCAGGCTTACTGAGTCCCGCGATCTCCCAGGCGCTGCGATTGTCACGTTTTGCTTCGAGATCCCACAGCGCACAGTCGACCGCGTTTCTCGCGGCGCCCGCCGGCAGCGTGTGCAGCAACTCCTCGCGGCTGAGCCCGTTTTCGAGAACGCCGCGTATTGTCTCGATCTGCCCTAGAACAGATTCAACAGATTCGCCGTAATGATCCTGCGGCTCACACTCACCGCGCCCTCTCGCTTCGCCATCGGTCACAGTCACAACAACGACGGTCGTCACCGTCTGGGCGCCGCGGGCAATCCTGAACGTCCGCTGCAATCGCCAGTCTTCAGTCGTAACGGTCAAATGCATAGCGGAAAACCTTACCGTGATTTCATCCTGTCACTCAATATCGATCAATCGGCCGTGCCGGCGCAAGATCTCGCGGACCGCGTCAACGGGCAGGAACTTGACCGCGCTCTCACCGATGTCGTTTTCGATAAGGTACTGGTAGTCGTCGAACCAGACCTCCAACGACATGCGTTCGAACCACATTGGCGTTAACTTTTAATTGAGAGTCAGGCGACTTCGAACAGTCCAGCCGCACCCATGCCCCCGCCGACGCACATCGTGCAGATTACGTACTTGGCACCCCGACGCTTGCCCTCGATCAGGGCGTGTCCAACCATGCGCGCGCCCGACATGCCGTAGGGATGCCCGATCGAGATCGCGCCACCGTTGACGTTCAGAAGCTCGTCAGGGATACCGAGACGGTCGCGGCAGTAGAGCACCTGCACGGCAAATGCCTCGTTCAGCTCCCACAGACCGATATCGTCCATCGTGAGGCCGTGCACCTTGAGAAGTTCCGGTACCGCAAACACCGGACCGATGCCCATCTCGTCGGCATCGCAGCCGACCACTGTGACACCGCGATAGAAGCCAAGCGGCTCGAGGCCGCGTTTGGATGCTTCGGACGCCTCCATCAGCACGCTGGCGCTGGCTCCGTCGGATAGCTGGCTCGCATTGCCCGCAGTCACGACGCCGTGGGGACCCGTCACCGCGTTCAGGTTCTGCAGCCCCTCGAGGGTCGTCTCGGGGCGAGGGCCTTCGTCCGCCGACAGCGTGACCGTTTCCAGGTTGATCTCGCCCGACTCCCTGTCTTTGACCGTCTTTTCGGCCGTGACGGAAATGATCTCGTCGTCGAAAGCGCCGGCTGCCGTCGCCGCGGCCGTGCGCTGTTGGCTCTGCAGAGCGTACTCGTCGCAGGCGTCGCGGGTGACGCCGTAGCGATAGGACACGACTTCGGCCGTCTGCAACATCGGCATATGCACGTTAGGGTCGCGTTTGAGCAGTCGCGGATCGGGCACGCGGGTTATATTCATGTTCCTGTTCTGCACCAGGCTGATGTTTTCCACACCACCCGCAACGCAGACGTCCATGCCGTCCATCACGATCTGCTTCGCGGCCGTCGCGATGGCCATCATGCCTGACGAGCACTGTCTATCGATGCTCATCCCCGAGACCGTGGTCGGCAGATCGGCGGCCATCGCGCTGAGCCGGCCGATGTTGAAAGTCTGGGTACCCTGCTGCATGGCGCAGCCGATAACACAGTCGCGAATTTCCGCCGGATCGACACCGGCGCGGCTGACGGCCTCTTTTATCGGCAGACCCAGGAGGGTCGGCGACTCGAGGTTGTTGAAAGCCCCTTTATACGCTTTGCCGATCGGGGTACGGGCGGTTGAAACGATCGCTGCTTCTCTCACGGGATGATCCTTGTATTGGCTAAATCAGATAAACAGATTCTTCAGGGCAGGCGACGGCGACCAGTATACGTCGCCAAAATCGGCGTCCTTCTCCTGGTAGGCGACGAGCGACGCGTGCACCTTCTCGAAACCATCGACATTGGCCTGGTAGATAGGTCCGCCTTTGGCCGCCGGGAATCCGTAGCCATAGATCCAGAGCACGTCGGCGTCGGTCGGGTGATTGATGATCCCCTCGTCGAGAATCTTCGCGAACTCGTTGACTACCGGCAGCATGCAGCGCTCGACGATCTCCTCTTCGCTGATTTTGCGCTTCTCGATGCCGAGCTCCGCCGCGATCCTGTCGCGGATCTCTTTCACTTTGTCGGAGGGAATCGGGGTCCTGCCGTCTTCGCCATAGTCGTACATGCCGGCGCCCGTCTTCTGACCCAGGCGGCCCTCGGCGGCCAGCGCTTTGCTCAGTGCGCCATAGCGCGGGTCGTTCGGTACCAGGCCAGCCTCGCTCATCGAATCCAGCACGTGGCAACGCACGTCTATGCCCGCCAGGTCGCCCATCGTGCACGGGCCCATCGGGAAGCCGTAGTTCACGAGTGCCTGGTCGATTTCCTCCGGATTGGCGCCTTCGAGTGCCAGGAATTCACTTTCCCGACCGTAGCCCTCCAACGATCGATTGGCGGCGAAGCCGAAACAGTTGCCGACGACAACGCCGATCTTCTTGATCATCGTCGAAATGAACAGTGTCGTCCTGAGAACGTCTGGCGCGGTTTTCTTGCCGCGCACGATTTCGAGCAGCGGCATGATGAACGCGGGCGAGAAGAAATGCAGCCCGATAACGTCTTCCGGACGCCCGCTGGCGGCGGCGATGTGATCGACGTCCAGGCCCGAGGTATTCGTGGCCAGAATCGCGCCTGGTTTCGCCACCTCGCCGAGCTGCTTGAAGACGGTTTCCTTGATGTCCATGCGCTCGAAAACCGCTTCGATGATGAGGTCGCAATCGCTAAGCGCTTCATAGTCGACGGTGGTCGTTAACAGTACCTGCAATCCCTTGGCCTGGTCTTCGGTGAGAAAACCCTTCTTCACGCCGGTGGCGAGGTCCTTACCGATGGCTTTGCGCCCTTTCGCCAGTGCCTCTTCCGACTGGTCGACCAGAACCGTGGGAATCGTCGCACCAAGGAAGCACACGGCGATGCCGGAACCCATTAATCCTGCGCCAATAACCCCCACTTTTCTGATGGTTCGTCCTGGCATACCAGGCTCTATGCCGGGTACATCAGCGAGTTGTCTCATTGCCAGGCCAATATATTGTTTCGGGTTCAGATTGGTCACTTTAGGAATTCCTTTTTCTGGGCGCGGTTACGGTCGTTCAGGCATGATTATGCATCACAAAGTCTATAGTCGCGCTGCCTTTCTCGCCAATGCCAATTTGTGATAGGCGCATGCGGTTGGGGCATGGCCGGCGTTGTTTTGCGCCTGCTGCATAGAATTCGAGCTATGCCGAAACTTCATACCAGTATTGAATAAGAACATTGGCTTGGCGCCTTTTCTGAGCATAGACTGAGACCTCGATATTCCTTGTCCGATACGACGTTGGCGGGTCTATACTAATTCCGGAATATTCTGTCGTGTCGAGGAGATGACGACCCTGGTGACCAACTTCACCTATGCGCAAACGACGAAGAAGAAGAAGTAATGACTTATCCAGACACACAGTCGAAATCAGCCCATCTGTATGAGCGGGCCAAGAACGTATTGCCCTGGGGCAGCACGCGCCAGGCAGCATTTTTCAAGCCCTACCCGATCTATGCAGCCTTCGGCAACGGCAGCCGCGTCACAGACGTGGATGGCGTAGAGCGCATTGACTATGTGTGTAACTACTCGGCGCTGATGCACGGTCACTGTCACCCCAGGATCGTCGAGGCCCTTCGTGAGCAGGCCGGAAAACTACTATCGATTGCCCTGCCGACAGAAGCCGAGGTTCGCCTTGCGGAGATGATTTGTGAGCGCATGCCCGGTATCGAGCGCATCCGGTTCTGTAACTCGGGCACCGAGGGCGTGATGTTCACAATCAAGGCGGCCCGTGCGTACACCAACCGTCCGATGATCGCGAAGGTTGAGGGCGCTTATCACGGTAGCGACGACACGGCCGGCATCAGCACCTACCCGATGCCCGATGGCTGGGGCGACCCGGACACACCCGATAGCGTGGCACCACCCGGCACGACACAGCACTGTGCCGAGGACGTAGCGATCATACCCATGAACGATGCGGAAGCAGCGAGACGCATTATTAATGAACATCGGGATCAGCTGGCCGCGGTGCTTGTCGACCCGATGGTCAAGAACCTGGGCTACGAACAGGCAACACCCGAATTTATCGGCGCGATCCGCGAGGAGACTTCAAGGCACGGCATCCTGTTGATATTCGACGAGGTGTATTCGTTCCGCCTAGGCTACAACGGCGCGCAGGGAGTGCTGGGCGTCAACCCGGACCTGACCGCGATGGGCAAGATCATCGGCGGCGGGCTGCCAGTGGGCGCGGTCGGTGGCTCGGCCGCAATCATGGACGAGCTTTTCGACCAGCGTAATAAACCGCGTCTCGAACACAGCGGCACCTTCAACGCCAATCCGATGACCATGGCGGCCGGAGCGGCGGCGATGGAACTTCTGACGCCGGATGAATTCGATCGCGTAGCTGCACTCGGAGACCGCGCGCGTAGCGGGCTCGCCGAGGCTATCGACATCAGCGGCGCGGAGGCCACCGTGCGCGGTACCACCTCTGTAATCGCGCTGTTCCACACGACCGCAGAGCAGGAGATGCACACCTATCGCGACATCATGACAGTGCTTGCCCAGGACCCGGAGATGACGGAGCGCTCCTATCGGTTCTTTGTGCACATGCTGAACAATGGCGTGTTGATGACACCGTATGGCTTCATGCTGCTGTCGACGGCGATGAACGAGAGCGATATCGACATCATGCTGGAGGCGGCGCTTTCCGGCCTGCGCGCGCTGCAGGGAACGGCGTCCGCATGAGAATCGAAGAGTTTTTGCTGGAGCGCAATCAGTCACTTTATGAGAACACGGTCCGCTACGGCCAGACCAACCGCGACCCGGCGCTAGGGGACGGGGAACTCCAGTTCAACCCGCCCACCTGGGAGCAGATGCCAACGCAGAATCACATTGTCGAGGCGTTTTGTAATCTCGACATTCTGGAATACCAGCCAGCCTATGTGATGGCCTTCGAGGACAATAACGACCTCCGAGGACAGCGGCGGCTGAAGTAGCTTCTGAATGACCATTTATCACTACGGCACAGGCGGACGGAATGGCACATGACCTGAAACTCTGGGAGGACGCAGCTAGAGACATTTTCTGGTACCAGGCGCCGACAGTCGTACTTGACGACGACAATCCGCCGTTTTATCGCTGGTATCCCGATGGGGTAACCAATGCGTGCTACAACGCGCTGGATATTCACGTGCAACAAGGTCGCGGTGAGCAGCTGGCCGTGATTTATGACAGCCCGGTCACGGGCTCGAAAAGTCAACTCACCTACAGCGAGTTACTCGACAGCGTGTCCCGGCTGGCGGGTGTACTCGCAGAACATGGTGTCGGCAAAGGCGACCGGGTCCTGGTCTACATGCCGATGGTGCCCGAAGCGCTGATAGCCATGCTTGCTTGCGCGCGCCTCGGGGCAATCCACTCGGTGGTGTTTGGCGGTTTTGCCAGCAACGAGTTGGCCGTCCGGATCGACGACGCGACGCCCAAAATCGTCTTGTCGGCATCTTGCGGTGTGGAGCCAACCCGGATCGTCCCCTATAAGCCGTTGCTGGACCAGGCGATTGCGATGGCTCGTCACAAGCCGCAGCACTGCATCATTTTGCAGCGGCCCCAGGAAATAGCCGAGTTGAATGCGCCTCGCGATCTGGATTGGGAGCAGGTATTGCAAGACGCAGTACCCGCAGACTGCGTACCGGTCGCCGCAAATGATCCTTTGTACATTCTGTACACGTCTGGCACGACCGGGCAACCGAAAGGTGTCGTACGCGATACCGGTGGCAGCATCGTCGCTTTGAAATGGAGCATGTCTCGCATTTACGACATCGAACCGGGTGATGTCTACTGGGCCGCCTCCGACATAGGCTGGGTCGTCGGCCACTCGTATATCGTCTACGGCCCGCTATTCAACGGCAGCACGACGCTCATTTATGAAGGAAAGCCGGTCGGTACGCCCGACCCTGGCGCTTTCTGGCGCGTCATTTCGGAGTATGGCGTCAAGTCGTTGTTTACGGCACCCACTGCCTTTCGGGCGATCAAGAAGGAAGACCCGACCGGCCAGTTCATCAACAGGTACGATCTATCGAGCCTGCAGTCTTTGTTCCTTGCGGGCGAACGCTGCGATCCAGACACGCTGAATTGGGCAAGCGACAAACTCGCCGTGCCCGTCATCGACCACTGGTGGCAGACGGAAACCGGCTGGTCTATTTGTTGCAACTGCCTTGGAATCGAGATGCTGCCCATTGTGCCCGGCTCTCCTGCCCGGCCGGTGCCGGGTTATCAGGTAGAGGTCTTCGACGGCGACGGCAAAGCGCTTGATGCGGGTGAGATAGGCGCCCTCGTTATCAAGTTGCCGCTGCCACCCGGGACGTTCACGACTTTGTGGAATGCCGACGATCGATTCGAGGGTGCGTACTTCAGGAACTTCCCCGGCTACTACGAGACGGGAGATGCTGGCTACATCGACGAGAACGGATATGTATTCGTCATGGCGCGCACCGACGACGTCATCAATGTAGCGGGCCATCGTCTTTCAACCGGCGCGATGGAAGAAGTGCTCGTGGCGCATCCGGATGTCGCGGAATGTGCGGTGATCGGGGTGGCCGACCCGATGAAGGGCCAGTTGCCGCTGGGGCTGCTGGTTCTGAACGCGGACGTCGAACGCGACGACGAAAGGATTGTCCGCGAAGTCATTCAGAAAGTTCGCGACGAGATAGGTCCGGTCGCCGCGTTTCGAAACTGCGTCGTGGTTGAGCGGCTGCCGAAGACCCGTTCCGGCAAGATACTGCGCGCGACGATGCGCAGCATCGCCGATGGCGAATCCTGGGCGATGCCCGCGACGATCGACGACCCCGCGATTCTTGACGAAATTTCCGAGGCTTTCGCGCAACTTCGAGACTCTGCTTAAACAGTCAGTAGCGATGCGCACCGCTGGATTTGCTTTCAATGTACAGGTGGAGGATAACTGATCAGTTCAACGTGACGAAGATACCGTTGCCGGTTTTCGTCATCGTGCGATACCGGGGAACCGTGGAGGAGAGAGATAATGAGCAGTGTGCAACCTATTAGCCAAACTGACTACGGCTTGAAAGAGAAATATGAGAACTACATTGGTGGTCAATGGGTGGCCCCGACGAACGGCGAGTATTTCGAGGACATATCGCCGGTCAATGGCAAACCAATGACGATGATCCCGCGATCGAATGCTGCGGACATCGAACTCGCACTGGATGCCGCGCATGAGGCCGCGCCGGCCTGGGGGAAAACCTCGATTGCCGAGCGCAGCGCGGTCCTGATGAAAATTGCCGACCGTATCGAAGAAAACCTCGAGATGCTGGCACAGGTGGAGACCTGGGATAACGGCAAGAGTATTCGCGAGACGATGGCAGCCGACCTGCCGCTGGCCATCGATCACTTCCGTTATTTTGCATCGGTAATCCGCGCCGAGGCCGGCGAGGTCAGCGACATCGACGCCAACACGGTGACGATGGAAGTCCACGAGCCGCTGGGTGTCGTGGGCCAGATAATCCCGTGGAACTTCCCGATACTGATGGCCACGTGGAAACTGGCCCCGGCGCTCGCCGCTGGCAACTGCGTGGTCCTTAAACCGGCCGAACAGACCCCGGCGTCCATCCTCGTGCTTGCGGAGCTCATCCACGACCTGCTGCCACCGGGAGTCATCAATATTGTGAATGGATTCGGTCCGGAAGCGGGCAAACCGCTCGCCAGCTCGCCAAGAATCGGCAAGATTGCATTTACCGGGGAAACCACCACGGGGCGACTGATCATGCAGTACGCTTCCGAGAACATTATTCCCGTCACCCTGGAGCTGGGCGGAAAATCGCCGAACATCTTTTTCGATAGCGTCGCATCGAGGGACGACGCGTTCTTCGACAAGGCGATCGAAGGGTTCGTGATGTTCGCACTGAACCAGGGCGAGGTATGCACGTGTCCGTCGAGGGCGCTCATCGAGGAGTCGATCTACGACCGGTTCATGGAGCGTGCGCTGGAGCGCGTTGCGGCCATCAAGATGGGCAGCCCACTGGAAAGCTCGACCATGATGGGTGCGCAGGCATCGAACGATCAGTACGAGAAAATCCTCAATTACCTGGACATCGGACGTAAGGAAGGCGCGAAGGTGCTGGCCGGCGGCAACCCCGCCCAGGTCGACGAATTTCCGGACGGTTATTACGTCGAACCGACCGTTTTTCGCGGCGACAACAAGATGCGCGTCTTCCAGGAAGAGATCTTTGGCCCGGTGGTCAGCGTCACGACGTTCAAGGACGAGGCCGAAGCCATGGAAATTGCCAACGACACGCTTTATGGCCTTGGGTCAGGCGTCTGGTCGCGGGACATTCACCAGGTCCATGAATTTGCCACGGGTATTCAGGCGGGACGCGTCTGGGTAAATTGCTACCACCTGTATCCGGCACACGCATCATTCGGTGGCTACAAACAATCGGGTATCGGTCGTGAGACTCACAAGATGATGCTCGATCACTACCGCCATACCAAGAACATACTGACGTCATACGACAAGAATGCGATGGGGTTCTTCTGATTCATGCATGCGCGCGTGGATGTGACGAACGAGGCTCGACGCGTCATCGATGAGCTGCGGGAAGCACATGGACCATTGATGTTCCATCAAAGCGGTGGTTGCTGCGATGGTTCATCGCCCATGTGCTTCCAGGACGGCGAATTCCGCGTTGGCGGCAGCGACGTTTTGCTCGGGGAGATCCATGACTGTCCTTTTTACATCTCGAGGAGCCAGTTCCAGCATTGGCAGGACACCCACTTGACGATTGACGTAACACCGGGTCGCGGTGCGAGCTTCTCCCTCGAGATTCCGCTCGGCGTGCGTTTCGTTACGAAGTCACGGCTGTTCACGGACGAAGAGAAACTTGATCTCGTGCCGGTCAGGGAAGCGGTGCAGGACGTGCCCTCGCCTTATTGAGAGGGCCTCTCCTGTTTATTTCTGCGCGGCAGAATCGAGCAACTCGATCCAGTGCAGCACCGGAACGTCCGACTGTGCTCCAAGATGCAACTGGCAGCCAATATTCGCCGTTACGATCTGTTCCGGCTCGCCAATGGAAAGCGCCGCCAGTTTCCGCGTGAGCAATCGTCGACTGATGTCTGCTTGCAACAGCGAGTAGGTACCAGCCGAGCCGCAACAAAGATGTTCTTCCGTCGTCTCTGCCAGGGGGATGCCGGCTCTTTCGAGAATTCGCTCCAGAGATGTCCCCAGGCCCTGAGCGTGCATCAACGTACAGGGGCAATGCACGGCAGTGCGCCTTTTCACCGTGGAATCCTTGAAAACGCTGAGATCTTCGCTTTCGAGCACCTCGCACAGGTCCTTCGCCAACTCGCTGACACGCAGTGCTCTGGACGCATAAGACTCGTCGTCTTTGAGTAGCGCGCCATAATCCTTGACCATGACACCACAACCAGATGCGGTGGTGACTATCGCTTCTGCGCCCGCCTCGACGTGCGGCCACCATGCGTCGATGTTCCGTCGTGCACACTCGAGACCTTGCTCTTGTGCGGCAAGGTGATAGTCGACGGCCCCGCAACAGCCGGCCGATGGTGATTCGTGCAGCTCAATGTCGAATCGACGTAGCACCCGCCTGGCCGCGTCATTTGTTCCCGGGGTGACCGCTGCCTGAACACAGCCGCCCAGAACGATCATTTTGCGAGTGGCCGGCCGCGACGGTTGCGACCCATGCCACGTGATCTGTTTCGACGGAATCTGTCGGCGGAGCCCCCGAGGCAGAATCGGCCTGAAGATGCGGCCCAACCCAAGAACCACGTTGAGGCGTCGCGGATAGGGAAATACCCATCGGATAATTCTGCGGAGAAATTTCTGACCGACGGGTCGACTGGAGACTTGTTCTAAGAGTTCGCGCCCTGCATCCGCGAGTCGGCCATACTGCACACCGGATGGACAGGTTGTCTCACAGGATCGGCAGGTCAAACAGCGATCGAGGTGGATGCGAGTAGCATCGCCAGCCTGACCACTTTCGAGCATGTGCCTGATCAGGTAAATGCGACCGCGTGGTCCGTCTCTCTCGTCAAACCGGTCCTGATACGTCGGGCAGGTGGCATTGCAAAATCCGCAGTGCACACATTTTTGCACGAGCTCCGCGGCCTCTCTCGCCGCTTTATTTTTGCCGAATCCTGAGTGAAGTTTGACCTGCATTGGCGCAGCACCTACATCCAGGAGTACAAACGGCCTGGATTAAACACGCCTGCCGGATCGAACGCTTGTTTCATGCGCGTCAGCAGTACACGTTTGCTGCCAGAGAGTGAAGGCAAGCCTTCGGCATTTCGGTCGCCACCACGATTCCGGGTGACTTCCCCGCCGGAACTGGCGGCGATATTTTCCAGTTCGTCAACATCATGCTGCCCCGTGAGCCATCTCTGCGCACCGCCCCAGTCTATCAACCAGTCATTCTGTGGTTTGCTATGCAGGGAATTGGATCTGACCGAAAATCTCCAAAGATCCTTCGC
>Ga0209456_10000774_pt1 | contig 16519 bp, 18 predicted proteins | sample COG_11_FD_184755 | JGI IMG/M metagenome (GOLD analysis project Ga0209456, IMG submission 184755) | Pelagic marine sediment microbial communities from the LTER site Helgoland, North Sea, for post-phytoplankton bloom and carbon turnover... | ecosystem: Environmental > Aquatic > Marine > Neritic...
GGGTAGGATTCGAACCTACGTAGGCATAGCCAGCAGATTTACAGTCTGCCCTCGTTGACCGCTTGAGTACCCCTCCGCGTACGCAAGCCGGGCATTGTCCAATTACGCCGCCCTACTGTCAACAGCTAAGCGACTGAATTCTACTATTTCTGCTGTTCCACGGACATCGGCTGTATCCCTTGACTGGCATGCCTTTGAACAGGATTCAGGCCTGTCGACCCCAATGCCACGGCTCATAGATGAACCCATATGCGTTTTCGCGCGGATAAGTCATCGAAAATCCGTAACGGGCGGCATTTGCGGTCAGCCAGCGAAAAGCCTCCGAGTGCTCAAACTCCTCCGTCAGCGGCCGCGATCCGGGTGTCGCAATATCGACGGCCCGGCCGGTATGATGCTCACTGAACCCGGGCGCCGCATTGACCTGCAAAATATCGCTAACTATCTGACCTGCATTGATTTTTTTTCGGATGAGTCGTGCCTGGTAGTCAATGCCCCGGAATCCGGAGACGATGAGCAGGGTAACCCCGTCGATCGCTGCCGCATCGACCATTTCTGCCCATTTGGCCGCCGTTTCGGGCGTTAGACGCTGCATGAGGCCCACGAGGTTAGGGCCGACATCGACCAGATCGACGGCCTCTTCATACGCGGGTTTGCGACCGTCGAGGCCATAGTCCTCGGGAATGCCGAGTTCCTGATGAAGTTCGCGTAGCATAGTCGTGATTGTCTCACGTGATAGCCAATAGTCCCACAGGACGAATTGATGACCTATGTCTGAAGACACGATTTACAAGACCGATAAGGGCGCCGAGCCATTTCGATTCAACGAAGAGGTTGCTCGAGTGTTTCCGGACATGCTGCAGCGCTCAATTCCCGGATATGCAGCATCTATCGAGGCGATCGGCTCGCTGGCAGCTCGCTACGTCCGCGCCGGCACCAATTGCTACGACCTGGGCTGTTCGCTCGGCGCCGCCACGATCGCCATGTTACAAGGGATCGACGAGCCCGGTTGCCGAATAGTCGCGGTGGACGCGGCGCCAGCTATGATCGAGCGCTGCAAGAAAGTCGTTGCGGCGGACGCCCGCCTGCCCGGCTCGATGACGGACGTCGATTTTGTCCTGGGTGACATCCGGGAGATAGAGTTTTTCAATGCTTCGATGGTGGTCTTGAACTACACGCTGCAATTCGTGGATCTCGCCGATCGTGACGCGCTGTTGCGTCAAATCTGCGAGGGCATGAATGACGGTGGGATATTGGTGCTGTCGGAGAAAGTCGTTGATGAGAATCCGCACATGGAACGGCTGCTCATCGAGCTTCACCATGAGCACAAGCGTCGCAATGACTACAGCGCGCTCGAAATCAGCCGCAAAAGGGCGGCACTCGAAAATGTGCTCGTTCCGGAGACCGTCTCGGCGCACCGCGCTCGCCTGAAATCCGCGGGCTTCTCGCACGCAGCGGTGTGGCTTCGCTACTTCAACTTCGTCTCCATCATCGCTCTGCGATGACGACGGCCGATATATTCGATGTTGACGCCCTGGCCGATTGCCTGACTTCGATTGGTCTTCGGGATTGGCCCGACGTCCTGCTGCCGTTACTGCGGACGCGAATGTCCGCCGGGACGCACGGTGACTTTGCACGTTGGCGGGAAACCGTGACTGCGCTACCGGAGGCTGCTTCGGATAAAGAGCAGCTCCGGGAGCTCCTTCTCCGTCTGTCGCCATGGCGTAAGGGCCCGTTCAGTATCGAGGGTATCGAAATCGACGCGGAATGGCGCAGCGATTGGAAATGGGCTCGCCTCGCCAACGACATTCTGCCGCTCCAGGATCGCAAGGTGCTCGACGTGGGTTGCGGCAACGGCTACTACGCCCTGCGGATGCGCGAAGCCGGGGCGAGCGTCGTCATCGGTGTCGACCCGACTCTCGTTTACGTCATGCAATTCCTGGCGATCAATGCCTTTCACCGTGACCCGCGAACGTTTGTGCTGCCGCTTCGGCTCGAAGAAACACCACCTGCGCGAAACATATTCGACACCACGTTCTCGATGGGCGTCTTGTACCACCAACGTTCGCCGATCGACCATCTGCGGCGACTGCGAACGACGCTGCGAGCGGGTGGTCAACTGGTTCTCGAGACCATCTATCTCCCGGGTGAAGAATCCTTCGCGCGCACCGCTGCAGGCCGTTATGCCCGGATGCGAAATGTATGGCTATTGCCGACGATCCCGGAATTGACCACCTGGATGCGGCGCACCGGGTATCGGGATATTCAGGTCGTCGACGAGTCGATCACGACCACCGACGAGCAGCGCAGCACGGAGTGGATGCCATTCGAGTCGCTACGAGAGGCGCTAGATCCCGATGACCCATCCAGAACCATCGAAGGCTGGCCGGCGCCACACCGAGTCATCGTCACCGCAATTAACCCGTAGCCCTCATCATCCCGGACCAAAATTCTCGGCCCGAGGTCACCGGTTGGGGAACTCCTCTCGCTTAACCTCGGTCGACATCCCTGTCTCGCTTGCATCGGACTCCGCTTGCTTTGGCGTCCTGCGTCGCGGCGCTCCGTACGACGCTTGAGCTGTTCCCCAGCCGGCGCCCTCAGCGCACAGATTCTATCCCCGTTGCGCAATCGGATGAGATGTTTGTTGGCGAGACATCAAGCGAGCGCAGCGAGACAGTCCGCCAACAAATATGTCGGCCGATTGCTTTGTCGGAGAGATGGTCGGGGACGGCGGCTGGCCCGTTTGACTATTGGGGGTTCCGTCGGTAATTTCAGTCAAAACAGAAATAAGAGAACGCACCGATGCAGATGACACCCGCCGTCGAGAAGTATGTTCTTCACTGGGGTGAAATGGGCACGCGTTGGGGAACCAATCGTACCGTCGCCCAGATACAGGCCCTGCTCTATCTGTCACCAAGGCCACTGCGAGCCGATGAGATCGTCGATCTGCTGTCAGTCGCACGCTCCAACGTCAGCACCAGCATCCGCGAATTGCAAAGCTATCGTCTTGTCCGCATGACCCATGTGCTGGGTGACCGACGCGACTATTTCGAGTCGTTGCACGATGTCTGGGAGCTGTTTCGCGTCATTATCGAACAACGCAAGCAACGTGAGCTGAATCCGACCCTGTCGATGCTCAAGAACTGTGCATCGGAAGTTGAAGGTGAAAAAGAAACCGACCCGATTACCAAACAGCGTATCCGCAACATGCTGGAATTCGTTGATTCCACGAGTCGGTGGTATGACGAAATCAGCGACGTACCGACCAGCACGCTGACCAAGCTGATGGCATTGGGCAAGCGCATCACCAGGCTCGTCAAAAAATAGAACGTCCTGAACGATCGTGCTGCCAGTCCGAGATTGCTCCTAGATAGGCTCCGCTTGCTCAACACAGGCCGGCACAGTCTCCTGCATGCCCCCTCGAACTTGTCGCAACATCCAGACCGACTCGCTCGACGCGGCAGCCGCCGGCCCGCCATTGATCGTATTGGCCGGCCGGTAGAAATAACCGCCGGACGTATACGTCCAGGTGTGTACGCGCCCTGCCACGCACTCACTGTGCTGGTAGTCGCCGTACAAGAGATAACCTTCGCGGAGTGCGGAGGATTTCTGCCATGGAATTGATGCGCCGGGTGCTATCTTAAGCAACCAGGTTTTTGCGCCGTTACCAGGATCCTCGCGCAGCTCCTTTATCGAAATCCCCGACATCGCCGTCGCTTGCCATTCGAGAAGACCGGCGTCAATGATGATCGGTGTGCGAATAATGGATTGGGGATCGACGTCGTTACGAAAATACAGGATGCGGGCACCATCCGCCGATCGCAGATTAAATCCCAGCGATCCGGCAGGTAGAAAAGCATAGCCGCCACGGCCCAGCGCAATATCGCCGACTGTTATTTGACCGTCGACGACGAAGATCTCGAGTGACCGACCGGGCGACCCGCCACTCGTGCCACTCCAGTCAGGCGGCAAGTCTATTCGATTACTGGTACGCCGAGTCTGCGGATCTCCAGCCATTTGTTTCGCCCGAATACCGGGCAAACTCGCCATGAACACGTCCTCGAGTTCGTCGACCTGAATGAAGGCCGGGTACGGAAGTTTTGGCGGGCCGCTGGCGCAAGCCGAAAACAAGAAAACGGATAACACACAAGGGACAACTGTTCTTATCATGCGACTACCTGTGCACCAAGAAAAAAGCCGCCCAGAGACTGGGCGGCACAATAAGCGGAAGACGTATTCGGCTGGGTTCGGTTCGTATTCGAATGATCGAGACTTCAATGTCGCAATGATTTTCGGCGTCGTCCGGAGCCCGGTTTGCAATCCACTTCGTCGTCGGCACTGACCGTTTGCAGGTAATCAGTCATTCGGGTGGCGTGTTGAGAGGATTCACGCAATACCCGCCGTCGAGTCACGCATCCGGCATGGCGGATCGCTCACTTCGCTTTCCTACATCTTATCTCCGTGCGTACCGGTGTGGTACCCACGGAATGCTACTACATCTTGTATTGGAAGGCGAATAGTGCACTATATCTAGCATATCGATGCAAAACGGACGACGATTGGCATCGAACAAGGTAGGCTTGCCAAAACGGAAATCGCTGCGGGGAATAATTGCCTTGACTGACACCATGATCCACGGCCGCTCGACACACCAGAAGGTCGGCCTGTTTATCGGACCGGCGATATCCCTCTTAATGATACTTGGCGACAAGCCCGCGGATCTGTCTGACGCAGGATGGAGTACCGCCGCCATCGGCGTCCTGATGGCGGTCTGGTGGGCGACCGAGGCCGTGCCAATTGCGGTCACCGCGCTGTTACCGCTCGTGTGCTTTCCGTTGCTCGGCATCGCGTCTATTCAGGACACAGCCGCGCCTTATGCCAACAAGGTCATCTATTTGTTCCTCGGTGGCTTCATCGTCGCTTTCGCGATGCAGCGCTGGAACCTGCATCGACGCATCGCGCTGAACGTCCTGCAGCACGTCGGAGGCAACGGCCGTTCGCTGGTAGGCGGCTTCATGCTGGCCAGTGCAATTCTCAGCATGTGGGTCATGAACACGTCGACGACGATGATGTTGCTGCCCATTGCCGTGTCGATCATCACCGTCATTCACAACACCGTCGAGGGGCTCGACGATAAAGGGAAGAATAATTTTCAGTACTCGCTACTCCTCGGCGTTGCCTACGGGGCGACGATTGGCGGGATGGCAACGTTGGTGGGCACGGCGCCCAATGCGATGCTCGCCGCGTTCATGCAGGAGAGCTACGGTACCGAAATCGACTTCTCAAGCTGGATGCTCGTCGGTTTGCCGCTGAGCGCCATGATGCTGCCGCTCGCCTGGCTGACCTTGACCCGCTGGGTGTTTAAAGTAGATTTCAAGACGTCGGATGAAGGGCGAGCCGCGCTCAACAAGATGAAAGACGATATGGGGCGAATATCCGTTCCCGAAATTCGCGTAGCAATTGTTTTCACATTGATGGCACTCACGTGGGTATTTCGCCCTGTACTGGTCAAGTTGCCCGGCCTGTCCGCACTGGACGATTCCGGCATCGCAATGGCCGGCGCAATCCTGTTGTTCCTGATTCCGAGTGGCGACAAAAGCGATCCGCTACTGCTGCGCTGGAAGTACGCGGAACAGCTGCCCTGGAGCGTGTTGATACTCTTCGGCGGTGGATTGACGCTTGCCAGTGCGGTGACTCGCACAGGCCTCGCCGAGTGGCTTGGCAGCAGTCTTCAGGCTGTTGGCATGTTGCCGTTGGCCGTAATCGTCGTTATCGCGGCCGCGATGATCATCTTTCTGACGGAACTGACCAGTAATATCGCTACGACAGCGACGTTTCTTCCTGTCGTCGGGGCGATCGCAATCGAGTCGGGTTTCGATCCAATCGTCTTGACCGTGCCTATCACGTTTGCAGCTAGCTGCGCTTTCATGCTGCCGGTCGCGACACCGCCAAATGCGATCGTTTTTGGCTCGGGCATGCTCACAATTCCGAAAATGGCCAGAGCCGGCATGATGCTCAACATTGTCGGTATATTTCTGGTCTCAATTGTCGCGTTGTTCCTGGCCCCGAAATTCCTCTAGGGAGCTGCCGTATTGACCAACGAATACACTGTTAGCAAAAAGAATAAAGTCCGCCAACTTCGGGAAAAGGCCGCGTATGACAAGGAAACCGTGCACGGCATTCTCGACTCTGCGATGCTCGCGCACGTCGCTTTCGTGCAGGATGGTGAGCCCGTCGTCGTGCCAATGCTCTACGGCCGGGAAGGAGAAACCATTTTCCTGCATGGGGCGCGCAAGGCGCGCGTCATTCGTCTGCTGGAGAGCACCGGCACGGCTTGTCTGAACGTCACACACGTCGACGGGCTTGTCTTCGCTCGCTCGGCGTTTAATTCATCGATGAACTATCGCTCGGCCACGGTTTTCGGTTCGGCGCGACTCGTCGAGGGCGAAAGCGAGAAATTGCACGCTCTGCGAGTCATTACGGAATGTACGATGCCGGGCCGCTGGGATGAACTCAGGGAACCGCTCGTCAACGAAGTAAAGATGACGGGCATCATTGCGCTCGACATCGAATCGGCATCGGCGAAGATCTCAACGGGCATGCCCGAGGACGAAGACGAGGACTACCGGATTCCTGTCTGGGCTGGCGTGTTGCCGCTCGAATCCAGACTCACCACCCTGCAATCGGATGATCGCTTGGTTGACGGCGTCAAACCATCGGATGCGGTACGCTCGATGCAGGGCAAAATCCTGTAGGAGCGCGCCCCTACAGCAAATCCTGGGTGTTCTCGGCCTCAAGCCGCAACAATGCTTCCTTGGTATCGAGACCGCCTCCGAACCCGGTCAGATCGCCGCTGCTTCCGATGACTCGATGGCACGGCACGACGATGGGAATGGGGTTGCGGCCGTTCGCGGCGCCCACGGCCCGCACGGCTTTTGGTTTGCCAATACGCCTCGCGATTTCGCCATAGGATACTGTCTCCCCGTAGGGGATCTTCAAGAGCGCTTTCAGGACATTCACCTGGAACTCCGTGCCGTTAAGTTTGAGCGGCAAATCGAAATCCTTTCTGGCGCCGGCGAAGTACTCTTCGAGCTGCTGCCTTGCCTTCGCCAGCGGTTTCTCGTTGTAGATCCAGTCTGGTTCAGGGTCCCGCCGCATCGAGCCTTTCGGAAAGCCGATCATCGACAGCGCTTCGTTTTCACCGGCCAAGAGTAACTCGCCAATCGGCGTGTTCAGGTAACAGTAGTACATGGTCTAGCCTCCGGTTCCATGGTCGGAACCCCATAACAATAATGCAGCGTACGCACGCCAGGGCCTCCAGGCCTCGGCACGAGCCAATAGTTCGGCGGGTTTCATCCGCTCCTGACCGGGGCTGTCGAACGCGCGCAGCAAACCGAGATCAGAAGCCGGAAACGCGTCCGGATTCTTCAATACACGCATCGCGACGTACTCCGCCGTCCAGTCTCCGATGCCCTTGATCGCTTTCAACGAATGACAGAAGCTCTCCGGCGCCTCGGCCGTGTCAAACCCAAGCCTGCCGTCAACCACAGCGCTTGCAATGCTCCTGATGGTTCGGGCGCGACTCGCGATGATTCCCAGGTCCTCCAGCCTCGCACGCACGAGCCTCCTTGGCTCCGGGAATAGCCGATTCGGCGCGTCCTGCAGACCTTCGACCGGAACCTCGATTCTTTCACCGTAGCGATCGGCGATGCGGCCGGCCAGCGTCGTTGCCGCGCTAACCGAAACCTGCTGGCCGAGAACGGCTCGCACGGTCAACTCGAATCCGTCCCAAGCGCCGGGCACGCGCACACCCGGGTTCTTCTTCAGTTGCCGCCCGAGCATCGCATCACAGGACAACACCTCGGCGATATCATCGATTGATGCATCGAGATCGAACATGCTGCGCGCCCGTTGCACGATGGGAAACAAGGCACTCGTGCCAATGCCATGCAGCGACAGTAATAGGTGATCGCCGGCATTGCGCACGTCGACAATTCCGCGCGCGTCGCCCATCGAAAGCGTACGAACGTAAAGCCCATCGTGCACGGCTTCCACACCAGGCGTTGCTCTCGCCGCAAAGAACGCCAGCAGCCTGTCCCAGTCGAAGGGAATTCGGCAGGGCAGTTGCACGGAGAGCGCAGTTGCTGTTACCGCTGCACCGCGGCGCCGCCGAAGTTCGCCAGGAGTGCGGCCATAGGTCTTCTTGAACGTATCGTTAAAGCGCCTGACACTGCCAAATCCCGCCGCGACCGAAATGTCTCTCATTGACAAGCTTGTTTGATCAATAAGATTCTTCGCAAAGTGCAGGCGCTGCGTGTGTGCAACTGCCAGCGGACTGGCGCCGAGATGCTTGCTGAACAAGCGCCGCAAATGACGGCTCGTCACACCGAGCCTCTCTGCAAGACTTTCGAGGTTGCCATCGTCCAGAGCGCCCTCTGCTATGAGTCGCAGGCCACGCTGCACCGTCGCCGAAGTCCCTGCCCAGGCCGGCGTACCCGGCGCGCATTCGGGACGGCAACGCAAACAGGGGCGAAAGCCGGCCTCGCTCGCCGCCGCCGCTGTCCGATAAAACGTAATGTTTTCGCTCCTGGGCGCGTTGGCGGGACATATCGGGCGACAATAGATTCCTGTCGTCCTGACACCCACGAAAAAACGGCCGTCGAATCGTGCATCGCGTGACAGCCTGGCGCGCTCAAAAATTTCGTTGCTACTCATCATGGCGTTTCCTCAGGAGCAAAGTATACGCCGGTGATGTGCCTGGAGTAGCCAGAATCGGACCTGTATGACGAAACAGCACGTACGCAGAACGGACAACCCTCGCGCGTGAAGACAGCGACATCGTGCGGTAGCCCGCCCTGCGGATCCAGGTACTTGAGCATTGTGTCCGCATCTGAAACGTGGAATGGATCCCCCGGCTCTTCGGGTTCTACGAACATCTTTTCGATAACGCCATCACGTACGAGCATCGAGTAACGCCACGAGCGTTTGCCTCGAACAACGCTACCAGCTGGTTGTAACGGGGCACATGCGACGATGAGCAGGTTGGCGTAAAAGCGCCGGGTAAAGAGAATACGACGACAGACGTGCCGGCGAAAACATCATCTCTCGTGACATCGACCCATTCATGATCTTCGCGGGATCTGAACGTCACGTTCGGAATTCTTTGGCCTTCGAGGTTCTTGAACATTACGATTACAGCCACGGGACAACAGATCGCAGTGCAGGCGCGATTGGTGTTGATGGACCTCGACGGCCTGGTGGAGACAGCGGATTTACGCAAGGCTGATGGAAGGACGACTCGACGTGTTGTTGATCGCCTTGCCCTGGGACATGCAGGCCGTGGACGAATTTCCGCTCTTCCGGGATGCGTTCTGTCTCGCCTGTCATGAAAAGACACGGCATATCGACCCCGAGAGCTATCGTTTTAGCCGAGTGGATTCCGACAGCATCCTGCTGCTCGAGGATGGCCACTGCCTCAGAGAACATGCGCTCGCGGCATGCAGGATTCGCAACACCCAAAAAGTCAGCCGGTTCGGTGCAAGCAGCCTGCTGACCCTGATCGAAATGGTCGATGCGGACCTGGGGATTACGTTTCTCCCGGAGATGGCTCGTGGATCATCGTTACTGCGCAATACCCGGGTGACGCTGCATTCGATGGGCGAAGGGAGTTACCGCACGATAGGCTTTGTCTGGCGCAAGGGCAGTCGGCGAGTCGAAGAATTTCGCCTGTTGGGTGAGTTCTTTCGTAGCCACCACTAGGCCGACAGGGTCGCGCGTAGGCAGGAATGCGTATTGTTGGCATACTGAGCTAATAGCAACATGTTCGTGAAAGGAGTGCTGCTATGAAAAGTACAAGTCTCCTGCTGGTCAGCACGCTACTCCTCGTAGCCTGCGCACACGGTCCCGAAGATGGACGATCGGACGGCGATACTGCGGCCGGAACGACAGGTTCCGGGATCAATGGCGAATTCGCCTATAACGAAAACTGTGCGGGCTGCCACGAGACAGGATTGATGGGCGCCCCCGTTGCCGGTGACGCTGCGGACTGGGGGAGTCGCTCACAACTCTGGGACGCGGTCTTACTGGACCATGCCATTACCGGGTACTTCGAAATGCCGGCCAAAGGCGGTCGCGCGGACCTGCCGGAAGACATCGTCCGGGCCGCCGCCGAGTATATGCTGAGAATGAGCTTTCCGGATATGCAGCATGACTGTAACCCTCCGGTCTGTTCCAAAATCGAGTAGTAGAGGCCGCGCAATCGTTCAGCAGTAACGGCATCCCTGCAATTCTCTCACTCAATACAGCGTGGATCTGCCTCCTGGATGTTGGCAATCATCTCGCGCGTCACCGGTATCGGATCGCAGCCATGATCCAGCTCGCAGATCAGGTCATATTTTTCATCCGCCTTGACGTGGCATCCGAAGCAATTGCCGCCGAACCGATTGACGACATCTACGAATCCCCGATTGCGAATGCTGCTGCCCTCCGCTGACACGTCCAGCTCGAAGAACTCCCAGTCACGAGTGGCGGCATTCCAGCCGCGACCATGCTTGACCATCACTTCTGTCGGAACGAGTTGCACGACGGAACCCGGCGGGTAGATGCCACCGTCGGTGGACTCTGCGACAGCTACGGTCGCCTCGAGGTCACCGAGCAGGTTATCGACGAAGAAATGACGAATGGCCGTCATCTCCCCGAGACACTGGAAAGAACTGGCATCAATCGTCAATTCCACTGCATCTTCCGGGACAGGCGCATCAATCGCTGGCTCTGCCGCGGCCTCGATCGCGGGCTCCATTGCTGCATCTTTGTCACCACAGGCCTGAACAGTAATAAGCGCCATAACGACCACGATGATCTGCCGATGTGTGAGGAATTGCATGCTATCGCCTTCTTGTCCGGACTCAGGTGTCGTCGTCGATGATAGTAACGGTCGCCGTAAAAGGTTCGGCCAGGATCATGTCACCTGCGGGCCTGCTCAGGGCAACCTGGAAACGCTCGTCGCTCTCTGCAGTGGTGTCTGAAACGATGGGAATGAAGATGGTCTGGGTCGCTTCTCCCGCGGCAAACTGTACGAGACGCCGATTGAAGTCCACGTAGTCAAGTTGTGGTTCGGCGGAATCCGCAACGGTTTCCCACTCAACACTTGCCCGCCTCGACAAGTCCCCCTGCCGGCTGATCTGCACGGCGAGAGCAGCGCTGTTTTCCTTTATGAAATACTCGGTTGACTCCAGCTGGAAGCCCGGGGTACTTACGCCCGGGGCAAGCGGTACTTTCTCATCGGACACGATCGGCAACGAAGGGTCATCCATCGAGTCAACGTCATCGATCGGAACCGACAACTGGTCGTCAGTGGCTTGCAGGGCCGCTTTTTCATTCACAGCTGTCGGGCGGGGCGAAGCCGACTCAGCAATCGCCGTGCCCGCGCCGCCTTCGGCGTCGGGCGACGCTTCCGGATATTTCGATGGAACGAGCTCGAAACCCAGCATCACGGTTGCAGCGATCAGAACGGTAGCGACCACGACCCTGATCAGCGGAGAAACATCAGGTTTTTCACGGCCCTTCTTTTTCTCGACAGGCACACTCAGAGCGCGAGCGGGCGCTGGCGCGGTGAACGCGTCCAGAAGATCGTACACCTCTGTAGTGCGGGCATCCCGCAACGGTCGGAGACCCGTTGCCAGCGTACGCCATTGAATTTCAGTCAGGCCGTCGATCCGGTCAGGCTTGAGATTCAGTTCGCGCGCTACCAACGCCGACTTTCTGTCGTACGGATGATGGCCGGCGAGCAACTCGTAAATGACGCAGGATAAGGAATAGACGTCATCGCTAAAGCCCGGAGCGCCGCCTTCCAACCTGTCGCAGCTGGCATAGGCCGGCGTGATGGCACGCAGCGATTCGCTGGCCGGTTTTATTGATACGTCCCCGGTCCGGCCGTTGAGCGCAGCGGCTTGTGAAAGCCCGAAATCGAGAATCTTCGGTACGTCCCCGGCTGTCAATATGACATTGCCCGGTTTGAAATCGGCGTGCACCAGACCGCGGCCGTGGGCATGCGCAAGCCCGCGACACATGCCTGCAATAATTCGCATCGCTTTATCCCTAGGCACCACCTCCGGTTGCAGGCGCGAAAACACCGACCGCAACAGTTCGCCTTCGAGGAGTTCCATTGTTATGAAGCACGTTTTCCCATCCTCATGGAAGTCATGTACGCGGACGATGTTCGGATGCGACAGCCCCTGGGCCTGAAACGCTTCACGCTGCAAAGCGCTCAGGTGCTTCTTGTTAGTGCGGAATTCCTCTCGCAGGACCTTGAGCGCGATCTTGGCCGGACTCGCATCTGCGCTCTGCCGGAGGCGATCGTGGGCCTTGTAGACGATACCGATACCACCTTGTCCCAGCCGCTCCTCGAGCACGAAACGGTCTTTCAGGACCCGACCCGGCTTGAGCGGGTCACGCAGGCTGGCTTTCAGCGACGTTGTCGGCGTTCTCCCGGATTCCGCCCGGGAGACAGTGGGCAACTCGGTCGTCTCCTCGCTGATGGCTTCAGCGTGTGGCGTCACATCAATGTCGTCGTCAAACGCGATCGTCGAATCATCCGGCCCGTCATCGAATGCGGCCTCGACTATCCGCTTCAGGGAAAGAGCCAACTCGTCGCTCAGGTGCCGGTCTGAGGGCTGCTCATAGAGAAGTCGGACAGCGCCGCTGCAAAATTCGGGATTATCTGCGAGCGCGACTATCCACTGGGCCCGAAGTTCGGATAACTTTATGTCCCGATTCAGGTACGCATCGAGACTGGCTTGCAAGTCGCTAAAATCGCTTTGTTTTTTTATTATGGGCTGCACTTCTCTGTCGATTTTCCTTATTGCGCGTGTGCCGATTATGGCATGGCCGTTATCGAATGCGGAAACCGCACAGGATATCACTGAAGCTGCGTTCGGGGCCGGTACGAAAATGCGGGGTCCCGTCGGGACTCCGTGTTCTTGGTGCCGGCACCAGGAGTTGAACCCGGGACCTACTGATTACAAATCAATTCTGCAATCCAGGAATGATGCGGTCTCCAGCTCGATTTCTTTAGAAATGTACCGAGATTCGACCTCGTAACCATGCGGTATGCAGATACATTTTTAGAAGAGAATCGCCTTGTTTACGGCAAGGAGCGACAGTGTTCCCTAGAATGCCTTGCTTGGGTCTTGACGTTTCAAAATACGCACTATTTCCACGCCTTGCGCGTCGACGCGATAGTAGATCGAATGCGCGCCACACACGCTACGATGATAGCCAGGTCGAATATGGTCGACCGTGGGATATCGCTGCGGTTGCTCGGCCAATACTGAAAAACGCTGTTTGAGCTGGTCACGGTATCGGTTGGACTGCACAACCCCAAAATTTTCATCGCCGTATTGTGCGATAGCGATCAAGTCGTCTTCGGCGCTTTGAGAAAGCCGATACTCACCCATGCTTTGCCTTATGGCGTTGCCGCGCGTCTTCCCATATTTCGTCGACGCTGAGATTGCTAAAACCGCTCTGCTCGCCTTCAATCAATGCGGCGCGAATAGCCTCAATTTCGGCGGGGGTTTCCTGCTCCCGAAGTTGCCGTTCACGGATCAACTCGCGAACCACCTCACTTTCGTTACCGTAATGTCCCGTTCTAATCTGCGCCTTGATCCAGCTGTCTTGCTGATCGGTTACCGATATACTTTTCTTGACCATTGGCATGGGTTGTTCTCCAAAGGAGTGGGTGAGTTTAGCCTACTTAGTAGTATACTTTACTACCTTTCCACCGCCAAACCCTATTCCTCGCCCGATTAAGATTAGGGCCCCCTTATTTAGCCTTACATCGCTTATTCGCACTGAAATTTGCGCCCATATTGACGATAGTTGCCTCCGCTATCAAACCACCCTGTACGACTTTGCCGACCTCGGTCACGAGGCGTCTGGCTATTTTTCCGGATAACTTTTCAATACAAATCCCGGCTCAGATTTCGGGACAAATCAGCAGCCCAGAAGATTTGCTGCGTCAAGCAGTGCCGTGAAATTTCGCTTTCGATGGTGCGTGTCCATGACGCGGGCCAAGTAATCTTCAAAGGCGGTTTTGCTTGTCGCCTCGAATGCGGGTCTTGCTTCCAGGAGTGTCTGCACGGCAACCTGGTAGCTGAAGTTGGTCTTTCTCAATATGAGAGAGTCGATGGCCTTTTCGAAGACCGGTTGGGCTGCTGACAGTTCGAATTTGGCCAGCCATCGGGCGACCTGCAACAGGCGATCCGGGTCCTTGATGCGGCCCAATGCAGTCCCCTTGATCGCTGTCCAGTCCTGTTCGTCCCGATAAATCTGAGCCAACGTGAAAGCGTGGTGTTCGTCCTGCCAGGAGCCGGGCTGGTGATCTGCCTGCAGGAACTCAATAACCGAATCTCGAACAGTCCGCGCGCTGCCTGCTTGCTCCGCGAGTTCGACTAGCTCCTGATAGCCTTTGTAACTTACGTCCCGACGAAACGCTGATTCTCGTGCCTTCGTAGCGGCTTTCCAGTCACCCTTGGCGACATGCACAGCGGCCCACAGTACATTTCGGCCGCTTCGATCATGTTTATCCAAGGCGTCGGCCCTGGCAAGCCACTTGGCTGCTTCGTCGGGATCCCCCTTCTTCAAGTACAACCTGGCGACCCGCTCATAACCAATCTCGGTGGTAGCCATGAGCCTTTCAAGCCGGATCATTTCATCGTAGTCCTCCAATTCCGAGGCACGAGCCATCAAGTAGTTTGTCAGGCGAAAATAGGGGTATTTATCCTCATGATCGGCATCGCCTGGAAGGCTCGGCATGGCCTCGAGCCGTCGCTCGACGGCGGCATAAAATGCGCTCAGCCCTGCCTCGCCAAGCGCTTCGGAATAGTCTATTGGGACACCGGCGAACTGATCCCACGGGTCCCCGAGCGCGATTTCAAGTAGATGTTCCCCGCGACCCGTTGGGGGCCAGTCGATCCTCTTCAGAGACCGAACATGGAGGTCCCTCAATATCGCCTGAGCGCCTTCGCGGTACCCGGACGAATCATCGATACGTTCCAGGGCCTTGTTCAGTCGATCTATGCCGTGCACCGTAGCTTCAAGCAAGTCCTCAGCCGGCAACTCGTCGGCGATCGCCTGAATGCCCTGCAGCGTCGTTTCCAAACGTCTGAGGTAGACCCTTACCTTGCCAGGTTCGAAGATATCCTGCAGCGGTGTTACTCGGGTAATGGATTGTTTGAGCTTTTTTGGATCCACAAGATCCGCAGCAATTCCGGCCTGCTTCCGCAACTGATCATTGAGCGATGGCGCCTTGTGAAGAACTTGCACCAGGTACGACGCCAAAGTCCTTGAGTCCTGCTCCGCGAGATACACCTCGAGGCTACCGTCATCGGAGGTGGCGGACAGCACACTTTCCGCCAAGTTATCGCGCAGCTCCAGAGCCGTCGCGACACAATGTTTGCAGAATGCAATGCCGTTGGATGCCGGGCAGTCGCAGGCACCGTCCAGTTCGGACCCATCGTGACGCAACTCCACACGATACACATGGGTCCCGCCCACCAACGCTGAGGTGATGTTACCGCGCGTTGCGATTTCGATTACTCGACCTTCGCGATAATAATCGTAGCCGCGCTCAAAAGGTCCTGCCCCGGCGAGATTCAATAGATCCTCGTCGCTAATACCCACTATCACGCGCCTCTATTGGGTTTCGCTGCAGACCATCGCGTCCGGAAGCTCGCGATATCGTCCTCAAGGACCTTGTGCAAGTCCTCGGAAAGCTCCGTTTCATCGATGACGTCAACGGCGATAGCGCGAAGAATCCAGTCGACATTCAGGCTACCCGAGTACGCAACGAACAATTCTCGTGACCGCCCGTTATGAAACTTATGTACCCGGTCCGCCAGCTCAAATGGGGTGATTTCGTGCTGTTCCCACGTATCGAAATCCTTCCGCAACGTGCGCAGCGCGGCCTCAAGCTCCCGTTCCCAAGCAAGGCCCTGCAACTCCCGCAGCTCGCGCGTCTGCTTCCTTGACCAAGCATCTCCCATCGCGACTCCTCGACAGAAAATCGTACCGTCGCGTAAGAGGCTAACATCATCCACCAGGCCTCGAACAGACGTCTCGAGGTAGTCCTGCTCAATATCTCCTTCGCCAGACGCCGATTTCGCGCGCGCATCGATGGCCGTCCGCTACTCCCGATACCGGCCGCTCCAACGTCTGCTTAAGGGAAATCACGAAGTTCCGCAATCGGCCACAAGCAGACTTTTGGCCAAGCACAAAAAGACCAATGCCCAATAGTACAAAGGCGCCAGGTTCAAGAGCGGAATCAACCGCAGATTCAGCGTTTTGTTGCCGAGAAAATATAGCTGTTCAGGCTGTAGAAATACCGCCCAGCTTTCGCTTGAGCGTCGAGATCGGCCAGCCAATCGGTGACATTTCGTTCGTCAGCGCCCTGACTGATCGCGTAGGGCGCCACGAAACGCGCAATATAATAGTTTGTCTGAGTTACGTCGTAGTCGGTTTCTACTGT
>Ga0209456_10000775_pt1 | contig 16482 bp, 18 predicted proteins | sample COG_11_FD_184755 | JGI IMG/M metagenome (GOLD analysis project Ga0209456, IMG submission 184755) | Pelagic marine sediment microbial communities from the LTER site Helgoland, North Sea, for post-phytoplankton bloom and carbon turnover... | ecosystem: Environmental > Aquatic > Marine > Neritic...
CTGGATGTATTCCACCAGGTGGCCGAGATGAATCGAACCGTTGGCGTACGGCAGGGCGCTGGTGACCAGCATGGTGCGTTTTTGCTCCGACATGAAAATCCCCGACTGTACTGATAGATAGCGGAGTATTATGCCAGAAGCGCTGTGTTTGAGGTATGCCGCTCCGCGGCCCAGGCAGTGCCCAATTGCTGTGTCCCAAACCGTACAAATCCCGGTGAAGACCCGCTTGTCTGAATTGTGTACAATCGCGCCTCATTTTTTTATCAAGCTCGGCGGCCGGTTACTGAGCCCTAGAGGAAGACGACCATGGCAGATTTGTCCAGAGAGCAGATTGAATCGAAGCTGAAGGAATATATCGATCCCTATATGGATAAGGATCTGGTGTCCACCAAGTGTGTGCGTAACATCATGATCGAAGGCGACCAGGTCGTGGTCGATATTGTTCTGGGTTTCCCCGCCGGGGGTTACAAGGAAGAGCTGGCGGCCAGACTGAAAGAAATGGTCGAATCGGTCGACGGCGTCACCAAGTCACGCATCAACGTCAATGTCGCTATACAGGCGCACTCGGTGCAGAAAGGCGTCAAAACCCTCAGCGGTATCAAGAACATTATTGCCGTTGCCTCCGGTAAAGGCGGTGTTGGCAAATCCACCACCGCCACCAACCTTGCGCTGGCCCTGTCCGCTGAAGGCGCCAACGTGGGTGTGCTGGATGCGGATATCTATGGACCCAGTCAACCGCGTATGCTCGGTATCAACGGCAAGCCCGAATCCAAGGATGGCAAGTCGCTGGAGCCCCTGGTCAGCTATCACATTCAGACCATGTCCATCGGTTTCCTGGTGGACGAAGAGACCCCCATGATCTGGCGCGGTCCCATGGTGACCCAGGCCCTGCAACAGTTGCTGGGTGACACCAACTGGTCTGACCTCGATTACCTGGTCATCGACTTGCCGCCGGGCACCGGTGATATACAGCTGACGCTGGCCCAGCAGGTACCGGTCAGCGGTGCGGTGATTGTCACCACGCCGCAGGACATCGCCCTGCTGGACGCTCGTAAGGGACTCAAGATGTTCGAGAAGGTCGAGGTGCCGGTGCTGGGTATCATCGAGAATATGAGTATTCACATCTGCAGCCAGTGCGGTCACGAAGAGCATATCTTCGGCGAAGGCGGTGGTCAGCGCATGTCTGATGACTATAACGTCGATTTTCTCGGCGCGCTGCCTCTGGACAAGAAGATCCGCGAAGAAGTCGACAGCGGCAGGCCTTCGGTGGTTGCCGAGCCGGACGGCCGTATCGCCCAGATCTACCGCGATATCGCCCGTCGCACGGCGGCAAAGCTGGCCTTGAGGTCCAAGGACTTCGCTGCCAAGTTCCCGCAGATTGTGATTCAGAATAACTGAAGCCGTCGCTGCCGCTTCCATCGTGTTATTGTTGAGTACGCAGGCTGGCCGACGTCCCTTTACGGAACACGCTGCAAGTACTTCCCTGTACGCTCGACGGCAGCATCCGTGCTGCCGACAGTCCCGTAAAGGGACGTCAGCCAGCCTGCTTGGCTGTAATACCAGGTAAAAGAGAGACAATGTCGATTAAATCCGATCACTGGATCCGCCGGATGGTGGAACAGCAAGCCATGATAGAGCCTTTCGTGCCGGGGCAGATCCGTCACCACGACGGTGTCGGACGGGTGATTTCCTACGGGACTTCGAGTTACGGTTACGACATCCGCTGTGCCGACGAATTCAAGATATTCACCAATATCAACTCGGCGATTGTCGACCCTAAGAATTTCGACGACAACAGTTTTGTCAACGTCAAGTCGGACGTGTGCATCATTCCACCGAATTCCTTCGCCCTGGCGCGCACGGTGGAATATTTCCGTATTCCTCGCAACGTGCTGACCATCTGCCTGGGCAAGTCCACCTATGCCCGCTGCGGCATTATTGTCAACGTCACACCGCTGGAGCCCGAGTGGGAAGGGCACGTCACCCTGGAATTTTCCAATACCACGCCCCTGCCCGCCAAGATCTACGCCAATGAAGGCGTCGCCCAGGTCCTGTTCCTGGAGTCTGATGAAGTGTGCGAGACGTCCTACAGGGACCGCGGCGGCAAGTATCAGGGCCAGACCGGCGTTACCCTGCCGAAGGCTTGAATTATCAGTTTGCCCACGCCGGCTAAGCTGAATTTCTCACAACCTAAACTACAAATGAATCCGCGTAGGGTGAGCCGTGCGCACGACGCTCCTACAGTTGAACCATTCGATCAGCGTCTGGACGCTTCGCCGGTGCCCTGTGCAAGACCGCTAAATTCCAGTTTCTTGAGCATAAGCTCTATCTTGATGCCGCTTTTTTTGTGCTTGAGAAATCGTACCGGAAAATAATCGAGGTCCGGGGCACTCCAGACCCAGCTCCGGTCGCGGTCATCGTTGGTGCGTTCCGCCTTGAGTGTCCGGTAGGTCCCGGAGTCGAGTTTGATGGACTCCTCACCGACCAGCTCAAAGTCGTAGCTCTTGATGCGGCCCTGGCGGGGTATCCGGTATTTGAAAACGTTAGCGCCCTTGCGCAGGTCGAATAACATCGCCAACTGCATTACCAGCCGATCGATGGCACCCTCCGGCATGGCTATGACCCAGTGCTCTCCCGCGCCGATATTTTTAACACGCCGGTTTTCCCAGTCGAAGACAAGATGGGCGTTGTCATCGTCATCGCCCTTTTTACGCCGCGATCGATATTCAATGACCTGGATGGCATTGTTGTGGAAGCGCCAGCGGCTGCTCTCGGTGGATTTGTCGGATCCAAACAGAGCGGCAATGCCGCGGGTCACCGATTTCTGTTCATAAAGGTACTCATTGCTGCCAACGCGGGTCAGGCTGACTTGAACGCTACCGATGCCCAGTCCATTGGCTTTGGCATCATAGCTGGCGACAAACGAGCGGTAGGGCGGTGGGTCATCCGCCTGGCCGGAAGTTGCGAAAAGCAGAGCCAGCAGAATAAAAGCGGCCAGACTCGAGGCCTGCTTCAGAGTGTATTTTTGACAATGCATGACGATTATTCCATGGACTCCAGTACTCAGGGCGCAATGCGCGTGTAACTTAGCCGATATCAGCTTGTGAGACCGTCGAGCGTACACGGATGTATTCACAGCGTGTCCCGTAAGCTGATATCGGCTAAATTACACGCGCCTCAGTATATCCGTCTATTCGTCAGCGTCGATCTGCAGTGGCTGCTGCATGGCTTGATGATCAAATAACAGCTGCTTCCCCTTCAGGCCGACACGGCCTTCCGCCAGCCAGCGTATGGCCTGCGCATACAGCCGGTGTTCCTGCTTCAGTACACGTGCGGCCAGCCGTTCGGCGTCGTCATCGGGAAGCACCGGCACCCTTACCTGTACGATCACGGGGCCGCCATCAAGTTCCTCGGTGACAAAGTGGACACTGGCACCGTGTTCCCTGAGGCCTTGATCAATCGCCCTTTGATGAGTGTTAAGGCCGCGCAATTCAGGCAGCAGGGAAGGGTGAATATTAATCAGCCGGCCCTGGTAGTGGTGCACAAAAGCGGGCGTCAGAATCCGCATGAAACCGGCCAGTACGACCAGCCCCGGTTCAAACCTGTCGATCAGTCCCTGCAGTGCGCGATCGTAGCCGTCCCTGTCGGGGTAGTCGGCTGCATCCAGCGCCAGTGTATCGATTTTTTCCTGGCGGGCGTATTCGAGGCCGGGAGCCAGCGTTTTGTCACTGATAACAGCCGTTACCACGGCGGGCAATTCGCCGTGCCTGATGGCGTCCAGAATCGCTTTCAGGTTGGAGCCGCGCCCCGATATCAGTATAACCAGAGAGAACGGCTGTTTACGGTCAGACATTCAGTTCAACGCGCGCCTGGCCTTCGGTTTTCTCGACGCTGCCCAGAACCCAGCCGTCTATGCCGTGTTCTGCAAGGATGGTCAGGCATTGCGTGATCCCGGAAGCCGGCAGGCAAATCACCATACCGACGCCGCAGTTGAAGGTGCGGTACATTTCGAAAGTCTCCACCTGTCCCTGTTCCTGTAACCAGGAGAAGATGGCCGGCCATTGCCAGCTGGACTCTTCGATGCGGGCCAGCGTGTTCTCGGGCAGCATTCTCGGCAGGTTCTCCGGCAGGCCGCCACCGGTGATATGGCACAGGCTATGGACTTCGACCTGCTCCAGTACCGCCAGCAAGGGTTTGACATAAATGCGGGTAGGCTCGAGCAGCCAGTCGAGCAGGGCTTTGCCCTCCAGCCGGGTGTCGGTGTCGGTAGCGGTGACTTCGAGAATTTTGCGGATCAGTGAATAGCCGTTGGAATGCGGGCCGGAGGCCGGCAGCCCGATCAGGATGTCACCCGTTTGCACCGACTGGCCGTCGATCAGTTTGTCTTTTTCAACAATACCGACACAGAAACCGGCCAGGTCATAGTCTTCGTGCTGATACATGCCCGGCATTTCGGCGGTTTCACCACCGATCAGGGCGGCGCCGGCCAGCTCGCAGCCGCGCCCGATGCCCTGGATGACATCGGCGGCAATATCGACATCCAGTTTCCCGGTGGCGTAGTAATCCAGAAAAAACAGGGGCTCGGCGCCCTGAACCACTATGTCGTTGGCGCACATGGCGACCAGGTCGATGCCGATGGTGTGGTGGCGTCCGCTGTCGACGGCCAGTTTCAGCTTGGTGCCTACGCCGTCGGTTCCCGACACCAGCAGCGGTTGACGGTAACGATCGAGCGGGAGTTCAAACAGGGCACCAAAGCCGCCGAGACCACTGACAACGCCCGCACGGCGGGTTTTGGCAACGACGGGTTTAATACGTTCAATCAGGGAATTACCGGCGTCAATATCGACGCCGGCATCCCGATAACTGATCGGTGAACCGGAAGAGGTTGAATGCTGGCCCGACACATCAGACTCCAGATTGTGGAAAACGTCATGGTACAGGTAATTGCCAATGCGATGCCATATCACCACCCATTCCATAGCTATGGTATGGTAGCGCCAGATTGACAATTTTGTGATGAAACCTTTGCCTAAACGTAATTATATTGCCTGCCTGTTTGCTCTACTGCTGGTATCGGTGACAGTGCATGCTGCGCGTGTCGATGACTTGTTCCAGGTCGCGGTGGCGGCTGCCGGCCGCGACCCCGGCTCACGAAATGCGGCGCTGGGGCAGGCGCTGCGGCAGGTGCTGGTGCGTGTTACCGGCAGTACCGAGTCGTTGCGCAACCCGTCGATCGGGCCGCTGCTTAAAAATCCCAGTCGCTTCGCGCAACAGTTCAGGTTTCGGGACATTCCGCCGGAGACGCCGGGCCAGGCGGAACAATTGAAGCTGTGGGTGCAGTTCGACGGCGTGGCGCTGGCCAGGGCGGTGCGCGAGGCTGGCCTGCCGTACTGGGGAAGTGAACGGCCTGACGTTCTGCTGTGGCTGGCGATAGATAACCGCGGCCGGCGCTACCTGGTTTCCGATAACTCGGGAGGCAGCGCGGCCCGTAGCCTGTCGCAGTCGGCTTACCGCCGGGGTTTGCCGCTAACCCTGCCGTTGATGGATCTTGAGGACCAGCGTGCAGTGCAGTTTACCGACGTCTGGGGTGGGTTTGTCGGTTCCCTGCAAGAGGCTTCACAGCGTTACCGGCCGCAGGTCATTCTGGTCGGCAAACTGGGTCACTCAGGAACCAGCGGCGGCTGGAGAGGCAGCTGGAATCTGCACGGTGCCGGCGGCCAGCAGAGCTGGACCTCGCACGCCGCAAACCTGGAAGCCGCGGTCGAACAGGGTATTGGCGAGGCGAGCGAGTGGCTGGCGCTTCAATACGCGGTTGTTGCTACGGATGAAGCCGTGCGTTCACTGCTGGTTGAGGGTGTGCAAGGCCTGGAGGATTATGCACGGGTCTCGAAATACCTGGCCTCATTGACCCCGGTCGAACAGGTGCAGGTGGCTCGGGTAAACGGCCAGGAAGTGGAATTTTCCCTGAATCTCAACAGCGAAGAACGCAATCTGTTACAGGTCATCACACTCGGAAGAGTGCTGCAGGCCATTGAGGAGCCATCCGGCTGGCGATTTCGCTTGAATCCTTGAGACATGTATGCGGGCTAGCGATATACCCAATCTGATCACCGCGGGGCGTATTTTACTGGTGCCACCCGTTGGTTGGGCGCTGATACAGCAGCATTTTCTGCTGGCCTTGACGCTGTTTTTCGTCGCTGGTGTATCCGATGCTGCGGACGGTTTCCTCGCCAAGTACTACGGCTGGACCAGCCGTCTGGGCGCTTTGCTCGACCCGCTGGCAGACAAGTTTCTGCTGGTGACTTCTTACCTGGCGCTGGCGTGGGTCGGGCTGCTGCCGTTATGGCTGCTGGTGCTGGTGGTGGTGCGCGACGTGGTGATCGTAAGCGGAGCCGTGGTTTACAATTTTCACATTGAGCGTCTTGAAGCCGATCCTACGCTCATCAGTAAATTAAATACTCTGCTGCAGATCCTGCTGGTCTTGCTGGTGATTATTCATCAGGCCACGGGCTGGGGGGAGAGTGGCTGGATAGACATGTTGATATACGCCGTTGCCGTCACCGTTGTCTGGAGCGGCATAGACTATGTCCTCACCTGGAGCCGGCGAGCACGGAATGCCGGAACTTCACGGGAATGATTCAACAACTCCCGCTGGGTATACAGATCAAGGCAGCGGCACGCTTTTCGAACTTCGTTGCCGGACCCAATGACGAATTGCTTGACCAGCTGCGATTGTCGGCCAATGGTAGCGGCGAGCCGTTCTTTCTGATCTGGGGCAGCAGCGGGTCGGGTAAATCCCATCTGTTACAGGCCGGTTGTCACCAGGCGGCCAGTCAGGGGCGCACCGCGGCTTATCTTTCCCTGCAGGACTATTCGAACCTCAGACCGGAACTGCTGGATGGTTGGGACGCTTATGACCTGGTGTGTCTGGATGACATGGATGCCATTGCCGGGCAACGGCAGTGGGAAGAAGCCATATTTCACCTGTATAACCGGATTCGCGAACGGGGTAGCGGTCTGGTCGTGAGTTTGAACTCGGCTCCCGCTCACTTGCAGCTTTGTTTACCTGATCTGCGATCCCGCCTGGGCTGGGGGCTGATGTATCAGTTGAAATCCCTGGACGATCACCAGCGCTTGCAGGCGTTGCAGTTGCGTGCCCAGCAGCGTGGTTGCGAAATGCCCGATGAAACCGGACGTTATCTCATGCGCCGATTGCCGCGCGATATGCCGGTGCTGTTTGATTTGCTCGATCAACTGGACGAAGCGTCGTTAGTGGCGCAGAGAAAACTGACGGTGCCGTTCGTGAAATCGGTGTTGGGGCTGTAGCGATTCCGCCGTCGACGATGGCAGCATTTCGCTCCTGCAAGGGCTGGGTATTGAGCCGCGTTTCTCACCAGTACAGGTTCCTGCTGCCCCGTGAGACATGTTGCTTAAGCCGCCCCGGCTTTCGATGCCCGGATAAAGCCAATACCACCCACCAGCCAGCACAGCGACAGAGCGACTTCCGTCAGCGCAAGCCAGCGGATTTCAGCGTCGCTGTAGGCCTCCACAATGCCGTGTGTGAAATAAATCAAGCAGAGAAACAGGCTCCAGGCCACGGTATAGCGGCGTGCGTGCAGCAAGCCGCGCAGCGGCGCAAACAGCGGCAGCCCAAGGGCGAGCAGGGCAAGCTGAGCCGGCACTGTGCCGGGCGGGGCAAGCCACCCATACCAGGCAAGCAGCAGTACCATGATGCCGAAATAACCCGACATGGTCAGTATGTAAAACGGGCGGGCTTTCAAAATAAACTAGACTCGAACTGTCTCTACCAGAGTATCTTTTCCGGGTAGTTGCATAAATACCGGCCCTAAGTTGTGTTTTTCATTTGTGACCTTCGTGTCCTTGGCGGTGAGATTGTCTAGCCGGACAGCTTGAGGGTGGTTTCGGCCAGTCGTTTGCCAAGTGCCCGGCACAGGCGCTGTTCAGCCTCGGTCAAGGGGTTCTTGCTGTCGGTACCGGCCAGATGACTGGCACCATACGGTGTGCCTCCGGCGTCAGTATGCAGCAGGTCCGTTTCACTGTAAGGGATCCCCAAAATCAGCATGCCATGATGCATCAGCGGCAACATCATGGATAACAGCGTGGTCTCCTGGCCGCCGTGCATGGATGAGGTCGAAGTGAAAAGGGCGGCGGGTTTCCCAGCCAGTTCCGCTCCCAGCCACAGACTGCTGGTGCTATCGATGAAATACTTGAGCGGAGCGGCCATGTTACCAAAGCGGGTTGGACTGCCCAGTGCAAGGCCATCGCAGTCGCGCAGGTCATCTTCCGTTGCGTAGGGTGCACCTTGAGAAGGAATGCTGTTTTCTGTGCTCTCACACACGCTTGATACCTGGGGTACGGTGCGCAGACGCGCCTGCATGCCGGTCACCCCTTCAATACCGCGTGCGATATGCTGCGCCATTTTTTCGGTGGCGCCATAGCGACTGTAGTAGAGGACCAGTATCTCACCCTGCCGGCTCACTATAGTATCTCCAGTACATCCTCGGGCGGCCTGCCCAGTACCGCTTTACCATTGCTTATAACCACCGGGCGCTGGATGAGCCCGGGATGTTCGATCATGGCCTGGATGAGTTCATCCCGGGCCAGCTTGGTATCTGCCAGGTTGTTTTCCTTGTATTCCGCCTCGCCGGTTCGCATCAGCTGGCGTGGCTCCAGACCCAGCATGTCCAGAATTTGTCCGAGTTGTTGTGCATCGGGCGGTGTTTTCAGATATTCGATAATCTCCGGCTCAATGCCACGAGCTCGCAATAATTCCAGTGTTTGGCGGCTCTTGCTGCAGCGCGGATTGTGGTACATGGTTGGTTTTGACATGCTGGTGACCTTCAAGGCGCTATTGCCGGGTTCGGCCGTCTATTTTGCGGCATCCTTGTTTATCAGTCCATTGCGCGTCATTGATGATTTCTTGACGCCTCCCCGCCTCAGTGCTAGCGTGTCATACAGATTTTTCAGCTGCGCCACCCATGCCTAAATACAGTTTGAGTTTGTTCAGATCCTGTTTCTCCTTCACCATGGGGGCAGTCTGGATTTCCGCTTTGTTATTATCAGTACTGGTGGCAGCCTGTGGTACGGCGCCCGTGCAGGAAATGAGCGAAGCACGTCAGGCCATCGCGGCGGCGCGCGCCGTAGGCGCCCGGGATTATGCGGCGGAGCAGTACAACAAGGCCGAGTCACTGCTTAAGAACGCTGAGCACATGCTTAACAATCGCCATTACGGTAAAGCCAGGCGGAGTGCCAACGAGGCGCGTGATGAGGCAATTCGGGCGCGTGAAACAGCCCAGCAGGCGAAACCACAATCCACACCCTTGAAATAAATTCAACAATTAAGGAATGTTTTAGCCTCTATTGCGTCTTTATCGTTTAATGCCAGGTCATTGCTGGGCTGGTTGCTTGGCTTGACAGGTGGCTGAGTCAGGTGTTAGCTTCTGGCGATTAATAAGAGGCGTGAAAAGTCTCGATGTATCAAACACTAGCGGAGTGAATTTCGATGAAAATAAATGTTTTTGGTAAGCTGCTTGTTCCTGTGGTTCTGGTGCTGGGCATGTTGGCTGGTTGCGCCAGCACACCGAAGGAGCCGGCTGTCGATCAGGGGAGTGCGCAAGCAGACCAGGCGATCGCGACTGCCAAGGCTGCCATTGCCAAAGCCAAGGCGAATGACTGGATCTGGCGCGATACCGAGAAGTTTCTGAAACAGGCGGAGGATGCCGCCGCCAAGGGTGACAGTGATGCGGCTATCAGCCTGGCCAACAAGGCACGTAACCAGGCTGAGTTGGCGGAAAACCAGTATTACCTGGAACAAGCCAAAGTCATGTTCAGCGAGGCGAGTGCGGTACAGGGGTTGAACGCCAGCCAGCAAAGCGCCCTGAGTGAAGCCGATAAGGCGATTAGAAATGCCGAAGGCCGTAAGGCCTACGATCTGTTGACACCGCTGCTCGCTGAAATCCGGGCAGCCTCCATGCAATATGAAGTGGTACGCGGAGATAGCCTCTGGGCTATCTCCGGCAAGGCGGAGACTTACAACAACCCGTATCAGTGGCCGCTGATCTTCAAAGCCAATCGTGACCAGATCAAGGATGCCGACCTGATTCATCCGGGGCAGACATTCGATGTGGATCGCAATCCGTCGGCAGCAGATGTTGAGGCGGCGGTCGACCATGCCAGGAATCGAGGTGCCTGGTCGATCGGAGTGAGCGAAGAAAGCGACCGCCGTTTCCTCGGTGGTTCACTGCAGTTGCAATAAGTTATAGCTCGGCGCAAAGAGCGTCAGAGGATTCAGGGGCCCGTTGGGGCCTTTTGCTATTTTGGCGGCCTGGTTTTTCGTTTGCTTACACGAGTTCATAAATATAGCGTTCGAATCCTGGTGCGGTTTCCAGTAACTCGGTGCAGTGCACCTCGTGTAGACCACCGCCCTGCTCGTAGATCGTCACTTCATCCCCGATTTGTATTCCTCCGCTGCGGGTGATCAGGGTATGCACCTGCTCCTTGCCACGTTTTTGGACGGCTGATACAGCGGGCTGGTAGTCGCCGCCCAGGCCTGATACGTCTTTAACGCATATCACGACAGGGCTGGGTTCACGGGTGAGGTACTGAAGCCCCAGCTCGAAACCTGAGCCGGATCCCGCCTCCATCAGCCAGCGGACCACCGCGATAACCCAACCCGCACTGTATTTTTCACCGAGTCTGCGCAGGGCCACCAGTTGGCCGACACGCGGGTGGGCTGTCTGGGCGCCACGGTAGCTGACTGCGAGGCCGCCGCTGCTACGGTTGATACTGGTACAGGTGAACAAGGCAGGTGTCTTGTGGCTGGCGGTATCGGACGCAGGTCGCGTGCCCAGATCTATGGTGTCTTCCTGTCCCGGTGCCAGAAACAGGGCGGGGTTAAACCAACGCCCCTTGTTGAGCGCACAGTAGGCCGCATCCAAGCCGCTTACCAGTTCGATGCGGGCGTGTGCCGCGTGTCTTTCGGCGGCGCGCTCCCGCTGGTTCTGCCAGCGATCGCGCACCTGTTGCAGTGTACGCTGCAGGGTTGAAGCTGGAACTTCAGCCGGCAGGCCAAGGGCCTGTGCCTGTTTGTGTTGCTGGAGATGGCGGATATCCTTTTCCATCTGTTCCATCAGGCCGGAAAATTTCAGATACAGGGGATTGTCTGTTGTTGTTTCGCCGCTGTGCTCAATAGCCGTTAACGGTACACCCACGCCGCCGGAATCCGCGTCATTTTCAATGATGACCAACCCGCCGTGCGCCTCAAAGTACTTCCTCAGAACCGGGATCATGCCCGCCGGCAGGCAGTAGGGATCGGCCAGGCGCAGTAAGGCAATCAGGCGGAATGACATCTCGATCTGGACTATTCCGCTACCCGGTAAATCCGATGAGTAATTCTCGCGGCCGGTTTGCCAGGCGTAGTTGTACAGGGCGAGGCATTCGCTCCATAAGGCGCGTGGCGCGCGTTGATAGCCGGCATAGTAATAGCTGAGTTGAAGTCCCAGTGTGTAGATCGAGCCAAGCAGGGCCAATGGAAGGTTGCGTGTCTCTATAAAACCGCCGCGTTTATTGATCAGCTCGTGGGCGACGATTTTGTAGCCGAAGCCGATATCCTGGCATAAGCGTTTCAGCACCGGCTGGATGGTATCGGTATCGGCCGGTTTGGCCGGCAGCGACTCATGCAGGCGCTGGTAAGTGCCCAGAAAATGACCCAGGATCTCCAAACGGGCCGCCGCCGCAAGCGTTTGCCGGTTCATCAGGCGCAACTGCTGGCTGGCCGCCTGCGCCGCCCGCTGCAGATCCAGATAGGGCAGGTTGTTCAGCCACTCGCCGACCTCGCGAGGCTTGATCTTGACGCCAGGGCGATTGCTGTTCTGGGCCGGAATTGTGAGTTGCAGGCCGGTCAAGGGAATCAAAAAATCCGTTTGGTGACGTTCCTTATAGCGGTCAATTTGTCAAAATCTGGATTATTCCGTTGTAACGGCGATCCCGGCGATATGCTGTTTCCAGATCGCCGGCCCTGTCCGGTGTACCGACTCGCCGTGTGAATCGACGGCGACGGTGACCGGCATGTCCCTGACTTCGAATTCGTACACCGCTTCCATGCCCAGTTCCGGGTAGGCAATCACCCGTGCCGAGTGCACCGCTTTCGAGATCAGATACGCCGCACCACCCGTGGCAATCAGGTAAACAGTCTGATGTTTTTTAATGGAATCAATCGCTTTTGCGCCACGCTCCGCTTTGCCGATCATACCGATCAGGCCGGTCTTATCCAGCAGAACATCGGTAAACTTATCCATACGGGTGGCGGTGGTGGGTCCGGCCGGGCCAACTGCTTCACTGTTCACCGGGTCGACCGGACCCACGTAGTAGATCATGCGATTGCGGAAATCCAGGCCCTCGGGTAAGGCCTCGCCCTTGCTAAGGCTGTCAACGATGCGTTTATGCGCTGCGTCCCGCCCGGTCAGCAGATGCCCGCTCAACAGCAGCGATTCGCCCGGTTGCCAGTCCCGCACCGCGGCGGCGTCGAGTTCATCCAGATTGACCTTGCGCGACCGGCCCGCCGCCTCCCAGTGCACCTCAGGCCACTCGCTGAGGGCGGGTGGTTCCGGAAATACCGGTCCGCTGCCGTCGAGTTCCAGGTGTACATGACGGGTGGCTGCACAGTTGGGCACAATGGCGACCGGCAGGGAGGCGGCGTGGGTCGGATAGTCCAGAACCTTGACGTCGAGCACCGTGGTCAGTCCGCCAAGCCCCTGGGCACCAATGCCGAGGGCATTGACCCGATCGTGGATCTCCAGGCGCAGTTGTTCGGCACGGCTGGCCGGGCCACGCTGCCGCAATGCCTGGATATCGATGGGCGCCATGAGTGACTGCTTGGCGAGCAACATGGCTTTCTCCGCGGTACCACCGATACCGATGCCGAGGATGCCGGGCGGACACCAGCCGGCGCCCATGCCCGGTACCTGGTCGACGACCCATTCCACCAGTTCGTCGCTGGGGTTGAGGTTGGTAAACCGGGATTTGTTCTCCGATCCGGCGCCCTTGGCGGCCACCGTGATTGAAACCCGGTCACCGGCAACCATTTTCATGTGAATCACGGCCGGCGTGTTGTCTCGGGTATTGCCGCGCGTGCCAGCCGGATCTGCCACGATGGAAGCGCGCAATGGATTATCCGGGTCCCGATAGGCACGGCTTACGGCTTCGTTGACCATATCCTCGACACTCTGTTGGCTGTCCCAGCGGACATCCATGCCGATTTCCAGAAATACTGTCACAATTCCGGTATCCTGGCAGATCGGTCGATGTCCCTCGGCGCACAGGCGGGAATTGATCAGGATTTGTGCGATCGCGTCGCGTGCGGCGGGGGATTGTTCCTTCAGGTAAGCCTGGTGCATGGCGTGTACAAAGTCCATCGGGTGGTAATAAGATATGTACTGCAAGGCATTGCGGATGGACTCGATGAAATCTTCCTGGTGGATAGTGGTCATAGTGATGGCCTGCCCAGTCTTGATAACTGCTGAATCATGATAGCAGTGTAGTCATTCGAGCGATAAAGCACCATTCCCCGGGTTATGAAGGATATCTGAATGCGATTCTTAGCTCTTGTTTTTATGGTTTTATTCGCGGCTACCGGCGTTGCCGAGCCGGTTGATTACAGTCTTCCTGATGTGAATGGCAAAAAACATTCACTGGCGGATTACAAGGGCAAGTGGGTGATAGTGAATTACTGGGCCACCTGGTGTCCGCCCTGTCAGGAGGAAATCCCTGACCTGGTCGAGTTCCATGACCGGCACAAAGACGACGATGCGGTGGTAATAGGTATCAATTTTGAAGATATCGGCGAGGAGCAACTGTCGGCATTTGTCGATTCCTTTTTGATCAGCTATCCCATCCTGCGCTCGGAACCGTTAGCGGAGACACCGCTGGGAACCATTCCCGGCTTGCCCACGACCTTCATCATCGCCCCGGATGGATCACCGGTTGCACGCCAGGTGGGGCCGGTGACCGGTCAGCAGCTCGACGATTACATTGCCCGTAAAAAGAAAGCAGCTGGTTCCTAGCGCTCCGGTCTGTGGCCGGTGACGGCAATAGTACGGAAGGCTTGTCCGTCTCTGATACCCTCGAGTTGCAATTTCGTTCCAGGGCCTGACTGGGCAATCTGGCTCATGGCGGAGCGGGCATTCCTGACAACCTTGCCCTCGATGCGTACCAGCACATCACCGGGGAGAATGCCGGCCTGGTCGGCCGGGCCATCGCGCAATACACCGGCGATCAGCATGCCGTGGATGTCAGCGAGCTTAAAGCTCTCGGCGAGTTCCGGGGTCAGGTCCTGGGCCTCGATGCCGAGCCAGCCACGTTGAACATGACCCTGCTCGATAATCTGTTTCATAACGTTGGAGATCACGTTGGCAGGGATGGCGAAACCGATACCCTGCGAACCACCGGAGCGGCTGTAGATGGCCGTGTTAATGCCAATCAGTTCCCCATAGGCGTTGACCAGCGCACCACCCGAGTTGCCCGGATTGATGGCAGCGTCAGTCTGAATGAAATCCTCGTAACGATTGATTCCCAACTGATTACGCCCGGTTGCACTGATAATGCCCAGCGTAACCGTCTGTCCGACCCCGTACGGGTTGCCGATCGCCAGCGCCACATCACCCACTCTGAGATTCGATGTCGATCCAATCGAAATGGAAGGCAGATCATCCAGCTCAATACGCAGTACCGCGAGGTCGGTATCCTTGTCTACGCCGACCACCGAAGCGCGTGAGCTGCGTCCGTCCTGAAGTAATATCTTGATGATATCGGCACCGGTAATAACATGGTTGTTGGTCAGTACGTAACCCTGCGGGGAGACGATGACACCCGAACCCAGGCTGGTCTGGGTCTGTTTGCGCGGAGTGTTCAGCTGGTCGCCGAAAAAATGGCGGAATAAAGGGTCATCCAGCAGGGGGTGACTTTTTCGTGTGATCACCTTGGTGGTATACACATTGACGACAGCCTTGGCCGCCGGTTCGACGGCATCGGCATAGGAAACACGCTCGAACGCCGGGGTTTCACTGAGCGCCGGCGTGCTGCGGGCGGGTGCCTGCCGGACTTCGATGATTGACCTGCCGGGTTCGAACCATTCGGGTTTGAACAGCAGCATGAGAAAGGCCGCCACAATGCCGACCGTGGCAGCCTGCAGGAAAAAGGAAACGGTATCACGTATAGTCATATCGCTTAATTATACACGGGTAGGGGCGGTCTCCGGACCGCGATAACCGATACTAAGGCGTACGGACGTTGGCCGGCATAGGCCTGCGAGACCGTCGGCCGCATGGACGCGGCCGTCGAGCGTACAGGGATGTATTTACAGCGTGTCTTGCAGACCTATGCCGGCCAACGTCCGTACTCACCTTGGTAAGGTGGCGATCGTGGTCAGGGAGATGCTGTTGCTGCGCGGCAATCAGGCGCAGGTCTTAGCGGAGAAAAGCGCAATTGGTTGGTTTGACTGAACTCGTTGATTACTGTGATCAATTGCTGGATGCAGCCAGCTTCCAGGATTATTGCCCCAACGGTTTGCAGGTAGAAGGGCATGGGGAGGTTAACAAAATTGTCAGCGGTGTCACCGCCAGTCAGGCGCTGATCGACGCGGCGCTGCGCCAGCGGGCCGACCTCATCCTGGTCCATCATGGATTTTTCTGGAAGGGAGAAGATCCCTGTCTCACCGGCATGAAACAGCGGCGTATCAGCGCGCTGCTAGCCAACGGAACCAGCTTGCTGGCTTACCATTTGCCGCTGGATGCCCACCCCCGGCTGGGTAATAACGCGCAACTCGCGCAGCGACTGGGGCTGGTGGAACAGGGGCGTTTCGGCGACGGGCGGGGGCCGGAGCTGGCCTGTTACGGTAGCTTGCCGGAACCGCTCTCCAGCGCCGGGTTAAGTGAGCGGATTCAGCGTGTGCTGGGACGCAAGCCCCAGTGCATCACCGGCACGGCCGGGCCACTGCAACGTATTGGCTGGTGTACCGGGGCGGCGCAAAGCTACCTGGAAGCGGCAGCTCGGCGCGGTCTGGACGCTTTTATCAGCGGCGAAATTTCCGAGCCAAGTGTGCATATCGCGCGTGAATACGGGATCGATTATTTCGCCGCCGGCCATCATGCCACGGAGCGCTACGGTGTGCAGGCGCTGGGCGCGCATCTGAGCAAAGAGTTCGCGATTGAACATATTTTTATCGATATAGAAAATCCTGTTTGATTTTTTCAGACAATTTTCCATTTTTACAGGTGTATTACTTGACCTCATCGGGCAGTTCCGACATGCTATGCCCGCTATTCAAACATGGGTTTGAATATCTGAATATTCTAATGCTCATCGGCGCTAGCGGTTCCGCTACCTAAACGTCAGCCGGTGATTTTTTGTGTGGAGACCATTGAATGAGTGGCGACGGTGTAGATACCAGTAAGCGCCGGTTTCTGA
>Ga0209456_10000779_pt1 | contig 16441 bp, 15 predicted proteins | sample COG_11_FD_184755 | JGI IMG/M metagenome (GOLD analysis project Ga0209456, IMG submission 184755) | Pelagic marine sediment microbial communities from the LTER site Helgoland, North Sea, for post-phytoplankton bloom and carbon turnover... | ecosystem: Environmental > Aquatic > Marine > Neritic...
TCGCTAGTGCTTCACGAATGCGCCTAGAATTCGGATGCTTGTCGCTTCGCTGAATGTCACAGAATTTACGACGGGGTACACTAGCCCGAGTGTTCAAACACCTGCTGCGACAGCGGGAGAGCGGCCCATTTTTCCGAATCTCCTGGTGGCAGCATATTCGCGCCGTCGGATCTCGGCCGCCGCGAAATATGGATGCGTGCAACTGAGTCTGTCTCAGCTCGTCCCCGGTTTGTTCCGGTTGATCGTCGTTTTTTCACGGACCATGGCGAGACTTTCCAGATTCCCTTGCCGATCGAGTATGACTTTTTCGTTTTCCACCTTGTGCAGTTGTGCATCGGTTCCTTCAATCGACTCCCCGATTGCGTACGTCTTCAATCCTTTGGAACTGACCTCGATCATGGCGCGGGCATAGTGCTCGTCCCTGCTCGCCAGGACACCGAGCAGCTTCAGTTTCAGCTTGGTTTGCGGCGCATTATCCGTCTTCTTCTCCACCGATTGATCGGCTTTCCCGAAAAGATGGGCAGAAACGATGTTGTTGACGCTATAGCCCGATGGTTTCAATCGGTTTTGCGCCGACTCTACGATTTCCGTGTGCCTGTCAGCGGATTGTCCCAGCAGTTGGGGGTAATACCGGTCAACGAACCCCCAGGCGGACCACACGATCAGCCCAATGCCCGCTGCAAGCAGTAACATTGCCGCCAGCTTATTGTAGTCAGCAGACGCACTCATGGTCGGGTAATCCTGTCAGCAATCTTCCTGATGAATTGTTCTTGATTATAGCTAATAAAGCCTTCGACGTGTATTAATAATCATATTTAACTGTTTGTTTCCATTGTTATTTTTCTCAAAAAACCTTCACTTCTGTGATAACGTGTCGATAATCTTCCGGCGCGGCATGCGCCTCGACGAGGACAGACAAATACCCAATAGCAAAATTCCCGGTTCAATTGAATTGGCACGCATCCTCTTGGAATCAACGAATGTCGAACGAGGCCAGACGGAAGCAGGATATGCTGACAGAATTCTGGATCTGGCGAAGATTCACGGCGTTCACGCACTGCTGTATTCATTGCTCGACAAATCTAGTGTATTGAAACACACCGATACGCTGAAGCAGGCCGCTTTCCACCAGGCAGCGCTGTTCCAGCTTCAGGACAAAGAGTTGGAAAGGGTTTGCGTGGGATTGTATGCCGCCAATGTGCCCTACCTGCTCGTCAAGGGCGCGGCGCTCTGTTACCAGATTTACGCAACCCCGGATGTAAGGCCCAGAGTCGATACAGATCTGTTTATCGATGAATCGAGCCTCGGGGACATAAGGGAGACGCTTTCCTCATTGGGTTATGAGTCAGTCCTCGCCCACGACGGCGGACTTGTCAGCTATCAAACGAGCATGAGGTACACAGATGAATGTCAGGTGACTCACACCGTTGATATCCACTGGAACCTTTCCAACCGGCATGAATACCGGGATATCCTCAGCTTTGAATTCGTTAGTGAGTCCGCCGTTACATTGCCCCGCTTTGCCTTTCCGGTGCTTGCACCGAACTATGGGCTCGCGCTGTGCCTGGCCTGCCTCCACCTGGTCGGGCACCACTCCGAAAATCCTCGGTTGATTTGGTATTACGACATGAATCTGCTGCTGCAGCGGATGCGACAACGGGAGATCGAGGAATTCATGGAATTGATCCGCTCCCGTAAACTGGAAAATGTAACCTGCCAGGCGCTCACGGCGCTGGATAGTCACTTCGGCAATGAAAGCATTTCGACAATCCTGGAGAAACTGGGTTACGGCGACGGGATTCCCATGCCGGAAGAATCCCGACTTGCCCTATTGAGTTCCAACATCCGGTCGTTTCCAACGCTGTCGACCAAATGCAAATACCTTTTCACCCTCGCATTTCCGCCGGCCGACTACATCCAAAACCGATTCGAGCCGGCGTCAAAGTTCCTCGTGCCATGGTACTACGTTTACCGTATCTACAAAGGGACATTGAAAACCGTTGGCCGGCGTTAGCCTGTATCTCTCAGCAGCCGACTTCGCATGGTGATTCAACCCTCGCCACATGCGAAGGTATCCGCTTATCGCTAGCGAACAGGCCTTACCAAAACATCGCGAATCCTGGCTCCGCTACTTTCTATCGATGGCGGCATTGGCCATATACTCCAGCGCCCTTCTATCATTCTTGGCGGCCGCCTTGAGGATCCAGTCCCGGCCTTTTTTCTCATCCTTTCCCACGCCCCGCCCGTTCAGATACAACATGCCCAGATTGTACTGGGATTTTGCATGGTCCAACTGGGCGGCTTTGTAATACCATTCAAACGCCGCGGCGAAGTCTTTGGCCACACCCCAGCCGCTCTCATACATGAATCCGATACCGTACTGGGCCTCGGCCACGTCCATCCTAGCGAGCGGCAGCCATGCCCGGAGTGCGTCACCATACTGCTGTCGGTTGAATGCAGACTGGCCCTGACTCAGCGCAATACTGACCTCCTCGATGTCTTTGCCTGAGTCAAGCGCAAGCGTGCGATGTCCCGACTTTGGGGAACCGGAGGAAATCCGCACCCCGTTTATCTCATTCTTGATGTCCAGAAAATTACGCAGCCAAGGCGACTCGTCGGAGAAAACTCGACGCATCTCATCCCGCACCGCTTCCGCTTCCCGACGCGTTGCGAATGATCCGTGCAACGCCTTGTACCAGATCACCCCGTCGACGGATACTTTGAACATCGCGAAATCCTCACCAAGGCTATGGGCGCTGATGTATCTTTTCGCCATCGCCTCGCTGTTGCTGGTGAATACCTGTACGGCGTAATTCGTGTCCGGTTGACGCAGTATCCAGCTTTCCCTTTTGACATTGCCTCGTTCACTTGTGGGAGAGGTTTTCTCTAACGCCTTACGCAAATAGTATGACTCCGGGTAGTTCCATTTCCGGTCTGTGGTCGCCGCAGTCCGGTAATCGTCCGCTTGTGCAATCGCATCGAAGGCGCAAAAAGCGAACAAGACAATTAGTAACCCGCGGCACAAACTGTTCACTATCTACTCGCGTGGCCGTTACAGCGCGTCTTCGTCGAGTTCTCCGGTGCGAATGCGCACGACCTTGTCCAGATCGTAGACGAATATCTTACCATCACCGATTTTGTTGCTTTTCGCACCTTTTATGATTGCCTCGACGACCGGCTCAATTGCCTCTTCTGATACAGCGACTTCGATCTTGATCTTGGGAACGAAATCGACGACGTACTCCGCACCGCGATAAAGTTCAGTATGGCCTTTCTGCCGGCCGAACCCTTTGACCTCCGTCACCGTCATTCCCTTGACTCCCACCTCGCCCAGCGCATCCCTGACGTCGTCCAGTTTGAACGGTTTGATAATTGCGGTCACAATTTTCATGATGTTTTTTACCCCGTGGTAAGCCGGCTAATAATAATCCCATATGATGGCGAAAACATGTCATTCGCCGCTGTCGGAGTCTAGCCCGCATTTCTCACCAGGCGGCTATGGATGCTTCGTAAGCATTGCAAACATTGAAGTATAAGGATTCGCCCAAAAGACAGTGCGTCTTGGAAACGCCTACCCCGGGGCTTTGATCTGAGTCACAGGCATATGCAGATCCACCAATGCCGTTATGGCGATTGCAGCCCACCTATCGGTCTTCGCATGCCCGCCATCGGGATCACCGAAGTCGTTGGTATATACGAAGACACGAATTTTTTTTCACTTCCGATGCTTATTGCAGTAAGGCCCGCGCCGACTACTGCAGGCGCTAATTATTGCGGTCCGCAACCTTAAACTCCAATTTATAAGGTGTTTTCTTATGGCACTGCTTTATTTTTTTCTCGAATGGAAAAGAGCCAAATTTACCGAGAACAGCCACCTTAATTCTAAGGCGCCATAAAACTTGCCCGTGAAGGCTCATTGCGTAAAACGTAATCCGCACATTCTCCTTACGCGTATGGGTTCGATTAATGATTTCCCCTTTCAGATAACAGTCTCCATTATCATCTCTTTCGAGTTCTAAATCTTCATACGAATAGCGTGCGTTGATAATGCCTCGGCTGGAAAACGCGCTTGCCGGGAACGTAAGAAAAATGAGGTGGATCAGCGCTATCATGCAAACCCATCGAATTCGAGATTTCATGTTTTTTTCCATGCATTTATTGTGTCTGGAACCAATCATCGCGACCGCTTTATACAATACATCATTTGAATCAATGCCCTCAATGGATGATGGCTAATGAATTTAATCCCGAGCGTCCCCTGGGTTCAAACTACTCATGCAGCATCCCAATGGCAATTTCTCAGCAGCCCAGCCAAGTGTTCTTTACAGCCGACCCGATCCTTGGCGCTTGGCAAAAGCGTTGCGGTAGTCGATTCCAACCTCCGGCTTTAGCTTGAATACCAATTCGCCCTGCACGGGCCAATTCCGGATGCGGTAGCATTGCTTTATATATTTCAGCTGGCTGCGTTTCGGGTATGTTGTTGTTTTTAATTGGTTATATGCGACTTAGACTGTCTAATCCAATTAGCCTATTTGGCTTTTTTGCCTTTTTCTGAGATTATTTGAAGCCGTCTATAGGAAGTCGCATGGGTAATTCATAATCGATCTAGTCGACGAACTCGATCGAACATCCTACCTTCTTGCCCTTGAACCTCTTATTTGTACTTTTCAGTAGCTTTTCCGAGATTGATAGATCGGCACTTGCAGCAAAATCACCGCCAGAATCGGGGCTTAATGTAATGCTGAACATCTTCTTATGGGATTTTTTACCGCGAAAAGCGGCCTTCAGCATATTTCCATCGATCGTATGTGAATAGTCCAATTCGTGGCTGTGTCGATATACATCGTAGTGTTCGGACATAGCACGGGATCCAGGCATGGCACTAAATAAATGGAATCTCAAGTAGTCGTCTCGGTCATCGGTGACTTCCAGACTGTACTGCCTGCCGTCGTGATTGAACCTGCACTCGAGATATTGTTCGTGGAAATCAAAATGTGCATCGAAATACTCGCTCAGGGTACTTCCACCGGGGCGCTCACCCTCAACAGCGCTGGTAGCTTCCTCCAGGGCATTGAACGCATCTTCCACATTGAGTCTGACCTTGCGGTCAGGGACCAACCTGGCTGCGATTTTTTCGATAAGGAGGACGGCTGTCCGAACATCGGCGTTTTTTATCGGCACCGGATTTTTCTGTCCCGGTAATATCGCATGGATGATATCGTATACTTTCGGCGAGTTCTTTATCGCACCTTCGGTGTTCAAGAGCTTCGAGATCGCCTTGGAATGCGCCGCTGCATTGCCGCGAATTTCATAAGAGATCTGGTTATCCTCGCGAAGATTATCGATGGCATTGGCCACTTTTCGGCGTTTTATTTTCATGTCGCTCGGTCTCGATTCAGGTGTGTTGTTTACAGTATTTCTTGCCATTGTCGGATTTGAAGGCCTGCCATTGAAAACCTGCCGCCTTTAATTTTGTCCGGACCGTTGATTATTGCGATTTTAGAAATTTTCGTGCTATTTGAAAGACATCTGACGAAACGGCTCCTTTCGCATATTCCGTTCCATCGTGAACACTGATACTGGTTTAACATGAATATCTATTCGGGCAGAACGTGAACACTTTCCGGTTTTTTCCGGAATCAGTATTCACGTTTACCGGTATACGAACATTTCTATTAGTATTCATTTTCAGAGGATTATAGATGCCAGGTTCAAATATAAAAGGCATACACACGGGCACCGCAGCTGCAACCGCCGCATTGGCAATAGGCCTGCTAGTGTTTGCCCTGAATGCGAAAGGTGATGTCATTTACAAATGGGTGCAACTCGTTCCCAAGGACGATATTGGAGCGCAGGCGGTGATAAAGACCATCGTGAATGCCAGCGATGACTGTGCTGTCGTTACTATAGGTAACAACGAGGTAACGCTTGAAGAGACCGGACGAAGCAAACCCGACACCGGCTTCGAGAGCATCAAGCTTTGTGAAAGCTTCCTGGATTCCAGGCTAACTGACCGCTTTTCCAAGGCCAAATTCCCTGACGATATAAACGCCCTAACTGTCCCCGATCTGTCAAAAGGGGTGCCGCTGACCGAGATGATCGGCTTCGGCTGCACCGGGTGTCGCGGCGTGGGCCCTCAGGGTAAGTGTACCCAAGAGGATTGGCCCTTCGGGCAGGTAACTGCCCATGGTGCGAACCACACGTCCAACGAACTCCCGCCACTTGTGGTCCACCTGGGCGACGTTCGCTATGCCGATCAGAAAGATCTGCCCGATTTTTGGACCAAAGAAAACGTAGAAGGCGCTTTGGCCGGTTGGAAGGAGGAATATTTCGATGTGGCCAAACCGCTTCTGGACAAGGGGCTTTGGATAAACATGCGGGGCAACCATGAGGCTTGCTTGCTCCCCGGCAAGGAGGATGAGGGTTGGATGGTGAAGAAGAGGGCCAAAAATATGAAAAACCGGGGTTCGGCCTGGTTCTACTTTTTTGGCTACGATGAGGAAGTAAGCTGTAAATCTGTATTCAAAGATGGCGATATGGTCGGGCCGTTCGTTTTCGATGCCCGATCCTACCAAGGGACCTTCGATGACGCCAAATGGGGCGACCAGTTGGTCAGGTTAGTTGTGCTCGACACCGTGCGCACCGGAGACTCGCGGGATAATGATGCCGAGGTGACCAAAAAGAAGTATACGAACGTCTTCGATGAGGTGGAAAAGAAGTTCATGCATGGGGGCACCCCCCTATGGATTCTCTCCCACATACCGATCTACAGTATCAATGGCGATAAATTCAAATCTACCGTCGTTCTAGATGCATTGAACGATTCGAAGTTGAACAAACAGCTGTCGAAGGTCAAGATGGCGGTTGCGGCGCACCGGCATGAGGCCCTCCTGGTCAATCCCAATATGGGAAACCCAGCCACCAAGGGTCCAATTCAGTATGTGGTTGGGCACGGCGGGGTAGCGCTGAGCGGTGATTCCCGCACACAACTGGCATGCGACCTGGCGAACGTCAAGTGGACACCGATTGGGAAGGACGAAGATGACTTGGAATCTGAAACGACCTGGGCGGTGCTCAGGCGTCCGAATTGGGGCTACGTGAAGGCGGATTTTCGTGGAGGCAATTCGCGGTTCTCCATGCAATTCTACAGCCTCAAGCAGGACAAGTGGTACGGCGATGCCACCGTGAACTGCAACAGCGATGTGAAAGGTCAGTTTCTATGCCCGTATTTGCCCCAGGCGAGCCACATAAAATGTCCGTGATCAGAGTATCAGTCGGTCAATGGTAAAATTTCCGAGATCTGCATTCCGATAACCAATATCCCGAAAGACGTTACCACTGCCTTCAACAGTTTCTAGTTTTTCTTTCGTCACAACTGCCCCTTCAATTGACTAATCCGTATACGAATTAAATCGACTTCTTTTTCAATCTAGGCAGCAAGTTGTATCCGGATACTTTTACCCAATGCCCTGGCGGCGCGGTCCATATCATCGAGCTGCGGGCGCGGGCGCTTCTTCTTCAGCGTGATCACTTGCTGGCGTAGCGCCAGATTCTCGATAATCAGGTCCTCACGGTTGCGAAACAGGGCTCTGAGGGTGTGGACAGCGAGGCTCACGAGGAAAACTATGGGACGAAGCATGGCGACAAAGTGTGCCCTTTCGGCGCGGCGGTCTCAAGCCGCTCGGAGGGGTGTGCGACGAAGGTCAGCGCTCAAGCATAACCTGTTGTTTCCACTCGCGGATGAACAATGACGAGGGACAGGATTCGTATCCCCCGCCTCCCCAATCCAGCCCAGCATGATATTCAGCCTTTTCTGACACAGCGAGCGAAAAAGCCCACACCCCGGACTCCCCGTTTGATTCGGCTGCAAGGTTCGAAAGGCTCAGCGATCATTGAGCATTCCACCGGTTTCTAGTAGGTTCCCCAGCATGCAATACCGGGCAGACATTGATGGATTGAGGGCTATTGCCGTCATTCCAGTCATTCTGTTTCATGCCCAAATACCGTTGTTCAGCGGCGGCTTCGTTGGTGTAGACGTATTTTTTGTGATTTCCGGCTATCTGATCACCGGATTGATACTGGCCGAGGCCCGCAACAATCAATACACGATCTGGGGTTTTTACAGGCGACGAATTCGTCGGATATTACCTGCTCTTTTTGCAGTACTTATCTCAAGCTCGATTCTGGCCTGGCAAATTCTTCTACCGGAAGACTTTCGCGACTATGCGAACTCTTTGATAGCAACGATATCGTTCGCCTCCAACATATTCTTTATGAGGCATCTGGATTATTTTGCTATTGGCGCGGAGTTTGCCCCACTTCTACACACATGGTCATTGGCGATTGAAGAGCAGTTTTACATCGTTTACCCGGTGGCCCTGTGGCTGATTTTTCGATATCTCAAACACAGGCTCGTTCATTTTTTAACGATTACGCTGCTTCTATCATTTGGTTTTAGTGTCTGGCTGACCCCTGCAAACCCAACCGCTTCTTTTTATCTGCTACCGTCGCGAGCCTGGGAGTTGCTTCTTGGCGCCATAGTGGCTATGGGTACCCTTCCACGTCTCAAATCAACATGGCGGGAATTAGCCGCCATCGCGGGACTAGGAATGATTGTCTGGAGCATATTTTCTTTTTCTGCCTTGACGTCTTTTCCAGGGCTGCCCGCCCTCGTCCCATGCCTCGGTTGTGCTCTACTGCTTTATGCTGGACACAGCTATGCGGGAAAAAGCGGGGAAACCGTTGTCGGGCGAATATTGCAGATCAAAGCCATTGTAGGGGTCGGATTGATTTCCTACTCGCTTTATCTTTGGCATTGGCCAATGCTCGCGATTGCCAGGCATTACTATGCTTCCGCGCACCTGCCAACTAATGTCACCGCATACATATTGTGCTCAGCCGTATTACTTTCGGTTTTATCCTGGCGCTTCGTTGAGCGCCCATTCAGAAATTTCAGACAGGTTTCAACCAGACGAATCATATCTCTAAGTTTAACGTCAGCCACGGCGTTATTGATCTTCGGATTTTTAGTTTCGTTTGGAAGTGGCATCCCCGGACGCTTCAGCGAATCCGTGCTCGAGATCGCAGCCGTAAAGAGTGACCGGGATACATATGCCCAGAATTGTTTGACATCCGGTCAATGTCTAATTGGATCTCGGGATATACCTGTTGTGAGCTTCATACTATGGGGTGATTCTCACGCCGCGGCAATTTATCCCGCCATATCTAAGGCAGCAGAAGAAAAAGTACGCGCTGGCTTGTTTTTTGGCAAGGGGGCGTGCCCACCTTTAGTGGGCGTTACCCGGGCCTACGTTGGAGAAAACTTTAGATGTATCGAATTCAACGAGCATGTGCTGGAAGCCATTCGGTCAAATACATCAGTCGAAACCGTAATCCTGGCTGCGAGATGGGCATTGAACGGCGAAGGTTACCGTTACAAAGAAGAGCCTGGTAGTCCGGTGTATCTTGCCAGTGAGCGGTTCAAACAAACAAACATCAAAAATAATAGAGCGATTTTTCTTCATGGTTTGGAACGCACGCTAAGTCGAATTAAAGAATTGAATAAAAGGATCGTCTTAGTTGGTTCGATTCCAGAGATCGGAATAGACGTCCCTTGGGTAATGGCTTTGAATCAAAGCCGGGGGGTCAAATCCCGGCTTGCTCCAACGAAAGATGAATTTTCTACTCGACAACAGTTCGTTCTGGACTCTTTAAGCAGCTTCGCTGATGCTTACAACGCAAAATTGATACTCCCCCATGAAGCGCTGTGCGATGAAAATGTTTGTAATGTAGAAAATGACGGGGTTCCACTCTATGTCGACGACGATCATATTTCCAAGTCGACGGCAACCAGGATTTCGTATCTATTCGATTCAATTTTCTAGAAATTTCTGGGGATGCTCTGATAAATTGGTACCGACAAATTTACTTTCGCATCCCAGAGAAATTTATAAATATCGCCTCCCATAGCGCCGCAACGCGGTTCCAAGACGCAAAGGCACGCATACCCCGCTCCCTGACCCGCGTTGGCTGATGTGAAAGCTCTACCCTGTTTTTGGCATACTGGATGATTTCGGCGGGAAATCGGTAGCGTTTGTATAGGTTTGTTGATCTATGCATCCGGCAATCGTCGCCCAGAAGCATATAATTTGTCAGTACCGCGTCATGCGCTGGCGGCCTGAGTCGGCCAGTAAAAGTACCTATATAGCGCACACTCATCAATCGACACGAACCAATCAGACTTCTTGCACCGGAAGATATTCGTACATATATAATTGCGGCGACAGTTAACCAGGTCCTGTCCCGAAAACCCATCTACCATGGATTCCGGCGTGCGCCGGGATGAACCGGGATTTGGAGCCGGGCCCTTCTTCCTTCGCCCCGTTGCAAGCTGACGACGCTGAAATATCGAAGTGGTGACTCTTCTCTGAACAAGAGTGATGCTGGAAACACCAATAAGGGGCGTAACCTGGTTCTGGGACTGATTACGTTCTTCCTGTGCTACGGCGCGCTCGAGTTCGTGTCCTGGGTGGTGTACAAAGTGACGTACGAACACCCTTTTTCATTTGGCCATGTGGAAAAACAGCGCGCCGAAGTGATCTCGGCGCCGTCGAAGATCCTCGATCCCGATCATGTGCTGACTGTCCCGGCCAACGCCAGAGAAACGTTCCATCCGTATACCGGTTTCGTGCTGGACCCGGAAAAAGAGGACAGATTGGATGTAAACGAATTCGGCTTCGTCGGGCCCGCGCCTCCATTCCATGATGAAAAACCTAAGGATGAGTTCTCTGTGCTCGTTTTCGGTGGCTCGGTTGCGCACGGCATGGTACAAGACGCGGGACGGGAACTTATAGCCGGCATCGAGGCCGCGCCGTCGTTGTCAGATCGTACCGTGAGGCTATACAGCCTGGCCTTGCCGGGCATGAAGCAACCTCAACAATTGATGGCACTGGTGATTATGCTCAACCTGGGGGTGCACCCGGATGCTGTCATCAATCTAGACGGGTTCAATGATGTCGTCCTGCCGGTCGACGAAAGCACCCTCCAGGGAGTGCATCCTTTTTATCCGAGAGGCTGGTCTCTGCGCCTGGGCACCGGATTAACCGACTCCGACATGTTGAAGAAGGCGGGACGCATCGCCTATCGGGAACAGTTTCGCATTTGGTTGGCCAAAACCTTCAGCTTCACGCCGCTGGACTGGTCGATCACCGCCAATCTGATCTGGCGACTCGCGGATGCGCGTGTGGAACGCTCCATACAAAGCAGCCGTCACTTCCTGATTTCGAACCTGCGCGACCCGCGTGCGGCAAAGGAAACTCTCGATCGACGGTTCTCGACCCATGGGCCTCGTACCGACTATGCGGACGATGACGCCCTGTATCGGGATGTGGCGCGCTTCTGGGCTGAATCTTCTTTACTCATGCAGGGCCTGGCCGTGGGCGTGGGTTTTCGCTACTTTCACTTCCTTCAGCCCAATCAATACGTACCCAACAGCAAACCCATGACCCCGCAGGAACGTACCATTGCACTGCAGGCCGACCACCCTTACAGCCACCCGGCGGCACGAGGGTATGAATATCTCGTCCCGTATGGCCGAAAGTACCTGTCAACCAGAGGACAATTTTATTCCGATCTTACCATGATGTTCGATCAGGATACGCGGATCCTGTATGTCGATAATTGCTGCCACTTTAATCAGACGGGAAATCGAGAGATGGCGAAGCGAATCAGTCAGATAGTTCGATCTGAACTGAATCGCGAAACCTGTTGCTCGTCGCTATTCATCCGCGAGAGGTTAGTCCCGCAAGGAAACACCGTCTCAGGTCGCCTTGCGCCATTCGTAGCGGTGATGTAATCCGCCCACACGCGACAGCGCCACAACTTTTGCTGTGGATGATGTTCGCGGCGCCACGGATCGTTCGTGTGGCGCGTCCTTGTCCAGACCCAAGTGACAACGGTCCTCATGATTATAGTCAATGTAAGAACGCATCATTCGGAGCAAGTGAAGGCGACCAAACACAATCACGTGCGCCAGGAGTTCACGGCGGCAACTGCCGATCCAGCATTCCGCCACCCCGTTCTGCCAAGGACTGCGGTACGCGATGCGACGCGGCTTGATGCCCATTTCCCTGATCGTATCCACGACACATGGATCGCAGATGGCATCGCGGTCAAAAAGGAAATACTTTGGCGCGGTGTCGTAAGGAAATGCTTCCCGTAATTGCTGGATAACCCACGCCGCGGTCGGGTTGCAGGTGGCGTTGAAGTGCAGAACACGTCGCCGGCCGTGCCCTATCACGAACCATACGTAGAGCACTTTGAGAGAGACCGGCGGGCTAACGCACCAGGTAAAGTGACACGGTGATCTCGGAGACCACGAACCCAAGTTTCAACAGCTCGCCGTGGATTCTGGGTGCGACCCAGAAGGCGCGGGCCCTTAGTCAAACATGTCAGGCCATTCTCTTGACGTGTGATATACGCTCAGAATCTGGAGCTCTTTGTTTTTGATGCGATACGGCACGATATACGGTACGCCATGTATAACCAGTTCATAGGTACCGTGGACACGCCCTGCCCTCCCGATTTTCGGATGATCTTCAAGCTGCCGGACCGCAAACTTTACCCTTTTAACGACTTCCCACGCCGCTCGCGGGTTCTCTCTCGCAATATAGTCCTGAATATTCTCCAATGCGGCGGCCGCTGGTACCGTCCAACGAACACGCACGATCAGGCGTTCTTGTATTTATTGAATATACGCTCCATTTCTGCGTCCCCGACGAACCGACCTTCATCAGCGGCCTTGATCCCTTCTTTTACACGCTCGATCTGCCATGTGTGCAGCGCAAGAAGTTGGTCGATCGCCTGGTTGACTAAGTAATTGCGTGATCGCTCCATTTGTTTTGCGAGCTTATCCAACTGCTGCACCTTTTTACTGTCCGCGCGTACGCTAAATGCCTCTGTGCCCATTTTCTATATAGCCTATCGGTTCATAACGGTTCGCTGTGATTACAACTTAATTATAGCGTACGGTCGATCCTTCGATCCATAGTCTGTTGTTTTGCTCGTTTTATTGACTTGTCGGTGTTGTCGGTCCCGAATATTCATGCAGCCTTCGGAAGATGGACATGGTGAAGGCCGTTGTGCTCCGCAATAAAATCGCGCCATATTTTCCAGCGGTCGTTGACGCCTGGCGTCAGACATTGGCTCGCGATTGAATTAACGCAACACGACAGAGTAACCACAGCGATATTTGTATTTCTTCCCGCTACCCCAGGGGCAAGGCACATTGCGTGACACCTTGGGTTGCCTATTGTTCACATGGGACGGGAATAAAAAAAACGCCCGAAAGCGTCTTAACCATTTGATAATTATATTGATTAATATGGAGGCTGGAAGCGGAATCGAACCGCTGTGGCCGGCTTTGCAGGCCGGTGCATAACCACTCTGCCATCCAGCCAGAGTATGAATTTGTATTAATGGAGCGGAAAACGAGAACCGAAATCGCGGCCCCGGTCTCGGGTGGAATTTTCCCCACTCCCAACTAACCTCTTGTTATTATTGTAAATTATATGCAGTGTCAAGACGGTGTAAGCGCGTAAGATCATACGGAACAAGGCCCTGAGGATCAAGAGTGACAAAAAGCTGCTGTGTACTCCCGTTCGGCAAACAGTCTCGCTTCCTATCCAAAACGAGGCGCGTTGCGAAGTCAGGCCCACCGACCGGCCACATTCGCGAAATCATCGCCATAACCGACAAACGTAAGATTTTCGATAATTCAATGGATAGTAACGGGATTCTGCTAACGCTTCTGCGAAACACGGTTACATTGTCGACGGTATTGTTAAACGCGTCGGCATGGGCAGCCGGCGGGTCCCTGCTCGATCCGGAGACGGATACCGTATCCGGGTCAGGATTGTTTCCCATCTATGCGGCTTGCTCAACTGCTAACAGCCGACCCGCGACGTATTGCACTGACTGGCTGACGGGGCCCGCGTCTTCCGAACACAGCGGGCTCAAGATGTATTATGGAGACCGTAAAAAAAAGCCATGGGCACAAGGTGAACTGGTAGAGACTGATGTCGGCCGTCCGGTCATGAGCCCAGACGGGAAGCAGCTGGAACTCATGGTTTTTGGGGACACTTTTGCCGCCAACCCGGATTTCACCCTGACACAGCACAGGCAAGCGGTCTTGAAGTGCTTGAATGTACCTGTGAATAGCTTTTGCGCCAACCACTCTTCGGGAAATCAGCACAAGCTCGATCAATGCCTCGATTTGTTTTCCAAGATTCAACCCAAAGCGAATGCCTGCGCCTATTTCTTTGCCCCATCGCGCCGTTTGCCGGTCTTTGATAACCAGAATAACGTTACCATCTTCGATGCGGAGATAGATGCTTCTCTTCATACGAATATCAAGTTCAAAAACCACCTCTATAACAAAGTGATGCGTCACGGCGTACAGGAAGGCGTTGATATTTTCGGCAACTCCTGGTTTACCGGTGTATACGGAGTCGACTATTTCTACACCTGTCCGGGCAGTACAACCAAGTGCGAAAATGCCGACAGGACCCTGTACTTCGTCACTCAGACAGTCTTCTGGAAACCGACGAAGGGCAGCCCTACGTTTGAGCAGATTTTGTATACGAAACTTGGCCGGGACGGCATAGGCTTCTACCGCTTTGGTAAGCTGGATGCGACGAAGAATACAACCCAAGGATGCCGTCTCCGCTACGGTCCGGGTTATGCTAATCCACCGACCGTTGTGGACAACAGTTGCACCGCGTCCGTCACCCAGTGGCTGCAACCGAAGCATATCCACAATACGAAAATTGGTCCCGTCGAACGAACAGACAATGTGCACGTCTATTGGGGCGGCGGCGGCAAATTCAGCTTCGCGATTGTGGCGAATGGCTATATCGATCCTTACCATGCCGGCAGCGCGGACTCGTCCGAATATATCTACTTCATCGGATCGAGTGAGACCAACAGTCAGAACCATCACACAGGGCGGGTATATCTGGCCCGCCTGCCCGCGTCTGAACACGCGCTGATCAATGCGCAGTTCGAGTACTACAAAGGTAAAGATGCTAGCGGTGCTTCCGAATGGGGAGGCTACCAGGAGGCGGCGTCAATACTTGATACGTTCGCTTATCCCGTTATCGGCCCGCCGGTTGTTACGAGCTTTACCGCACGATTCGGAAATTATTATCTGGCTGCAACCTGCTTTTACGATGCTCTGACATTTTTCCCATCGTATGGCATGTGCACCGCCTCCAGCAAGGACGGCATTGAATGGAAAAATCCCGACTTTGCTCTATACAGCGACATCGTGCTGAATGGGAGTTCACCTGTGAAACAGGGCGGTGTCTACGGCCATATGTGGGTTCCGCAAGCCATCTATCCTGCGGAGAACGAGATTGCGTACATTTTCAGTGTTTGGAAGTCACCCCAGGGCTACTTCAAGGACTTTTATCGAAAGGGCGGCCCCGAGTCCCGGATAAAAGCCAAGCATCTTTTCTACCAGTACAATCCGAAGATGTTTCTTTATCGGCCGAAAGGGCATTTGTGAGATACGGATCGTTGCCCCGATCTCTCTGGTGTCGCTCCTGAAAAGAGTCAACGACAGGAAAGACGGTATGGTGAAAATCAGGTGTTCACGCTATGGCATCATTGTGGACCCGAACAGTGCAATGGGTTGCACATCCTCATGCACACCGGGTGAGCGACGATCAGACGAGTTGAAGGTATCTCCGCCGCCGCATTGTACGCTGCTCGACTCCCCGCCAGGCTGACTCGGCTGATCGTCTATCGGAGCGCCTGCGTCGATCCAACATTCGTTTCAGGCCGGCGCGGCCATTATGCCCGTCGTTGATGCCACGCATGGTAAACATTGGATTTTCAGGGGCCAGATCCCGACCCATATGACAGACCTGCGACCAGAGTGCCCTGTCCGCGGGCATGGCATCCTTGAGCTTTACTGCATCTTCTTCGAATTCCGCTTTGGCCCCCATTGAATGCAGCAACATGAACGAAGCCAACACCTCCAACCTGTCCTCGGAAACAATATCAACCACCATTTTTTACCCTGTTTATCGGAGAGTACCTGAATTACTACGGATTAGACATCAGGGGGTTATTTAGTTTCTGTGAATTTTATCACATTTTTATTCACAGCCAAGCGGATGTTACACGATTTACGCCGTTCGAACTTTATCCGAGAAGACAAGGCGCTTCGGGATCGCGCACATTAGCGCGTATTCTTGGGGCAGTCCGTCCAGCAGAGGCGTTGCGATTGCACGACGCTGATCAATGAATCGGTGTCGTTGATGTTATCAACGCGCCGGCGCTAGTGTACCCCGTCGTAAATTCTGTGCCATTCAGCGAAGCGACAAGCATCCGAATTCAAGGCGCATTCGCGAAGCACTAGCGAGCTAATGGGAGCGGA
>Ga0209456_10000781_pt1 | contig 16410 bp, 12 predicted proteins | sample COG_11_FD_184755 | JGI IMG/M metagenome (GOLD analysis project Ga0209456, IMG submission 184755) | Pelagic marine sediment microbial communities from the LTER site Helgoland, North Sea, for post-phytoplankton bloom and carbon turnover... | ecosystem: Environmental > Aquatic > Marine > Neritic...
CTACTACGGCCTGGAGATACTCAGTCCGCAATGGTTTTACGTGGCGGCCTGCATCATCTCGGCAATCGCGGCGTTATCCACGGGTAGCTCCTGGACCGTTGCCGGCACCCTGGGTGTGGCACTGATTGGCGTGGCGCTGGGGCTCGGCTTGTCGCCGGCTATCGCGGCCGGCGCGATCATTTCCGGTGCCTATTTTGGCGACAAGATGTCGCCGCTGTCGGATACCACCAACCTGGCTCCGGCGGTCGCCGGAACGGATCTTTTTACGCATATCCGCCACATGGCCTGGACGACCGGGCCCTCATTTGCGATAGCGTTGATCCTGTTCACGGTGCTCGGGCTCGGCGTTGACGTCCAGACGGGCGGCGAGGCGCTGCAATCCCTGAGAATGACGCTGGACGCATCATTCAATATCACGCCACTTGCATTGATCCCGCTGGTCGTCGTGTTCTTCATGGCGTACAAAAAGGTGCCGCCTTTGCCCACGATCCTGTTCGGCGCATTGTTCGGTGGATTCATGGCGATGGTGTTGCAGAGCGAGAGTTTGCTGGCATTCGCCGATTCGCCGGAATTGACGCCTGCGCTCGCGATGACCAAGGGTGTGTGGCTGGCACTCGCCAATGGCTACACGGCCGCCACCGGAGTGGCGGAGGTCGATGACCTCCTGTCGCGTGGTGGCATGAGCAGCATGCTGGTGACGATCTGGCTGATCTTGTCGGCAATGGCATTCGGTGCGGTGCTCGAGTTTAGCGGCATGCTAATGCGGCTCATCCAGGCAGCGCTGGCTGCGGCCAAGTCCACAGGTTCACTGGTGATGACGGTCGTACTGTCATGCATCGGAATCAACATCGTCGCGGCCGACCAGTACATCGCTATCGTTCTGCCTGGCAAGATGTACAAGGCCGAGTTCCAGCGCCGCGGACTTAAGCCGAAAAACCTGTCCAGGGTCATCGAGGATTCCGGCACGCTGACCTCGCCGCTGGTGCCCTGGAACACCTGCGGTGCCTACATGGCGGCGACCCTCGGCGTCGCGACGCTGGCCTACCTGCCATTCGTGTTCTTCAACCTGATCAATCCAGTGGTCTCGATCATTTACGGCTTCACCGGCTTCACGATCGAAAGAACAGAGGGCGAGCCCGAGCCCGCAGTCGCTTAGTTACTCCTGCTCGATTGAGTTGCCGGCGATGGCCGCTATCTACTCGCAGCCCGACTCATCGTTTTCGACAGCGCACAGCTTCAGGTCGTCAAAGTAGACCCCTTGAGAGGTGTCGGAACCCGAGAAGTCGACGTAAAGCGTGAACGCTTGCACCATTGCGGTGCCTGCCGGAGCGGTCGCAATGCCGGTATCGAGGAGAACCCACTCGCCAACCGGCGTCTGGCTATTGACCTCGTTGGAAGTCTTGGCCAGGGAGGTGTCGCTGTCGGCAGTCTCAACGGTTCCCAGGTCCGTGCCGTCAACGTCGAAGAACGATACCTGGACAATACCGAAAGCCGGCGTCCCCTTGAGTGCAATTGGCGTCATGCCATACCCCGTCAACTGCCACCGTGATCCTGGCTTGGCAGGAAACTCCTGATAGCTACCCGATACGGTTCCAACGAAATAGGGCGGATACGCCACGGTCTTACTCAAGCCGGCATTGAACATGGAGCGGCTGCCCGTGCGTGCCTGGTCCTGCGAGATCGCACTTTCGTCGAACAGAATCCAGCCGCCTTCATCGGGCGATAGTTGCAGTTCGAAACTCGAATCCCTGAGAGGATTGGCGTCGTCCGCAAGCGTCGCCTGGGGTGCGCTGACGAATAAGGTAGCTAGAAAAACTGTGTAGAGGACTTTTGTTTTTTTCATCATGAGATGACCTTCTCTTGGTGAAGGGACTCCATCGGAGCCTGGGGTTCATGACACTCCTCGTTACAATATCGGGTTGCCCCGTCAAAGTCGAACGAAGTCACCGCCAGGCAAGTTGCATGAGTAACTGGTAGAAGTAAGCGACTCATCACGGCGTCGTCACGGTTGACTTTGTCGATACTCAACGGGCGAGCATCCCTCGCTCTTCCGAAAAGCTCGCCGGAAATTCGCCGTGTCCTTGTAGCCAAGTTCTTCGGCGATCACCTCGACACTGTAATCGGTCTCACGCAGGTACTGCTTTGCCCAGCTGGCCATGGCGTCCGACTTCAGTCGGCGGAAACCGGTGTTCTCACCCTGCAGGCGACGGTTGAGCGTGCGTTGTGAGACATTCAGGTCGAAAGCGACTTCGCCGAGGTCTGGCAGCGGAGGCTCGCTGGTTCTCAGCAAACCGACAATGTGTTGAGTGAAGGGCGTTCCCTCGCTCTCGCTCTGTTGCCGCAGGCTTTTCGACAAAGTCATCTGCGCCTGGCGCCAGAGCTCCGAGTGATAATAGGGGGAGGGCACGTCCAACCAGCGGTGAGGGATGTCTACCTCGTTTGCGCTTGCATCGAAGCTGATCTGGCCCTGCAAAGCCTTCGCGTAATCTCCCCTGTTTTCGGGTTCCGGGATGGCCAGTCGGTAACGGGCGTCATTGACCGGGTTTCCCGTCAGGGTCTGCATGTATTGCTGCAGCAGCATCATCGCCGTTTCCGTGTGAAAGCGCTCCATGTACCCGGTGTCATACTGGTAGAGGATCGTGACGCTCATTCCCTGCAGCGTTGAGCGGGCACTGATATCGATATAGGTAGCGTGCAGTCGGGTGAAACTCTCCAGTACCTGCAGCCCCTCTCGCAAGTTGGGTGCCGAGGCCGCCGCCACACCGACCGGCCCCATGGCAAACACGTGCACATTGCGTCCCAGCAGGAAGCCGAGCTGTTCGTCGTCCAGCAGGCGGTCGCCGGTGCGCAGGATGTGAAGGAAGTCGTCGACTGAGATATCACCGCCCCGAAGCAGTTCTTCCCGGCGTGTCGAGATGCCGGCAAATAGTGGGGCCGTATTGATTTCGCGCCGCTGCAGTTCGCGAAGCACCAGGCGGGCGTAGACCGGACTAATCGTATCCATAAGTATTTATGTCCATTTTGGCGAATTATGACACCCTTGTGGCGGTTTATACACTCTTCGTCGCCGTCACGCTCGTTCATAGTTGCAGCACGACGATGAGACTTCAGGGTTCAACAAAATGACTAATCAGGACGTACTCGATCAGAAGGCACTGGCCAGCGCCAGGCAATACATGGGACTCGTCGCCTGGCCGACCGTGGTCCTGGGATTAGTGGTCGGTGTCTCGTATATCGCGAGCGTCGCTTTGACCCTCATGGGTGTCCTTTCCCTGTGGCTGGCTACGCCGGTTGTGGCCGCGCTGACCTACCTCAGCTATACCGTTGCCCATGATTCCGTCCATGGCTCAATCAGTGGCACCCACCCGTCATTGCGCTGGCTCAACAAGTTCCTCGGGTACCTCGCCTCCTGGATCCTGATGATTCCACTGACCGCCCATCGTTACGAGCACATGGCGCATCATCGTCACGCGAACGACTCGGTTAATGATCCCGATTATCCCGTGGAGCAGATGCAGAATTCTCTGCCAGCCGCAGCTCGCGCAGCATTGCAGATCATCTTCGGACAGTTCAGCTATTACTTCGAGAACCGCTGGGACAAGGCGCCATTGAAAGAGAAACTTCTATTGTGCCTGGAGGTAGTCGCTGCGTTGTTACCTCGGCTGACGGTATTCGCCGCGGGCTACTGGGTGGAAGGGATAGTTTTGTTTGGGCTGGCCTGGCTGATCGGCGTAATGGTTCTGCTGTATCTGTTCGCTTTCATCGTGCACCGACCCCACGAGCAGCAAGGGCGCTACCTGGACACCTCGACCATCCTGATGCCAGGGCCGCTCGGCAGGCTGCTGACATGGGTGTGGATGTTCCAGAATTATCATTCCATCCATCACCTGTTTCCCCGTGTGCCTTTCTACCAATACGCAAGGCTCTATGGAGAAATCGAAGCGATCATGGCGGCGAAAGGTGCACCGGTTTATCGTGTCACGGCACGCGGTTTGAAGCAGTGGTCGGCCGGGCCAGCCTTGTAGACGATTCGGCTGATAGCGTCTTAGGTAGATGCCAGAATTGACTAATCCAGAACATCCCTCATACTTTTCCTGAGAAAGGCAAATTCAGCAAAAGCTGGAGACGCAAAGCCACGGGTCCTCGCTTCCTCCGCGACGCCTTTCGCGACGCCTTTCGCGACGCCTCGAAGGACCCCAGGACCGCCGGGCTGCCGCAAAGCAGCAGCGAGGAGGTCCGGTATGAAGATTCTCAAGTTTCTTGTTCTCGTAGTCCTTTTCGTTCCCGCATCGGCACTGGCAGACGGTTTCCGGCCGGAAACAGAGCTGGCCTCGACATTTGCCGCCGACGTAGAGACAGCGCAAATCGCCGTATTTCCGACCATCGTTCGGAATCCATACGTTTCGAGGTATTCGACGGACTCATCCCAGATGATTGTCGAGTTCCTGGAGAAAAGAGGTCTCGGAACACCCGAAATGGCGGACACGCAGTTCTATCTGGGCGACCCCCAGGGCAGTTCGCAGTTCGAGTTCTTCGAGAATGCTCTGCAGGCTATCGGCGAGCAGGTTGCCAGCAGCCAGATCGCGGCGGACTACGTCGTAGTGGTCGAGGTGCTTTTCCCCCCGCACAGGCCGGGGGTCACCGAGGTGTTCGGTATCCATGTCTATGTACTGACGTCGACCGGCGAAAATGCGTTCTCGTTCCTGCTCAACTCACACCATGACTCTTTTGCCAACGCCAGGCTGAGTACCAGGAAGGACACGGCGAGGAGCAGGGAAAAGCTCGCAATAAAGGCCACGAGCGTTGCTACAAAGGCGCTGGAAGCGCAAATAGCGGCCGCTCAGGACTGTGCTGTCCGGCGTACGCACAAGACGCCGACAAGGGTTCAGGCAGGAAAGGTCGACGACTTCGAGTCTGGTCTGGCGGCGAGCTCTGTGAATCGTGGTATCCCGATTGGCTTCTCGACGTTTAGCGGTGACAAGAGCCGGGCAGACATATCGGTGACAACAGATTATCCGCCGTTGCCGGTTCAGGTGGAGGGGCGACAAGTTTTGAAGCTGGATCTTAAAGTGAAAACCTGGGCCGGCGTCCTGCACAGCTTCGAAAGCGAAACGCTGGATGAATGGGTCAATTACGACTGGAGAGGATCGAGGGAGCTGAGTTTCTGGCTCTACGGCAGAGGCACCGGAACGACACTTGTTGTCGATGTGCTCGACAATAGAAGGGGTTGTTCGGCCGTGGACGACGCCGAGCGCTACTCGTATTCGTTTGTTGACAACTTCTCCGGCTGGAAGCTGATTTCCATTCCTTTCGAGGTGATGCTTCGCAAAGAAATCGGCAATGGAGCACCGAATGATGGGCTCGGTCTGTCAGAAGTGCATGGTTGGGGTCTTGCGGCACTGAAGACTCGCGGAAAAGTCACCTATTACATTGACGATGTGAGTTTGCGAACCCGCTCGTTATTCGAGGAATTGCCTGAAGGCCTGTCGCGGGAAGACGATATCTGGAGTCCCGTTAACGACTTACCGATGTACGGAGAGTACGAGCAGACGGACTGGCAAGTGGAGGCAGATGAAAAGTTCATTCGTACGGCGCTTCCCGATTTTGAAGGGAACCGCGAGGCAGCGGCGGAGCACTTCGCACGAGTTGGCTGGAACCTCTACTACCAGGGTGATAAGTCCACCGCCATCAAGAGATTCAACCAGGCGTGGTTGCTGCATCCTCGTAATCAGAATGCCCTTTGGGGTTTTGCTGTCATATCGAGAGAGCGTGGCAAGACGGAGTCGGCGGTGCGTTATTACGAGATGGCCCTGGAGAGCGGTCCCGAAGACGCCAAGCTCAAGGGAGAGGCCGACGAACTGCTTGGCAAACTGGTCGACTGACTCAAAAGTGTGGGCCACGTCCCAGATTATGTCTGCTGGGCTGTTCTAAGCTGCGAGGGTACACCTTAAATATCGGGTGCTTCCATGCGAACCGCTCTAACAGTATGCCTCTCAGTCCTGGTGTTAGTCTCCGTGCCTTCCATGGCAGAGCAGACTGTGTCCGCGCCGCAGGGCGGCGTGCAGATCGAGATACAGTCCCCATCCGCCGACTTCAGCGCTTCCGAAGGTGAAACGATGGTCGAGGTCGAGGGCATCGCTTCGGCAATCGGTGGGGTACGTTATCTCGACATGATGTTCGTCATGGATACGTCGCAAAGCCTACGTGCCACCGATCCCGAGGATTATCGCTCCGCAGGCGCCATCGGCCTGGTGAAGAGCCTTTCTCCGAAAAGCGATATCAAGATTGGCGTGGTCAGCTTTGACAGAAGCGGAGAGCTCGCCCAGCCTATGAGCTCGGATCGCGACAGTGTTGTAAAGGCGCTGCGGGACTTGCCGAGATCAGGTAGTACGAATCTGGCCGCCGGCATTCAGACGGCACTCAAGGAACTTCAGCTGAACGGAAGGCCCGGGTCATCACGGGTGATCATGCTCTTTACCGACGGCAAGTCGAACGAGAAGAAAGCGTACGATGCTGCCGTGTTGGCGCACTCGAAGGGCGTCGCAGTTCAAACAATGCTGCTAGGGGACAGCAAGAAAGGCAGCTCGATTCTGGATACGATTGCCTGGGCTACGGGCGGCAGTTTTGTCCAGGTCAAGGACCCGAGCGAGCTTCCCCAGGCTTTCCTCGATCTTCGCACGACGGGTATCGACAGCGTCACGCTGAGCGTGAATGGCTCGGCGCCTGTGGAGGCGCAGCTTGCGGGAGGGACTTTCGCTGGTAACGTGCCGCTGGCAGTGGGCGATAACCGTATCGTTGCCTCGGCCACGAGCCTGGAAGGAGAGACGCAGGAGGCCGTTGTGACGGTGAGCGTGCGTGATGCAAGCTGCGCCGCACTCGAGGTTGCAGCCGTCAAGAACGGGCGATCGGTATTGTCACTCGATGACAGGGCAGTCGAGATCGTCGTCGATGCGTCGAGGAGCATGTGGGGCCGAATGGGCGGAGAGCCCAAGATGTCGGTAGCCAAGGACATTCTCGAGGACGTGTCTTACTGGTTCCCCGAAGACCTCGACCTCGCGCTCCGCGCTTACGGAAGCACCAGTCCCAGCGACAACAACAACTGCGCCGATTCGACCTTGCTCGTACCGTTTGGCGAGCAGAATCGCTATGCGATTCGCCAGGCAATCGAGGGTTTGCGGCCGCTTGGGCAGACGCCCATCGCGTTTGCCCTGAGAGAGGCTGCCAGCGACTTCGGTTCGCTGCAGGATGATCGTGCACTGGTACTCGTAACCGACGGCATCGAGAGCTGCGGCGGCGATCCCGCGCAGGCAGCACGCCAGCTGCGTGAGCAAGGCATCACGGTTCACCTGATCGGGTTCGGACTGGGAAGCGCCAAAGACGAAGATACGGCGAGTCTGCAGGCAGTGGCCTATGCGTCGGGTGGTCGCTACGTAACGGCGGGCAGCGCGGAAGAACTCAAAGAGGCACTGATGCAAACAGTGGCCACGACTTTCAGCGTGTTCAACGGCGATACTGTGGTCGCAGGCGGGGCTCTCGGTTCGGATGAAACCCTGTACTTGCCCGAAGGCGATTATCGGGTAGAAGTCCACAGTGCGCCGCCACGGGTGATGCCCATCAGGCTCGCGCCGCGGGATCAGTTAACGTTGACGCTGGAGAAGCGCGGCGGAGTCGTGTCGCATTCGGAACGTCGCGGCCAGCTGCCACACACTTCCTGCGAGGACGCTATCGCTTCCATGGAGCGGTCGAAAAAGAACGAGGACCATCGGCACTCGCTCACGACGATGTCCGACTAGCCGCTCGAAGCCCGCGATCGCATGCAGCGGCGCCGGGTCTGGATTCAGGCCACTACACCGCTGTTTTGCAGCTAGACTCCCTATGTAAGGCACGATATTGCGGATACGGGAGATTGTCATGCGAGCTGTCCGTGCAACCACATGGCTGCTGGTCGCGACGCTGGCATGGAGCCCTGCTGTGCTTGGCATCGATCAGCAAAGCCTGAGCACGCTTCTGGAGCAGGCGCGACTGGAAATGAAGATGCCCGGCCTGCGTGCAGCCGTTCGCCAGTCCGACGGACGAATCGTGCGCGCTGCAGTTGGGCTCGGTGACAAGGAATCGGAAATCCCCCTGGATGATTCGATCGGGATGCCGGGTGGCAGCACGGGTAAGAGCTTTGTTGCCGCGCTTACGATGCTGCTCGTTGAGGACGGTACCTTGTCGCTCGACGATCCGGTGTCCAAGTGGCTTGGCGATACGTCCTGGTACGAAAAGCTACCGAACGCTGATGACATTCTCGTAAGGCATTTGCTGTCCCATTCGTCAGGAATTTCGGATTACCCCGGCAAGGTCTCGTTCAATCTCTCGATGGTTGGCCGCGTAGTGCGGCACGGGAGCGCAAAGTACGAGCCCGAGGAGCTCATCGGTTTCGTGCTTGGCAAGAGGCCACGTTTCCCGGCAGGAGAAGGGTACTACTACACGGACGCCGGTTACCTGGTGCTGGGGCGCCTGATCGAGGCGGCCGCCGGCAAGGCATACTACGATCTGTTGCAGGAACGTATCCTCGATCCGTTGCAACTCGACGAAGTGCGACCCGCCGACCAGTCGGTCCTCGAGAATATCACCCCCGGTTACATGGGCGGTCGGCGCAATCTCAAGAAAGACGGTCGCATGAAGTTCGATCCGAGTTCCGAGTGGACCGGGGGAGGGCTTACGACCAACCCGACCATGCTTGTGCAGTTTTATGCCGCACTGGCTGAAGGTCGTATCGTCGAGCCGGAGAGTTTTGCGCAGATGCTGGATGGCGGATGGCGCGATCCCAAGACGCCGGAGTGGCACTATGGTTTCGGTCTGTTCGTGTATGACGGCGGCAATTCCTTCGGCCATGCCGGATTGTGGCCGGGATATCGTACCCGCGTCATGCATCACCTGCCGACGGGAACAACTATCGCCGTGCAGACCAATCGCGACGGTCGCCTGGATCTGGCGGGGCTGATCAGTCAGATCGCGGAATTGGTGCCCGCTACACAATGACGAATTCGAGCGAAGGCCTGCCATTTGATGACGGCGCGCCGATCTGCATTGTCGACACCTGCATTGGTGGCCTGTCAGTCGTAAAGTCATTGTGGAAAGCAAATGTCGCTGCCGACGCCACGTTCATATCGGACTATGCAGTCAATCCCCTGGGCGTGAAAAGCGATGCCGAGATAGGAGAAGTCGCAGACCGGTGGATCGGCTTCGCGAAAGAGCAGTCGGATACATTACTAATCGCGTGCAACACACTGTCCATCCGCTACCAACAGTTACCTACGAATGGGTCGCGGTGCGCCACGCCCGATCACACGGTATCAATGGTTGATTGCGTTGCGGCGATGGCCGAGAAAGAAGCGAATCGCCTCGAAGGTCGGAATGTCCTGGTGGTCGGTACTGAATTCACGGCCAGCCAGTCGCTATATTCGGACATACTCAGTGCCGCCGTACCAGGAGCGCGCGTAAGCACCGTGGCAGCCACCGCACTGGAGCGCAGCATAGCGCGGTTCGAGTCGCGCTCGATGCATGATGAATCCATCCTGACGGATGAGCTGCAGCGCGCGCTCCGGAGTACGGACGTTGCCGTGCTTGCGTGTACCTGTTTCCCAATGGTCCGGGACGAACTGGAATCTCTCTTTCCGGCGGTGGAATTCCGTGACCCCGGGTCCTGTGCCCCGGCGCTACTTCCTCACAGCGCCGCGGCAGGGCGCCGCAGGCTGCGGATCAGGGTCACGGGAGATGTTGTTAGCGCCGATCAGGTGAAGGCGTTCGCCACACGGTACCTGGGCAGCGATTCCATCGAATCCTGCTAGTTCGCTCCGGCATGTGTAATGAACTGGCCGGCCCTGACGTCAGTCGGTGTGCCGCCGTCGACAGCAATGGCTCCATTGACTATGACCACGTCAATACCCTCGCTGTATTGGTGCGGGTCTTCGTAGGTCGCCTTGTCCGTTACGCGCTCGGGATCGAATATCACGAGGTCGGCCACGAGCCCGGGTCGAACAATACCGCGATCGTGAAACGAAAATGTCCGAGCGGGTAATGACGTCATGCGACGTACCGCGTCCTCGAGCGTCAGGACCTGTCGCTCCCTTACGAAGTCGGAGAGTATCCTCGCATTCGTGCCGTAAGAGCGCGGGTGCGGCTGGCCGCGGCCAAAGGACATGATCGTGCCGTCGCTCGCGACGGCGGCATTCACGTAGCGGAAGATCGTATCGACGTCTTCGTTACTCATGTAGTGGTAAACCATCGATGCACCCTGGGAATAACCGGCGGCGCCGCCGGCCACCATCATTTCGAGTATCGTCTCGATCTCATTGTCGACGGTGGGCGATCGCTCCAGCAGCTTGTTGATCTCGGTAATCGTGCGACCGTTGTACGACGGCTGCGGTCGGTACTGTGCCACGGTGGCAAACGAATAGTCGGCATAGCCCCCGTCTTCGAGCATACTCTTCATCCCCGCGACGATACGGGCACGCGTTTCCTGGTCCGCGATTCGTGCAGCTATCTCTGCGGTTTTGCCGGCGACGGCCCAGCGGGGCAGGGTAACGCCGAGGCTGGTGCTGGCGCGCTCGTATGGATAAGCATCTATGACTACGTCGACACCCTGACGACGATACGAATCGACGAGTTCGAGCGCCGAGCCGATTGTCCCCCAACGCGTGCGTCCTTTGACTTTGAAGTGCGAAATCTGCACAGGCATGTTCGCTTCGCGGCCAACGCGCACGGCCTCGTCAATCGAATCGTGGAGCTTTGCCCCTTGCTCACGAATGTGGCTCGCATAGACGCCACCATGCCTCGATGCGACCTTCGCGAGCCCGATGACTTCTTCAGTACTGGCGTAAGTGCCGGGCACGTATAACAGTCCCGTAGACAGGCCGACCGCGCCATCGCGCATGGCCTTGTCGACGAGTGCCCGCATTTTCTCCATCTCACCAGGCGTCGGCGCGCGATTGTCGGCACCCATTACCGCCTTGCGAATCGAGTTGTGGCCCGCCAGCGTGGCGACGTTGATGCCCAGCCCCTGCAATTTGGATTGCCAGGCCGGAATATCGATTTCCGAGGTGCCGCAGTTGCCCGTGACTATGGTCGTTACTCCGTCCAACATGTAGTTGTCCGCTCTCGGAATTCCGGCGATGCCCTCGCGTCGACTGCTGGTCTCGACGTGCGTGTGTACATCGATGAATCCCGGGGCAAGCACACGACCGTCAGCGTCGATTGTGCGCTCGGCTTCGACATCGAGATTCGCGCCCACCGCGATGATTTGTCCATCGCTGATCGCGACGCCGGCGTGAAACCACGGATTGCCCGTGCCGTCCACTACCATTGCATTTTCGATCAGTAGATCGACTTCGGCGGCGTTTGCCTGCGCGAAAGAAGAGAACAGAATCAGTATGGTTGAGATCAGGCGGCTGGGCCGGCGGGTAACTGGCATGAATCGACCTCTCTCGACGGGTTTCCCACAATAACGCAATAACGGGGTGTGATCAGGTGATTTCCCGCGATCGTCGTCGGTATCCACGTAGATCAGTTTCACAGCCGGGCGCCTATACTGTCAGAGTGTCTCGACGCGAGGATACGAATGATGTCTTTCATGCAAATAGTCGCGGCCCTGGCCATGATAGCCGTGGCCATCGGACTGGTGATGGCGTATCGCGCTTATCTTGCGGCCAATTCGGAGCGCAGGATGCGGTCGATGCTGGTTTCCGTTGGTCTGGATCCGGAACTGGCTGACAGTGCAGAGATTCCAACGATCATGAAAGAGGTTCGTGATCGCTGCCGGCAGTGCTCCGCCGAGGATTTATGCGAGCATTGGCTGGAAGGCGAAGTCCCTGGCGACAACGCCTTTTGCCCTAACCACAGGGTCTTCAGGATTCTCGGTAAGTACACCGAAGACAAGGGCTGACAGAGTCAGGATCGATACTCATCGACCTTGTCGCAAATATGACTGCCAATCGGTATGGCCGAGGTGGCGGCGGGTGAGGGCGCGCTGCACACATGCAGACTGCGAGCTGTCTGGGCGAACAGGAAGTCATCGACCATCGAGCCGTCGCGTCTGACGGCCATCGCGCGAACGCCTGCCGGATAATTTCCGAGATCCTCCAGCAGGATTGATGGGCAGTACTTCCTGACCTGCTCGAGGTAGCCCGGCTTGTACCAGGAGTTCCAGGTTTCCCGGATACCGGTCCGGAGGTTCTTCTGTGCCGCTCTCCAGAATCCCGGATAGCCCAGCATCTGGACGACGTCCGTGACGCTGACGTTGAAGGTCCCGTAGCCTTCGCGTTTCCAGCCCTGTACCGCATTGGGACCGACTGTCACCGAGCCATCAATCATCCGTGTCAGGTGGACGCCCAGGAAGGGCAGTGCGGGATCCGGAATCGGGTAAATCAGGTGTCTGACGATGTCGTTCCTGGCCGGTGGAAGCTGGTAGTACTCGCCGCGATACGGAATGATTTCGAAGTCGACGTCGATATCGAGCATGCGCGCCACGCGATCCGCCATGAGGCCCGCGCAGGTGACGAGATAACGGGTCTCGATGCGCTCGCTGCCTGCAATGGAAATTGTTATCGAATCCGCTTTTTCATCCAGCGACGTGACGCATGCGCCGGTTCGGACCTCCCCGCCGCTCTCCCTCAAAAGCTCCGCCATGCGTGTGGTGATTTCTGCATAGTCGACGATTCCCGTTGTCTTGACGAGAATGGCGCCAATCCCGCTGACGTTGGGTTCGAGCCGCCGCAAACCGGCCTCATCAATGAGGTCGACATCGAGGCCATTGACCTTCGCCCGCTCGAACAGCGCCAGCATCCGCTCATGCTCGACGTCGTTGGTGGCGACCAGTAGCTTGCCGCACTGCTCGTAAGCAATGTCGTGTGTCCTGCAAAACTCGATTGTGGCCTCGACGCCGGCTTTGCAGAACCTGGCTTTCAGGCTGTCGGGTTCGTAGTAGATTCCGGCGTGAATCACTCCGCTGTTATGGCCGGTCTGGTGGCTGGCGAGCTGGGCCTCTTTTTCCAGCAGCACGATTTTCTTGTCGGGATGTCGCTGCTGCAGCTGCCAGGCTGTTGACGTGCCGACGATTCCGCCGCCGATGACCGCAAAGTCGTACATATTCGTTTACTCGATGCCGCCCATCGAATGGAACTTGGTGTCGAAGTATTCGGAAATTCCTTCTTCGCCACCTTCCGAGCCGAGACCAGACTCCTTCCAGCCGCCGAACGGTGCCACCTCTGTCGAAAACACGCCGGAATTGGAGCAGACGATTCCGTACTCGAGGCGTTCCGCGACCCGCATCACGCGTCCAATGTCGCGTGTCTGGTAGTACGCCGCAAGTCCGTATTCCGTGTCATTGGCGCGTTGGATCACTTCGTCTTCGGTCGCAAAGGTCTGCACAGTCGCGATTGGGCCGAAGATCTCTTCGTGCGCCATACGCATGTCGTCCGTAATTCCGGTTACGAGCGTGGGTTCGAAGAAGCAGCTGCCGAGAGCGAGAGTGCCTCCGCCTGTCAGCACGTTGGCGCCTTTCGAAATCGCATCATCCATGAAAGCCTTCATGTCCTTGACCGCTGCCTCGTTGACGAGCGGTCCGGTCGTCGTCTGCTCGTCGAATCCGTCGCCAACACGCAGTGCCTCGATAGCCGCCTTCAGCCTGGAGGTAAATTCCTCGGCGACACCGTCCTGGACATAGATCCGGTTGGTGCAGACGCAGGTCTGGCCGCAGTTACGGAACTTGGTGGCCATGCAGTCCGCGACCGCCGCGTCGATATCCGCGTCGTCGAAGACGATGAAAGGGGCGTTGCCGCCGAGCTCGAGCGAGACCTTCTTGACGCCTTTCGAGCATTGCTCCATGAGCTTCTTGCCCACGGGCGTCGAGCCGGTGAACGTGAACTTGGCGATTTTCTCGTGCTGCGTAAGTACTTTGCCGATTTCTCTCGAATTGTCTCCGGCGACCACGCTGATGACGCCTTTCGGTATGCCGGCGCGGTCGGCAAGCTCACACATTGCCAGCGCCGACAAGGGTGTTTCGGTGGCCGGCTTGATGACGATCGTGCAGCCGGCTGCCATTGCCGGGCCGGCTTTGCGCCCGATCATCGCGTTCGGGAAGTTCCAGGGCGTAATGCAGCCCACGACGCCGACCGGTTGTTTGTACGTCTGCAGGCGACGGTCGTTCGATATCGTCGGGATCGTCGCTCCTTTGTAACGTTTGCATTCCTCGGCGTAGTACTCGATGAACGAGGCGCCATAGGCCACTTCGCCGACGGACTCGAACAATGGCTTGCCTTGTTCGGCGGTCATGATGGCCCCCAGGTCATCGGCATTGGCCATGAGCAGGTTGAACCAGTCACGCAGCAGAACCGCCCGTTGCTTGGCCGGGACGCGACTCCAGGCCTTGAACGCCTCCGCGGCCGCCTCGACAGCGCGCTCGGCATCGGCCCCGTCGCCGTTCGCTGTGCGCGCGACGATTTCGCCTGTCGAGGGGTTGGTGACGTCTATAGTTCCGGCGCCACCGTCGACCCATTGGCCGTCAATGAAGTTCTGCGTTTTCAGGAGGGAAGGGTCTTTGAGTGTCAGCATTTTCGGCGCCTCGGGAGTTCAGATAACCCGGTCAGGGAGCCGCATTTTGCCATTTGAATGTCGCTGTTGATATCGCCGTTTTCCGACACGCGATCATTATCGTTTGAGCATTGCGCGGGCAGGCTCGATTACCGTATAATCCCGCGCCAGCGCACTAGTGGGGCTGCAGTTTGGACCCATCGCTACCAGGCTCCTGGTAGGTACAGGCCCCGCTCAGGGGTTTTTTGTTGTCCGATGACAACGACATTGCGCAGGGAGAGAATGGGCCATTGGCCCATTTTTTGTTTTTGAAACAAATAGTTAGGTGTGGGTGACGAAGGCGTGACGGGAGACGAGCTGGCAAAGCTGCTGGAACCGACCGTCGTGCGACTGGGTTACGAGCTCGCCGACCTCGAAGTCAGGTTGGGCGGCAAAGGTGGCGTGGTCAAGGTGTTTATCGACAAGCCTGAGGGAATCGGGCTCGACGATTGCGAGAAGGTGAGTATGGCCGTCAGCGCGATCCTTGATGTCGAGGATCCCGTGCCGGGGAACTACGATCTTGAAGTATCGTCGCCCGGTTTGGATAGGAAGTTAACGAAAGTCGAGCACTTTCAGAGGTTTACAGGTGAAACCTTGAAAGTGTCTCTGCGTTTCCCGAAAGAGGGACGCAGGCGTTTTCGCGGCACATTGGTGTCCGTGGATGACGAGAACATTGTGGTCGAGGTGGATGGAGAACCGCACAGCCTGGCACTGTCGATGATCGATACGGCCCGGCTGGTGCCCGACGGCGCGTAATCCGCCGGGGATGATTGGAGTTTTAAGGTAATGAGCAAAGAGATCCTGATGGTCGTGGACGCCGTTTCGAACGAGAAAGGCGTCGAGAAGGACATCATATTCGAGGCAATCGAGGCCGCATTGGCATCGGCAACGCGCAGGAAGCACGGCGAGGACATCGACGTGCGCGTGGCGATCGATCGTGAGTCGGGTGAATATGACACGTTCCGGCGCTGGCTGGTGTTCGAGGACGAGTCCACCGAACTCGAGTTCCCGGATCGGGAGCTGCGCATGATCGACGCCGTCGACGTTGACGAAAACGCCGAGCCCGGCGGCTTTGTCGAAGTACCGATGGAGTCGGTGGAGTTCGGTCGCATCGCGGCGCAGACCGCCAAGCAGGTCATTGTGCAGAAGGTTCGCGAGGCCGAGCGCGAGCAGGTCGTAGAAGAGTACAAGGACCGCGAGGGGGAAATGCTCTCCGGCCTCGTCAAGCGCGTCGACCGCAATGGCGTCTACATTGACCTGGGCGGCAATGCTGAAGGTTTTGTGCCGCGCGAGAACATGGTGCCTCGCGAGCCGGTACGCCCGCAGGACCGTATCAAGGCGCTGCTGACCGAAGTGCGCTCGGAGCTGCGTGGGCCGCAGTTGTTCATGACCCGTACGTCACCGCAATTCCTCGTGGAATTGTTCAAGATCGAGGTGCCCGAGGTGGGTCAGGGCCTCATCGAGATCCTTGGCTCTGCACGTGATCCGGGACTGCGCGCCAAGATTGCCGTGAAAAGTAACGACAACCGCATTGACGCAGTGGGCGCTTGTGTAGGCATGCGGGGCTCGCGCGTACAGGCGGTTTCGAACGAACTCGCCGGCGAGCGCGTGGACATCATCCTGTGGGACGAAAATTCGGCGCAGTTCGTGGTCAACTCCATGTCGCCCGCCGAGGTGGTGTCAATCGTCGTCGACGAAGACAAGCACAGCATGGATATCGCGGTCGAAGAGGACAAGCTGTCGCAGGCCATCGGCCGCGGCGGGCAGAACATTCGTCTTGCGAGCGAGCTTTCCGGA
>Ga0209456_10000782_pt1 | contig 16353 bp, 12 predicted proteins | sample COG_11_FD_184755 | JGI IMG/M metagenome (GOLD analysis project Ga0209456, IMG submission 184755) | Pelagic marine sediment microbial communities from the LTER site Helgoland, North Sea, for post-phytoplankton bloom and carbon turnover... | ecosystem: Environmental > Aquatic > Marine > Neritic...
CGTCCATCGACCCGCAGAAGGCCGATCCGCAGGCCCTGGCCGCACAGCTCGCCGAACACGAAGCGGAAATCAAGGAGTACGAAGACCAGCTCATCTGGATTCGGCGCCGCCTCGAAGTGGGTCGTCTCCACGTGGGCGTTGGCGACAAGCGGTACCAGGCCGACGACGTCGAGCGGAACAATTTCATCGACCTGGTTGGGCGTGAGCGCCAGCTTGCCGGTTCTGGCGGCCCCCAATTCGACGAAGCCTTCTCGCGCGTGGCCGCCATCGAGCGCCGGCTCGATCAGCGTGACGCCGAGCTGGCTGCGGTCCTCAAGCGGCGCGTCTCCCAGATGCTGTCGACCGTCGAGGAGGAAACCGCAAACCTCCGACGCTATCGCGCCGCGCTGGGCTCACTTGAAGGCGAAACCGAAGACGTCGTCGGGGCGATCACCTATCTCAATTTCAACCGGGTCCACGATCGCTTCTACGACCTCGTGCTCCGCGCCGACGTCGGCAAAATCGACGTCTCCTGGGCACGACGCGAGGACCACAGGGTTCGTATCGACACCCTGACCCGTGAACGGGCGCGCGAGCTGCAAGCGCTCGACGACGAGTTCCGCGACGTGATGGATCAGAATCAGGGCAGCGAGGACGAGCCATGAGCAGGCGTGATCGGCTCGCATCGCTCCTTTGGATCGCGGCGCTCGCCGCGGCATGCGCAGCTCCCGCATTGGCGCAGGAGTCCGGCTCCGACCCCGAACCAACGGAGGCCACACCCTGGGAAGGCGCCACCGACGTCAGTCTACCCCCGTTCCTCCAGGACACGGGCAAACGCATCGTCGACCAGCGCCCGCCTCCGACCGAGCAACAGCTCGAAGCATTGAAGCAACTCGAAGAGGAGGTCGAGCGATTCGGCCAAACGGGAGAAGCGTTTCGCTCCACCGTCACCTCGCTCGTGCGCCGCGAATACCTTCAGCAGCGGCGGGAGCGCGACCGTTGGTACGGTGAGCAGCTCGAGGCCGAGGAGCACGAGTTCAGCGAGGCCCGCGAGAGCTCGATCCGCGTCTTCGAGGAGTTTCTTCGCCGCTACCCGCGCCACCCCAAGTACACGCCGGACGCGATGTTCCGTTTGGGTGAGCTCTACTTCGAACGGAGCGCGGTCGAGTTCCAGAACCTCTACGATCAAGCACAGGCGGCCCGCGAGGCCGGAGACTTGACCGCAGAAGACCAGCTGCCGAGCTCGCCGGACTTCACGCCAACGGTGCTTCTCTACAGGTCCTTGGCACGGCGGTTCCCCGACTATGAACGCTCCGACGGCGTGTACTACTTGATCGGGTACACCCTCAACGAGATGGGGCGCCCCGAGGAAGCGCTGGCCGCCTGGCTCGCGCTCGTCTGCGCCAACAACTACCACTACAACCCCGACTGGCGCCCGCCGTCCGCCGATGCGTCGCTGGCGGCGCAAGCGAAGTATCCCGCGTTGACGCTCGACGGCCGCCGGCTCGGCGCGACGGTCGGCGGCGTCTTCGTCAACGCCTATGCGCGCTGTGAGCCCATCTCGGAGCAGGCCCGCTTCGTCAGCGAAACCTGGTTCCGAATCGGCGAGTACCACTTCGATGATTTCGGAGGCGACCACGCTCTGGACCTTTCGATCGCCGCGTACGGGCGCATTCTAGAGAACAGCGAAGACCGCAACTACAACCTCGCACTCTACAAAGTTGCTTGGGCGTACTATCGCGCGAGCCGCTACCCCGAGGCGATCCAGAACTTCGGCAAGCTCGTCCAATGGTCGGACGACACGCGCAAGGAGACGGGCAAGGCCGGCTCGGAGCTTCGGCCGGAGGCGATCGAATACCTCGGCATCGCATTCGCGTACGACGACTGGAACGAGAATCAGATTGCCGATCCGGTGGAGGGTAGGCCCACGGGGATCGAGCGCATCCAGGATGCCTCGCTCCTCCCGCAGCAGAGGCCCTGGACGCCCGAGGTCTACTTCCAGCTCGGTCAGGTCTACTTCGACGAAGCGAAGTATCCCGAAGCCATCGCAGCGTGGCGGATGGCGATCTCGAAGTGGCCGAACCATCACCGTACGCCCGAGATTCTCAACCAGATCGCGAACGCTCACCAGATGCACAACGAGTTCGAAAACGCCATCGTCGCGCGCTCGGAGCTCACCCAATACGTGCAGGGCAGCCCATGGTGGAACGCCAACATGGACCGTCCTTCGGAGCAGCGGGCGGCCGAGCAGCTCGCCGAGAACGCGCTCATCGTCACCGCCATTCACCACCACCAAGCCGCTCAGCGGCTGCGTCAGCGGTGCGTTCAAGAGCGCAACGTGAAGCTCTGCAGCGATTCGCAGTCCGAGTATGGCTTGGCCGCCAGCGCGTATCGCAGCTACCTCGAGCGCTACCCGAACAACCCTCAGGGCTACGAGCTCCACTACAATCTCGCCGACGCCCTCTACTGGTCGAAGAGCTACGAGCAGGCCGCGACCGAATACGCTGAGGTTCGCGATTCGAACGTCGACGACAGCTACCTCGCCGAATCCGCGCGGCGCGTAGTCGAATCGTTGAAGCGAATCGCCGATCGCGATGTCGAAGAGGGGCGTTTGGTCATTCGTAGCGAACCGCCGCCTCCAGCCGGCGAGCCGCCGACGGTTCAACCCACCGCAATGCCCGAAACGGTGCAGCGGCTGGCGCGCGCCAGGGAAATCTACCTGAGCCGGGTGAGCCCCCAACGCGATACCGAGGGCGTGCGCGCGGCATACGACTACAACAACGCGCTGCTGCTCTACTGGTACGGCTACTGGCCCCAAGCCGACAGCCGCCTCACGCGAATCTACGAAGAACGCTGCTCCGGTGCGGAGGCCGATGCGACCGGCCAAATCGCGTGGGAGAATCTACGCGCGATGGCGATGGCCACGGAGGATAGCGACGAGATTCGCCGCCTCGCGACCGACATCCAAGAGCGCGGCTGCACGTTCGCGGCGGGCGCCACGAAGATCGACTGCAGCAAGCCCTCCAACCGCGACCAGCCGATCTGTCGCGCGGGCGCGGACCTCAACGCGCTCGTCTACCAGGACGCCCTCGACGTCTACAAGCGGGCCGGCCAAACGACCGGCGGCGAAAGCGTTCTTCTGTACGAGCAATCGGCCACGATGTTGCTCGCCGCGGTCAACAGCAATCCGAACGACAAGCAAGCGCCTCTCGCGCTCGAATACGCAGCTCTTGCGCTCGAGGCCACCAACCGCTTCGACTCGGCTGCTCAGCTCTACCAGCGCGTCATCGACGAAGTCGGGCCTCGCGAAGCGGCCGACGCCGAAGAGCAGCAGAGCCTCGACGCGATTCTGGCAAACGCCCACTTCAAGCTCGCGTACACGGCGAGCCGCAACTTCGACTTCGACCGGGCGGTCGACAATTACCGTGTGCTGGCGGATTCGCAGCGCTTCGCCAAATCGACCGACCCACAGGTGCAGAGCAAGCGCGCCGACGGTCTCGTCAACTCGGCAATTCTGCTCGAGCGCCTCCAGCGGTATCCCGAAGCGACGCAGTACTACCGCCGCGTGTACACAACGGTCGACGACGCCAGCACGAAGCGAAACGCGCTCTATCGCATCGCCGAGATGGCCTACCGGCAAAAACGCTATCCGCAGGCGATCAACGGCATGCGAGAGTTCATCAAGGCCTACGGAAGCGACGGGGAGGCCGGTGACCTGCTGGTTCAGGCGTACTGGCGCATTGCCCAGTCTTGGAAGGCGCGCGGCCGAATGGGCGACTACCGCAGCGCGCTCCAGGACGTGACGGCGACATTCCAGCGCAGCGGACAGCCCGCGGGGTCGATCGCCGCCGGTTACGCCGCCGAGGCGCGTTTCATCCTGGTGGACGGCAAGCTCGCCAGCTTCGAGAAATTCCAAATCAAGCCTGGCAAGCCAAAGACGGTCGAAGCCTACATCAACACGATCACCAAACAGATGAGCAACGGCGCCACCCAGGCCCAGTCGGTCGCCAACGGCTACGAGCCGGTCTTCCCTTACCGCCGCCCGCGCTGGACGATCGCGTCGTACGTACGCCAAGGGCGCGCCTACGAGATCCTGGCGCGTTCGATCCTCAACACCCCGGTCGTCGTTCCAACCGACCTGCAGAGGGTGCTCCGTAAGGCCGACGAATACGAGCGCGAAGAGTACAAGCTCGACTTCGAGGACAAGGTTCGCCAGGTGCTCGACACCCAGGTTCGTCCGGTCGAGTGCTTTGCGGTCGCGCGCTACGCCCTTGCAGCGCGCGCGGGCCGGGCAGGCAGCTTCGACGACCAGTACACCCGCATCGCCATCGATCGTCTCCAGGCGTACGGGGACGAACGCATCGCCGAATGCATCGCCGAGGCGCAGGCTGCCGATGCCACATTCCAGGGCTACACCCCGGGTGAATTCGCCCGCGCGCCCAGAGGCAAACCGCTCGAGATTCGACCTGGAATCGCCCCGCCTGCTATCAGCAAGGAGAACAACTGATGCGCATGGGAGTACAGACCACGGTCTTGGTCGCTGCGATGCTCTTGGCCACGTACGGCTGCAAGGGCTCGTCGACGTCCGCGCCCGTCGAGCTGGAGCCGAGCTCGGGCGGCGAGGTGGCCAGGAGCGGCGGCGAGACCGTCGAGGGCGAGTCCGGCCCAGCCACCGCGGCAGGCGCGTCGACCACGCCAGCGGAAAGCCCTTGGGGCGCAACGCAAGCCGAGCAGTGCCGCCGGCCAGCTCGCCCAACCATGTCTTCGAAGGCGAAGAAGTCGTTTGACGCCGGTGTGCGTGCCACCGCTTCCGGCGATGACGCCAAGGCGAAGGCAGAGTTCCAAGCCGCGCTGAAGCGGGACCCGAACGCGTACCCCGCGATGTACAATCTCGGCGTGCTGGCTGACCGTGCAGGCAACGAGCGCGAGGCCATCAACGACTACCAGCGCGCGCTGCAAATGCTGCCCGACTACGAGCCGGCGGCACGCGGCATCTCGACGATCCAAATCCGTCGCGGCCAAGTGCAGGCGGCGGTCGCGGCCGTCGAGCCCCTAGCCAACCGGTATCGCTCCAATCTCGAGATGCAGGCGCTCTACGCCGAGGTCTTGGTCGAAGCGAGGCGTTACGACGAAGCCTGGATGGCAGCGAGACGTGCGCTCAAATGCGACGAGCGATTCGTGCCCGCACTCATCGCGCTCCTCAAGGCAAGCGGCGCGCAGGGCCGCGACGAGCTCGCCGATTCGATCCTCGATCAGGCGCTGCAAGTCGACCCGAATGTCGCCGAGCTCCACTTCCTGGACGGTGAGAGGCTCAAGGCGGAGCCCGGGCGTCTGCGCGAAGCGATGGCAGCCTACCAGCGCGCCGTTCAGTTGCGCCCGAGCTATGCCGAGGCTCAGATGGCGCTAGGCATCCAGCTCCTGGCAGGCGGCAACTACCCGGGCGCCCTGTCCCACTTCCAGGCTGCGGAGCGGCTGGTGCCGACGCTTCCCGCGGTGCACGTCAACCTGGGCGACGCGTACCGGGCTACCAAGCAGTGGACGGAGTCTCAGCGAGCGTACCGGCGAGCCCTCGAGCTGCAGTCGAAGCTCCCTGAAGCGCACTACGGCCTGGGCCTGCTCTTCCTTTCTGCGGCTGGCGATTTTCCGGGCCTCGATGCGCTCACCGCCTACGGGAAGGCCGTCGACGAGCTCAATCGATACCGAAGCGAAATGGGGCCGCGTCTGGCCAAAGACGATCAATCGGAGGAGTATCTCCGAGACTTGGACCGAATGATCAAACGAGCGCGGCGTCAACTCGAGCGCGAACAGGGAGGCGCTTCATGAAACGTGCGACTTCGGCGATCTTGCTCGCTCTGATGCTCGTCGTGGCGACGGCGAGCGCGGGCCTCGCTCAGGGAGCCAAGAAAAAGCGGCAGCCTCGTGTCATCCAGCTCGAAGAAATTGTCATCGAGGGCCGCGTGCAGAAACCCAACGCGTTTTACATTCTGAATCGTTCCAACCTGGGCTACGAGGTGCTCGAGCTGCGTACGAGCTTCCTTCGCAAAGTGGTTCGCAGCGTCCAAAAGGAGCCCTTCTGATGGCCCAACCGCAGAGTCCGAGGCAGGGAACCCGTCCTGGCGCCATGACGCAGGCGATGCAGGCTGTTCCCGGGAAGCAGGCGGGGTCGAAAGTCCTGCGCGTCGGCCTTTTTCGAGATAAGAAAATCATCGAAGAACGCATCGTTCGGCGTCGGGAAACCGTCTCGATCGGCACCGCGGCCAAAAACCACCTCATCATCCGGGCCGGGACGCTGCCCCCGAAGCTCGAGTCGCGTTTCGAGCTCTTTCAGCTGGTTGGCGACGACTACATCCTGAACTTCACCGGCGAGATGACCGGCAAGATTGCCCTTCCCGGCGGAGTGCAGAAGCTCGAGCATCTCCGCGACACCGGCGCCGCGCGCAACGCCGGTACCCACTACCAGATCAAGCTCGCGGATACGTCCCGCGGCAACATCCGAATCGGCGATTTCACCGTCTTCTTCGAATTCGTCTCGGCACCGCCCATCACCCCGAAGCCGCAGCTCCCAGCCGCGGTGCAGCGCGGCTTCGTCAAGAACATCGACTGGACGTTCACCACCTGGGTGATCTTCTCGTACATGATGTTCTTCGGTTTCATCATCTACATGGAAAACGCCGACTGGAAGGTCGACAAGGGCGTCCAGGAGGTGCCTGAAAGCCTCGCACGCCTCGTCTTCGAAGCGCCCATGGAACCGCCGATCGTCGAAGAGGAACCGATCGAAGAAGGCGAGGGTGAGGAGGAAGAAGAAAAGGCCGCGGGCAAAGCACCCGACAAGAAGCCCGTGAAGGCCGAGGGCAGGGAGCCGGTGGGCGAAGAGCCGACCGGCGCGACCGTCGAAGGCCGCGCGCGCATCGCGCAAGAGGCTGCCGCGCAGGCCGAAGCGATGCTGTTGGGAGCTCTGGGCGGCTCGGGCGGCGCTCTTGGCGACGTGCTCTCCGGAGGCGCGGTCACGGGCAACGCCGCAGACGTCCTCGCACAGGCGTCCGGTGTCGGCGTGGCGACCAAGAGCGAAGCGGGCACGCTGCGGACGCGAAGCGGTGGTGGCAGTGGGCAGAAGGCCGGCCTTGGCTCGCTCAAGAAGGGCAAGGGCGCCGGAAAGGCCGCACAGGAAGGGCAAGCCGTCAAAGAGCGCGAAGTGCGAGGAAACGTCGGGCTCAACACCGGAGGGGACATCGGCGGCAGCGGCGACTTCGATCAAGCGCTGGTTCAACGGCAGATCAAACAGCGCCTCAAGTCGATCACACGCTGCTACGAGTCCGAGCTACGCAAGAACCCGAGCCTTTCGGGCAAGGTCACCGTGACGTTCACCATCCAGGAACGTGGCAATGTGACAAATGCCAAGGCAACCGAGAATACAACCGGCAGCCCCGCCGTCGCGGACTGTGTCACGCGAACCATCAGCCGCTTTCGATTTAACCCTGGGCCCGATGGGGGCAGCGTGACCTTCCGTTATCCCTTTGTTTTCCAGCCTCAAAATTAAGTTCGTCATGGGTGCATATTTCCTGCTTAACTGTATTGTGTGTACGTTGACACGGAAGTCGTGCTGCGTATAGTTGTCGCAAGTTTAGGGGATCGTTGATGTTTAGTCGGATGGGAACCGTGGGACAGGCACTTCTAGCCACGCTGTTGGTTGGAGGGAGCCTGGGTTATGCCTTCGCCCAGGAGGACAGCGACTCGACCGTCGACGTCATCCAGGTCGAGCCGCTAGGAGCGCCTGACGATGCCGCAGCGCTCTCGCCGGCGGCACAGGCCAAGGCCGCGCGGTCTGCGGTGGCCAGCGCCTCGGCGAGCTGCGCGGCGCAATCACAGGCCCTCAAGAGCGCCAAGCGCGAGAGCGACATCATTCGAGCGACCTGCCTCAAGGACAAGCTCGACCAGTGCAACGCCAGCCTGCAGAGCATGAAGCGCCGGCAGGCGGCCCTCGATCAAGCGATTGCCGCCCGTGACTCCGGCAGCAGCAACCACGAGTTTACGGTGATCGGTGTCCTCTCTCAGAAGTTCAAGGCTTTGGCCCAGGCCGCGAACCAGTGCGTGGGGCAAGACCTCTTCGACACAGGCGAGACGCAGGTACGAGAAGAGGTCGACCTGTTCGTTCCCGATGAGAATCCTGCCGTGATCGACACCGCGCCGGACTGGCCGATCCCATATATCCCGCCACCAGTCAGTGGAGTCACCTAACTAGCCGATTGGTGTTCGTATGGGCGGGGGGAATAAGGGATCATGCGCTACTGCTCGAAGTTAGAGCTTGCTCTGGCTTTCGTAGCCATCTTGGGCGCAGCGTTGGTGCCCGCAAACGCCCGCGCGCAGAGCTTTATCGCAGATCGCGCGGCCAGGGAGGGTCCTGGCTTCAAAACTGGACGACTCGTTTTGCACCCGGGCGTATCGGTCGCAGGCGGCTACGATCCCAATGTCTTCCTTCAAGACAGCAACGAAGAAGACTCGTTCATGCTTCGGCTCACGGGATATCTTGACGTCGCCACCGAGGGAGCTGAACGGGCGAGCGAGGGCGAGACGAACAAGGCCGAGCCGCAGAAGATCCAGTTTCGTGGTGGCCTCCGCGCGAGTTTCTTGCACTACTTCAGCAATCGGGCCCGCGACAACGTCGGCGCGGACGCGCACGTGGACTTCTCATACAATCCTTCTCAGGTCTTCAGCCTGCAGGTGCGGGACACGTTTCTCCGAACTGTGCAGCCGTTCTCCGACCCGAACACGGCGGAAGGCACCACGATCAGCTACGGCCGCAATAATAACTCGGCGACGCTCGATTTGGTGGGCCGGAGCAAGAGCCAGGTGCTCGAGGGCCGGGTGGGCTATACCAACGTTCTGCAATTCTTCGATGCGAGCATCTACCAATACGGAAACAACATGACCCATCACGTGCCGGCCTCATTGAGTTGGCTGTTCTTTCCGACTTCGGCCCTGGTCTACGACTTCGACTACGCTCACGAGAACTTCAAAAACCCGGATGAGATCCTCGCGTCTCCTACCCTGCTATCCGACAACAACCGTGTCTCGAACTCGATCGGCTACAACGGCGCGATCACCGAACGCTTCTCCCTCACCGCCATGATCGGATATGCGGTCGGGTTCTACAAGATCGGAGAAGACTTCGACGACGTCATCGCCCGCGTCGACCTGCGCTGGCAACCTCGACCGACCATCTCAGTCTCAACCGGCTATTATCGCGACGTCCGCCCGTCTTTCATTGGCAATTACGTGCTGGTCAACCGGCTCTCCGCGGACGCGCGGTTCACCCTCTTGGGGGCGCTGGATCTGGGGATCAAGGCGTGGGTTTCCTTCGATAAATCGGGCCTCGCCCTGACCCCGGAGGGAACGCTGCTCGGCAACGAACCAGAACGAGAAGACATTCGTGTCCTCGCTGGCATCTTTGGCGAGTATCGGTTCAAGGCCTGGCTGGCCCTGTTTGCAGCGGTCAACTATCTGGCGGACTTCACCGACTTCCAGTACCTCGGAAGGGAACCGCTGCTCAATCCTGCGGCGGGCTATCAGAAATTTCAAGTATGGCTGGGTCTCCGCGTCTTCTACTGATCGGCGCAGCTGCGCTCGTCGCTTTGGGTTCGTCCGCATGCAGCAAGCGTGGCGTCCAGGTGACCGAGGTGCCGCCGCCTGCGACCAACGATACGACACTCGGTCGGGGAGACGTCTTCTCGGTTCGCGTCTATGGAGAGGACGCGATGACCGGCAGCCACCAAATCGCGCCCGATGGCACCATCAACTTCCCGCTGCTCGGTGCGGTTCAGGTCAGCGGCCTGGAGCCGAGCGCAGTCGCGCAAAAGATTCAGTCCGAGCTCGTCGAGCGAGATCTGCTGCGCGCGCCCCATGTCTCCGTCTACGTCGAGGAGTACGCCTCCAAGCGCGTGAGCGTGGTGGGTGCCGTGGCAAACCCAGGTGCTTTTGCGCTCGTACCCGGCATGACGGTGGTGCAAGCGATCAGCATGGCAGGCGGGTTCTCCTCGCTCGCCGACCGCAATGCAACCGTCGTCACGCGGCGAGTCGATGGAGAGATCATTCGCTATCGTGTTCCTGTCGAGCGCGTGACAAAGGGCCAAGCGGCAGACATCGAAGTTGCGGCCGGGGACATCATCTTCATCCCCGAGCGTATGTTCTAGCCGCTCAGAGGCTCCAGTAGACCAGGTCGCCTCGGAGCTCGTCGGCGCGCAGCACGGATTTCACGTCGATGATCAGACCGCCCCGGCGAACGCTCGCAGCGATTCGGTCGAGCTGGTCCAGGTACGGCCGATGGGGGACGGCAAGAATCAATCCATCGAGATCGGCGACCGCGTCGAATGGCCTCAGCTCGATGCCGTACTCGCGAACCGCTTCTTCCGCGGATGCCATCGGGTCGTGAACGACCGGTTCGATGCCGTACTCGCGAAGCTCCTCGACGATGTCCGGCACCCGGCTGTTCCGCAAATCGGGCACATCCTCTTTGAAGGTCAGCCCGAGCACGCCGATGCGCGCCCCCTTGATGGGACGGTCTTGTCTGCGGAGCAGCTTCACCGTTCGCTGCGCGACGAATTTGCCCATGTCGTCATTGATGCGACGGCCGGCGAGAATGACTTCCGGATGATAGCCGAGCGCTTCGGCTTTCGCGGTCAGGTAATACGGGTCCACTCCGATGCAGTGCCCGCCGACGAGGCCGGGCGTGAAGCGCAGGAAGTTCCACTTCGTCCCGGCGGCTTCGAGCACGTCCCGCGTCGAGATGTCGAGGCGGTCGAAGATGAGGGCCAGCTCGTTCATCAGCGCGATGTTGACGTCGCGCTGGGTGTTCTCGATGACCTTGGCCGCCTCGGCGACTTTGATCGAAGACGCGCGATGGACGCCAGCGTCTACTACGGCTTCGTAGGTACGAGCAACGCGATCCAAGCTCTCGGGGTCTTCGCCCGAAACGACTTTGATGATCTTTTCGAACGTATGGAGCTTGTCGCCCGGGTTGATTCGCTCCGGCGAGTAGCCGAGCTTGAAATCTCGCGACTGGCGCAGGCCCGAGGTTTCGGCGAGGAGCGGCCCGCACTGCTCTTCCGTCACGCCCGGGTAGACGGTGGATTCGTAGACCACGACCGCCCCCGGTGCGAGGGCGCTGCCGACGATTCGAGTCGCCGAGCGAAGCGGCCCGAGGTCGGGACGGCGGTCCGAATCGATCGGTGTGGGCACCGTGACCACGAAAAACGTGCAGCCACGAAGGTCGGCGGGGTCGCTCGTCAGCCGCAGGCTGCTTTCCTCGAGCTCCGCTTGGGTCACCTCGCCGGTCCAGTCCTGCTGACCAGCCAGCGCGCTCACTCGGGCCTCGGACACGTCGAAGCCGACGGTGTCTTCGAACTTTCGGGCAAATGCCAGGGCTACCGGAAGACCCACATACCCGAGCCCAACGACGGCGATCCGTTCACTCATGACGACTGCACCTCCTCGCGGAACCACTCGGTCGTGTCCGACAAGCCGCGTTCCAACGGAGTCGGATCGCCGAGCGCGGAGGTCATGACGGATGGGTCCAGAACCGATCGTTCCAAGTCGCCGGGACGGAAAGCGCCGTCGTTAACGACGGCCGGCTGGTCTACGAGGCGCACGAGCCGCTCGGCAAGCGTCCGCGTCGAAGTCCCAACGCCGGTGGCGATGTTGATGGTGCGGCCGTCGAGCGCGCCTTCGAATGCCGCGAGGTTCGCCCGAACCGCATCTCGCACGTACACGTAATCTCGAACGCAGCCGTCGTCCCCCTCGGTGGCGCGCGCATTGACTTGAATCGGCTCTCCGCGCAGCAGCCGCCGCAGGAAGATCGCGACCACGCCCGCTTCGCCGTGGGGGTCCTGTCGGGGCCCGTACACGTTCCCGTAGCGAAGGATGGTGTAGCGTAGCCCGGAGGCCTGCCCATAGGCCCGCAGGTAGAGCTCGAAGCTCGCCTTGCTGCAGGCGTAGGGGCTCGACGGCCGCGCGGGCCAGCCCTCCGCGGCGACTTGGCCCGCTGGGACCTCGCCGTACAGCGCTCCGCCGGTGCTCGAGAAGACGAACCGGCTCTGGCACTCGAGGGCGACCTCGGCCACGTGGAGCGACCCCAAGACGTTGATTTCGGCGTCGCGAACGGGCTCGCGCACACTGACAGAGACGCTCGCCTGAGCGGCGTGGTGGCTGATCGCGTCTGGCGCAAATCGAAGCCCAATCTCCCGCAACGCGTCTCGATTCCGAATGTCGATCGGGTGAAACTCCACGCCTGGAGGAAGGTTCTCCATCCGGCCGGTGCTCAGGTCGTCGACGACGAGCACCTCATGGCCCCCTTCGAGAGCGGCTTCCGCCACGTGGCTGCCAATGAAACCCGCGCCCCCTGTCACCAGAATCTTCACGCTCTCCCCGCGGGTTTGGATTCCCTGAACGCTTGGCCGGTTCGCGCGGGCGGCTCACTGTCCAGGCTGTCGTCTTCGTATTCGGGCACGAGCTGCACCAGCGCCTGGCGTATAGAGCTTGGATTCGCGGTCCTGCATAGCGCGCCGAGGGTATCGAACTGTGCGCGAAGCCCAGGCAGGTGCGGCGAGTCGTAGGTGCCCGTGAAAATCTTCGGGTGTGTCGTTCGCTCGATCCCTTCGCTCGTGTTCGAAAGCTCCTCGAACAACTTCTCACCGGGGCGAATGCCGGTGAATCGGACTTCGATGTCCGTCTCGGGCTCGAGGCCGCTCAGCCGAATCAGGTCGTGGGCGAGGTCGACGATTCGAACGGGCTGCCCCATGTCCAAGATGAACGTTTCCCCGCCCTGGCTGAGCGCCGCCGCCTGCATGACGAGCTGAACAGCCTCCGGGATCGTCATGAAGTATCGGGTCATCTCCGGATGCGTCACCGTAACCGGGCCGCCGTCCTGAATCTGCCGCCGAAAAATCGGGATGACGCTCCCCGCCGAGCCGAGCACGTTGCCGAATCGCACGGTCGCAAAATGCGTGGCGCTGTGGGTGGAGAGCGCCTGCACGTACAGCTCTGCCGCTCTTTTGGTCGCGCCCATGATCGAAGTCGGGTTCACCGCCTTGTCAGTGGAAATCATCACGAAGCGCTCGACCGCGAGTTTGTCGGCCAAGTCTGCGATGATCTGGGTGCCGAGGACGTTGTTCTTCACCGCTTCGGCTGGATTCCACTCCATCATGGGGACGTGCTTGTGGGCGGCTGCGTGAAACACGATCATCGGCCGGTAATCGCGAAAGACCTGCGTGACGCGCGGCACGTCGGTAATGTCGGCGACGCAAGGAACGACTTCGAGCTCGGAGAAGCGCCTGCAGAGCTCGGAATGGATTTCGAACAGGGCATTCTCGGAGCGCTCGACGAGCACCAGGCGGGAAGGGCGGTACGCCGCGACCTGACGACAGAGCTCCGAGCCGATGCTGCCTCCGGCCCCGGTCACCATCACCGGCTGCCCGCGAACGAGCTCGCTCACAACCTCGCTCTGGAGCTTCACCGGCTCCCGGCGCAGGAGGTCCTCGATGGCCACTTCACGAATGCGGGAGAGGTTCACCCGCCCGCCCACGATTTCGTAGGCGCCTGGCACGATCTTCACGTTGAGGCCCGCCTCCTTGCAGCGCTCGGTGATGCGGCGAATCGCCGACCCGGGTGCGTTGGAAATCGTGATGAGGGCTTGGGTCGCGCCGTGCCGCTCGGCGATGCGCAAGAGCTCCTTGCTCGTCCCTTGAACTTTGATTCCGTGAATCACGGCGCCTTGCTTCACGGGGTCGTCGTCGACAAATGCGACCGGCCGAATTCCGAGGTCGGGGCGGCGGGAGATCTCCTGCGCGATCAGGACCCCGCCCTGACCGGCGCCAACGAGCAGGGTCGGCACCCGGGGCTTCTCCTCACGCCGGTGCTGCTTGCTCGCCGCGCGCTCCCCCAGCATTCGTCGAAGCGCTCGCACGCCCGAGAGCCCGATGAACGCCAGCATGAAGTCGCCGAGCAAGACACCGAGCGGAACGATGCCGTAGCGTGCAATCGCAAAGCGGTCGACCAGCATCGGGCTTGCGAGCCGAAGCGCGACCAGCACCGCCGTCGCGGAGCAGATCGCGGCGAAAATTCGCACCGCGTCGCGAAGGCTGATGTATCGCCAGGAAAAGCGCGTGATTCCGAAACCGGAAAGGAATGCGTACTGTAGCAGGACCACGTAGGGCAGCACGATCATCAGCAGCCGAAACATCGGGCCCGGCACATCCCAGTCGAAACGGACGAGCATCGCGAGAAAGAAAGCGAGCATCAGGACGGTAATGTCGATCAAGAACTGCGACGTCCGCGTCCGAAGCCGGCTCATCACGGGCGAGCCTCCAAAACGGTATCCCGATACCAATACCAGAATTCTTTCACGCCCTGCTCGACGGTCACCGTCGGCTCGTAGCCGAGGAGCTCTTTGGCACGATCGATGTTTGCGTAGGTGTACTCCATGTCCGCGGCAGGCATCGGCCTGTCGATCAGGTCCGAGCGTTTGCCCGCCTGATCTTCGATGAGCTGCACGAAATCCGCGAGAAGCGTCGGTTTCCCTCGACCGAGATTGATGACCTCGTAGCCAAGCGGTCTGTCCGCGGCAGCGAGCAAGCCCTGAACGATGTCGTCGACGTAGGTCCAGTCGCGGTGCATCTGGCCGTTGTTGTAGAGAGGGACTTCGGCGCCCTCGAAGATGTTGTCTAAGACCTTGTAGGCCATCATGTCGGGACGGCCGCGCGGTCCGTAGACGGTAAAAAATCGAAGCGCGGTGAAATCCTGCCCGAACAGATGAAAATACGAATAGCCTAGGAGCTCGGCGGCTCGTTTGCTCGCTGGGTACGGCGCGAGAGGGTGGTCGGCTCGGTCGGTTTCGATGAAGGGAATCACCTTCGTCGGGCCGTAGACGGAGGACGTGGACGCAAAGACGAATGGGGGGTGTCCGTGGCGCCGTGCAGCCTCGAGCAAATTCAGCGTCCCGACGAGATTCACGTCGAGGTAGAGCTTCGGGTCGTCGATGGACGCCCGCACGCCCGCCATCGCGGCGAGGTGAATCATGACGTCGAAGCCGTGCTTGGCGCAGAGCTCGTCGATCCCAGCCTCATCGCGGATGTCCATTCGGTGAAACACGAACTTCTCGGGCTCGGGCGCCCGGCCGCGAACTTCCTCTAAGTTCGCGTGCTTACGGGCCGGGTCGTAGTAGTCGTTGAGGTTGTCGACCCCGACCACCATATCCCCGCGGCGGAGCAGCGCGGTTGCGGCGTTGCTCCCAATGAACCCGGCGGCCCCCGTCAGCAGGATCTTCTTCATCTCCCCCTCGCCCCCCAATGAGTATACGCCCTTGTCGACCCAAGTTGCTTGGTTCGATTGCGCAGTCGGGAATACCATATCCCGGTGCAAGCCATGCTCTTAGCAGCCGGACTCGGGACGCGCCTCCGGCCGCTCACCGACCTTCGCCCCAAGCCGATCGTCCCTGTCGCCAATCGCCCGCTCGCAGGATTCGCAATGGAGCATCTGGCGCGAAGCGGCGTCCGAAGCATCGTGGCCAATACCCACCCACAGCCCGAGCTGGTGGAATCCACCCTGAAAGCAGTCTGTCCGGAGGGCGTAGAGCTGCGGTTTTCTCGAGAAATCGCCCTTCTTGGCACCGCCGGTGGCCTTCGAAAAGCGCGGCCTTTATTCGATGAACCGCAAAGCCCGGTGATCGTCATGAATGGCGACACGCTCTTCGCACCCGACCTCGGCCGGGCCTACGCAGCGCACCTCGCCCATGACGCCGTTGCAACGATGATACTGCGCCCTACCGACGAGCCGGAGCGCTTCGGGGCGATCGGAATCGACCAAAACGACTGGGTCCGAAGCCTGTTGGGCACCCCAAGCGATCAGCGGGTTTGCCAGTCGCTGATGTTTACCGGGGTTCAGATCTTCTCGCCCGACGCGTTTTCGGCGATGCCGGAGTCCGGCTGCGTGATCCGGAGCGCCTACCGGCACTGGGTAGACAGCGGGGCACGCGTGCTGGGCGTCATCGACGAGTCGCCTTGGGCGGACCTCGGAACCGTAGCGGAGTACCACCGTTTAAACCTCGAGCTTGCCTCAGGTTCGTTCACCTGGCCTGGCGTCGAGCCGCGCGACGGATGCATCCTCCCCGGCGCGCTCGAGCCCTCCGCCAGCGTTCGCCGAAGCGTGATCGGCCCCGAGGCCGACATTGCACCGGGCGTCCAACTCGACCGATGCGTCGTGTGGCCAGGCACCCAAGTCACCCGCTCCGCGACCCGCGCGGTCCTCACGCCCGAGCACCGAATCGAGCTCGGCTGAGACGGAATGAGCGGTACTGCACCGGTGTTCATGTCCTAGTCCTAGACCGAC
>Ga0209456_10000784_pt1 | contig 16330 bp, 18 predicted proteins | sample COG_11_FD_184755 | JGI IMG/M metagenome (GOLD analysis project Ga0209456, IMG submission 184755) | Pelagic marine sediment microbial communities from the LTER site Helgoland, North Sea, for post-phytoplankton bloom and carbon turnover... | ecosystem: Environmental > Aquatic > Marine > Neritic...
GCAATTTTAATAAGGATAACACGATGCGCAAGCCAATTTATCTGATCGTTGTTGCGACCCTCTTTCTGGTCAGCAGCAGTGCAACCGCTGCTGAGCTGAAGGATGGTTTCTTTGGGATCGGGTGGAAAGCCAATCTGAGCGAACTAAACGGGTTTAAAAAGGTTGGCGAAAATTCAAATGTCACCTATTTTGCCAATCCTGAGCGTGTTTTCACCATTGATGACATCAAAATACCGGAAGTACTCTACGGATCATTTACAAATCAATTTTTTGCCGTTTACATTAACATTCGAACGATTGAGGTTTTCAGCCATCTCAGAAGGGGTTTCAACAGCAAATTCGGCGTGCCCAGAATCTCGATGGGCAGCTCTGAGCAACAAACCACCTATCAATGGAAGTCAGAGAAAACCAAGATTAAGCTGAAAACCTATGAAAACCGAAATAATATGAAATTGGCCTTATATTACACGCCTCTGTCCAGGCAGGTGAACGAGGCCCAGCAAGAAGACTTTGCTGATAACTTAAGAAATCCCGTCTTTCCCCTCGATAAACGCCGAATGCAAAAAGCCATTGATTTCATGGATGAAGAGCGTTCGTTTATCGGTCCCCGTTAAGGCCATTGCTTTAGGGGCCTTTTCCCTCCCGGGACGCCAGTTGAACCCTCTCGGCGATTTCATTTAAAATCAACTCCGTCCGCGCCCGCCGGATTTCCATCAATTCTTGCGGCAGCCAATCCGGTGGCGGCGGCAGCAAGGCCTGGTAAATAATGGGCATCATAAATCCCAGCACAACCCCCATCAAAACCGCGGTGGCGATGATACCGGTGGTGTACCTTAAATAGTTGCCCTTTTCAAAAAACAGTGTGGGTCTTAAAACCATCAACAGATAGGTATTGCCGGTGGCCAGCAGAAAGAGAAACAGGACCTTGCGGGCCGATCGTTTCTCCATCCGTTTATTATGCTTGTATTTGAGCTCTTCGAGCTGGTTGCTAAATTCCACACAATCCTGCGCACGGTGCCACCGGAATGCCCTTTCGGTCCATTCCTCGCAAAACCCCTCCGGTTGCTCGATTTTCGGGACAAAGATGGTATCAATGGTGATGCCCATCAAATAAAAGAAAAAGCCGCCGATCAGCAGATAAAACAACAAAAACAGCTGACGATGTTTTTCAATGATATTCATCGTATCGCCATCCGAAAAGCGCCGGCTGCAAGCGACACCATCAGGGATTACCCGAATCTGTCATTTTATTTAGCCGTTTTTCAATCTGGGACACCCGACCAGTCAATTTTCTGTCCAGACCAAATTTTTTCAGGCGCTTGATTTGATTGCTTAAATCAACAATTAGAGCACCCTGCTGCGCCTGGGCCTCAATCAACACATTGGCGGTGTCGCGCCAAGAGCGAACTCTGTAAAAGATGACACCGTCGATTGATTTTCGGGGATATTTCGCTGCCAGCTGCCTGCCGATACCGGCGGCAGCTTCGGCCGGCAAGGCCCAGATATGCTTGCGATCATCCGGATCCATGATTCCCAGCAGGTAAACATCCGATGGGCCAGCTGACTGGGATTGAGCCGGGCCTGATGCCAATAGCGGTGAAAACACGACGGACAGCAAAATGAACAGCCCCCATGACACGAATCTGTTTTTTGATTTTATTTTCATAACCCGATCCTCTCTTGTGCGTGTACCGCGGATATAATGTTTACAATATAATCGTCGTTGGGCCATTCGTCACCTCAAAAATGTCAAACTGCGTTTTGCAGGGCTAACGCAGACGGTCGCGGCGACCCCCGTACCTGCCGCCAGACCGAGTTGACACACCGGCCCCATTTTCATATGGTTAGAAAATTCAAACCAGCAGGAGACACAGCCATTCATGGAAAAACACAGCGGCGTTCTGATTATTGGCGGCGGGGTCATAGGCTTGGCCAGTGCTTACTATCTGGCAAAAGCCGGCCAAAAGGTCCGCCTGCTCGAGCAGGACACCGCCGGAGCCGGTGCCTCCCACGGCAACTGCGGTTTAATTGTGACCAGCCACCTGATCCCCCTGTGCGCCCCGGGGACCATCCGGCATGAAATACAGCGCTGGTTGCAGGGGCGCTCACCCCTGTACATCAAGCTGGCACCTGATAAACAGCGTTTTTGGTGGCTGCTGAACTTTGCCCGCAAGTGTAATCACAACCATCTAACCCATGCCATCAAAGCCAGGGAACAAATATTAACCCATTCCAGAGCGCTGTATGCAGACCTGTTCCATGACGAGAAGATAGAATGCGATTGGGCGCAAAAAGGCATTCTGATGATATTTAAATCCCGGTCCGCAATGCAAACGTATGGCAAAACCAACGCCTTTTTGAAGCCTTATGGTCATGACGCGGTTGCCGTGATAGGGGATGAACTCTACCGACTGGAACCGGCTTTGCGCAAGGGCATGTATGGTGCCTGGTACCATAAAACGGACGCTCACCTGCGGCCGGACAAGCTGATGCAGGCCTGGCAGCGCGTCCTGACGGCGCAGGGCGTTGCCGTCGAGGAGAACTGCCGGTTGGAATCCTTGATCGCCGGTGAGGGGCATATTCAAGAGGCTCAGACGGACAGTGGCACCTACACGGCAGACACATACGTGCTGGCGACCGGTGCCTGGACGCCGCAGCTGACCCGGCAATTAAAGCTGGACCTGCCGGTTCAACCCGGCAAAGGGTACAGCCTGACAATGACCCGGCCGGCGACCTGTCCACAATTGCCCTGCTATTTTCATGAAAGAAGCGTTGTGGCAACACCCTGGGAAAACGGGTTTCGCTTGGGCGGCACCATGGAGTTTTCAGGATTTAATTCTGACATCTTGGCCCGGCGGATTCAAAATCTGACAACCGCCGCCGCAGAATACTTAAAAACGCCTCCGGCTGATCCGGTAATGGAAGAGTGGGTCGGTATGCGCCCCATGGTGTATGACGACCTGCCGATTATCGATCGCGCTCCGGATCATCACAATCTGGTGGTGGCCACCGGCCACGGGATGTCGGGCATTTCCATGGCGACCAGCACCGGCAAACTGGTGGCTGAAATGGTTACCGGGCGCAGGCCGCATATCGACCCGGCCGCCTTCGGCATTCGACGATTTAACAGCTAAATATTTCAGGTACCGGTGATCCGTCTCCCGTCAATCGGACCCTGGTTGAACCATCATCTGAACTTGAGACAGGCAGCCATGCAATACGGTGCAATGAATTTTCCGATCAAGCCGGTTAGCGACGAGCTGACAGAAATTGGCGCTCTGGGATTTGATTACTTCGAATTAACGATGGACCCGCCCCGGGCGCATTACACGACGCTGCGGCAACAGATGCAAACAATCGTCAATGACCTTGATTCCCGCGGCATGTCCATCATTTGCCATTTGCCAACCTTTGTATCCACAGCCGACCTGACCGACAGCATCCGGCAGGCATCCCTGCAGGAGATGTTTCACTCGCTGGAAGTAGCCGCGCAGCTGGGGGCCCGGAAGGTCGTTCTGCATCCCGGGCACATCGGGGGGCTGGGGATCTACGTCAGAGAGACCGCCCTGGACCATGCGAATAACAGTCTGGCGGCCATCATCGAACACGCTCAAAAACAGGGGCTTTGTGTGTGCCTTGAGAACATGTTCCCCCGCTGCCGGGCCTTTGTTGAGCCGGACGATTTTGTAGACATCCTGCAGCGTTTCCGGGATCTCAAGCTGACACTGGATACCGGTCATGCCAACATCGGCACCAGAGGCGGCCGCCGCATCCTGCAATTTATCGAAAAATTCGGCCACCGCATCGGTCATCTGCACATCAGTGATAATCTGGGAGAACGCGACGATCATATCCCGCTGGGCAGCGGCGTCATCGATTTTGAAAAAATTGTCCGGGCCATCAAACGCAGCGGATACGACGACACAGCCACCCTGGAAATATTTTCAGAAGACCGCCAGGCGCTGGTGCAGAGCCGGCAGCGGTTTGATGAACTTTTCAAAAAGAGCTAAGCTGAATTTTTATAATCACAGTAAAAATGTTTCCGTGTGTAGGTGTCAGGCAATTCGGGTTTCGGGTGTCAGGGAACATGTGAGAGAAAGCGTAATTCATTTCATATCGAATTCATCCATTTTGTATTGCTGACACCTGAACACTGGCACCTGACACCTTATTTGGGGACCGCTGGCGTTCGTGACCTGACATCTACAATAGAAATGAGGATGAACGATCATGGCACTAATGATCATCGCACCCGGCACCAAAGTCACCTCCTGGGTCAAACACCTTGACCGGCTGGAACCGGGAATCGACATTCGCGTCTGGCCCGATACGGGCGATAGGGATGAGATTGATTTTGCCCTAAGCTGGCAGCATCCACCCGGCGAGTTCAAAAAGTATCGGTATCTGAAATGCATTGCCTCTTTGGGGGCCGGGGTTGACCATCTTCTGGCCGATCCGGATCTGCCCGCCGGTGTGCCCCTCACGCGTGTGGTGGAACATTCCATGGCCCAATCGATGAGCGAATATGTAATTTTAGCAGTTCTCAATTACTGCCGCCAGTTTGATGACTACCGGACCGACCAGTCTCAAAAAAAATGGCAGCCCCGCATTCCGCTGCTGGCCGCCGACATGCGTATCGGTATTATGGGCCTGGGCCAGCTGGGCAAAGATGCCGCCGGCAAACTGAGCGCCCTGGGTTTCACGGTTAGCGGTTGGCGTAAAACACCCAAAACCAGCGACGGGGTCGACTGCTTCGCCGGCGCAAAGGCTCTGGATGAGTTCTTATCCCGGACCCGCATCCTGATCTGCATGCTGCCACTGACGCCGCAAACAAAAGGCATCTTAAACCACAAAATATTTGATAAGCTGCCTGCCGGCGCCTATGTCATCAATGTGGCCCGAGGTGAACACCTGATTGAAAATGATCTGCTGGCCGCCTTAGATTCCGGCCGGCTGTCCGGCGCCTGTCTGGACGTCTTTGAAACCGAACCCCTGCCGCACGACCACCCTTTTTGGGCGCATCCCAAAATACGGCTGACGCCTCATATCTCCAGCATCACTTTTTCCAGAGCCGTCGCCCCGCAAATCATTGAAAATTACCGGCGCAGCCAGACCGGCCAGCCGCTGCTGAATGTGGTTGACCCCCAGCGAGGATATTAAAGATCCCACCGTTTCTTTACCGCGTTAGACCCGTACCATTCCCGTAAATGAGAGATAGCCGGGTTTAGGTCGCCAGAAACTCAACCCGCATCATCAAATTTGCAAATTCAGCGGGGGTGATTTGCTCCCAGGGTTGTGAGGGTCTGAATTGAATTGATGATTTGGCATCCGGCGCAAAGAATTTGCCGGATTGAAGCTCGGGTTTTTTTAGCCGGTATTGAAAGTCATCTCCCAGATCCAGGATGAGGTCCAGATCGTCGCTGTCTTCGAGCAGCTCCACCAGCAAAATATTTTGAATGCGCCCGCTGCCTTTCAGATGGCGTTGGCCTCCGGCGGTGGCAAAAATTTCAATCACCGCGTTGTCAATGGCAACCGCCCGCTCATCGGGTGCGATGATAAAAGCCCGATCGACGATATACTCACCTTCGGCAAAGGGGATCCAGTTTTCCATATCGTTTTCCTATTTTGAGATTGCTTTCGATATTTTATATAAGAACAGATTGATAGAGTTGCAAGCAAATCCATTAGGAATGATCGTGCGGCAGCCATCAGGCCAAGTGAATTTTTCAAGTTCGCCAAACCATCACTCGATCCTCGAATAGGCTCGAGACGCTTGCTATCCTTTGCCTGCATCTGATATTCATTTGCCAATTCTGGCTTTATTAACGTTGAACGCAGCCTGCTTTGCGAATAACAGCAGATCGGACCAGCATGGCATTATCACAAAAAAACACCTCCACTTCGCGTATCTTTTATGGCTGGTATGTGCTGGCCGCCGGCTTTTTGCTGCTCTTTTTCCAGTCCGGTGCCCGTTTTTCTTTTGGTATCATGTTTAAGCCCATGATCGCCGAACTGGGCTGGAATCGGACCTCGATTTCATTGGCTTTTTTTCTGCATATGGTTTTTTTCGCTCTGACCCTGAGTCTTGCCGGTAAACTGTATGACCGCTATGGGCCCCGCTGGATCATTCTGGTGTCAACGGTGCTCATCACCGCAGGCTACACGAGCACATCCCGCATCACCGCCCTGTGGCAATTTCACATTTTCTACGGTGTTGTCACCGCGGTGGGCGTGGGCGGCGCCTCGGTCCCCTTGATTGCAGCCTTGATGAGCAAATGGTTTGCGCGCCGCCGGGGACTGGCCATCAGCCTGGCTTTATCCGGCAGCTGTCTGGGTCAATTTGTCTTGGTCCCCAGCATCAATTGGATTGTCTTAACCTATGGCTGGCGCTTATCATATCTGCTCCTGGGCATGGTGATGCTGGCTGTAAATCTTTTGCTGGTCCTGGGCGTGATCAAAGGCAACCCCGAAGATATGGGGTTCAAGCCCTACGGTCATCAACTGACGGAGGCGGCTGCCGCACCCCAGAAATCAGACGCTACCCCTGTGCGGCCGGATGACCTGAACCTGCTGCAGGCTTTTAAAACCGTTTCATTCTGGCTTTTTTTGACGGTTATGTTTATCTGCGGCAGCGGTGACTTTATGGTGGCTGCGCATCTGGTCCCATTGGTAACCGACCATGGTGTCTCTCCCACAACGGCCGCCAACATGATGGCCTGGTTCGGCCTCCTGAGCATGGGGGGCATCCTGATTGCCGGTCCGGCTTCGGATCTGATCGGCAACAAAATCCCCATCGCCCTCACGTTTGTACTGCGACTGATCCTGTATCTGATGATTATACAATACCCCTACCGCGTCACCTTTTATATTTTCGCAGCCGGTTTCGGATTTACCCTAATGATTACCGCACCGCTGACCACAACCCTTTCGGGACGGCTTTACGGATTTACACATGTCGGTTTGATCTCCGGCTTTATTACCACCATCCACCATCTGGGGGGCGGCTTATGGGCCTTTGTGGGCGGCGTGCTTTTTGACAGGACCGGCAGTTATCAGATCACGTTTATGTTTTCGGCCGCACTTGCAGTCATCGCCATTATCGGCAGTCTCGCCATAAATGAGAAAAGACAGGTTTTATGATGCGGTTATGGCCTTAGCGCTGCGGTTCTAAACCCCTGTTTAGGGCCCGCAGCCGGCATAAAAATGCAATTGACATCTCATATTTGAATTCTATGTTACCATTCACCATAATTAAAATCGCCTCTTAATTTGAACGGATATCAACACGATGCAGGCGGAACTCGAAGGAAATATCAATGACCTCAGAATTAAATGAAGCGCAACTGCTAACCATTGTAAAAAATACGGTTGAACAGCACGGCTGCCGGCTGGTTGAAATTGATCTGGAAAATAAGATTCTCCATCTGGAAGGCTCTGAAACCGCCAAGGTCAAATGTGCCCAGGCGCTTGCCAAGGTGCTGGATTGATATAACCCGGGCAATCGCCCGATCAGACGAAAAGGCACAGTTGCTGTGAACAAATCGCCGCGGCGGCAAAAACCCGACCGGCAGCACCCGCCAGGACGAAAGGAAGGTTTTTTCCGGGTTTTCAGATATTTGACCCGGTTATTGCTCTGGCCTTTTTTTCGCCTCGAGACCCGCGGCGTGCAACATTTGCCCGAGGATAGCGCATTTATCCTGTTAGTCAAACACCAGCGCTGGGAGGATATCCCGCTGCTGGGCCTGGCCACGCCCCGGCCGCTTTATTACATCGCCAAAACTGAACTCTTCAAAAATGCCCTGAGCAATTGGTTCATCTCAGCTCTGGGCGGCATACCCCTTAACCGGCAAAGACCCCTTGAAAGCCGGCGGTTTTTACAGGCCGCCATTGCCTTTCTTCAAAAGGGCGAAGGCATCGTGATTTTCCCGGAAGGTACCTATTACCGTGATAAAATGGGGCCCGGCCAGGTCGGGATGGTCAAATTCGTGCTGTCGCGCCTGGAGCTACCCTTAATACCGGTCGGTATCGCTTATATAGCCGGCGGCCGGCGAACCGGCGTTCGCATAAATTTCGGCAAAGCACACCTTGCGGGCCCGTCTTTGGCTGCCGACTCAGTGGTGGACCGCATGATGACTGAAATTGCAGCGCTTTCAGGGTTGAGCACTGATTGAGAGCAGTGGCGTCCTTAAATCCGACGATATTCAATCCAACCGGCTTTAAATATTTGGGATTTGAGCAATATTCAGGATGAATTTAAATTATAATTTTAGGTGTCATTTAATTCATTTAAGAATGAGTCAAATGACTTCATTTCAATTTAGTAAATAAATCAAAAAAAGGTTGCTTCGCTTTCCTAAGTCCGGTAATGAAGGATCAGCGGACAAAGGCCAGTTTTACCCCCTTTTCGTATTTTCCCTCCAAGTTATTAGGCTAGCCAAGAGACGGAAGCTAAAATTTAATGGCTGAAACGCAGCCAGGTGGTGAAAAAATGGACGCGATACTGAAACCGTTGCGCGAAGCAATCCCGGCAATTAAGTACATTCACGATAATTGGGGAACGCGATCCGGCATTGATCGCCGACAGAAAAATAGACTTTATCTGGGCCCGGAAAGAAGAGTACGCACCGAACGCCGCAGTGGATTTGATCGCCGCAGGCTCTCTTTTGTCCAGAGAAGAGCGGTGATGGACTTGAGAGAGGCCTACAGAGACTTATCCTGATAAGGATTAAAAACTTTTAATGCGAATAAGCAGGGTATAGTATACCCTGTTTTTTTTGACTTATCTTTACTCCATTTTACTTTATTTGACTCTATTTGACATATTTTTACTCTAGTCAAATCAGAATCCACCTGCCAGACACACCTCTTGCTTTAGGTTGCATCTAATATTAATCAAACCCGCGCCAATCTGAACGTATTATTTTGGTGCTTGAATACAACCGCATTCACACGTATAATAGCAGCCGAATTCAGGCGTCTGTTAACAATGGTCGCCAATGCGGGATTGCACCATGGCCGAAATAAAACCCTTCAGAGCTTGGCGGTATCGCCCGTCATTGTTGGAAAACATCGGGCAGCTTACCTCTCCGCTGTTTGACGTTGCTTCTGAAAAGCAGCGGGAGGCGCTGTACGGCAATTCGTTTAACAGCATCCATCTGTCCATCCCCCGGGGGGAACAACCGGCCAAAAAAGCAGCTGCTGCTTTAGCGAAATGGAAACGTAATAAAGTTATCGTACGGGATGAAGTGCCCGGCATCTATGTCTATTATCAATATTTTTCCCTGCCGTCTGATCCTGAACCCTATATCCGCAGAGGGTTTATCTGCAAGATCAGAGTCCATGAATGGCAGGACAACATTATTTTACGGCACGAAAATGTCATGGATGATGCCGTCGATGGGCAACTCGAGTTGCTGGCCGAAACCCGGCTAAACGCCAGCCCGACCCACGGTCTTTATAGCGATGAATCATTTGAATTGGAATCCTATATGGATGCCTGCATCCAGGACCCGATTTGTAAAACCGAGGATTACCAGGGGGTCATCGATGCTATGGGGGTAATCCAGGATGAAGCCATTATTGCGCATTTCGTCGAACGCGTAACAGACGAACGCATCATTCTGGCTGACGGCCACCACCGCTACGCCGGTTCTCTGGCCTATATGAAACAGCAGATGCGCGCAAATCCCGAACATACGGGCAAAGAGGGCTACAATTATCACCTGATGTGGTTAACCAACACAGAAGCCGGGGATCTGCGCATACTGCCCACCCATCGTCTGATCAAAGGGTTGAATAATTTCGATGAAACCGCCACTATGAAAAAATTTGAAAAAAACTTTAAGATTAAGCCGGTGGCGGACCCCAACGACATTCACGAGGTCATTGTGGGCAAACCCTGGACATTCGGCCTTCTCTTCGCTGAAAATGCATATGCGGTGCGACTAAAACCGGAAGCCCTTCCGGAATTAAAATGGAATTTTCCAGATCAGATAAAGCAGCTGGATCTGACAGTGGCGCATTATTTTATTATCCAGGAGATCCTGGGCATTCCGGGGAAAAAACAAAACGCATCCCACAAAATTGAGTATGAGCGAAACTTTACAAAGTGCATGACTGCGGTTATCAAACAAGAAGCGCAGATGGCGATTGTGACCAATGACGTCGGCATCGAGGATGTGAAACGCGTCTGCGGCTGTGGCTGCACCATGCCCCCCAAATCCACATTTTTTTACCCGAAGGCTATTTGCGGATTCCTCTATTGTAGTATATGAACCGGTTCCCTAACCCTCATATTTTTCTCGAGGCCTGTGTTACAAATCGGTTCAGTTTTTCCAAAAGAGTCACCTAATGGCAGGCTTGATCTGTAGGCTTGAATACAATTTTGGGAATTATTAATTCTGAGAAATGCACAATATGAGTGGATGAGTTGCCCCGTATCAATTCAGTGACCCGATATTGGGGATGATCGGCAACCAGGCCTTTTGATAAGCAGCGGTGCCGGTAAAATCCCAAATAGCGGGACACCGGCACCTTAATATTCAAATCGCCATTCGGAAAATGATAGGGCCACTTTAATGTCAGTTGGGTTGAGTAAGGACTGCCTCGATACGCTCCAGAGCCCAGTCGATTTCTTCTTTGGTGATCACCAGCGGCGGGGCAAAACGAATCGTATTTTCATGGGTCTCTTTGCATAGCAGGCCCCGGGTCATCAATTGCTCACAATATTGGCGGGCGCCACCGGCCTCATCTGTCATTTCAACAGCCAGCATAAGCCCCCTGCCTCGAACGGTTTTGATGTGAGGCGCCTGGATGCCGGCAAGATTCGATAAAAAATAATCCCCCATCCGGGCGGCATTTTCAATCATACCCTCCTCAACCAAAACCTTGAGCGCTGTTCGGGCAATAGCGCAGGCCAACGGGTTGCCGCCAAAAGTGCTGCCGTGCTCGCCGGGACGCAAAACATCCATAACTTCCTTGTTGGATAAAACCGCTGAAATGGGATAAAAACCGCCGGAAAGCGCTTTGCCGATCAACGTCAGGTCGGCTTCGATCCCCTCATGCGCTTCAGCCAGCAGCTTGCCGGTGCGCCCGAGGCCGGTCTGGATTTCATCCAGGATCATAACGACGTTGTTTTGCGAACAGATCGATCTGGCTTTGCGAAGGTAGCCATCAGGCGGGATGATCACACCGGCTTCACCCTGGATGGGCTCTGCCAGAAAAGCGACCGTATTCGGGGTAATAGCCGCTTCGAGGGCATCACTATCACCGTAAGGAATAATCTTAAATCCAGGGGTAAAGGGACCGAAATTTTCGCGAGATGATTTGTCCGTGCTGAAACCAACGATGGTGATGGTGCGACCGTGAAAATTATTTTCGCACACGATGATTTCAGCCTTATTTTCAGCGATCCCTTTGACCTGATAGCCCCACTTGCGAACAGCCTTGATAACCGTCTCAACCGCCTCGGCACCGCTGTTCATCGGCAAAACCTTGTGGGAATTGGTCAATGCACAGAGCTCTTTATACAGCAGGCCCAGTTGATCGTTGCGAAACGCCCGGGAAGTCAGGGTCAATATCTGTGATTGTTCGATTAGGGTACCCATGATTTTCGGGTGGCAATGCCCTTGATTAACCGCTGAATAGGCCGACAAGCAATCCATATATTTGTTGCCCGCAACATCCCAAACCCAGATGCCTTCGCCGCGCTGTAAAACCACATCCAGCGGCTTGTAGTTATGGGCACCGAATTCATTTTCCAGGTTGATGTAGTCTTGCACTTCCATGGCGTGTCCTCCCGGGTAAGGCTGTGAAAAAACAAGCAGTTGCCCCTAATTGGGTTCTATTATTTCACACTCAAAGGGGTGGGTCAATACAATGACTGTTCTGATGATCGCTTTTCAAAAATAGGGTGCCGGTATCGCCGATCATCGATCGTCTTAGACATCTGGCAATATTTTGAACCACTGCCGTCAGACGGTGCGGAAGTTGAGGTTTTTTGTCAGCGGTGCAGTCCAATGGTTGAAAATTTATGAGCAGTGTTTTATAATAACAGGATCATTTCATAGAACAGGGACGGTTTGGATTAAGATGCCCTGTATTTCTCAGAGTTTGCTTTTTATACTATTCAATCGAGAGAAGAGGCGCTTCGGGGTCTTTTTTTTTTACCCAAATTTAAAGGAGACAATTAAATGAATTTTTCCCACAACCGGCCGGTATTTATAATAGTGATCGCCATGTCGCTTATGCTGGCATCGACTCTGGCTATGGCAGAAGAGAAAAAAGAACCCGCCGGTAAAGCGGCTGTTGTCAACGGTGTTGCCATCAACAAAGATGATTTTAATCGTGAAATGGATTTTTACATCAAGCGGGCCAACCAGCAGGGGCAGCAGGTGCCTCAAGCCCAAATGGGGATGATGAAAAACCAGGTGTTGGACAGCCTGATTGACCGCGAATTACTCTTTCAGGAAACCAAGAAAAAAGGCATCAAAGTTGACGCCAAGGAGGTTGATGCTGAGATTCAAAAAATCAAGCAACGCTACGCCAAAGAAGGGGAATTCGAGCAACTGTTGAGCAACATGGGACTTACCGAACCGGATGTTAGGAATCAGATTGAACGCGGCTTGGCCATCCAGCAACTGATGGACAAAGAAGTGCGAACAAAAGTTAAGATTGGCGACGAAGAAGTAAAATCGTATTACGATGCCAACCCGCAGCTCTTCCAGCAACCCGAGCAAGTCAAGGCCAGCCATATTCTGGTTAAAGTGGATGCTGATGCGCCTCAGGAGAAAAAGGCTGAGGCCCGTAAAAAAATCGAATCCGTTCAGAAAAAGGCCGAAAAGGGCGAAGATTTTGAGTCGCTGGCAAAAACCTATTCAGAAGGGCCCAGCGGTCCAAACGGCGGCGACCTGGGCTATTTCAGGCGCGGTCAGATGGTCCCACCCTTTGAAGAGGCGGCCTTCAATCTGAAGCCCAACCAGACCAGTGACATTGTCGAGACCCAATTCGGTTATCACCTGATCAAGGTCGTTGATAAGAAGCCCGCTCAAAAAACGGCTTATGCCGACGTCAAAGAGCAGCTTTCCGAGCACCTCAAAAAGCAGAAAACGGATTCAGAAGCCAGCACTTACATCCAGAGCCTTAGAAGCGGCGCCAAAATCGAAAAATTCTTATAAGCATCCTGGTGAACAAAAAGGAGGGGCACTGTGACGATAAAAATTTCTTGGTTCAGTCATGCCTGCTTTCTGATCGAAACCGATCAAAGCCGTTTGTTAATCGACCCTTTTCTGAGTGACAACCCGCTGGCTTCCGGCACGGCCGATGAGATTCAAACCGACTATATCCTTGTGTCGCATGGCCATGGTGATCATCTGGGAGACACTATTAACATCGCCAAACGCACCAACGCTACCGTCATATCCAATTATGAAATCCAGAACTGGCTGATCGGCCAGGGGATTGAAAATACGCATCCGCAGCACATCGGTGGTGGCTTCGATTACCCCTGGGGCAGGGTTAAACTGACCATCGCCCAGCATGGTTCGGCTCTGCCGGATGGCTCCTACGGTGGAAATCCCTGCGGATTTTTGTTGTATATTGACGGCAAAAAAATCTATCACGCCTGTGACACCGGCCTCTTCTATGACATGAAGCTGATCGGAGAAGAAGGCATCGATCTGGCCATTTTGCCGATCGGCGATAACTTTACAATGGGCCCTGATGATGCGCTACGCGCGGTCAAACTGATCGAACCGCGACAGGTGGTTCCGATTCATTATGATACATTTGATGTCATTAAACAGGATCCTCACGCCTGGGCCGAACGGGTTAAGAAAGAAACCGCTGCCAGCGTAACCGTGATGAGCCCCGGTGAATCGCTCGAACTCTAATTCAGGCTAAATTAAAACATTAAACGGGCATATCCGGTCATTCGTTTGCCGGAAACCGCCCGTTTTTATTTATAAGGTGAAGTGGTTTTTAAACCTTTAGATCTTGGTCGAGGACAAGGCTTAATTCGATTCAAAAACGGAGCGTACACGTTAGTACGCGAGTATTTTGAATCGAATACACACCTTAGTGTTCATAAAAATAGATGTGTAATCCATTTATCCTGGGTAACACTGCCTTCGGCCAAGAGATGAGGGTTTAAAAACCACTTCCATTTTGTCGAACGTATTCATACATAACAATCGACGCCGCAACGGCCACATTCAAGCTCTGCACCTTGCCCACCTGATGAATTTTCAGTGAATTGATTCCAGGATAGCGATCCTTGTCAAATTGATGCCCGAATTCTTCGTTGCCAAAAATGAAAGCGCTTTTGGGGGGAAGGTTTGTGACGGCAAGGTCTTGGCCGCCTGAGGCCTCCATCGCAAACAGGGTATATTGACGGTCCATCAAATCAGCATAACAGTCGGCAAAGTCCGCGTGGAATTTTGCCGGCACCCATTTAAAGGATCCTTTGGCTGGCGCCGGATCAAAAAAATCAGTCGCGATTAAATGGACTTCAGCCGCACCAAAAGCATCTGCGCTCCGAAAAATTTTGCCAATATTAAAAAACGGTTTTAAATGATCGAGCACAACAATAAATGGGTGCCTGCCCGGGGAGGCCAGTAAATTCAGACGTTTCTGTTTTCTGAAACGCCGGATGGCAGACTGGCGCTCTTTTTGAAAACGCCTGCGGATTTTCCTCAATCCCATTTGAATACTCTTGGGTGCTGAATTTTAAAAAAGGTGCAGATATGCCGTATGTGCATAGAAAGCATCCAAACGCCAAATGCAGCGCCACGATTTAGCAGCGGCCGGTTGTTAATCGAATACAAACGCTTATGTTATCGGTTGCACAGGGTTGAAATTTCAACTCTTATATTATTATATATTTGAAGCCGTGTGGTAGGGCAAGGGCAAAAACAGGCGCCAACCATTAAACAACCCGGATGGGGTTGCTGCCCGGTTGAAAAAGGGGGGCTTATGGATAGTCGATCAGAAGCAAAGATTCAAAAAGAAATCCGCAGGCGTGCCTTTCAACACGCGGATGTATTGCGTCAGGAAAGACAGCTTAACGTAAAAACGCAGCACACAATTGTTGCTTTACAGGATGTGACGGGGTTGCAGCGGCCTGAATTGGATTCGATTGCCGATGACGTCAAGCTTTCGCTCCAAGGCCCGTGCGACAATTTCTTTTCCATCAAACGTCAAATTCTGATCACAGCCGGCATATTCGGTTCAGTCATTATTTTGTCTGGATTGATGGTCCTCATTTGACCGACAAAATCGCTTCTTTATTTTTTAGGGCAGGCACCCATCGCATTCTGGATAGGAGGTCTAAATGGCTGAAATCGTCAAGGTAAATGCAAACAAATTAAAGTCGTTTGGCGAACAAAAATTCTCACCCCATGTCGTCTATCAGAGCACCGATATTAAGGTTGTACTGGCGTATTTTAAGAAGGGCCAGTTTATTCCCGTGCACTCGCCTAATGTTGATCTGATTCTGTATATTCTCAATGGGCAAGCCGAGGTCGTGGCCGGAGACGAGCGCCCGACGGTCGCTGAAGGCGATTTAATCATCATCCCCAAAGGCCTTAAAAGAGGAATTAAGGCATTGAGCGAGTTGGCTATTTTGCATGTGGTTCAACCGCCGCCGGCTGCGGAAGATCACAATGAGGTTCACGCAAAACTGGCAGAGGGAAAATTTGATTAGATGGGGTTTTTAAACGGGCAATCGGATCGGGTCCCAGGAAAAATTTACAATATCAATTTTATTTTTATACGCTGGAAACTGACACTAGGTTTTTAACCAACGGTTACGACCAGATCGCACTTTTTCTGACGGGCCAGGGGCACTTACCCCTGAAGACAAATAGCAGGTGGATACCGTTTTGCGGGCTCATTTCCCTCGAACTGAGGAAGGCAAAGTTAGATCCCTCAGCCGGAGGGTTTGCAGGCTGGCGCATCAAAGCCGCCCGAGCCGGAGGCAATACCCTGGGATCTGATGCAACCTGCCGACATCAGCTTTTCAACATCCCCGCAGTGGCATTCGGGACATTCCGGTTCAGGATCCCTGGAAGACAACATCAGGGCTTCAAAACAATGACAACAGGCCTTGCATTGATACTCGTAAATCGGCATTTAGGGCTCCTTTAAGCAAAATTTTTTTATATAATAGGCTTAACTGCTCAAATGTCAAGCTTCGTTACCAAAGGTGCTGGCGGGGATACTAAAACCACGAAAACAATCGGGTAGGAGGAGGGCTCGCGCCCTCCGTCCTCCCTCACCACCGCACATACGGTTCCGTATACGGCGGTTCCTGCCATCTTCAGCTTTCTTGACC
>Ga0209456_10000785_pt1 | contig 16319 bp, 10 predicted proteins | sample COG_11_FD_184755 | JGI IMG/M metagenome (GOLD analysis project Ga0209456, IMG submission 184755) | Pelagic marine sediment microbial communities from the LTER site Helgoland, North Sea, for post-phytoplankton bloom and carbon turnover... | ecosystem: Environmental > Aquatic > Marine > Neritic...
TAGCGCTGCCCCCGTAGCACGAGGGGAGCGCTTTTTTTCTTTGTGTTCTCTGTGCCTTTGTGGTTAAACAAATTGCTCGGGCGTGGTTAAGCGCAAAAAGCTCACCGCGCAGGCCCAACATTCACAAAGATCTTCAAGGATTAATTATTATTTTTCTTTGTGTTCTTCGTGCCTTTGTGGCTATAAAGTAAAACCTTTTTTGTAACCCGGTGAGGAATTTGGATGGATAAAATTTTGGTAGAAGGCGGGCGTTCGCTAAAAGGTCAGGTGCGTATCAGCGGGGCTAAAAATGCCGCCTTACCGATTCTGGTCTCATCGTTGCTGGCCGAAGGGTCCAATACCTATTCAAATGTGCCGCATTTGCAGGATATCGAGAGTATCAAATCGCTGCTTTGCAATCTGGGTGCACGTGCCGAGGCGCACGGTGATACGGTCCATGTGGATACCGGGCGAATTTTGAGCTGCGAAGCGCCCTACGAACTGGTGCGTAAAATGCGGGCATCGATACTTGTTTTAGGCCCTATGCTGGCCCGCCTGCAAAAGGCTGTTGTTTCCCTGCCGGGCGGCTGTGCCATCGGGGCTCGCCCGATCAATCTGCATTTGAAAGGACTGGCTCAGCTGGGCGCCGATATTCATCTGGAACATGGCTACGTGCGCGCGGAAGTCAAGAAATTAACAGGCGCGGATATATATTTTGATACCGTGACCGTTACCGGTACGGAAAACCTGATGATGGCCGCCGTTCTGGCCGAAGGCACAACCGTTCTGCGAAATGCCGCGCGTGAGCCTGAAGTCATTGCGCTGGCAGAAGTCCTCAGTAAAATGGGTGCCGATATTCAGGGAGCCGGCACGGCGGTAATAACGATAAATGGGGTCACTTCCTTAAAGCCGGTATCGGTGCGCATCATTCCGGATCGGATTGAAACGGGTACGTTCATGATCGCCGCGGCGTTGACGCATGGCGATGTAACCCTGATCGATTGCAATCCGGAACATGTGCGCGCCAGCATTCACAAACTCAGACGCGCCGGTGTCAAGATAACCACCGCTGAAAATACCATCCATGTTCACGGCAATGACGAGATCTTCAGCGTGGATGTTGAAACCCAGCCTTATCCGGGTTTTCCAACTGATATGCAGGCTCAATTCATGGTGCTGATGTGCGTTGCCAATGGCACCAGCATGATTTCTGAGACCATATTTGAAAATCGCTTTATTCATGTCAGCGAATTAGAGCGTATGGGCGCCGATATCAAAATATCCGGGCACACGGCCCTTGTTAAGGGCGTGCCTGCTCTGTCAGCTGCCCCTGTAATGGCCACCGATTTGAGAGCCAGCGCTTCGCTCATCCTGGCCGGTCTGGTGGCTGAAGGTCAGACTCAAATCAATCGCGTCTACCATCTGGACCGCGGTTATGAAACCATCGAAAAAAAGTTCAGCCAGCTGGGCGCCGCCATCAAGCGCATCAAATAGCTGCTGGGTTTGGGGTTCTATAATAGTCTGGTAACTTGTCCGCAAAATAGTACCCCTTGACCCCGGTAAAAACCATATTCAGTCTTTCGTAATAAATCAGCTTGCACATTCAAAAAACGGCGCATTGGCAATCAAGACACCCCGACCCCTCAAATAATTGGATTGACCTAAACAGGTACAACAAACCTACGACGACGGACAACGGACAAAACCATGCCCAGGCAGGTTTATTTCCGGCCCATTATTGCGTTGCTGTTGGCACTGATGGGCGGCATTCTTTGCGGCTCTCATTTTGGGGGCCATCTCGTTGGCGCTGCGATTATTATTTGTGTGAGCGCTGCTCTGACCGGATACCGTATTTGGCACCGCCAGGCCGGGCGCTGGGCCCCGATCATTTTGTTTGCCGCCCTGGGCTATGCCTCCATCCAACCCTGGGTATCACCCCGCCTTCCGACCGGTCACGTCCATTCTTTTTCAGATGAGACCCGCTGGCAGATTGCCGGTGTGGTGAACAGCCATCCGCGCGAGTTTAAATACTTTAAAAAGTTTGTCTTGCTGGCCGACACCCTTTATTACAAGGATACATCCTATCGGGTGAAAGGCAAGATTCGGGTTACCGTGCGGGGCAGGGGACCGGAGATTGCCAGGGGGGATCGGGTCGTGTTTCGCAGCCGACTGCGCCGGCCGCGCAACTTTAACAACCCGGGCGGTTTTAATTACCAGCGTTACATGGCCTTTAAAAACATCTGGCGTACCGCCTATACCCGGGGTGACCGGTTACGGGTGGTTCAAAAAGACAACGCCACGGATCTGACCGATCGGCTCAGCGAGGCGCGCCGCGCAATGGCGACCCTGATTGATAATAGCGGCAAAGAACCATCGACCGCAGTTCTTAAAGCCCTGATCATCGGCGATCGGGCCGCCATATCAGCAGAGTTGCGCGACAAATTTAATCGTGCCGGCGTTGGACATATTCTGGCGATTTCGGGGCTTCATATCGGCATTGTTGCCGCCGTAGCCTTTTTTTTGTTTCAGCGGCTGTTGCGTTTGGTGCGGCCGTTGCTCTGGAAGGCCTGGACGCACAAAGGCGCTGCCATCATCTCGCTGTTTCCGGTTTGCTTTTATGGGCTGATATCGGGAATGTCGCCTTCAACCCAGCGGGCGGTCATCATGGTGTGCGCTTTTTTGTTGACCTTTGTGGTCGAACGCGAGCGCGATGTGCTCAATATTCTGGCTGTGGCCGCCTTTATCATCCTGATTGTATCTCCACCCTCATTATTTTCGATTTCGTTTCAGCTTTCTTTTATGGCGGTGTTGTCAATTCTGTATGGCATGTCGTGCTGGCAGGCGCGATCGGTCGACAAACACACTGCTGCCATTGGCCTGATTTCTCAAGCGCGCCGCAAATTAATGGCCTTTTTCCTGGTGTCGGTTTTGGCCATTGGCGGGACACTGCCGCTGGTGATGACGTATTTCAATCAGATTTCGCTCATCGGACTGCTGGCGAACTTTATTATTGTACCGCTGGTGGGATTTGGGGTCATCCCTTGCGGGCTGCTGGCTTTGTTTGCATACCCCATCAGCAACCAGCTGGCTTTTGTCGGGGTCAAAATCTGCATCTTTGTGCTGGATGGGGTCATGGTGGTCATTACCTATCTGGCCGATTTGTCGTTTGCGGCGCTTATGACCTTTACGCCCAGCGTGCTTGAAATCCTATGTTACTATCTGCTGGGCTGGGCCCTGTTGCGCCATTTAGGTTCCCAAGCGACACTGTCCGGGACAAATTCGTTTTCACAGCAGCGCCCTGAAGCCGTCCCATCCGCAAGCAGTGACGGGCACGCTGGCGGCAGGACCGTAAACCGACGGTTATTCAGGCTGACTGTTGCCGGCAGGTGGTTGTCAATAAAACTGGCGGGCAAGGAGAGCGCTCTTGTCGGTCTGGCGGTAATGATCGTTCTTCTGGCAGACGCAGGCTACTGGGTCAGCCAGCGCTATTGGAGTTCTGATTTTCGGGTGACCTATTTAGATGTCGGGCAGGGTAATGCAGCCCTTTTAGAACTACCGGGCGGCGCTACGGCCCTGGTGGACGGCGGTGGTTTTTCGGACAACAATTCCTTTAATATGGGTGCGCGCGTGATTGCCCCTTTTTTATTGCGGAAAAAAATATTCAGCGTTGACACATTAATCCTCTCACATCCCAATAGCGACCACCTCAACGGATTGATCTACATTGCCGAGCATTTCAACGTAAAATCGATCTGGACCAACGGTGAAAGCAGAACGACGTCTGGTTATGAGGCCTTCCATGAAATTATTAAGCGTAAAGGGTATTTTCAGCCCGATTTTCAGAAGCTTGACCGCCGGCAACAGATAAATGGGGTGGAATTTATCGTATTGTATCCCCCGGCTGATTTTATGACCCGCAAAAATTCAGATCGCTGGCGCAATACCAACAATAATTCCCTGGTTGTGAAGCTAACCTTCGGCAATGTGTCATTCTTGTTTCCGGGCGACATCATGATCGAAGCTGAAAAAGAATTGGTTAATTTGGCCGGGGCTGAATTGGGCTGTGATGTCCTGCTGGCGCCGCATCACGGCAGCCGGTCATCGAGCAGCCAGCTTTTCCTAAACCGCGTTCAACCGGAGGTCACCGTTATCTCTGCAGGCTGGAAAAACCGGTTTCGATTTCCACACCCCGCCGTGTTGGCTGCCTATCAAAATCATGGATGCCGCATATTTCGCACCGATCTCAATGGTGCCATCATGGTCACCACAGACGGCAACCACCTGACGGTAGAACCCTTCATATCATTGGATGATCCGCCTTAATCGTTATTCGATATTTTTGATGGATTATCAGGTGAAACCCGAAACCATTCTGTAGCTGACGATTAACCCGAAACACAAGGCCAACGGATCCTGCGGTCAGCGCTCGATACCTTGGCCTGTTCTAAGTATTTGGATATAAAAAAAATATAAAGCTTTTGAGTGGATTGCCGATATATGTAACAGACCGTGTACACTGACGGTCTGAGCGCCAATTGAAATTTGGAGGGATGTGCATCATGGGGACAAAAGCTATTGACATTCTTACAGATGCTATAAAAGAATATTATGGCAATTACGAACTCGAAGACCTTTGCAACCAGTTTAATGTCGATGTGAATTATCTGGGGGTCAATCTCAATCATATCAAGTTGGCCAACGATCTGGTTCGTAATGACAGGCACGGCCATCGACAGCTTTTGTCGAGATTGTTGCAGGATTTGGTACAGCGCTGTGATCAGCGAATTCTAAATTCAACCTGGGAAAGCAATGTTTTTGACGAGCAAATGAAGCCGCAATTAAAAAAACTGCAGTTTCTGCTGGCCAAAGATAAAAAGTCGGTTCAAATTGTCGAGGCCAAAAACTATCATCTCAAAACCGTATCAGAAGCCCAGGAATTTTTCAGTTCTACAAAAACAGCGGTTACGCTTGTTGATACCCAGTGTGGCAGCACGACCTTTGAATGTCTCGAAACTGTTAAACATCCGCTGCGCTTATTGACCAGTCGTGAGACCAAAGCCCTGGCAGACGGCTTCGACGGTATTTTAAGGAATTTTTGCTCCGGTTGCCCGGATGTCGAAATTCGGCGCCATGTTATGCTGTACGATCGCTATATTTTCTTTAACGGGCGTTGCTGGATGGTCAGCGCCTCTATGGATACAGTGGGCAACCAAGCGGTCAGCATCATCGAATGCATCGATCTGAAGGCAGCCATTGCCAGAGAAATCGAGCGCAAATGGCGCGAGGCAGAAAAATATATCATTTGAGAACCGACAGGTGAACGTCCACGCGGGTTGAATTTTTTGCAGAGTGTTTTTGGTGGATTCGAGGAAACCCCTAATCCATTGCCGCTAATACTTCGAACCCTTCCTTGGCCAGGGCCTTTTCAATGAGATCCGTTTTGCAGGCGGACAGACGAAAATAGTAAACCCGCTTATCTTTCTGCTGGGGTGTCATGCTTACGCTGATGATATCACCTCCATTGTCATTGATGATCTGCATGGCTTTTTTGAAGGTGGCGGGCTGGTCGCCGAGCACCACATCGATGCGCGAGGTCGTCGACAAAATGCCCATCATGTCGATAAAGGCGCGCAGCATGTCGGTTGCCGTTACGATTCCCACCAATTGTCCATCGTCGACCACCGGCATTCCACCGATTTTGTGATTGTAAATCAGCATGGCCGCCAGCTCGATATCATCATCGGGGCCGACCGTGATCGGGTTTTTAATCATCAAATCATCCAGGGAAACATCGCCCAGCATCGAGGGGATCAGGCCCTGTTTCAAATCTGCAAGCGTTAAAAATCCTTTCAGTCGATTTCCGCTGGTGACCACCGGCAGATGTCGAATTGAGTTGGCTTTCATCAGCTCAATGGCTTCACTGACCGATGTGTGGGGGCCAATGGTGATGGGCTCAGCAATCATTAAGGATTGGATTTTCATAAGACCTCTTTTGCTGGGGGATTCTTCCAAATATTCAAATCATAAGTGTATAGCTTTCGTCACTTGATTTCAGACTTCGAACGAATCGATTGTCTTGGAATGCTGGAATATTGGAATACTGGATTTGATGGAATTTGATCCACTCTACTTCTAGATGATACCAAACTGTCAGCAAGGGTCAACAGTTTTCAGTCGCGGTCTTTAATTTGGAGAGGTCTGCCAGCTAAAAGAAGAGGGTTGACGCTATAGGAGATAAATGGGAAATATTTTGGTTCAGGATTTTTTCGAACGGGGCTCATAACTGCAAAGCGGCTCTTCTCGCATGAAATCACCGGTAGCCTCGTAGGCCCGCGCACGGCAGCCACCGCAGACACGCTTATATTCACAGGGCCCACATTTTCCTTTCAGCTTGTCATAATCGCGCAACTCCAAAAAGATATCCGACTGATTCCATATGTCCGCAAACGATGTTTGTCGCACATCGCCGCACTTTAAATCCAGATAGCCACAGGGTTGAACGATGCCCTGATGGGAGATAAAGCAAAAACCGATGCCACCCAGGCATCCGCGTGTAACCGCATCAAGCCCATGGGTTTCAAAGTTAACGGAGATGCCTTCTTCTTTTGCACGTTGTCTGAGGATCCGGTAATAATGGGGAGCACAGGTGGCTTTTAGCTGCAGCGGAGTCGAGGCTCTCTGATCGTAAAACCAGTTGAGGGTGTGCTCATATTCGGCTGCATCGATGGCCTGATCGACAATATATTTGCCACGCCCGGTGGGAACCAGCAAAAAAATATGATGCGCCACGGCTCCCAGATCTACGGCCAGATTCTGGATGTCTGCAATCTGGTCGAGGTTGGTTTTGGTGATAGTGGTGTTGATCTGGAATTCCAGCCCTGCATTTTTAATCAGCTCGATACCTCGCAGGGTACCTTCGAAGGCGCCTTTAACCTGTCGAAAGCGATCATGGGTTTCGGCGCTCGATCCATCGATGCTGACGCTGATGCGTTGAATACCGGAGTCAACCAGTTGGCGGGCAATCTTTTCAGTTACCAGCGTGCCGTTTAGGGCCATCACCATGCGCAGACCAAGCGCAGTTCCGTGGCGGGCTAAGTCGAAGATGTCTGAGCGCAGCAGGGGTTCACCACCGGTTAGGATGATGATCGGCTTGGCAACTTCAGCTATTTGATCCAAAAGACACAATGCTTCATCGGTGCCCAGTTCGCCTTCGTGGGGTCCCATGTTGGCCGAAGCCCTGCAATGCACGCAGGCCAGATTGCAGTTGCGGGTTGTTTCCCAGGCCACCAGGCGCAACTGGTTTTTTTTACTCTTGGCGTCCGAGTGGGGATGTTGTGGTTTCATCGTCAATTTACCGGTAGGCGTTAAGTGCCGTGGCTGCCTCCAGGGCGAAATAGGTCAATATCATGTCAGCACCGGCGCGCTTGATGGCGGTCAGTGTTTCCAGCATCAAGTTGGGCCCGTCGATCCAGCCCATTTTTTCGGCGGCTTTTATCATCGCAAACTCACCGCTGACATTATAGGCGGCTACTGGCAGGTCAAATTCTTCTCTAACGCGGCAGATAATATCCAGATAGGCCAGCGCCGGTTTTACCATGACGATGTCAGCGCCTTCTTCAACATCCATTGAAACCTCGCGGATAGCCTCAATGGCATTTGCGGGATCCATTTGATAGGTACGGCGATCGCCAAATTGCGGGGCGGAATCCGCAGCACTGCGAAAGGGCCCGTAATAGGCCGAGCAATATTTGGCCGCATAAGACATAATCGGTACATGGCTGAAATTGTTTTCGTCCAGAATATTACGAATTTCGGCCACGCGGCCGTCCATCATATCCGAGGGCGCCACCATGTCGGCGCCGGTCTTGGCATGCGACAATGCCGTTCGGGCCAGAAGATCCAGGCTGGCGTCATTGTCAATTGTCTGGCCTTCCACCACGCCGCAATGGCCGTGGTCGGTATACTGGCACAGGCACACGTCGGTGATGACCACCAGCTCCGGCAGCTTGTCTTTAAGAGCTTTAACAGCTGTTTGGACGATGCCGTCAGCAGCGTATGCCCGGGTTCCTAAAGGATCCTTGGCATCCGGTATGCCAAAAAGCATCACCGCCGGTATGCCCCGGTTTTTTGCCGAAGTTGCTGCTTTAATCAGCTGATCAACAGATAGCTGAAAATGTCCGGGCATGGAATCAATCGGGTTGCGTACACTGCGGCCTTTAATTACAAAAAGAGGCAATATGAAATCATCGACCGCTAAACGGGTTTCACGGATCATGCGACGAAAGCCTTCGTTTTGCCGCAGCCGCCTGGGCCTGTAGTCTGGAAATAACATTCAGTCTCCTTTTTTCCGTTTGCAGTTACTGTCACAGCGGATAGGTCGTGTATTGGGTCTCAGGTGTCAGGTTTCAGGGTCGCTTAGAAGGGCTGACACCTGAACACTGAAACCTAACTGGTGCCCGCCGGCCAGGATACAGAGACCGGGCGCCAGAAATTTTTTATTTCAGACTACCTTTCCGTCAAACCGATTTCTTCATCCGTTAAATAGCAGGCCGGATCCGGGGCCCACAAATCGCCGGTGGTGGCTTCGGCGCGAACTCTAAAATTACCGCCGCAAATATCCAGCCAGCGGCAGTCGGCGCAGCGGCCTTTGACATGCTTTTTCTTCTCTTTGAGCTTTTCCAGCAGCGGATTGGAAAGGTCGGCCCAGATTTCAGAAAACGGCCGCTGGCGCACGTTGCCCAGACTGCAGTGACGCCAGAATTGATCCGGGTGGACCTCGCCGTCCCAGCTGACACAACCGATACCCCGTCCGGAATTGTTGCCTTCATTCCATTGTAGCAACTCCAAAACGTCTTTGGCACGCTGCGGGTCTTCTTTGCGCAACTTTAAATAAAGGTAGGGCCCGTCGGCATGATTGTCGACGGTCAATACTTCCTTGGGCTTGCCAATATCATGCAGGCGTTTGGTTTCATCAATAATCAGATTGACAGCAGAACGGGTGGCGGCGTGGGTCAGATCTTCCTTAACCAGCTCGGTCCCGCGGCCGGCATAAACCAGGTGGTAAAAGCACACCCGGGGGATATCCATTTCTTCGATAAGGTTGAATATGTGGGGGATCTCATCAACGTTGTATTTGTTGATCGTAAAGCGCAGTCCCACTTTTATGCCGGCATCCTGACAATTTTTAATGCCCTCCATGGCTGACTGAAAAGCGCCGCTCACGCCTCTAAAGCGATCATTGATTTTTTGCATTCCGTCCAGGCTGATGCCGACGTAAGAGAGCCCGATGCGCTTAAGGGTTTGTGCCAGTTTGGCGCTGATCAATGTGCCGTTGGTTGAAATCACCGCCCGCATCCCCTTATCCACCGCATAGCCGGCCAGATCGGGAAGATCCTTGCGCATCAGCGGTTCACCGCCGGAAAAAAGAATCACCGGCGCGCCATATTCGGTCAAGTCATCAATTAAGGCTTTGCCTTCCCGGGTGCTCAATTCATTGTCGTTGGCCAACGCTTTGGCATGGGCATAACAGTGCACGCATTTGAGGTTGCATCGCTGGGTTGTATTCCAGACCACCACCGGGCGTTTGTCTTTGGAAAATTGCAGCAGGTGGGACGGCAGTTTACCCGAGTGCCGCCCGTAGCGCAGAGCGTCAGACGGTTCAACAGTTCCACAGTATAGTTTGGAAATTCCGATCATGGGCGTATCTTTCAACCATTAGAGGTTAACGTCTGTTGGGTGTGGCCTTTTTAGACCCGTAGCTTTCTTCAGCTTTTTGGATGGGTTGTATCCGAATCAAATTCACTCTGGATCATCTGGCTGATATAGGCTTCGGGGTTCAGCAGGGCTTGACGGGTGATGAAAAAGCGGCGGCGGCCGGTTTTTTCACGGGCCAGCTTGAGGCCGTGCTTAAAGTCCATGTCAACCTTGTGATAAATATCTCTCAGATCGATTGGCACCTGAATGAGCTGCTCCATAATAAAATCGATCGCATCTTCTTCCAGGACGATGTTCATATCATGATTTGTAAAAAATTGCAGTTCCATTTTCTTTATTTCATCATAGTGGCTCTTGATGTGCTTGACGACGCTTTCAATATCCATGATATTTTTGGCATACGCCTGGGCTACGATATTCACCCGTGAAGACGTCATAATCAGGTTATATTTGTTTTCCAGGTGGGTCTTGTTCGTATTCAGGTATTGGGTGATGCGCTGTCTTTCTTCCTGATCTAAGCGTTCAAACATATCATTGAACTGATTGTCATTGGTCTGGGTGAGTTTTTTAATCGATGATTGAGGATTTTTGATAATGTCCAGCGTGGCCGGGAATTTTTCAACTCGGGTAGACGGCAGCTTTTTTTCAAATTCGAGCAGCGTTTTCTCAACTGCGCTTACCAGACCTCTTGCGCCGGTGTTTTCACTAAATGCCTGACCGGCGAGCATGCGCAGCAACTGATCCTCAAATTTAATTTCGATATCGTAAGCCGCAAAATCCAGCTTTTTTCCCAGAATGATGGGATTATTCGGATTTTTCAAAATATCGTATAGATCGTTGTCGGTTAGATTTTCAAATACGGTCCGCACCGGCAGCCGACCGACAAATTCCGTTTCGAAACCGAAACGAATTAAATCCTCAGACTTGACCTGCGCCAGATTTTCATAGGATTCAGGGGAACGTTCGATTCGGGCACCGAAACCGATTTCCTGTTTGGTGAGTCGTTTCTGTATAATCGGCTCCAGATCCGTAAACGCCCCGCTCATGATGAACAGGATATTGGCGGTATTAACCGCTTGTTTTTCGCGTTTTCCCGTTTTGCGAAACCGTTCGATCTCCTGGATCATGGATATGGGGTCATGGGGTACCTTCAGTTCGACTTCGGTTTCTTCCATCGGCTTTAATAGCGCGCGTTGCACGCCGGTCCGTGATACGTCAGCCCCGATAATACTACCACTGGAAGCGATCTTATCAATTTCATCGATATAGATGATGCCGCACTCGGCCAGCCCGATATCATCATCTGCCTGCCGCACAAGGTCCCGCACCAGGTCTTCAACATCACCGCCAACGTAACCGGTTTCGCTAAACTTGGTGGCATCACCTTTGACGAACGGAACGCCAATTTTGGCGGCAATCAATTTAATAATGTACGTTTTACCCACACCGGTCGGCCCGATCATGAGCACATTGCTTTTTATACGGCCAACCTTTGTAACGCTTTCCGCCGGTTCTTTTCCTTCCTGCGCGCGCCGGATGCGATTGAAATGCGTACAGATTTTGGTCGCCAGAATCGCTTTGGCGTTGTCCTGTTTGACAACAAATTGATCCAGGTAGGCGATCAACTCTTCGGGCTTCAGATCAAAATTGATGTCTTTTTTGCGTCCGGTTGCTGATTTCGACTGATCAACCGCATTTTGTTCGGGCACTACCACCGGCGCTACGATTTTGACGTTATTGCCGTATTTTTGAGACAAAAAATCGCCGATTTCTTTCTCCAATTCCTTTGGATCCGGAATCTTTTCATCATGTGATTTCATGCGCTAATAATAACCATGACCGCGCACAAATGCAAGAAAGCCGAGATGCCTGTTGCTTACTGTAAGCAAGGGTGCATGACCGGACTTCGGTCCCAAGAACGATTTTGTCGCAGGCCTGCAAAAAAAAATATAAAATGAACAAAAATCACCTTGACAACCACCCATAAAGAGATGTAAGTATCTCAAAATTTTGCAATCAAGCACAACCCGTCAAATAATGAATAAAATTTATAATATATAAATAAATTTAACCGAAACATATTAAATAAATTATATTCATTTCCACTTTATTGTATGCCAAATTTGGTATCGCCAAAATTATCCAAACACATTGTCGCTTATTTTCTTTTTAAACTGTCAAAGAAAGGGGAGAATTATGGCAGACAAAGAAGTCGTCGAAACTTCCGAAGCTGAAATTGCGGTGCACTGGGGTGAAGAGGAGTTTTACTATCCCTCCATGGAGTTTATTGCTCAGGCCAATATGACCGATCCCGGCATGTTTGAACGGTTCAGCCTGGACAATTTTCCCAATTGCTTTAAAGAATACGCCGATCTGCTTGACTGGTACGAATACTGGGACGAAATTCTGGATACCAGTGATGCGCCCTGCTGGAAATGGTTCAAGGGCGGCAAAATCAATGCCAGCTACAATTGCGTTGATCGCCATCTGGCCAAAAACAAAAATAAGACCGCGATCCATTTTGTCCCGGAGCCTGAAAACGAAAAAGTCGAACATATTACCTACCAGGAGCTTTTTGTCCGCGTAAACGAATTTGCGGCCATTTTGCAGGATTTTGCCGGGCTTAAAGCCGGTGATCGGGTGACCCTGCACATGCCCATGATCGCCGAGCTGCCGATCACCATGTTGGCCTGTGCCCGTCTGGGTGTGATTCATTCCGAGGTTTTCGGCGGTTTTAGCGGTCGGGCCTGTGCGGATCGGATCGTTGATTCCGGGAGCAATGTTCTCATTACGGCGGATTCCTACTATCGGGCCGGCAAACTGCTGGATCACAAGCAAAATGCCGATATTGCGGTTGATCTGGCTGCAAAAGACGGTCAGAAGGTGGACAAGGTGCTTGTCTGGCAGCGCTATCCGGGCAAAGCATCCAGCCCGACGCCGATGGTGGAAGGGCGCGATTATTTTGTCAATGATGTCTTAAAAGACTACTACGGTCAACGCGTCGATCCGGTGCCCATGCCGGCCGAAGCGCCGCTGTTTCTGATGTATACCAGCGGGACTACCGGCAAGCCCAAGGGCTGTCAGCACGGCACCGGCGGTTATCTGGCCTACGTTACCGGCACTTCTAAATATGTGCAGGACATTCACCCGGAAGACGTTTACTGGTGCATGGCCGATATCGGCTGGATAACCGGTCATTCCTATATCGTTTACGGTCCGCTGTCGCTGTGCGCATCCACGGTGGTTTTCGAAGGGGTTCCCACCTATCCGGATCCCGGACGCCCCTGGCGCGTTGCCCAGAACCTGGATGTCAACATCTTTCATACCGCCCCGACCGCCATCCGGGCACTGCGTAAAATCGGCCCGGATGAGCCCGCCAAATACAATTACCACTTCAAGCACATGACCACCGTCGGCGAACCCATCGAGCCCGAGGTCTGGAAATGGTACCACGAGGTTGTCGGCAAGGGTGAAGCGGCCATCGTCGACACCTGGTGGCAGACCGAAACCGGCGGATTCCTGTGCAGCACCATTCCGGCAATTACACCCATGAAACCGGGCAGTGCCGGACCGGGCGTGCCGGGTATCCATGCGATCATCTACGACGATGAAGGCAAGGTCATTCCGTCGGGAGCCGGCAAGGCCGGCAATATCTGTATCCAGAATCCCTGGCCCGGCGGATTTCAGACCATCTGGGGCGACCGCGACCGTTTCGTCGATACCTACTATGCGCAATATTGCAAGGATCCCAAAAGCAAAGACTGGCGGGATTGGCCGTATATGACCGGTGATGCGGCCGTGGAAGCCGAAGACGGCTATTACCGCATCCTGGGGCGCATCGACGACGTGATCAATGTTTCCGGCCACCGGCTGGGAACCAAAGAAATCGAATCGGCCGCTCTGGTGTGCGAGGAAGTGGCTGAGGCGGCCGTGGTACCGGTGGCCCATGAGATTAAGGGCAAGGAGCCCGATCTGTATATCGCTCTGAAACCCGGCAAGGAAGCCTCCGACGAGCTGGCCCAGAAAATATCCGATACAGTCTGCACGGAAATCGGCAAGATCGCCAAGCCGCGCAAGGTCTGGATCGTCACCGATATGCCCAAGACGCGTTCGGGCAAGATTATGCGACGGGTGCTGGGCGCCATCTCAAACGACAAGGATGTTGGGGATGTAACCACCCTGGCCAACCCCGATATCGTTGAAGAAATTAAGAATATGGCTAAGGGATAGAATTTTAACCTGTTCGGGTTAGAAATGCCTGATCGCCGTTATGCCTGACACCAATGCACATTGAGCTGAATCGGGATCTCAATTGAACAGGCAACAGGGTATCCGAATGAGCCGTTTAAGACATTTACCAATGGATCGGTTAAAAATGACAGGCGCTCCGCGGGGAAGGAAGCCATATCGGGCGCGACACTTACCCGCAGACAATTCGGGACACACCATGCGATCAGATTATCTATTTAACGCCCAATGCAAAGGAGGTGATGCCTGCCCGCAAACGCTGGTTACGGAAATGAATCTTAAGTTGACTATTAATCTGTGAAAGGAGAAGAACATGGCTACTCATATTTACTGGCTGTTCTTTTTTGTTCTCCTTTACTGGGGATACTGCATTACCATCGGAGTCCGTGGCTACCTGATTGCCAAGAAAGGAACCGACTACTTTATTGCCGGACGCCAGCTCAACATCTGGGTATTCGTACTGGCAGCCACAGCGACCTCCTTTAGTGGTTGGACTTTTGTCGGTCACCCGGCTCTGATGTGGCGGGATGGTCTACCCTACGGGTATGCATCATTTTATGTGTTGACCATTCCGTTCACCGGCGTACTTTTCCTCAAGCGCCAGTGGCTGATCGGCAAACGTTATGGTTTTGTTACCCCGGGGGAGATGCATAATAGTTATTTTAACTCAGAGGCCATGCGTATTCTGACGGTTATCGTGGCGCTGTTTTTCAGTATTCCCTATCTGGGAATTCAGCTGCGGGCTTCGGGCGTGCTCTTCAACATCTTAACCGACGGTTTGTTTTCGGTTAACGTGGGCATGTGGTTGCTGGCCATCGTCGTGTTCGCATACGTGGCTCTGGGTGGTTTGCGCTCGGTGGCCTACGTGGATACGGCCCAGTGTGTTCTGCTGTGGTCGGGTATCGTGGCCCTGGGTTTTATCGCAGTTAATTTTGCTGGCGGTTGGGATTCGCTGACCTCCAAATACGGCGACGTCGTGGCCTGGATTAACAGCGGCGGAACGGCGGTGCCCCAGTGGGCGGATCCGGAGGCGGTAAAAGTCTTTCTTGCCAACAAAAAATCCATCATCAACCTCACACCGGCGGGTCACTCCAACTTTGTGGCTGTTCCGGGTGTGATCCAGTTCGTGCCATCCCAGGCGACAGCCGTGGGCGGCACCTGGACCGGTTTTATGATTTTAACTTACATGTTTGCCCTGATGGGTATTCACGCCTCACCGGCTTTTTCGATGTGGGCGTTTGCCAACAAAAACCCCAGACCTTTCCCGCTGCAGCAGGTGTGGGCATCCACCCTGGGAATCGGCTTTGCCCTGTTTATTTTCACCACCATGCAGAGTATGGGCGGCTGGGTCCTGGCATTGTTCAGACCCGAGGGTGCTGAAGCAACCATCCTGCCTCTTGCCAACCTGGTGGGCGGCAAACAGGCCAACCTGGTGCCCTATTTGATCCATTTGATGAAGGACACCGCCCCGTTTGCCGTGGGCCTGCTGGCCATCTGTGCCCTGGCCGCCATGCAATCCACCGGTGCAGCCTATATGTCGACCGCCAGTGGTATGCTGACCCGCGACATTGTCAAACGCTTTATTAAAAAAGACATGTCCGAAACCGGGCAAACCTACTGGGGCCGTATTACCGTTGGGATTGTGGTGGGCTCGGCTTTGATTTTTGCCAGCCTTGTTCCGGGGGCCATTGTTATGCTGGGTGCTTTTGCAACCTCCTACGGGTTTATGATGTACCCGGCCCTGATTGCGGTTTGTTACTGGAAATTCCTCACCCGTCAGGGCGTGGTTACGGGGCTGATCTGCGGTATGATTGCGGTATTCTTGACCTTCAGGTTCGATCTGGGACTGCCCTGGGGCTATAATCCGCTGACGATTTACTGCGCGGGCTGGGGTATTCTGTTCAACCTGCCGGTTGCGATCCTCATCAGTCTGTTCACGCAACCCAAGGAAGCAGAAGATACACATCGGATCGAATGGCATAAATTTGTCAAAGCACATGCCGGTTTACCCGAAGAGAAAAAAGGCCTGGTCAAATGGGGCTGGATCATTACCGTCACGTGGTTCCTGTTTGCCATCGGCCCGTTTGCTGTGATCGGCAACACGATCTTTGGCGATCCCCTGCAACCGTCGACCTGGCCCAATGGCATGCCGTCTATCTGGATCTGGCAGATTATCTGGTGGATTCTGGGTATCGGTATGATGTGGTTTCTGGCCTACAAGCTGCAAATGTCGACCAATATTACCACCCAATTTGAGGCCTTGAAGCACGATATTTACGAGGAAGCGCCTGCAGTTGAAGAGGGAACCTCCCGAGGACAGTCAGGCGTCTGACGTGCTATAAACGTTAGCCCTGATTAATTGGATATAATAAGGACGT
>Ga0209456_10000786_pt1 | contig 16311 bp, 14 predicted proteins | sample COG_11_FD_184755 | JGI IMG/M metagenome (GOLD analysis project Ga0209456, IMG submission 184755) | Pelagic marine sediment microbial communities from the LTER site Helgoland, North Sea, for post-phytoplankton bloom and carbon turnover... | ecosystem: Environmental > Aquatic > Marine > Neritic...
TTCGGGCTCGCGCTGCCGCGCATGTCTTGGGGGGGCAGCGAAGCCCCGTGGTGACAAAGTCACTTTACGGGGTCGGGGGGGCGCGATACTCGGGGCTGGTACTGACAACAGTCTGGCGGGCACACATCGTGTGACGGGCCGCGCTTGCCGAGCGCCTGGCGCGACGTAATTTTTCCGAGACGCTCCTCGATGAGCTCGCGAATCATTGCGACAAACGCGGAATGGGTCCCGATGGTGGGCGCTCGAGTGAGCGTGATGCCGAGCTCGTTGGCGTACTCCCGCGCTTCGTGGTCGAGATCCCAGACCACCTCCATGTTGTCCGACACGAACCCGATCGGCGCGACCACGACGTCTTTCACGTTGATCTGGGAGAGCGCGTCGAAATGCTCGAGGATGTCCGGGCCTAGCCACGGCACGTGCGACTGCCCGCTCCGGCTCTGATAGACGAGTTGCCACCGGTCGTGGCGCGCTCCCTCGGCGACCAAACGCGCCGTTTCCTCGAGCTGCGCGTCATAGTCGCAGGTCTCAGCCATCGCGATCGGGATGCTGTGTCCGCTGAAGGCGACGCGCGCAGATTCGCGGCGCTCTTTGGGCAAAGTCTCGAGGGCAGCGAGAAGGCAGTCGACGTTCGCCTCGATGAAGCCCGGGTGGTTGTAGAACGCGCGTAGCTTGTCGACCTCGGGCGCGCCGTCGCCCAGCTCTTCGCGAGCCTTCTCGATGTTCTCGAGGTACTGCCGGCAGCCACTGTAACTGCTGTAGGCCGATGTGAAGAAGGCAAGCGCCCGTTTCTTCCCGTCGTCCCTCATCTGGCGAAGCGCCTCCAGGATGAACGGGTTCCAGTTGCGATTGCCCCAGTAGACCGGGAGGTCGATGCCGCTGTTGCGTAGCTCTTCCTCGAGCGCCGTGATCAACACACGGTTCTGCTCGTTGAGCGGGCTCTTGCCCTCGAAGTGGTTGTAGTGCGCCGCAACTTCCTTGAGGCGCTCGGGGGGAACGTTCTTACCATGAACCACGTTTTCAAGGAACGGCATGACATCCGCACGCTGCTCTGGCGCCCCAAAGGACACCACGAGAACACTGTCGTATTCCAAATCTGCGTCGCCCACGGCCGAACTCTCGCGCCTAAAACCCAGAGTTGCAAGCTAAGAGTCTTGCCAAGCGATCGGAGCTGTGCTCTAGGTTGGCCGTGCGGGTGACGATCCTGGGGAGCGGGAGCGAGGGGAACGCGCTTCTTTTGGAGTCCAGAACAACCAGTGTTCTGGTCGATGCAGGGCTCTCATACCGCAAGCTCGTTCAGCGCTTTGCGGAGGTTGGTCGAAGCGCTCCGACGAACGTGTCGGCGGTGATCGTGACGCACAGCCACGGGGACCACGCGGCGCACGCATCGACATACGCGACCCGTCTGGGCTGTCCGGTTCGAGCCAGCGAAACGACGATGAAGTCCGTCCGCCTGCGTCCCAAGGTACAAGCCGAAACGTTCACCGTGGGTCGACGGTTCGTCGTCGGTGACATCACGGTCCATACGCGCTCGATTCCGCACGATGCACCCCAAGTTGCGCTCGCCTTCGAGACGAAGGCAACCACGGTCGGTCTGGTGACCGATCTCGGGCACGTTCCCAAGGGGTTGGAGCACTTTCTCGATGAATGTGAAACCCTCCTGCTGGAGAGCAATCACGACCCGGACATGCTCGCGATGGGCCCCTACCCCACAATGCTGAAACGGCGCGTCAGTGGGTCGCTCGGCCATCTGTCGAATGACCAAGCGGGAGACCTGTTAGCGGGCCTTCGTCGCGCGCCCAAACGAGTCGTCCTCATGCACCTGTCGGAAACCAACAACTCGCCGCAGCTGGCCCGGAGCTCGGCCGAAGCCGCGCTTGGACACCAAGGCACCGAGCTGCTCTTGGCGCAGCAGCAAAAGCCTCTCGAGCTCGGGGCTGTGCAGGACCGACAACTTCAGCTAGGTCTTTGACGATGGGCCTCTGGTACGACGAAACGTTCGACGACCACACGCGACTTGGGCTCCGCGTGAAAGAAACACTGTTTTCCGCGGAGAGCCAGTACCAGAAAGTCGAGGTGATCGACACGGTGGGGTTCGGGCGGGTCTTGGTCATCGACAACGTGTTCATGACCAGCGAGTACGACGAGTTCCTCTACCACGAGATGCTCGCGCACCCCGCATTGACGACCGCACCTAGCATCGAGCGAGTCCTCGTCATCGGGGGCGGCGATGGCGGCACCGTCCGCGAGGTGCTTCGACATCCCGACGTGAGGGAATGCGTGATGATCGAGATCGACGAAATGGTCGTCAATGCGTCGAAAGAATATCTCCCAGGCATCGGAACCGCCTGGGACGACCCGCGCTTGGACGTGCGCTTCATCGACGGCATCGAGTACGTGAAGAAGAGCAACGATGACAAATACGACGTGATCCTGCTCGACGGAACCGATCCCGTCGGCCCAGCCGCAGTGCTCTTCGACGAAAGCTTCTATGAAGGTTGCAAGCGCATGCTGGCCCCCCGCGGCGTCATGGCCCTTCAAAGCGAGTCACCGTTGCTGATGATGGACCTCTTCGTCGAAATCCAACACAAGCTCCGAAACCAGTTCTCCGAAGTCCACCCCTACTTGGGCCCGGTTCCCTTATACGGCACCGGCACCTGGAGCTGGACCTGGTGCTCCAACACCGGCGAACCTCTACGAGCAATCCCAGAACGCCAAGAAGCGATCGCAGAAGCCTCAAAGGCCTACAACGAAGACTTGCACCGAGCCATCTTCGCCCTCCCGAACTACGTCAAACGAGCGTTGAAGCTCTGAGACCGCAAACCGCGAACCGCCAAACCTGACCCTGACACCGGCACTGACACTGGCGCTGGCACTGGCACTGGCACTGGCACTGGCACTGGCACCCCGTAGAGCGACTCCGTCGCCACGGGGCTTCGCTAGCGCGTTCAGACTTTGCGATCGCTTTGTCCTTGGTTTGGGTTTGGGCTCGCACTCGGGGTGAGAGCCCAAACCCAAACCAAGGAGCCGCTGATGAAAAAGAAGAATGTTTACGACAGAGCGCGAAAGGTGGTGCGAGAGCTTGTTCCGCTTCTGCACGCGATTCGCCAGCACGATAAATCGCTGGCCGATCAACTGAAGCGGGCTGCGCAGAGTGTGGTCCTCAACATCGCGGAGGCGCGTGGGAACGACGCCGGGAACGCTAGGGCTCGATTCTCAACCGCCTGCGGCTCCGCCAAAGAAGTCCGCGCGGCCCTAAACGTCGCAAGTGACTGGGGCTACATCGAAGCCCACAGGGCAACCCACCTCGACGAGAGGCTCGACGAGGTGTGCGCCATCACTTGGTGCTTGGGCCGCAGGCTCTAACGGCCTGAAAGCCTCCATGACATCGCGCAGATTTCATCGAGCGCGATGTCCACCTTTGTGACCTTCGAGCCTGGAACGTAGCCGTAGGCTACAGCGAGCTGAAGTCCGGCCCGAACCTCCTTCGCGGAACCGCAAGCCGATGCGAACCGAGCTCTCGCGGTCCCGGCGTCGTTTCCATCGGCTTCAGCGATGTTGAGAACAACGCTGTTCATGGCGCGATGCATTTGGTCAAACAATGACCGATCCCGCTTCCGAACCACCGGAAGCACCTGTCGCAGTCCTCCCGCCGCCTGAAGCGCCCGTTGCTGAATGATAAGTCCCATGAGTGATCTCCTTTTTGGCTGTGAGTGGGGTCCCCAGAAGGGCGCCAGCCCGGCCCCACTCACAGCCAAAAAGGAGATCACGATGACCAAGTCACGTCACACGGTCACTGACACTGACGCTGGCACTGACGCTGCCACTGACGCTGGCACTGACGCTGACACTGACACTGACGGTGACACTGACACTGACACTGACACTGACGCTGACTGCCGCTGCCCCCTACCGCAACACCGTCAGCACGAACGCGTAGTCCAGCGCCGTCTCCTTCAAATAGTCGTACCGCCCCGACGCTCCGCCGTGCCCCGCGTCCATGTTGATCTTGAACAAGAGCGGATTCTCGTCGGTCTTGTGTGCCCTCAGCTTCGCCACGTACTTCGCCGGCTCCCAGTACATCACCTGGCTGTCGTTGAGCGACGTGCGGACCAGTATCGTCGGGTAGGGCTGCGCCTTGATGTTCGTGTAGGGGCAGTAGGCCTTGATTCGAAAGTAGGCGTCGCGCTCGTTTGGGTTTCCCCACTCCTCGTACTCACCGACCGTCAATGGAAGGCTGTCGTCGAGCATCGTGTTGAGGACGTCGACGAATGGGACGAGCGACACGACGGCGCGGAACAGGTCCGGGCGCAGGTTGCTGACCGCGCCCATGAGCAGGCCGCCGGCGCTGCCGCCCTGAATCGCCAGTCGGTCGCTGCTGGTGTAGCCCTTCGAAATCAGGTGCTCGGCGACCGCGATGAAGTCTGTGAAGGTATTCATCTTGTGCTCCATGCGGCCCTGGTCGTGCCAAGGTTTCCCGAGCTCACCTCCGCCGCGGATGTGCGCGATGGCCACCGTGACGCCGCGGTCGAGCAGGCTCACGCGGGAATGCGAAAAGCCGGTCGGATACGGGTAACCGTAGGAGCCGTAACCCGCGAGCAGCATCGGCGACGACCCGTCTCTCGGCGTACTCTTTTTGTAGACCACCGAAATCGGGACCTGCGTGCCGTCCGCGGCGGTCGCCCAAAGTCGCTCCGATTCGTACGCCGCGGGCTCATAGCCGCCAAGCACTTCGAGCTGCTTCACCAGAGTGCGGCGCTTCGATGACACGTCGTAATCAAACACCGAATCTGGCGTCGTCAGAGACTCGTAGCGAAAGCGATAGGCGCCTACGGAGAACTCTTCGTTGTTGCCCGGGTACACCGCGTACACCGGTTCCTCCATCCCGATGCGATGTGATGAGTCGCCTTCGAAGCTCGAAACGCGAACGTACGGGAGCCCCGTCTCGCGCTCGAACAGCACGTAGAAGCTCTCGAAGACGTCCAGCCCCTCGACCATCACCCCATCGCGATGCGGGACCAACTCTTTCCAGGACGACGGACCGGGGCTGTCGACCGGCGCCCGGACGACGCGAAAGTTTCGCCCGCGGTCATTCGTTCGAATCAGGAAGTCGCCGCCCCGGTGCGCAACGTCGTACTCATGGTCTTGCTTGCGCTCCGCGACCATCCGCCATCCGCCCCTCGGCTCGGACGCCCGCAGGAACTGGATTTCGCTCGTCGTGTGGCTGAACGCACCACGAAAGACGTACTCACCGCTCCGCGAACGCCAGACCGCAACCCGGAACCTCTCGTCGTCTTCCTGGTACAGAAGCGCATCGACGTCCGCCGAGCCGAGCCGGTGGCACAGCACCCGGTGCGCCCGCTTGGTCTCGTCGTCGACAGTGTAGAAAAACGTCTGGCTGTCGCTTGCCCACGCGACCGACTTCACCTTTTCGATCCGCTCGGGGAGCATTTCTCCCGAGCGCAGATCCTTAATCTGCAGCGTGTAGTCGCGGAAGCCCGTCTCATCGAGGGAGAAGGCGAGGTAGCGGCCGTCCGGCGACGCTTCGTACACACCAAGCCCGAGGAAAGGGCGACCCTCGGCGAGTGCGTTCATGTCGAGGAGAACCTCCTCGCTCTCCGGCTTGCCGGGCGCACGCCTGCAATAGGTCCTGTACTGCTTTCCCTCCTCGGTGCGGTGGTAGTACTCGAACGCGCCCTTGCGATACGGCGCGCTCTGGTCGGTCTCCTGAATCCGGCCGACGATCTCGTCGTAGAGCGTTTTCTGAAGCTCGGCGGTCGGCGCCAACTGCGCGTCGGCATACGCGTTCTCGGCCTCGAGATACGCGGTAACCTCCGCCGCGCCTTTCTCGCGAAGCCAAAAGTAATCGTCCACACGCGTATCGCCATGCAGCGTGACAGTGTGAGGTTTCTTGACGGCGACGGGCGGTGACATGGAAGCCAGTTGAGTAGCAGTGAAGGGTTTGGACGCAGCGGCACAGCCGCAAAGGAGGAGAAGAAAGATCCGGAACATGAGAGGAGGGTCTAGCAGGTAACACCCCCCACAAGGCAGCAGGCGGCAGCGCGAGCCCGAAGGGCGAAGCCCGGCGCAACGCGCCGGCAAGGCGGAGCGCAGCGACCGCCGCGCCAGGGAGGATTACGGGTGGGGGTGGGCGGGCGGTGTAACTAAACCTGACCACCCCCCATGCCCACCAACCACCTCCCACCGCACCCGCGGCAGCCTCACTCCTTCTCGGCCGGCTGGACGGCGTAGTCTGCCAGCGCTCTCACGATGTCATCCGCGAGTTGTCTCGCCGCTGCCTGCTTCCCAGCAACCCCATTCGCGAGAAAACTAAACGCCACCGAGTGGCCAGGCTCTCCGAGCACGTAACCCGACAACGCAATCACATCCCTCAGGGTCCCCGTTTTCGCCCGAACCATTCGCGGACGCGGCAGGTCTTCCAACCGCGACTTGAGCGTTCCGTCAGCTCCAGCCACTGCAAGCAGCGCAACATACTCGGCTCGAATCGCAGGGTCCCGATACGCCGCGACCAAGGTCTGGGTCAGGTGCTGCGGGGAAACCTGGTTTCCGTCGAACAGACCCGAGCCGTTGACCATCACCAGGCCGTCGGTATCGACGCCCATTTCGCTGAGCTCTTCGCGGACCACCGCGACGCCACGCGCCGAGGTCCCCGGCGTCTCGGCCTGGGCGCCCATGACCTTCAGAATCATCTCCGCCGCGAAGTTGTCACTCCACTTGCCCACCGAATAGAGCATCTTGCTGAGCGGCGGCGACAGGATCTGGGCGAGGAGCGTCTGCGGCTCGGGGGCGGACGCAAACTCAATGGCCATGTCCCCGCCGACTCCGGATCTCTTCAGCGCGCGTACAAAGACGTGCGCGGCGTACGCGCGCGGGTCGGGAACGCGGCGGCGGAAGTACATGGTCCGGGCTCGTATTGGAATCGCCCCGTCGACCCGGACGGCGAGGTGCCCGTCCTCGGTGAGCTTGTGCTCGATGCGCGGCGTCGGCGCACCGCTCGCGCGGGTCACGGTCCGATTGTCGATCTGCAGGTAGTCGTCGGCGAGCACCCGCACGATCGCCGGGCCATCGACCTCAGGCCCCGGACCGATATGGACGAGATAGCTGTTTCGGTTCACCGAGAACGCCGAGATGGCCGCACGAAAAGATGACGCTTCCTTCGGTTGCTGATCGAACGCCGGCGGCAGGATCTGGTCGTCGAAGTAGCTCTCGTCGACGACCAGGCGGTCGACCGTAGTCACGCCTGCCAAGCGCACGTTCTCTGCCAGCACGGCCAGCATCGCGTACCCCAGGCTCGGGTCGCCAGACGGGCGGATGACCAGGCGAGCGACTCGCCCCCCGACGACGTCCCCCTCGACCCGAGTCGCGGTCTGAAAGTCGGGCTCGAGGCGCCTCAGAGCGGCAGCAGCGGTCAGAAGCTTCTGGTTCGACGCCGGATTCCGAGGGCGTTCGGCTCGATTGCGGTAGAGTTCCTCTCCATCGTGCAGCCGAACGACATGAATCCCGATTCCATCGCCGAGCGCAGCCTGCCGAACGAGCGTGGCAAGCGTCTGCGCAACGGGCTCTGGCCCCTTGGCGCGCGCACCGGGGCTCACGACCAGCAGGCCAAGAACCGCAAGACCAAGGAGCGCTCGTTGCGCCATCGGCTGCACCCTAGCAGCGCCCTTGCGCTGCTCCTAGTGATCGGCCTTGGCTGCAGTCGGCCGGCCGAGCGCGACCCGGACTCCTTGGTCGTGATGCTCCCCCGGGACGCCGAGCAACTCGACCCGCGCTTCGTCGGCGACCCGTACGGCCTTCGCGTCTCGCGCCTGCTTTTCGGCTCGCTGGTGACGATCGACCCGCGAACGCTGGAAGTGATCCCCGATCTCGCCGAGTCGGTGGAGGTCCTGAGCCCGACGCAATTCGAAGTGCGTCTCCGCGAAGGCCTCCGCTTCAGCGACGGCACTCCGCTCGACGCCCGGGACGTCATCGCCACCTTCGAAGGAGTCGTCGACCCGAAGCTCCAGAGCCGCTACGCCCAGAACTACCGACGGATCGCCGAGATGCAGGTCCCCAACCCGCGGACCATCCTGTTCATCCTCCGTGAGCCGCACGCCACGTTTCTCACAGACCTCGAGCTCCCCATCGTCCGACGCCAAGATGCCTTCCGGCGAATCGCCACCCCAGAAGAGCCCCTGCCGATCGGGGCCGGCCCATATCGCCTCGTCAGGCGCGAGCCCGGCGTGCTCGAGCTTCGCGCCAACCCGCACTGGCACCGCGGGGCACCGACATATCCAAACGTACGAATGGTCGTGATCCGCGACGACAACACGCGTGCGTTGCGCATGCTGGCCGGGCAGGGCGATCTGGCCGTCGCCTCGATTCCGCCCCTGCTGCTTCCGCTGTTCGAGGCCGATGGGCATTTCGAGACGCGGAGCGCCCCTGGAATCTCGACGCTTTATCTCGGCTTTCAAACCGGCTCGCCCAAGGTCGCAGACGTCCGCGTAAGACGCGCCATCGGCTACGCGATCGATCGCACGCTCCTGGTCCAGGCCAAGTACCAAGGTCTTGCGCGCGTCACCGACAGCTGGATTCCGCACGGCCACTGGGCGGAGCTCGCCGCCGAGCCGCCGCGCCCCTTCGATCCCGCTCTCGCAGCCGCGCTCTTGGACGAGGCCGGGTTTCCCGATCCGGCCGGCCCCGAACCACGCATGCGACTCGTCCTCCGAACCACCTCGGAGCGTTTTCGCCAATCGGTGGCACGCGCGATTGCCGCGATGTTGCAGGAGGTCGGCGTCGAGGTCGACGTTCGACCCTCTGAAGCGGCGACTCTGATCTCCGACCTGAACCGCGGCCGCTTCGAGATGACGCTGCTGCAGGTGCCCGAGGTGATCGAGCCCCACGTGCTGAGCTGGTTCTTCGACTCATCGCGAATCCCCGGCCCACAGAGCGAGGGCGCCAATCGTTGGCGCTACCGCAACGCCGAGCTCGACGGCCTCTTCGAGCTCGGCCGAACGACGATCGATCGGTCCGAGCGCCGCGCAGCGTACGAGCGCGTTCAACGCATCCTCTCCCGTGACGTTCCCGTCTTGCCGCTCTGGCAACCCGACACCGTCGCAGTGGTCCGCCGTGGTTCTCGCTTCGATGTGCCCCGAGACGGTCGCTTCGGCACGCTGGCGTTCTGAACGCGCAGTGGTACCGTGCAGCGTGATCCTCAGGGACCCGGTCCATGGTTTAATTGCGTTCGAAGGCATGGCGGAGCGGGTCATTCGCTCTCTCCTCGACACGCGCGAGGTGCAGCGACTTCGCCGCGTGCGGCAGCTAGGGCTCGCCTCGCTGGTGTTTCCCGGCGCAGAGCACACCCGCTTTTCGCACGCGGTGGGCACGGCTCACGTCATGCAGGCGCTCCTTCGCCGGATCGACGCGTGCAGCGACGAGCTTCCCCCCGACCAACGGCTCGACGACGAGGCGAGGGCAGAAGCCCTTGCTGCAGCGCTTCTGCACGACCTGGGCCACGGGCCGTTTTCACACCTTTTCGAAGAGGTGTTGCCCCATGCCAAGCATCACGAGCTTTGGACGCAGGAGATCCTGCTCGACCGGTCGACCGAAGTGCACCAGACCTTGGAGTCGATCTCCGCAGGCATGTCCCAGAGGGTCGCCGGCCTGCTGAGCGGCGACTATCGGCTCAGCTACCTCAGCCAAAGCGTGAGCGGGACGCTGGACGTCGACCGCGCCGACTATCTTCTGCGCGACAGTCACATGACGGGCGTGCGCTACGGCCTCTACGACCTCGACTGGTTGCTGCAGGCGCTGACCTTTGCCTGTGTCGACGGCCGCTGGGTCCTCGCCATTCAGGGCCGCAAGGGCTTGCCGCCCGCAGAGAGCTTCTTCCTCGGCCGGCACTTCATGTACCAGCAGGTCTATCATCACAAGGCAACGCGCGCAGCGGACGCCTTGGTGCGCGCGATCTTCATGCGGGTGAGCGAGCTGATCTCCAGCGGTGCACCTCCCGAGCCACTGCTGCCCGCGTTTCACGCTGCAGCGCTCGGTGAATCGCTGTCCCTCCAAGAGTACCTTCGCATGGACGACGCCGAGCTGCTGACCTGCCTGAGCGCATGGGAGCACGGCGCTGATCCAACCCTCGCCGAGCTCAGCAAACGGCTTCGCTCCCGCAAGCTCCCGAAAACGGTGCCGCTCCCCGAGGGCCGTCGCGACCAATGGCAGGAAGCGAAAGCGCGCGCAGAGCAAATCGTAGCGGACGAGGGGCTCCGCCCGGACCTCACGGTCTGGCTCGACATCGCCGACGACGTTCCCTACCACGAGCCGACCGACGGCAGCACCGATGGCATGTGGGTGACGCTGCGCCATCAGCCGCTTCAGCGCCTCGGGGACGCCTCGTTCATCCTCGGGCAGCTCCGGAACAAGCACATCGAGCATCCGCGCCTAATCTTCCCCGCGGAATTCCGGGAGGAGGTGCTGGCGGCCATCCACGACGTCCTCGACTGACCCGCCAAGCGCAAACGCTTGATTTGCGGTAAGGTCTGAGGTCACGGAACCGGTTGGGGGATGGCCAGGATTCTCATCGTCGATGATCAGGACAACGCGCGCAGCATGCTCTCCGAGATGCTGCTGGCGGAGGCCTACGACGTCGACCAGGCGCCGAACGGCGAGGCAGCCTGCGCCATGGTCGCCGACAACGACTACGACCTCGTCATCACCGACCTCCGAATGGGAGAAGTCGGCGGCCTCGAAGTGCTGCGACGCACGAGGGAAGCCTCTCCACTCACGCACGTGATCGTCATGACGGCCTTCGGCACGATCGAAGACGCGGTCGAAGCGATGCGATTTGGAGCGCACGACTTCGTTCAAAAGCCCTTCGTGGTGGAAGAGCTTCTGACCAAGGTCGCGCGAGCCGCGCGGACGCGCACGCTTGCAGCCGCCGAGAGGGCCGTCGCTTCGGACTTCCGGGAGCGGTACAACTTCGGCAACATCATCGGCCAGTCCGCAGAGATTCGTGACATTCTGGGTCGCATCGTTCGCATCGCGCCGACCGACGCCACCGTGCTCATCACCGGCGAGAGCGGCACGGGTAAGGAGCTGGTCGCGCGGGCCATTCACGCCAACTCCTTGCGCGCCGAGCGGCCGTTCGTGTCGATCAACTGCGCGGCCCTGACCGAAACGCTTCTCGAGAGCGAGCTCTTTGGGCACGTTCGCGGTGCATTCACCGGCGCGGTGCAGACACGCAAAGGTCTATTCGAGGAAGCCAACGGCGGCACGTTCTTCTTCGATGAAATCGCCGAGACGCCACCTTCGCTTCAGGCCAAGTTGCTTCGAGCGATTCAAGAAGGGGAGATTCGACGACTCGGCGACAACAGCTCGATCAACGTCGATGCACGCATCATCGCGGCCACCAACCAGGACTTGAGAAGCCAAATCGAAGAGAAGCGCTTCCGTGAGGACCTCTACTACCGCCTCAACGTCGCGCGCTTCGAGCTTCCTCCACTTCGGGAGCGCAAAGAAGACATTCCACCCATCGTCGAAACCTTCCTCGAGAAGTACGGAAAGAAGATGGGGAGGCAAGCAAAGCTCGGCCCAGGCGTGATGGACCATCTGCTCGGCTACGACTTCCCGGGGAACATTCGCGAGCTCGAAAACCTGATCGAGCAGGGCGTTGCGCTCGCACAGGACGGCCAGGTTCATCTCTCGGACATCCTTCCGAACGCGAGTGGCAACGGGAAAGGTCGAACTCCGAATCCCGCACGCCAGTCGCTCGCCGATATCGTCCAGGACGTCGAGCGCGATGCGATTGTGCGCGCCCTTCGGCACGTCGATGGCAACAAAGAGCGGGCAGCCGAGCTTCTAGGGCTAAGCCCGACGACGCTTTGGCGGAAGATGAAGCGACTGCAGCTCGATTGGCCCTGAGCAGGCTACCGGGAGTCTTCTTCGCGAGTGGCTTCGAGCCGCTCTGCGCGTTCGTGGGCGTCCCCCGCAATGCCCCCCAGTCTGTCGGAGACCGACTTCGGAACCTGGCTCGTCCCCGCGTCCTGTTCGGGAGGCTTGGTCGCCTCGTTCACCTGTTCACCGATCTTCTTGCTGATGCGCTCGGTCGCCGCGCCCACCTCGCGACCAAGCTCCTGGGCTTCTTCGGTGCCGGCCACTCGCATGAGGTGCTGGAAGGGCGTGCGCTCCCCGAGCCTGACGAAGAAAAGCACGTAGGCCAGAAACGCCAGAACTGCGCCCGTCCAAACCAGCCTAATCGTCCGTCGGATCATTCCTCTTCACGACGGATACCATAGCTGCGCATTTTCTTGTGAAGGTTGGTGCGCTCCACCCCCAGAATTGTCGCTGCGCGCGAAATGTTCCAGCCCACTTGATCGAGCGTTCGCAGGATGTACTCCTTCTCCGCGCGGCTTCGATACTCCCTCAAGGTCAGCCGTTCGCCACTCTCGTCGAGCGTGGAAGGCATGTCCGACGGCGGGGACGACGTGCGCCGGGCGTCGCTCAGGACCCCTTCCTCTGGCAGATCGTCGAGCGTAATTCGGTCCCCGCTCAGAATCGCCATCCGCTCTACGACGTTACGAAGCTCTCGAACGTTCCCGGGCCAAGAGCGCTCGCTCAAGGCCTCGAGCACACCCTCGTCGATCGGCTTCTCTCGAAGCCCATTTTCGATCGAGAATTCACGAAGAAAGCCTTTGGCCAAAAGAGGAATGTCCGTACTCCGGTCCCGCAGCGGTGGGCTGACGATCGGGACGACGTTGAGGCGAAAGAAGAGGTCTTCCCGAAAGCGGCCGTCGCGGACCTCTAGCTCGAGGTCTTTGTTGGTCGCGGCCAGGACGCGAACGTCGACTGCAATGGATTTTTCACCGCCGACGCGCGAGATCTCCCCGCTCTGGAGCGCCCGCAACACCTTGGCCTGCGCGCTGGCGCTCATGTCGCCAATCTCGTCGAGGAAAAGGGTGCCCCCGTTGGCGAGCTCGAACATGCCCTTCTTGCGGCCTTGCGCACCGGTGAACGCCCCACGCTCGTAGCCGAAGAGCTCGCTTTCGATGAGCTCCGCCGGAATCGCCGCACAGTTCACTTTGATGAAGGGCTTGTCCGCGCGCGGACTCAGCCGATGGATGGCGCGAGCGATCAGCTCCTTGCCCGTGCCGCTTTCTCCCGAGATCAGAACGCGACCATTCGTCGGCGCCACCTTCTCCAGCTGGGCGAAGAGCCCGCGAATGGAATCGCTCTCGCCGATCATCTCGTAGCGATGCTCGACGTCGGCCCTGAGCTGCTCGACTTCGCGCTGCAGTTGCCAGGTCTTCAACGCGTTGCGCACGGTGACCAAGACACGGTCGCGGTCGAGTGGCTTCTCGAAGAAATCCGTCGCGCCTAGCTGGACCGCCTGCACCGCCTCGGCGAGCGAAGCATGGCCCGACACCATCAGGACGGGCAGCTTCCGCGTTTCCGGTTCGCTGCGAATCTTTTCAAGCGCTTCGATGCCGCTCATTTTGGGGAGACGAACGTCGAGGATCACCAGATCGACGTCCCCCGTTTGGACGATATCCAGGCACTGCTCGGCCGATGACGCCTCGAGCGTGTTGAACCCGGAACCTTCGAGCACCATCCGAAGGGTGCGTCGGATGTTCTTTTCATCGTCGACGACGAGGATGGTGGCAGCCATGGAGCATCGGTTTATATCACGGTGGACGATGGCCGACCCAAAGAGTGATACGACGTCCGTCGCCGAGCGCTTCCGAGCCGCGCTCGAGGCGGCCAAGCCCGCCACCGGAGGCGTGCCGCTCGCCGACCTTCTTGCCGAGGTGATGCCGCTGCTGCCGCTCTTGGCCGAGCTCCCCGCCGAGAAGCGAGCCGCAGGCAATTTCGAGTCGTTCGAATTCCGGGAGTGCTTCACCGTGCTCACGCTCGTCGGAAGGCGCTTTGCCCTGCTCGACCTCACGCCGACCACCGCGATTCAGGTGACGCGCCTCGCGTTGCAGTCGGTCGACCCCTCGAACGAGGCGGGCGTGGAACGATTTGCGCAGCGTGCCGTCGCCGCGGCAGTCGAGGGGTTCGTGCTTGGACGAGAAGAGCGCGTCTCTCAGGTCGCCATGGAGCGCGCCGCGAGTTGCCTCAAACCGCTGCGTATCGATGGCTCGATCTTCGCGCTGCTCATCTCGGGGGCACACGAGCCTGCGGTCTTGAGCGACACCGTCGACGCGCTCGGCCGGGCCATGCTCGAGGCCGACGTCGAGCTGGCGATCGTCGACCTCACACAGCTTGGCGAGCCGAACCGGGAGCGAGCCATCGCGGTATTTGCCGCCGACGAGATCGCCAAGATGCTAGGCGGCCAGTGCATCTTCACGGGAGTCGACGAGCGCTGGAGAGCCGCCGCGACCGATGCTCGTCTTCCCCTGGACTCGATGCAGATCGCGGCCAACCTGGCCGAAGCGCTCGAAGCCGCCCGGAATTCGGCCGATCGGGACGCCAAAGAACGGGCACCGAGCTGGCGAGCACTTCTCCGCCGGCTGCTCCGCTGAGGGCGCGCCGGCCGGGCGATCGCCTCGATTCAAGTTGACGACAATCCACCACTTCTCGGCGATCCGCGGCCGCCAGAAATGCCGCCGACCTTCGTTGACCCAGCCGCTGGCGCTGCGGTATAAGCTCCGGGACCACCGGAGGGGCAATTTCGCATCAGATGGTGGTCACTTAGAGGGGAAATGCGATGCGCAGGATAGTTGCGCTCTCCGTTGTTACGGCGTGCATTTGGGCGGCGTCCATTTGGGTGGGGGGCTCCGTTGCAGCGGCGCAGGCCGAGGGCGCCGCGCCGCCGGAAACCGGCACGCAGGCTTCCGCTCCAGCTTCGGCTCCAGCAGAAGCGGCCGTGCCCAGCGCGCCCAGTACGCCGATTGACGCCGGCACGTACGCGGTACGCCTTCGGGATCTAGAGCAACGGATCAACGAGCTGAAAGAGCAGATATTCCGTTCGAAGGCGCGGCTCTCCTTGCTCGCCGAGACCGTGCTCGAAGGCGTCGTGGGCGGAGGCCAAGCAGCCATCGTCCACGAGAACCGCATGTCGCAGTCCTACAAGCTCGTCAGGGTGGTCTATGCCCTCGACGGCGCGCCGATCTTCACCAAGGCGGACGAAGAGGGCACCCTCGGCGATCAAAAAGAGTTCGAAGTCTACAACGGAAGCATCGTTCCCGGCGAGCACACGCTCACCGTCAACCTCGAGTATCGCGGACACGGCTACGGTGTTTTTGCGTACCTCAAAGGGTACCGCTTCAAGGTGCGCTCGACCTACACCTTCGCGGTGCCGGAAGGACGCGTCTCGACGGTCCACGTCGTGGGCTACGAGAAGGGTGGTCCGGCGACTCCGCTCGAAGAGCGGCCGGCGGTCCGATACATCGAACGAGTCGAGCGTCCCGTTCGACCCGTCGAAATGGGTGAGGGCGATCGCTAATGCGACCTGGCGGCGCGAGCGTATCGCCGCCCTCACCGACACTAGGCAGGGGGCGAGCGCAAAGGATTTGGCTGGGTTTCTTCCTGGCCCTCGGGCTCCTTGCGTCCCTCGCGTCGCAGGCCACGGCGCAGGATCTGGCTGCGGCCAACCGCGATCTATCTGACCTCGAAGCGGACGCGCAGCGCCTGATGGCCGATCCGGTCCGGCCCCTCGACCTCAAGAGCGAGACCTTCGTCGAAGAGCGCCTCACGGACGGAGAGCTCTACCTGCGGCTCGAGGACTACCTTCGCGCGGCCATTCTCCTGACCGACATCGTCGAGCACTACCCAACCCATCGCGCCTACCCCGAGGCACTCTTTCTTCTCGGAGAGTCGCTGTTCTTTGCCGACGACTACCTGGGCGCGCGTCGGCGCTACGCCCAGGTGATCGACCGTGGCGCCGAGCCGACGTTTTCCCCGTACCTGCAGCGCTCGCTCAGCCGTCTCATTCAAATCGCGATCCACACGCGCGATTTCCGTGACATCGACAGCTACTTTTCGCGTCTCGACGCCATCCCATCCTCCACGCTCTCGATCACGACCGCGTACTTCCGAGCGAAGTATTTGTACAACCGTGCCGTGCCCGTCGACGACGTGCTCAACGCCCCAGTCAGCGCCGCGATTCGCGTGGTCGATCAGGGCCGTCTCGAGCAGGCGCGCAAAGGCTTCCTCGCCATACCGAGCGGTACCGAATTCTCTCTGCGCGCCAAGTATTTCGTCGGCACCATTCACACCCTTCGCGGCGAGTACCTCGACGCCATTGCAGCGTTCCGCGGCATCCTGGGGCACGAGCCTGCCAACGAGCAGGAGCGGGGAATCCTCGAGCTGACCTAT
>Ga0209456_10000787_pt1 | contig 16290 bp, 16 predicted proteins | sample COG_11_FD_184755 | JGI IMG/M metagenome (GOLD analysis project Ga0209456, IMG submission 184755) | Pelagic marine sediment microbial communities from the LTER site Helgoland, North Sea, for post-phytoplankton bloom and carbon turnover... | ecosystem: Environmental > Aquatic > Marine > Neritic...
TGGCACCCCGTAGAGCGACTCCGTCGCCACGGGGCTTACGCTGGCGCCGAAGCCCCGTGGGCGATGCGCAGCATCGGTTTTACGGGGTGGCACTGGCGCGTTCCTTCTTGTCATCGCTTGTCCTTGGTTTTGGGTTGGGTCCCACGCGGGGTGAGAGCCTAGGCGCTCGCGTGGGGGCGGCGGGGTGGGGAGCGCGGGTTCGTACGCATCATGATCGTCACGTCAGTCAGTCCATGACCGGTGCACCCGTTGACGCACTTGCGCTTCATACGGCGACGCTGTGGAACTGCTGACGCGAAGTGCGGACCCATCATCCCCACCCCGCCTCCCCCACGCGAGCGCCTGGGTATGCGCCATCACGTGGTGCTTGGGCCGAAAGCCCTAACACCCCCCAAACATGCGCGGGAGCGCGAGCCCGAAGGGCGAAGCCCGGCGCGAATGCGCCGCCAAGCCCAAGCGAAGCGTCGGGCGCGGACGCACGCTGCTCACTCGCGTGAGAGTGATACTAGGATTACGGGTGGGGGTGGGCGGGCGGTGTAACTAAACTGCCGCTGTCACCGACCAAAAAGTGCAACGAACCGCGGGTCCGTGTGCAGCGCTGCGAAGCAGGGGTCGCGCTGTAGCAAAGCGGAGTCGGAGAAGCCGCCGGCGACTGCTTTCCGTAGGTAGGTCACGGCCGATTCGGGGTTGCCTTGCCGCATCTGAACGCAGGCGAGGTTGTAGAGGGGCTTCCAGGAGCCGGGATCGATTTGGGTCGCGCGCTGGAAGTAGCGCTCGGCCGCCGCGGGGTCGCCCAATCGCAACGCGCTCGTACCGGCTTGCAGGACACCCACGAAGCTCTCGGGCTGCACCTGGAGCCCTCTGTCATACCAGCTTTTGGCTTGCCGGAAATCGCCCTGTCGAAAGTAGAAATCTCCGTATTGCAGATACGCGTCGGGGTAGCTCGGGTCGGTTTCGATCGCCCGTTCGTACCAGCGCTTGGCTTCCTCCGGTCGGGCCTCCTTGAGATCCAGGTACGCAACCAAGATCATCGCCTCGACGTCCGCGGGGTCGACCTTGAGAGACTGCAGGAACCGTTCACGCGCGGCGTGTGAGTTACCGTCGGCCAGCTCGATGCGTCCTAGCTGCCGCAGCACTTCCGGCTGGCGCGGCTCGTGTGCCAACGACTGCAGGTAAAGCTGCTTTGCCGCGCCGGGGTCGTTCATTCGGAACTCGCACAGCGCCAAGAGGTTGCGGGCAGACGCGTTCTTCGGGACCCATTCCAATAGACTTTCGAGCACCTTCTTCGCGCCAGCGTAGTCGCCCTCGTGGGCGAGCATCCGGGCTCGATCGATCTCGTCGAACGCCCGCACACCATCTTTCGGGTCCATTCCTTCGAGCCCCTCCGGGGCATCGGACTCGTTCATGTAGCCCAACGCCTCGAGCATCTCGACGGTCTCGGCGTCCAGGGGATTCGCGTCGGCAACGAGCCCAAACCGTTTGCTGTCCTCGCGCACCTTCGTCACCAACTCGTCGAGCTTCGCAGCTTCGTTCTCGTGCGCTTCGAGGAGATTCTTTGTCTCAGCGGGGTCCTGTGCGCGATTGTAGAGCTCGGCTCGGGGCGCGCGGATGTAGGTCCATTCCTTGGACCGGATCCCGAACAGCGGAGCCATGGCGAACTCGAGCTGCCCGTGCAGCGACTCGGAATACGGAGCGAGCGACGGTGGTTCCACAGTGCCGGCGAGCGCATCGCTCAAGTCCACGCCTTGTGTGTCGTTGGGTGGCAAGCTCGCCAGGCCCAGGACGGTCGGCATCAAGTCCACGCTCCGAACGGATCCTTCGTAGGTCTTGCGGGCTGGTAATTTGGGCGGGTACCGAAAGATCAGCGGCACACGAATGGTGGATTCGTAGATGAAGAGCGCATGCGTGGCTTCACCATGCTCCCCGAGGCTTTCGCCATGGTCGGACGTGAAAGTGACGACGGTGTCGTCGAGAACCCCGCGCTTCCGCAGCTCTTCGATCAGGCGTCCGACCTGGCGATCTGCGCTAGCGATTTCGCCGTCATAGAGAGTGGGGGAAACCTTGGCGTCTTCCGCCGGGGGGGCGTAGGGCTGATGTGGGTCAAACAGGTGAACCCATAGAAAGAACGGTGCGCGGTCCTTCGGAGGTGCCAGAGCCGTTTCGAGCCACTTCAGGACTCGGTCCATGGTGCGCTCGCCCGAGCGTTCCTGGATCATGAACATTGCGGGCTCGCCCTCGCGGCGAAGCTGGTCGTCGTAGCCGTCGAACCCTTGGCTCAGGTTGTAACGACGGTGCAGCACCATTGCCGAGACGAAAGCCTGTGTCCGGTAACCCGCGCTCTTGAAACGCTCGGCCAAGGTCTCAACCTCGTCGGGAAGCCGATAGCGACCATTGTCCCGGACGCCGTGCGCAGGAGGATAGAGGCCGGTGAAGATCGTCGAATGGGAGGGAAGTGTGATCGGGGTAGCGGCAATTGCGTGCTCCACTCGAACGCCCTCAGCCGACAGTCGATCGATGTGGGGTGTCCGCGCAGCCTCGAAGCCATAGCAGCCGAGCCGATCGGCTCGAAGCGTGTCGACCGTGATGACCACGACGTTCGGACGAAGCGCGGCCATCGGCGGCTCCTTCGTCTTCTTGCACCCCTGCAACAGACCCAACGCCAGCACGACGAGCAGGAAGCTGGAGCGAACGGTCACAAGTCGCTCAGAGCTCGAAGTCGCCGTACTCGAGGATTTCGGCGATGCGATAGAGGAAGCCGTTGGCATGCACGCCGTCGACGACGCGGTGGTCGTAGGTGAGCGCCATGTGCATGACCGGGTGAATCGCCATCAGATCCTCGCCTTCGTGCTCGATCACCACGACGCGCTTCTTGATCGTCCCGAGACGTAGAATGGCGACGTTGGGCTGCGAGATGATCGCACCGCCAACGAGGTTGCCTCGCCGCCCGGGATTCGAGATGGTGAAGGTCTTTCCGGCGAGGTCGTTGGGCGTGAGATTTCCCGACCGCGCTCGCTCCGCAACGTCGGCAACGGCGCGGGCCACGCCTCGAATCGTCAAGTCGTCGGTGTTGCGAATCACAGGCACGACCAGGCCTTCGTCTGTGTCGACGGCGATGCCGACGTTCACCTCGGCAAGCTTGACGAACGCATCGTCGAGGACGCGGGAATTGATCTCCGGGAACTCGCGAAGAGCTCGAGCCGTCGCGGCGATGGCAAAGGCCAAGTACGTCAGATTGACGCCGTCTTTCTTGAAATGTGCCTTGTGCTGATTGCGTAGCACTGCCGTCCGGTGGAGGTCGCACTCCGCCAACGTGACCACGTCTGGGGCGGTCTGCTTCGAATAGACCATATGGTCAGCGATGATTCGGCGGCGCCGCGTGAAGGGGACGATCTCGTCGCCGTCCTTCGGGACATAGGGTGGCAAGCGGAACGCGCCTGCGGGACCGGCGCCCCGCGGAGGTGGAGGCGCTGGCCGTAGCACTTGTTGAGGGGCCGGGGCCGGCTGAGGGGCCGGGACCGCCGCCATCACGTCGTCGTGCACGATCCGGCCGGCTTCACCCGAGCCCTGGACGCCCGAAAGGTCGACATCCTTCTCGCGGGCGAGCTTGCGCACGGACGGAGACGTAGGCGAAGGAGACCCTGAGTCCGCCGCGGGGGGTGCAGCCTCGGACGCAGGGACGAGGAAGGCCTTCGCTTGAGCGTTCTCGTCGATTTCGCAAATCGGATCGCCGACAGCAATGATGTCGTCTTCCGCGGCGAGCAGCTGTGTCACGACACCTGCTACCGGAGCCGGAAGCTCACTGTCGGCCTTGTCGGTGAGTATCTCGACTAGCGGTTCGTCCTTGTCGACGGACTGCCCCACCGAGACGAGCCATTTGCCAATCGTGCCTTCAACGACGCTTTCGCCGAGTTGCGGCATGGTCACTTTGGTGGCCATCGGAGCCGCACCATAGCCCAAAAGACCGCCTATGGTACCTTCCCTTCCTACGGATCAGCGAGACGCCTTCTTCTGACTAGTTTTGCGTCACCGGTCGGAGTAGAGTCCCGCGCATGCTGGACGCGCTGAACAGGGAGGACAGACTTCAACTGATGAGGTTCGTCTGCTCCTTTGCCTGGGCCGACCTCGAGATCACCGATGAGGAGCGCGAGTTCATCGTCAAAATGGTGGTCCGTCTCGAGCTCGACGACGAGGAGCAGGACCAGGTCGCCCAATGGCTCGAGGTTCCGCCACGCGCCGACGACCTCGACCCTGCCGACATCCCCAAGGAGCATCGGCAACTGTTTTTGGACGCTGCAAAGGCGATGATCATGTCCGACGGCAACGTCGAAGACGTCGAAGCCGAAAACCTGATCATCCTGGACCAACTGCTGCGTTGATCGTCGTTCCAACACTGGAGACATCATGGACATGGACGCAAGTAGCTACATCGATCCGTTAATCGAGTACGGCCCCAAGGTGTTGGGCGTTCTTCTGGCGCTCTTCTTCGCGTGGGTCATGGCGGGCTGGGTAGAGCGCGGGGTGCGAACCGCTCTCGAGAAGCGGAACTTCGATGCGACCCTCACGCGGTTTTTCGCGAAGCTCGGCCGATACCTGATTCTCATCGGCGCGGTTCTCGGGTGCCTCGGAGTATTCGGTATTCAGACCGCAAGCTTCGTGGCCGTGTTGGCGGCCGCCGGCTTCGCGATCGGCATGGCCTTCCAGGGCACGCTCGGGAACTTCTCCGCAGGCATCATGCTGCTGGCATTCCGCCCCTTCAAGGTTGGCGATTTCGTGGAGGTGAACGGCGAAACCGGCACCTGCGAGCACATCGACTTGTTTACTTGCGAGTTTCGAACGCTCGACAACAAGAAGCTGATCATTCCGAACGGCTCGGTCTTCGGGAGCACGATCACCAACTACACGGGCTATGACACCCGCCGGGTCGACATCAACGTCGGCGCCGAGTACTCGGCCGACGTGGACGCCACCCGCGCGGCGCTCGAGAAAGCAGCCGCAAGCATCCCTGGGATGATCAAAGACCCAGCGCCTCAGGTCTTTCTGAAGGGGCTCGGCGACTCGTCAGTCGATTGGCAGGTTCGCATCTGGTGCAAGACCGGAGACTTCTGGGACGTTTGGCAGGCGACGACCCGGGCCTGTAAGCTCTCGCTCGACGAGGCTGGCATCGGGATCCCCTTCCCTCAGCAGGACGTGCACCTCGACGAATCCGTCATCAAAGCGCTGTCGAACTAAGTATTTCGCGCCGGTCGTGGCAGACTGCTCTTGTGAGGGTTGGGGCTGCGGCGTTGTTCGTGTTTCTCGTGTCGGCGACGGCGTTCGCGCAGGTGGACACGGGGGGCGATGATACGGCCGAACCGAGCTCTCAAAGCAACGCTCAGGTGCGCAACAAGACCACCGCGGAACGGATCTCGGCGCCCAACCCGACGACCGAAGGCGTTCCGTGGAGCTTTCCCGTGTTCTGGGATCAGTCGCTCTCCGTCCGTAGCTTTAACGAAGGCTCGCAGCTCTCACACAGCCCGAACTACACCTGGTGGTTCACGATCGCTCCACGTTGGATTTTCAACGACGTACATTCGATCGGCCTCTCGTCGACGGTAAGCCTCGAGTGGACCGATTCTCCGAGTGAAGAGTTCAATCGCTCGGGGTTCTACAGCCGCGAGGCACTATGGGAGGATCTACGCCTCGACTACCTCATCAGTGTCCCCGGGCGCCCGGGTGGATTCACGTTCTTCGTGGCGGGGGATCTTCGGCTGCCGACTTCGAAGTTCAGCCGTTCGAGGCAGCGTTATTTCTCACCGGGAATCCGAGCGACGGTGGTGCGTCCCATCGATGTGCTGGCCGGGATGCAATTCGGAGTCACGGCAGCGTTTTGGGGGTGGTTCGCGGGGTCCAACGTGGTGCTCGGCCCGAGCGACGTCTTCCCCTGCCGCGTAGCGCCCGCTCCCGGCGGCGGAGGCTCTTTCGACACCGACACCTGCTACGGCGCGAACTCGTCGACCAAGTACACCTCCCGGCTGTCCGTGTTCTGGACCTTCGTCCCCATCGACCGTTTGGCTCTTGGCCTCAGCTACACAGCGCTCTGGGGACGAGCCCACGATCTTGCCATTGGGTGCGTCGAAACGCTGACCGGACCGGTGTGCATCGATGACGGCAGCGCCAACGACCACTGGCGCTCCTTCTCCAACTTCCGCGCCATCGTCGGCTATGACATCAGGCGCTGGCTCACAGTCGCACTGAGCTACGACGTCTGGGCCCAGCATCCCGACTCGGATGGCAGTCGAGAGAACCCTTTCTACAACGAGAATTCGCGCCTCATCTTCACCCTGACGTTTCGGGCCGACGGCCTCTACGCAAGCACGAGAGACAAGCGCGCCGCAGCGGCCAACTCAAGCGCAGGGGTCGAGGAGCTCTGACACAGCTGGCCGCGCAGCTGCCAAGCTGGCGCCCATGCTCACCACCTCCATCGGGTCCAAATCGGACCGCGGCCGCTTGCGGAAGTAGGACTCGATGTAGCCATTGAGCCCAGGAAGGAGTGTGCTGCCGCCCGCCAAGAAGACCGCCTCCATGTCGCGCGCTTTCACGCTCGCTTGGGCCAAGACTTCATCGCATATCGCGAACGTCCGGCGGACTAGGTCGAAGGTGAGCTGTTGCACTTCCTCGCGCGTGATCGGAATGATGCCGCAGCTTTCCGGAGCCGCTGGATCGACGCTTGGAATCGCGATGGCCGCTTCCTCGGACTCGCTGAGCTCACACTTGGCGAGCTCGCACGCGAGAACGAGACGATCGAACGTCACCGCGTCGTTGCTGAGGTCCCAACCATCGCGCGCAAGCGTTCGCTCGGCGACGTGGAGGGCGATGGTTCGGTCCACATCATCACCTCCGAGGTACGGATCGCCGCCGTGGCCGACGACGCGAAACGGATAGCTGCTGCAATCCACGACAGCGGCGTCGAAGGTGCCGCCACCCAAGTCGTACACGAACGCATACTTCAAGTTGCTGCGGTTCAAGTACGCAAGCGCAGTCGCGATCGGCTCTTCGACGACCCGGACAGAAGCAAACTTCGCTCTCGAGACCGCGAGCGCCGTGGCGTCACGCCGGCGCTGGTCGAAGCCCACAGGGGCCGTCACCACGGCATGCACGTCCTGCACGGGACATCCGGTGAGCTGGCACAATCCGCTGACGACGCTGCCTCCGATGTCGATGGGCGAGACGACTCCGGCGCGGGTTTGAAAAGCGGCGCTGCCTTCCACAGTCTCGACTAGGTCGTACGGGTAATGTTCGCGAAACTGTGCCGCATAGGACGAATGCCAGCGAGCGCCGATGACGCGTTTCGCCGAAAGAATGGTGTTTTTGGGGTCCATTGCCCGCCGGCGCCTCGCGGCCTTGCCGATCAGGGTCGCCCCGCTCGGAGGAAACGCCACGGCAGACGGCATCACGCAGCCATTCCCCTCGATGGAAAGGGTCTCGAAATTCCGGGCGACCACCGTATTGGTCGTACCAAGATCGATTCCGACGGTTTTCTTCCTACGGACAGGCATCGGCCGACCGGATCTCTGGGGTCTAATGTGGGTGAGGTCCATGGGGGGATTGGCCTCTAGGAAATATCCAGGCTACGTGATCAGGAAGCCGCCTGCCACACCGAGTTAGCCGGCTGGACCGCATCGCCGCCGTGTCCTAAAGTGAAACACGTTCTAGTTAGAGGCTCCAGCTGATGCCCGCGGACTTTCGTAAGCTTCAAGTAGCAGGAATCATTCAAGAAACGCACGATACGCGGTCCTATGTCCTCGCGGTGCCCGAATCCCTGCGCGAAGAGTTCCGTTACCGGGCCGGGCAATTCCTGACTTTCGAGGTCCCCTACAATGGCATGCAGCTTCGGCGTTGCTACTCGCTTTCGAGCGCACCGGAGACCGATCCGTGGCCCCAAGTAACGGTCAAGCGGGTCGACGAAGGGCGAATCTCGAACTGGTTCAACGACAGCGTCAAGGTCGGGGACTCGATTCTCGTGCAGCCGCCGGAGGGGCGCTTCGTGCTTCGCTCGAACGAGGGCGATCACGGAATCGTGCTCTTCGGAGGCGGTAGTGGCGTCACACCCGTGCTCTCGATCTTGAAGTCCGCGCTGCGCACCACCGACCGTGACGTGAAGCTGATCTACGCCAACCGCGATGAGCGGTCGATCATCTTCAAAGACGAGATCGACCTTTGGCTGGCTGAGTTCCCGGAGCGCCTGGAAGTGATCCACCATCTCGATAGCCAGACCGGCTTCATGACCGTGGCCGACATTCAAGAGCACATTCGCGGCTGGGAAGATGGCGAGTTCTTCGTCTGCGGTCCGACGGGATACATGGATGCCGTCGAAGAGGCCTTCAAGGCGTCAAACATCGACCCGGGGCAAACCAAGTTCGAGAGGTTCATCTCGCTGGCCGATCCCGATCGCAAGGACGAGTCGGCTGCCGTGATTCCCGAACAGGCCGACGACGAGATTCCCGAGTCCTTCACGATGCTCCTCGAGGGCCAGTCCCACGAAGTTCCCTACGAGAAGGGCCTCACCTTGCTCGATTCCGCGGTCAAGGCCGGCCACAAACCGCCGTCTTCTTGCGAAGATGGTTACTGCGGCTGCTGCATGGCGCTGCTCAAAAGCGGCAACGTCAACATGGCCAACCACGACGCCCTCGAGCCGAGCGACATCGAGCGCGGTTGGGTCCTGGCCTGCCAATCACGCCCAGCAAGCCAAGAAACCATCGAGATCGACTTCGACGCCGAGTACTAAGGACGCTGGCGGTCGGGCCAGTCCCAGAAAGAGATCTTGCCGATCGTCCAGTCTGGGCCGCTGCCCCAGTCTCTGCGGGTGCGTTTGTCGCGGTGGTCCGGGTCGTACTTCTCGAGCGCAGCTGCGTACTCTTGCCACTGCTCGGTGCTGAGCTTTTCCGCCCAGTAGTCCTCCTCCGAGGACCATTGATTGTTGCCGGCGTACTGCAGGATGGTGATGCCCGGGAAATCCAAGACACCCTCTCCGCTCGGGTGATCACGCCGGTTGATCATGTGGAAGACGACACGACCGCTCGGGCGGGCCATGTGCCAGTTGTAGACTCCGTAGATCTCGCCGTACTTCTCCATGAGCGGGACGATCCACTGCCGAACGGCCTCACGACCGTTCATCGTACCGAGTACGCGCTCGAGGTAAACGACGTCCTCGGTGAAGAGATCGGCCCAGGCGTTCCAATCCTCCCGGATCATCCCGGTGTACCAGAAGTGCCTGAAGGCCTCTTCGACCTCTTCGAGTTCGAACGTAGACACTACTCCGCGGCCTGCTGCTCGTCGGGCCAAGAGTAGAACTGCGTGCACCAACGCCGAAAGATGCCGATCGGGCCGTCGCCGTCACACAAGAGCGGCTTTTCGTACTGGATCTTGTTTTCCCAGATTGGGATGTCCTGCTCGAGCTGCCGCGTCACTTCGGCAACAAACGCCTTTCCGACACCGCGCGCCATCTCCGCACCTGCCGTCTTTTTGACGCTGAAGTTAAAGCGCAGATGGATGTGGTCGGCGTCGATCGGAGTCATCGTGGCGACGTTCAGCGTCTCGACGATGCCCTTGAAGCGAACGACCGCGAGGCCGAACCCGTAGTTGAGACTTTCGATCGAGCCATCGACAGTGCCGCGCGGCGTCTCCATTCCCGCACCCGAGTACACCCGTAAGATCGCCCCGTCCACCGACGCTTCGGACTGTGGCATGTTGGTCGTGCCGTGCAGATAGTGGAAGTGCGCCGAGTCGACGGCGTTCTCGGCCATCTCTTGATTGCGGGTGCGGATCGTCCACTCACGCTCGACGAAATCGGTCCACTCGTCGTTACGTTCACCGTCCTGCGAGCCCCATTCCGGAATCTCATCGGGGATGTCGAAGTTTGGAGGTTCACCTTCCGCGTGATGCCAGCACATCACCATGTTCGCGAGCTCTTTGACTCTCCACGGAGATAGCTTGGCTTTGCGCGGCACGTGCTCGGCGTAGGGGACTGCGGTGCAACGGCCGTCCGTTCCGAATTGCCATGCATGGAAGGGGCACTCGATCGACTCGCCTTTGACCTGGCCTCCGTGACCGAGATGGGCGCCGAGGTGGGGGCAAAAGGCATCGAGCACCGAGAGCTTGCCTTCCTCGGAACGCCAGATCACCAGGTCCTTGCCCAAGTACTTCAGCGGCTTGACGTCACCGGGCTTGATCTCGTCGGAGGCGGCCAGCTGAAACCAGCCATTAGGTATCGGCGGGGTGAAGTAGCGGTCGTCCATCGACCAAAAATAGAACGTGTTTCATCTTTTTCAAGTCGAAACCTTCCCGTGCTACTTTTCCGGCCGGAGGCAAGCCATGACGAGCATCGGTGTGGGCGCGACCGCGCCAGACTTCACCAAGACAACCCAGAACGGAGACACGATCTCGTTATCGCAGTTCCGTGGCGAGAAGACAGTCGTCCTCTATTTCTATCCAAAGGACGAAACACCGGGATGCACCGCCGAGGCATGCACGTTTCGCGACAACTTCGAGGACTTCGTGGAAGCCGGCGCGGTAGTGGTCGGCGTCAGCCAAGACAGCGAGAAAAGCCACAAGAGCTTTGCCTCACATCACCGGTTGCCGTTTTTACTGGTGAGCGATCGCGACAAGGCACTGCAGAAAGCTTACGGGGTGCCGAAGACGATGGGTTTGCTCCCGGGGCGCGTCACGTATGTGATCGATCGCGACGGCAGGGTGCAGCACGTGTTCAACTCTCAACTCAATGCGAAGAAGCACGTCCGCGAAGCGCTCGAGGTCGTCAAGCGACTGGCCGCCTGAATCGGCGCATCAGCAGCAGCAGAACCAGCCCCAACGACCACGACATCAACCCTGTCGACCCCGTAGACCCAGTAGATGCGCTGCAACCAGAGCTGCCGCCGGGGTTGGTCCCGGGGCCGCTGGGCGCCGGGGTGCGGCCACCGCACGGCTGGCCGTCGCAGGCCGTCGGCTCGCATATTTCTTGGCCACTCCAGGCGGCGTCACACAAGGCGGCCACGATTGGGGCAATACTGTGGACCAGTTCGGCGGCCTGGGAATTCTCGTAGATGGAAACGCGTCCGCAAGATTCGCCGTCCAACGTGACGTAGTCCGGCGTGCGACCGCCGATGAGAATACCGGCGAGCCGATTCTCCGAGTCGAATGTCGCGCTACCGGAATGCCCCTGGAAGGCGTCGACATTCGCGACGAAGAAATCGACTTTCTCGGCGCGGGGGTCGGCGACCGACCCGCCGGAATCGATCTTGGCAGGCAGACCGCTTCCAAAGCCGATCATCGCGACCCGCTCCTGCTCTTCTAGAGGCGTCGCCGGTCGAATCAAGGCCCGCGACAGCGCTCCTTCGACCGGTCGGTCGAGTTGGACGACGGCGAAATCGGGAATGTAGGAGTCGCCCTCGGGGGCTCCCTGAGAAATGACCCGAGCGCACGCGTACACGTCTTCATCTCGAATCACGGCAAGATTGGTCGCATCGACGAGATGATAATTGAATACGTAGGAGTATGTGTCACAAGGGGCCTGTGCGTCGATACAGTGACCCGCCGTTAGAACCAGGTCGTCGTCGATGAGCACACCGGAGCAAGCTGCCGCCGTCGGTTGATTCACAAACAGCTCGTCCGGGCAAAGCCCGCGCAAGTCCTTGAGTGTTTCGCTCAGCAGACTGTGGCTTCCGTCGGGATTCCGCATCATTCGAAAACTCGGAATCAAGGCGACGATCGACTCTTGCGCGATTTGCCGCAACTCGACGTCGGGGTGGTTGAACACTTCGACGCGGTCGTCGGGGCCGTACACCACCGAGGCCGTCAGCTCACCGGTGAAGACCTCCTCCGAGGATCCGCACCCCAGGGCAAGGCTGAAAAGCAAGGCTAAGCATGCACGGGCTAGCATGGCATCTTCGTTTTAAGGCCAAACCGCCTCGGATGCTACTCGGAGACGCGGACCTGGATGCTGGTCACCAAATCCCCTGTAGCTGTGGCTACATCCGAGACGACCACCACCGGCTCTCCCGCCTCGATCACCTCACGCTCGCGCAGCTTGGCGAGGGCGTTGACGATCGTTTTTTCAGGGTCCCGGGACAGATTCATGCGAAAAGGAATCACTGCGCGGTTGAGCCAGAGCTTACGGCGGGTCGTGCTCATGTTCGTGAAAGCGTAGATAATCGCGCGCTGAGGCCGATAGCTCGCGACCAGCTGCCCGAAATAGCCGCGCCGCGTCATGACGACGATCGCTCGCGCGTCCAGTGAGTCCGCGAGCCGACATGCGCCCTGGGCGAGGTGCCCGCGCTGCGTGGTCGGCACGGGGCGCTCTTTGTAGAAATCGAGCCCTGGTCCGGTCTCGATTCGGCGCGCGATCGTATCGAGCACCTCGACGCAACGCGCAGGATACTTCCCGGCGGCAGTCTCGCCGCTCAGCATGATCGCATCGGCCTGCTCGTATACGGCGTTCGCCACGTCAGTCACCTCGGCTCGCGTGGGCAGGGGATTGTCGATCATCGACTCGAGCAAGTGAGTCGCCACGATGATCGGTTTGCCGGCGATGGCGCAGCTGCGAACCATGTTGCGCTGAAGAACGGGGAGCTCCTCGAAGGCCACCTCGACCCCGAGGTCGCCTCGCGCGACCATGATGCCGTCAGCCGCCTCCAGAATTGCATCGAAGTTGTCGACGCCTTCTTGGTTTTCGATCTTGGCGATGAGGCGTTGATGCCCGCCAGCCTCATCGATGATCTTCCGAACTTCCAAAACGTCTTCGACTCCGCGAACGAACGACAGTGCGATGAAATCGAGATCCTGCGCGATGGCAAACGCGACATCCTCCCGGTCCTTCTTGGTGATCGACGGCAGGTTGACGCGCACGCCCGGCAAATTGACGTGCTTCCGCGAGCCGAGTGTTCCGCCATCCAACACTCGGCACTTGAGGCGATGCTCCGAGACTTCGAGCACTTCCAGGTTGATGAGACCATTGTCGACCGTCACTCGCTCGCCTACGCGCAGGTCGTTGACGAGGTCCTGATAATTGACATGGACACTTCGCTCCTCGGCGTCGTCGGCCAAAACGCTGAAATAGAAGACCTCTCCCGCCCTGAGATCGAGGCTCTTCGCCAGCTCACCGGTTCGGATCTCTGGGCCCTGAAGATCCATCAGAATCGAAACCGGATGTGCAAGCTTCTTGCTGAGACTCTTGAGGTTGCGAATGACCTGCAGGTGAGACTCGTGGTCGCCGTGCGACATGTTGAGCCGGGCGAGGTTCATTCCCGCGTGAGCCAAACCGGCAAGCGCGTCCCAGGAGCTCGTCGAAGGACCGATCGTGCAGACGATTTTCGTGAGTCGTGTCTGTGATCGTTGCTGGGGCAGCCTCATCGCTGCGCGCAGCGTAGGCCACGGCTAAACATGTGCCAATCGGCGCCGGAACAAGACGAAACCAACCAGTAGCGCAAGAGCCGAAACCGGCGGCTGCTCGCCTGGAGCTTTCGATGCGGCACACGCACCGGCGCGCTGGAGCGAGCCTCCTTTCGGGGCGCTGATGGGATCGGCTCCCTCGGCCAGGAACGATGCACCCCCGGCTCCGGACGCCAACCTCGGTTGGAACCTGCTTCCCGCGGTCTCTGCAATCCAGGGAAGGTACGCGGACAGCAGGGTGTAAACCCCACCATCCCCGCAGTCGCGCTTGACGTCGGATCGGCCGCGCGACACCAAGCCCACGAGGAAGTCACCCTGATCGGTCGGAACGTACAGGGGGCCGCCCGAGTCGCCGTAACAGGAATCGCCGAGTTGATCGATTCGGCGCGTCAGCAGCTCTTGCTGCCCTAGAATGTCGATGACCGCGTCGGAGATATAGAGCTCACCGGTCAGGTCGTCCTCGACGTCGTAGACTCCGTAGCCAGCAACGAAGCCAACGTCTCCGTGTCGGACGAGCTCTCGCTCGCGGTTGCCCGTGAGCATTGGGGCGTTGGGAATCTCATCGAAGGGTGCCGACAGGAGCAGCAGAGCGATGTCGTTGGGTGAGCCTATGCCGCCCTGTCCCGCACCATCTCGGCTTCGGCCCATGATGAAGTCGTGGTCGTAGTCTCCATGCACGCGCACTTCGAAAACAGAACGGATCATGTTGGGAGCGGCCCCATGACTCACGAGATGACCCGCGGCTACTTGCAGGGAACCCGGAGCAGCGGGCCGAACGAGGCCTGCCTCTGGCTCGACGACCGCGCAGTGTGCGGCGGTGACGACGAGCCGAGGTGAGATCAACGTTCCCGAGCAGAAGCCCGCGCTCGCGCCGGCCCGCCGAATCTCGACGGTCGAGAAAATCTGCTCGGTCGTTGCAGCCCACCCGCCGACGACCTTGGCAGTTGCTACGCCGACGTCGCCTGCCCAATCGGTTGCGTTGGACGAATCACCGCAACCAAGGGTTATGCCCAAAAGGGTTACAAATAGGGCCTTGTATGCCTTTGGGGGATGCATGGGCCAAGGTAGGTGGGCGTATCATGCGCATAGGAGAGTTCATAGAGTGAACGTCTGTGAGCGGTCCGCGATCCGGTCGTTCGGTGAGCTGTCGAACGTTTGTCGGATGCGGAAAACTTGGTGTTGGACACATGCGGAACGAGAGTCGTTCAGTGGAACGCATGAGCCGACGCGCACGCCGCAAGACAGAAACGCTGCGCCGCATCGAAGAGGCGGGCTGGATGCTGCTCACCACCCGGGGCTACGAAGCCACGTCGACTCGGGAGATCGCGGAGGCTGCAGATATCGCCGCGGGCACTCTTTTCAACTACTTCCCCGAGAAGCGCAGCTTGCTGATCCACTTGATGCAGCGCCAGATCGATGCCGCCGTGCGCCGTGCCTTCGAGACCATGGCACCGTCGACGCTCGAGGAAGAGCTGACGCACGTGTTTGCCGCGTTGACACGGTGCTACGCGCAGGAACGGCGGCTGAGCCGAGTGTTCATCAAAGAGCTCTTGTTCACCGACGGAGAGCGTCGCGCGGAATCGGCAGCTTGGACGTTCGATCTCGTGAAACAGATCGCAGGGGTAGTGAGCAATGCGCGACGGCGCGGAGAGCTCGATCCAACAATAGAACCGATGGAAGCCGCGCAGCAGGTCTTCAGCGCGCACTATTTCGGATTGGTCACCTGGTTGGGCGGCACGATCCCGTCACGGGCCGCGCAGGAAGAGCAGTTTCAGGCGTCACTGCGCTTGCTGCTTCGCGGTCTGCGCCGAAGCGCTGCTTAGCCTGGCGCTGACGTCCAGAACGGCGGAAGCAATCTCCTCGGGCACTTCTTCCTGGAGGAAATGGCCGGCCTGTGTCTCGGTCACTGGCGGGTCACCGAGCAGGGCTTTGGTGCGCTTGAGCGCGCGGGCGAGGACCGGGTCACGGCGGCCCCACACCATGGCCTTGGGTCCATGGAAGCTGCGGACGAACGCGGCACATTCTTCGAGGGTCGGAATCGAGGGATGGCCCATCTGGTCGACCGCCATGCGAGCGGTCGCCAAGGGCGCCACGCGGTCACCGATCCGCCGAAACGGGTAGCGGTACGCCCGAGCGACGTTCCCTCTGATGGTGGACTTGTCGCCCTGGGCCAGGTGCAAGGCCGCCTGCGGCAACGGCAAGACGCGAAAGGCGAAGTCGCTGATCAGCGGCATGTGGGAAAACCGATGGAACCCGGTCGGCTTGAAGCCCGGCGGAGGCGCATCGAGGACCGTATTGAGAACCACCATGCCACCCAGGCGATCTTGCCGCGTCGCAAACGGGTGCGTGCCAATCGCCCCACCCCAATCCTGACAAACCAGGATCACGTCGCGGAGATCGAGTTGATCGATGAGTGAGCCGAGCCACTTGCTGTGATTGGCGAGGGTATGTACCGAGAAGTCGCGCGGCTTGTCGCTGAAGCCAAACCCGATCAGGTCGGGCATGATCAAGCGATGCCCTTGCCCCTGAAGGCACATCGCCACCTTGCGGTAGAGAAAACCCCAGGTCGGATTGCCGTGCACCATGAGGACCGGCCTGCCGCGGCCGGTTTCCATGACATGCATCTTCAAACCGTCGCCCACAGCCACGCAATATCGGGTGAACGGGACTTCCTTCGCGATCCACGCGGGCATGTCGGGCGCAGGGAGCTTTTCCACGGTGCGGAGGTTACCGCGGGGCAGGAGACAGTGCCAGCGTCAGCGGCAGCGGCAGCGGCAGTGGCAGTGCCAGCGTCAGCGGCAGCGGCAGCGGCAGCGGCAGTGGCAGTGGCAGTGGCAGTGGCAGTGGCAGTGGCAGTGGCAGTGGCAG
>Ga0209456_10000790_pt1 | contig 16230 bp, 10 predicted proteins | sample COG_11_FD_184755 | JGI IMG/M metagenome (GOLD analysis project Ga0209456, IMG submission 184755) | Pelagic marine sediment microbial communities from the LTER site Helgoland, North Sea, for post-phytoplankton bloom and carbon turnover... | ecosystem: Environmental > Aquatic > Marine > Neritic...
TGTCAGTGTCAGCGTCAGTGTCAGTGTCAGTGCCAGTGCCAGTGCCAGTGCCAGTGTCGGCGCCGGGGTCCGTCTCTTTGAGCAGCGTCGCGTCGTATTGAAGGGGGCGCCATCCCTTGAAGCCCGCGCCGACGAGGTCGGACTTGGGGGTGAACAAGAACGAGCCGCGCCAGAAGCGTCGCCTGCCGACGGTGCCGTCGGGTTGCGCGTCGGCGCCGATCAGCACGCCGTAGTCGGTGACACCCTGGGGCTTCCATCGCGCCACGACTAGGACGTGGCCGTAGGGGTCGGCGAAAACGGAGCCTGGGCGCAGAGATTGGCGGCTCATGCGCAGCGGGTAAAGGTCGGTTTGCTCGTCGCCGGGAAGGGTGCGGGGGCTCGACGAATGCACGGTCCCGGCCATCCGGCGCACGAATCTTCGAAATGCGGCGACGTCGTCGCGGTCCGGAACGGCATCGAGATTGCTGAACACGATGGGCTCGCAGAGCGGCGGCTTGTCTTTTCGGCCCCGCGTACATGCGCGGTACACGAAGGGTAATCGAAGTTTCCAGGCGAAATATGCGCGCAGGAAGTAGGGCAGGTCGGCGCAGTCTGGTTCGAGGTCGAGCCTTGCGTCTTCCCCTGGCGAACGATGGTCGTAGAGCAGGTTGCGTTCGCGCTCGCCGATCACCGCTTGCAGTTGAGGCCAGGTGACATCCTCACCGCGCGGTTCGCGAAAGAGCTGCTCGACGAACACAGCGTAGAGGTTCTCGGTATCACGCTCCCACTTCCAACTCGCATCCCAGGCCGGCCCGGAACTGGCACGCGGCGATTGCTGCGCCGGGCGCTTCGCGACTCCGATGTGCTGACATGCGCGCACCAGGTCCCCGTCGGCGAAGACGGCCGTCCATCGGCCGGCCTCCGGCTCGGGCACTTCGACCCAGCGGCTGTACGGAGGCCCATCGAGCACGTGCTGCACCGGCGTCACTTGCGACCCGTCCGGGGCGAATAGGGTGAGCGTGGCCAGCCCAGGATCTCGCTCGCTGGCAACGATGACGCGCAGGGGCTGGGAAGCGTTGGGCCGATGCGGTGACCGGAAGATCGCGGTCCGTCTGGAGTCGGCGCAGCGACCTTCAGGCATCGAGACGGGTGCGCTCGGGCGAAGCTCCGCGTCGGCGATGAGCGCGGGCCCGGGAGTGTGGCCCAGTACGGTCACGCGCGTGATCCGGCTCAGGAAGTCCTGGCGCGAGCTTCCGGCGCCCAATGAAAGGTCGCTCACCGCGATTCGGTCGACGCGGTTGATCGTTTCCAGCCCGATCCCCTCGCACGGCGTCAGGAATTCGGAGAACGCGTGAATCGCCATGGGCACGCCTTCCTCGGTCGTGCCGAGGTAGAGCATGATGTGACCGGGGAAGTGGAGCAGGGCCACGCCACGGCGGGCCGCGGCTTCGAGCAACAACCGCTTCTCGTTGAGATCCTCGACGGCGGATACATCGACGGAAAACGTCCCGGCGACGGCTTGTCGGGCGCTGTGCCGCGGCAGGTCGACGCCAAACTTCGCAAACAGCTCGAGCAGGAACCGGGAGCAGTCGTAGCCCCCGTCTTTGCCGCCCCAGCCATACGGCTCGCCCAGCATCGAGAAGGCTTCGGTGAGTAGGGCGCGACGCGTGAATGGTTGGGACTCGCGTCGCTGCAGCCGCTCTTCGACCGCCTCCCGGTCGACCGGAGAGGAGAGCGACGTGGCCTGGACCCAGCCAAGCGCGTACGAGGTTCGCGCGAGGTACATCCCGTTCGGCCACCGCGCCAGCAGTTGAACGAATTCGCCCTCGCGCATCGTGCTGCACCGGTTGCGGTCGAAGTCCTGGTCAACCGGCGTCGTGTACAGGCCTGCCTCGTACGGGCCGCAGCGAAGCGCCTCGAGGTTCTCGACCCGCCTCCACTCTTCGACCGAATCGATCGACGCGGGCGCTTCGAACGAAGCCGCGTCGCCCGACCCGAGCGGTTTGCCTTTGCGGTCGACGAGCTCGTCCGCCTCGAGGCGTGCCCTGAGATAGGCCAGTCGTTCGTTCACTTGCACTCGCAGGGCGTCGCGGTCGATGGGTGCCAGCAGGTCGACTTGTCCGATCGGGTCGCCGTTTCTGGGCTCCCGAAGCGAGAGGTCGTGGCGCCGTACTTCGTCTGCGTTGAGCAGCGGCTCGTCGAGCGGGCCGTAGGGCTCGCTCCGCGACAGCCAGTACGCCAGTGTTTCGTGCTCGGCCGACACGTTTGCGAGGGGAGGCTCGGCAGTGCGCGTCTCCGGGCACCAGTCGGGCCGCCGCGGCTCCTCGGGCCCGCCAAGCTCGTCCTTGCATCCGCCCACCCAGCAAAGGCACACCGCGGCCAGGAGAGCCGCCCGGAGTTCTATGTGGGTGCCAGCATCCATTGGATGATTTGATCTTCGACGGTACCTTCAGTGCCCAGACCGAGGTCCACTTTCTGTGGAAACCCGACGTGGCCCCCCTGGCGGGTGACAATCCGCCGAAGCGTAGTCGCATTCTGCAGCCAAGGCCGCACGGTGTCGATCCCTACCATCGGGTCGCGCTCGGTTGCGACGAACAGGGTCGGCGTACCGATGTCACCGAGCACGTTGCAGGCGCTGGTCCGCGCCCAATAGTCTTCAGCGCCGGCGAAGCCATGACGCGGGGCAATCACCCGTTCGTCCCACTCTTCGATCGTGCCGATGCGGGACGCCTCGCGGACAGGCAAGGGCACTTCACGCCGCGCCGCGACGTTGCGATAGATGTCCTTCAGCCCGGCCAAGACATGACGCCGATAGAACACGCTCCGAGGCCGATCGATCGCGCGCGCACTTGGCTTCAGATCGATCGGTGAGCACACGGTGGCGGCCGCTCGCACGCGAGGGTCCGGGTTCCCGGCGAGATAGCGAAGCATCATATTGCCCCCCAGCGAGTAACCAAGGAGTAAGACGTTCTCGTAAGCGTGGAGAGCGGTGCTCCCGAGGGCGGCTTCGAGGTCATCGGTGAGCCCGGCATGGTAGTAGTCGACTCCGCTCCGGTCGGCGCCACGAAGGTTGAGTCGCAAGCTGTCGATCCCCGCGCGCGACGCACAGAGCGCAGCTCTACGGGCGTAGTAGCTAGTCGCGCTCCCACCGAGCCCGTGCACGATCACGAGGATGGTGTCGGACGCACCTTCGCGAGTCAGTCGTCCACTCAGATCGAGCGTGCCGACGACGCGGTCCTCGAGGCTGGTTTCCCAGCGTTGCCAGTCCGGAACCCTCGGGGGGAGCAGGTTATGACGAAGGAAAGGGCCGAGGGTCCAGAAGTGACCCCTCCAGCTCATGAGTCATTGGGCTGGAGCGCGCTGACCGCAGGAGCCTGGTCCGCACGTTGGTGCCACGCGTAGAAAGGCGGGCGATCCTTGCACATCGGTCGATCGTCGTCCGAGCAGTAAATACGGACGTGGAAGTGACTTCGGTGCGGCGCGCCGTGCCGAGGCTGCGTGATCACGCGCTTGGCGCGCATCAGGACCTCGGGGTTCGCACCTTCCTTCACCGCCTGATTGAGCAGCCGCCGCTTGATCGCGTTCGAGACGAAGATGTGCTGCACGTCGGTTGTCGGCTGGCTGAGCAATGATTCGATTAGCGCCCAGTTGCGCGAGGCATCGAACTTGTAGAGGTTGCCCCACTGCTTGCCGAGAGCCTGATTGTTGAATCGGACGAACAAGGGTACGTTCACCGGCGTCGAGCGCCGATCGAGCATGTAGAAGCCGAGGTCGACATCACGGCCGCTCTGATGCGACACGTGCGGGCGGATTCGGCCACCGCCGGGTCGCGAGAGGTCGCCAACGGTGAGCTTCGCGCGGGGGTAACGGAACGCCACTTCGTGTGCGGCGCTTTCGATCAAGCGAACCAGCTCGCCAGTGCCGTGGCGCGAGTCGAGAGAGCCGACTTTGACCACAAGATCCTTATCATCGTTGATCCGCGTGCCGAAGCGAAGCAGGCCGCGGTTCGGGTACCCGACCGAGACGCTCGGGTTCGGCTCGAGGTCCGAAGGCGAGACACTGCGAGGCATACGCGCGATCTTTTCGAGGTCTTCGTCCGAGGGCTCCGCGTGCGTTTCAGCGTGTTGCGCCTCGCGCAGAACGGAGTCGCCAGTCATCGGGAGCTCTGCGGATGCAGTCGTACCGAACGACCCCGACAACAACACCAGGGAGGTCGCGGTGAGCGCACAAATCCACGGCACTAGCCTGGATCGTCTGCTCTGATGTGAATGCCTCTTCCCCATTTTCGCGACCCCAAGTGTGGCCCGAATCCCCTCGAATGCCAGTTTGCCGGTTTGAAGACCCAGATGCCAAGGCTGAGAGCCCGTTCAGCCCGCTTTTTACAGGGTTTCCTCTATCCGCGCTTCGCTTTTTTACGAAAAAAACGACAATTCACACGAGGACAGGCTGCTCCGGTGCCGCCTTTTCCACGGGAAGATCACCCGGAGGGGGGATTTTTGCACCTATGAGGTAGCGCACAAAGAGCCACCAGATGACGCCGAGGCCCCAGAGGAGACCTAGAACGACGCCCCCGTCGACGATCCCCCGCCAGGGCTGGGGCAGTGTCCTTACCCACCAAATCAACAAGATTAGGGCGCCGATGAAGACCCAGCTCACGATCTTCTGGCGCCGAGTCGAGTGAAAAAGGCTGATGCAGAAGGGAAGAGCAAGAATGACCCAAAGAGGGCGTGGATTCTGGCCAAGGTAGACCGCCCTAGCGACCACGCGGGGAGAGAATCGCAACTGGAACCCTCGATATCCCTCGAGATAGGCGTTCGCGATGAGCCAGCCGATGAAGATGCCTTTCTGACCGGCGCTCATCAGGTCCTCTGTCCAAGCCTCGATCGCGTAGGGCGTGAGTCGCCAAATCGCCCTTCCGAGCAATAGGGAAACCCAGGCGATCCCCCAGGTGGCGATCAGCTTTTCGACCCAGGGTCGCATAATTGGGCGCGAAGCTAGCAGTCTCCCCTAGGATGTCGACTTGCCGGAGGGGCGCCTCGGCCGCCATCATCATCGTGGAAGCAGAGGAAGCGATTTGGACGACGCGACGTACGACTTTGAGGAAGAGGGCGAGCAGGCTGCCAAGCCGAAGCGTCCGGGCTTTCCAGTCGAGCCACGGCGCCTGTTGCGAGTACTCGCGGACCATCGAAAGTCGCTGTTCAATGGATTCCTGATCGCCGCTGCGTTGGCGCTGCTTGCGTTCTTTTTCGTGCCCAAGACGTACGAGTCGTCTGCCCAGCTTCTGTTCGAAGGAACCCCGGCTCTGGAGCGCCAAGGCAGCAGACCATCGGCGGACGCCTTCGTCGAGTCGGCCATGGCGCCAAGTCGGCTTCGAGAAGTACGCGACCGTCTGGACTGGGACGTGTCACTCAGCGAACTCGAAGACCAAGTTGATGTATCGCTCGAGAGCGGATCAGCGATGTACATCTACGGACGGGCTGGGACCGCGGAGGAAGCCCAGGCATTGGCACAGACGATGCTCGACGTGTTTCTTGCGGGGCAAGCCAGCTTCAATGCGCATCGGTTGAAGCGACTCACGGAAGAGAATCGCGGCTCGCTCGAGCGAGCCAAGGAGAGGCGCCAGGAGGCAGCTCAGGCCTACGAGGTGTTCAGGGAGAAGAGCGGCAAACCGGATCTGATCCACGAGCAGGAGCAACTGCTCGAGCGAGCGGCGGCGCTCCGCTCCAACTCGGACGAGGCTGCCGTCGAGGTGGCCGCCCAACAGGCGCGCATCGGGGAGCTCGAGAAAGCGCAACGTGAGCTTCCGCGTCAGATCGTAGCAAGCGCAACCAAGGGTTCTCCAGTTGACACTCCGCTTGCACAGGCGCGCTCGGAGCTCGCGGCGGCCCGCGCCTCGTTGAGTGAGCAACACCCGAGGGTGCAGGCGCTCAAGCAACGGGTCGCGAGCCTGCAGGCGCAGCGAAAGGGCCAAAGGGCCGAGGTCGGCGAGCAGACCCTTGCGGCCAATCCGGCGCGGGCATCTGTGGACCAGCAACTCGCAACGGCCCGGGCCGCGCTCGCGGCTGCGAAGGAGCGGGAGTCGGCGCTTCGCGTGTTGTTGCAGGCGATCACCGAGGAAGCGGCCTCGCTTGCCCCCGAGGAAGGAGAGGCGCGTCAGATCGTTGGCGCGCTCGAGGCTGCGAACGCACGGGTCGATGAGCTGTCCGCGAGGGCCGCTACGCTCGGAGACGCGGCGCTGGGCCCAACTACAGGATTCCGTGTACTGTCTGCGCCGGTGCTGCCCGAGGAGTCTCAGCCGTCGAAGCAGCACGTCCTGGTGCTCGTGATGCTGCCGATCTTGACAGTACTGGTGCTGGCGTTGGTGTTCATCGTGCGCCAGCTCCGGTCCCTGACGGTCGAAGCGCCACGGGAGGTTGCATGGTGGGGAAACGGTCCGGTGCTGGGCACGAGTGTTTGGCCCCGTGATCCGGAGGCGCTCGAGTCGTTCGTGAACGAGCTCGAGGATCATGGCGTATACGGCGCCGGTCGCACCCTGGTCGTGCCCGCAACCGAGGCCGAGCGCGAGATCGCCTGCTCGTTTGCGATGCGCCTCGCGGAAGCGCCGTGGCTCGCCGCCGCAATCCTGGACGTGGGAGACAGGGCGGACGGACACGTCGCACCTACTCCACTGGTCACTCCGGCGCCGTACGCGCCTCGGTTCACCCCGCCGCCGTACGCCCGGCCAAGGCAGCTCTCGTCGCAGGCGATCCCGGCCGTCGCGCCCGGGCGCGTCATCCAGACACCTCCCCCAAAGTCGCCGCTCGTGAGCCCGGCTCCAGCATCAGAGATGGACCCGGGTTATTCCTCCAGGCCGCCCCGCAAGAAGACGATGATCGGGTTGCCAGCGGTCCAATCGTCCGGCGCAACGCGGCCCTCGTCACAGCCCCCGACGACCGAGAAGGGGTCTCCGTCCACGTCGTCCCCGCCGGCCCGGAGCTCGAGCGGGCCCGAGCCGTTTCGGCGCAAGCGTGGCGCCCGGGCGACCGTTCGCATGGTCGTGCCAGTGATGAGCGGCAGCGCCTCCATGAACACCTCCGCAGCTCGCGATTCCGAAGACCAGGAAGACGCGTTCCTGCTGACCCGGCCGGTGCCCGTGGTGACCGATCAAACGCCGTCTCGCGTTGGTCGCGTCGTCCAGGTGAGCACCGACTCGCCCAATGCGAGCGCGTCCAATGCCGTCATGCGGGCCGCGGTCCGACTGCTCGGGCACGACGAGGACGATATCACCGAGCTGAGGCGCTCGGAGCCGCCCGCTGCGCCCGGTCCCGGAGAGGTGACCGGTGTTGCGCTCACCTGGAACGGTCCGCTGAGTGGTCCTCTACTACGGCGCGCCGCGCGTCTCGCGCACAGAGTCATGGTCGTCGTTTCGTCCGGCATGAGTGTCGTCGATCTAGCCCGCGTCCAGACCCGACTTGGCCGGGAGAAAGGCGTCGGCTATGTGCTCGTCAACGTCCAGGATGCCTACGTCGACCTCCACGACCGAGTGGGGCCGGTCGAGGAGTTCTGGGAGGGGCTCCGCGATACCGAGCCCAGGGATCCGAGGCTCCCGTAGAGGCGCATTGCGGTTGCAATCTCTCTAGTCTATTTAGCTCTCGCTGTGTCTGACACCGACGAGCGAATGAATGCATTTCCGCCCGTGACCAAGTCCGAGTGGGTCGCGAAGGTGGAGGCAGATCTCAAAGGGGCCTCGTTTGCTGGGCTACGGTCGACGATGCCGGGCGGCCTCTCCCTCGAGCCGCTCTACACCGCCGAGGACGTCGAGGGCCTGAGCGCCCCTGGCCTGCCGGGCGTCTTTCCGTATCTGCGGGGTGCGGCGCCTCTCGCTGGCTGGCAGATTCGGCAGGAGTACGACGACCCTCGTCCGAGCGTTTGCAAGGAGATGATCCGGCAAGACCTCGAGCATGGAGTCGAGGCTCTATGGCTGCGCCTTGGGCCGCGTCGCGGATGCCGCGTTCTGACGATTGACGAGCTTGACGAGCTGCTCGGTGCAGTCGACCTGGGCGCGACGTCGATCTCGCTGGACGGCGGGTCGGACTCGCTCGCGGTGGCGTCGGGGTTGCTCGCCCTGGCGCAGCGCCGCGGGGTCCCGTACGCGGCGCTCGATGGCGGGTTGGGCCTCGACCCGATCGGCCTGCTTGCCGGGGAGGGGCGCATCCAAGGAGGGCTTCGCGCACGCCTCGCCGAGTTGCAGGATCTTGGCTCTTGGTGCTCCCGGAACGCGCCTGGTTTGCGTGCAGCCAACGTGTCGGGCGACCCGTACGACGGCGGAGGCGCGAGCACCGTGCAGGAGCTCGCATACACGATCGCAACGGGGCTCGAGTACCTCCGCCAGCTTACCGAAGCTGGCATGAGCGTGGACGCGGCCGCACGTCAGATCGGATTCAGCTATTCGGTGTCCGGTGACTTCTTCACGCAGGTGGCCAAGCTTCGAGCCGCCCGGTGGCTTTGGGCCAAGGTGGTGACCACGGCCGGTGGCGAGCAGAGCGCGGCATCGATGCATACGCACTGCCGAACGTCCCGCTTCACGAAGACGCAGCGCGACCCCTGGGTGAACATGCTGCGCGTCACGTCCGAGTGCACAGCCGCGATTTTTGGAGGTGCGCAGAGCATCGCCACGATGCCGTTTGATTGCGTGATTGGCCCTGCCGACACACTCGCCCAGCGCGTCGCGCGCAATACCCAGGTGGTCTTGCGTGAAGAGTCCCACCTCGGCGCGGTCGCGGATCCCGCAGGTGGCAGCTGGTTCGTCGAGCGACTCACGAATGACTTGGCCCGCGCCGCTTGGAACGAGGTTCGCTCGATCGAAGCGGGGGGTGGCATCATCGCGGCCCTCGGCTCGGGCAAGCTGATTGATGCGGTTGGCGAAGTCGCCGACGACAGAGAGAAAGCGCTCGCCAAGCGCAAGAAGCCTGTCGTCGGCGTGAGCGAGTTCCCAAACCTGTTCGAAGGCTCGGTCGAGCGCGACACCGTTTCCGCGGAGGAGATCCAAGGCCTGCTCAAGGCCTCGATCGATTCACTCGACCTCGGCGCCCATGGGGAGTCCCTCCGCGCGATCGTAAGCGTGGCGAACGACGCGAATCGTGAGCCGGGGGCGCTCACCGACGCGTGCCTTGCCGCCACGACGAGTGGGGCCGACATGTACAGCGTGGCGACGGTGCTGCAGCATGGCCAGCCCGACTTTCACGTGGAGCCGATGCTACAGTGGAGAGCCGCCGAGATTTGGGAAGATCTACGCACACGCAGCGATCGGCACCCAACTCGGCCCCTTGCGTTCTTCGCCAATCTCCGCGCTGTCCCCTCGCACAAGGCACGCTCGACATGGACGCAGAACCTTCTTGCCGCAGCGGGCATCGAGGCCGTGACGAACGACGGATTCGGCGACGTGGACGCGCTCGCGGCGGCCTGGAAAGACTCGTCAGCGGCGCTCGCGGTCATCTGCGGCAGCGACGAGGACTACGAGGCCTTGCTGGAGCCGGCGATCGCCGCGTTGAAGCAGGCCGGATGCCCGGTCGTGCTGGTCGCGGGCCGTCCCGGGGAGCGCGAGGCCGCGCTTCGTGAAGCCGGGGTGAGTGATTTCGTATTCGTTGGCGCGGACGTGCTCACCGTGATGACTCAGGTTCTCGATTCGGTAGGGGTGCAACGATGAGCAGCTTGCCCGACTTCAGCACCATCGAGTTCGATCCCCCTGCGGAGGGCAGCTCCTCCCCGCTTTCGGATTGGAAGGCCTTCGTCGGCGAGCAAGCCGATCGCGCCTGGAAGACACCCGAGGGCATCGAGGTCAAGCCCGTGTACACGGCAGAGGATCTTGGGCCGCTCACGCACCTCGAGACGATGCCGGGGATACCGCCGTTTCTTCGAGGCCCGTACTCGACGATGTACGTGCGCCGGCCGTGGACCATTCGGCAGTATTCGGGATTCTCGACTGCCGAGCAGAGCAACGCGTTCTATCGCCGAAACCTGGCTGCTGGTCAGAAGGGCCTGTCGATCGCCTTCGATCTGGCGACGCATCGCGGATACGACTCCGATCACCCGCGCGTTGCGGGGGATGTCGGCATGGCCGGTGTTGCCATCGACTCGATCAAGGACATGCGCATCCTGTTCGATGGCATCCCGCTCGACCAGATGAGCGTGTCGATGACGATGAACGGAGCGGTGCTGCCCATTCTCGCGCTCTACGTGGTGGCTGCGGAAGAGCAGGGCGTCGACCCGAAGCAGCTCACCGGTACCATTCAGAACGACATCCTCAAAGAGTTCATGGTGCGCAATACGTACATCTATCCGCCGTCGCCCTCGATGCGGATTGTTGCGGACATCTTCAAGTACACCGCCGCCAACATGCCGCGGTTCAACAGCATTAGCGTCAGCGGCTATCACATGCAGGAGGCGGGCGCGACACAGGACCTCGAGCTCGGCTACACGCTGGCGGACGGCCTCGAGTACGTGCGGACCGGTTTGGCGGCCGGCCTCGGCATCGACGAATTCGCGCCCCGTATCAGTTTCTTTTGGGCGGTGGGCACGAACTTTTTCATGGAGATCGCCAAGCTTCGGGCGGGGCGTCTCCTGTGGGCCAAGCTCATCGAGCAGTTCAATCCGAAAAGCCCCAAGAGCCTCGCGCTGCGTACGCATTGCCAAACCTCGGGTTGGAGCCTCACGGCACAGGACGTCTACAACAACGTGACCCGCACCTGCATTGAAGCGATGGCCGCGACTCAGGGGCACACGCAGAGCCTTCACACCAACTCGCTCGATGAAGCGATCGCGCTGCCGACCGATTTCAGCGCGCGGATCGCTCGCAACACGCAGCTCTATCTCCAGCTCGAAAGCGGCACAACCAAGGTTATCGATCCCTGGGGCGGGAGCTACTACGTCGAGCGGCTCACGCACGAGCTCGCGCTATCCGCTTGGGCGCACATCAAGGAGGTCGAGGAGCTCGGCGGAATGACCAAGGCGATCGAAGCCGGGTTGCCGAAGCTTCGCATCGAGGAAGCGGCCGCGCGCACGCAGGCGCGGATTGATTCCGGGCAGCAGACAATCGTCGGGATCAACAAGTACCCCCTCGAAAAAGAAGATCACCTCGAGGTCCTCAAGGTCGACAACACTGCGGTCCGAGAGGCGCAGATCGCGCGTCTCCGCGAGCTGCGTGCCGAGCGTGACGAAGCCGCTCTCACACCGAAACTTGAGGCTTTGACCAAGTCCGCCGAAACTGGTGAGGGCAACCTGCTCGAGCTGGCGATCGACGCCGCCAGGCATCGAGCTACCGTGGGAGAGATCAGTGACGCGCTCGAGCGCGTCTGGGGGCGCTACCAAGCGACGATTCGGAGTATCGAAGGCGTGTATCGAAGCGAAGTGGGTAAGGACTCTGAGGCGGTGGACCGTGTGCGAGCGCGGAGCGACGCGTTCTTGAGCAAACATGGCCGCCGGCCCCGCATCCTCGTCGCCAAAATGGGGCAAGACGGACATGACCGTGGTCAGAAAGTGATCGCCACGGCCTTCGCCGACCTCGGGTTCGATGTCGACATTGGGCCGCTGTTCCAAACGCCGGAGGAGAGCGCGAAGCAAGCAATCGAGAACGACGTGCACATCATCGGCGCGAGCTCACTCGCAGCGGGGCACCTCACGCTAGTGCCACAACTCAAAGAGGCGCTCACAGACCTGGGTCGGGAGGACATCCTCGTGGTCGTGGGCGGGGTGATCCCGCCGGAGGATTACGACGCACTACGCGACGCGGGAGCCGTCGCGATCTTCGGCCCCGGCACGGTCATCGCGGACGCCGCGATCGAGCTTCTGGAGCAGCTCGATGCACAACTCGGGGGGTCGTGAAACGCTTTGACGCGCAGGCGTACGTCGACGGAGTGCGTGGAGGTGATCGCGCGATCCTCGCGAGAGCGATCACGCTGATCGAAAGCGAGCAACCGGCGCACGCTGCGCTCGCTCAGGAGGTGTTGGAAGCGCTCCTGCCGGCGACGGGCGGGGCGCATCGGGTGGGGATCAGCGGGGTTCCTGGCGCCGGGAAGAGCACCTTCATCGACGCGCTCGGCACCATACTGACGGGCGAGGGTCATCGCGTCGCCGTGTTGGCCGTCGATCCGACCAGTAGCGTCAGTGGCGGAAGCATCCTGGGCGACAAGACCCGGATGTCGACGCTCAGCAACGACCCGAACGCGTTCATCCGTCCGTCGCCGACGAGCGGGACACTCGGAGGGGTCGCGCGGAAGACCCGCGAAACGATTCTCTTGTGTGAGGCCGCGGGCTTCGATGCGGTGCTGGTCGAGACCGTGGGCGTCGGCCAGTCGGAAACCATCGTGGCCGGGATGGTGGACTTCTTTCTCGTGTTGCTGATCGCGGGTGCCGGCGACGAGCTTCAGGGCATCAAGCGCGGCATCCTCGAGGTGGCCGACATGCTCGCGATCAACAAGGCCGACGGCGACAATCGGGCGCGCGCAACACACGCTCAAGCATCCTATCAAAGTGCATTGCGCCTCATGCGAGGAGACAGCGTCCCGCCCGTCGTGACCTGCAGCGCCCTCGAGAAGACCGGCCTGACCGAGATCTGGGCGCTGGTCCTAGAGAGCCAACGCGACCTCGAGGCGTCCGGCGAGTTCCAGCGAAGGCGTCAGGCGCAGCAGGTTCAGTGGATGTGGGACATGGTCGAGAACGGGCTTCGTCGAGCGCTTCGAAGCGACCCCGAGCTGTCCGTGCTGATCGCGGAGCTGGAAGATGCGGTGGGCCAGGGACGGGCGACACCCGGCGCGGCTGCGCTGCAGGTTCTTCGATGCTTTGCCGAGCGCGCGGGCGATGCGCTCACGCGCGACTGAGCTCGTCCGCGGAGTTGTCTTTGCCGGGCTTGCCCGCTGGCTTGGGCGCAGGGCCGAGGAGATCCGCCAACCAACGGAGGTCGTCGCTGTGGGTGAGGGAGTGCTTGATGACCATGGTGAGCGGCGCCGAGACCAGCGCGCCAACCGGTCCCAATAGCCAACCCCAGACCACCATGGAGACCAGCACGACCAGCGCCGAGAGCCCCAGCGCCTGACCCATCACGCGTGGCTCGACCGCACCGATCGCGAGATTGATAGCCCCGAATCCAGTCGCGAGCACTAGCGCCTGCCCAGGCCCTAGCTGAATCAAGGCGAGCGTGATCGCCGGCACCGCGGCGATGATCTGGCCGACCGTCGGGATGTAGTTGAGGAGGTATGCGAGCAAGCCCCAAAGGAGCGGAACGTCCACGCCCCGCCACCAGCACCAGACGAACACCAAGACGCCCGTGAGGAGGCTCATCACGGTCTTGGCGACCAAGTAGGTGTTCACCTCGTGCGCCGCCGAAGAAAGGTCCTCGATCTGGCTTGGGGTGGCGATCTTGGAGAGCTTCTCGCGGAGCCCGGTCGACTCGAAGAGCATGAAGGCGACGATCAACAGGACGAGGACCATCTGCGACACGAAGGAGGCCGCGGACTGGGCCATCGTGGTCGCGAGATTCAGCATCCAGGTCGGCTCGGAGAAGTCGTAAACCGACTCGAGGTGGATGCCATAGCCGGCGAGCCAGAGCTCGAGCTGCTCCATTTTGCCGGAGAGCATTGACGCGTATTCGGGGACTCGTTCGGTGAATGTCCCGACCGCAGCGGCGAGCGGAAAGCCGAGAGCAGCGCCGGCGGCGACGTCCAACAAGAGCCCCGACAGGACCGCTGCGAGTCGGGGGACGCCTCGATCGCACAGCCAAATCACGAGCGGTGCCGTCACGATGGCGATGAAAGTGGCGACCAGCACTGGAACCAGCAAGGGCGCGGCGAGCTTGATGCCCGCTCCGATCACGATGATCGAAGCGCCGATCAGAACAATTCGTCCGTCCTTGGCTAGAGCCACCTTCTCAATGTAGCGCGGATCACGAGGGCGTGCGATCCAGCAGCTCGAGCTTGGTGCCCTGCACACGGAGCGCCACATCGCCGTCGATAATCGAGCGCAGCTCGCTGCCGACGAGGACATCGCGCCAACCATTGGCGAGACGGGAAGGCTGCTGAAGCACCAGGCTGGTCACATCGTCGCGGGTACCGAGCACGCTCATGTCGAGATGCTCCTCGTCCGCCCGTTGGGCGAGCCACGCGAGACACAGCGCGATCACACCGTCGACGTTGGCAAGGTTCTCGGGCTTCTTCGGGGGCAGGCGGACTGCGTCCTTTGGAAGCTGCGTGCCGCGCTCTATCGCCGACAGAAGCTGGTCGGTGTGCTTGAAGCGCCGCAGGTCGAGGTTCCGGACGCTTCTGAGTTGTTCGGTATTGCGGGCGGGGCGCTGGGCAAGCGCCAGCAAGGCCATGTCGGACAGCACAGTTCGGGGCGGGCGGTTTTGCTTCTTCGCAAGCTGGTCGCGCCACGCGGCGAGCTCCTGCGCCACGCCGCGGGCTCGGCCGTTCAGCTTGGTCTTGCCGCGCAGCTTCCACCATAGCGTTTCGGGGTCGGGGGGAGACCTGTCCTTCGAACGTAGCCGCTCAATTTCTTCTTCCGCCCACTGGAGCCGGCCCCGGTCATCGAGCCGGCGGACTAGCGTGTCACGAAGCTCCAAGAGGTGCGCGACATCGGAAGCGGCGTAGCGGAGGTCCGCCTCCGGGAGGGGGCGGCGCGTCCAGTCGGTAAGTTGGGCGCTCTTGTCGAGCTGAACGCTCAAGAAACCCTCCACGAGCTTTCCAAGAGAGCTGGTCCGATACCCGCAGAACAGGGCTGCGATCTGTGTGTCGAACATGTGCCGCGGGACTGCGCCCGAGACCAGCTCCAAGATTTCCAGGTCTTGCGAGCCCGCGTGCATGACGCACACCGCGTCAGTTTGAAACGCCCTACGGAGCGAGTGCACGTCGATGGCAAGCGCGTCGACCAGCGCGATACGGTCCCTGGTCGCGAGCTGCACGACCGCCAGCTGGGGCAGGTACGTCCGTTCGCGATGGAATTCAGTGTCTAGCGCGTAGGCACTGGTGCCGGCTAGCTCGTCGACGAGCTCATCGAACTCTGCTTGGTCGGTGATCCAGTCGAAGTCGGCCACGGCGCTACCTTAGCGCATCGCGAGCCACCCGCCCCGTCATCGGCAATAGGTGCGGCCTGGGTGCGGCGGATCGACCCATTGCTTGCGGAGCTCGAGCCAGCGTTCCACTTCGGCGTCCATCGGACCCGCCGCCTTGCGGGCCTCTTCATGTGTGACGATTTTGGCTTTCGTCCGTTTGCGTGTGGGTGCGAGGGCGAGCGGACGCACCCCGGCGTCTTGGAGCCTTTGCCGCTGCCACGGGTACATTGGCTCTGAATCTCGGCACCCCTTCGGGATGTCGTCGGGGGCACAGAAGAAACGGAAGTGAAAGTGGTCATCGTGGGGATAGCTAGGTTGGCAGCTCATGTCAGCGAACCGCGCAACCGTTGCCTCTGGGACATCGTGTGATTGGGCGTAGTCGAGCAAGAGAGCCCGGAGGTGCTCGGCTACGAAAATGTCTTGAAGCTGCGCGTCACCATCTTCGATGAGAGCTTGCAGGAATAGCCAGGTCCGAGGGATGTCGAGCTGTAAGGCGACGTCGTCGGACGGATCCGCCAGGTCTCGGAAATCCATGCCCGCGCCGCTCACGTCGAAGAACGCGCCCACGCTTTCGATGGGCTTTCCGTCGGGCCCGAGTTGGTAGAAGAGCACGTCGACGTCGCGGCCGCTTTGGTGCGAGCGGTGATGGGGGATTGGCCCCCCTTGCTCATAGCTGAGGTCGTTGATCGTCACCGGTAAACCACTGAGCTCGCGGTCGACTCGGCTCGCGGCATCGACCAGGCCGCGAACCATCTCCACGGTGCCATAGCGAGCATCCGGATTACGGCCCGGGTTGAACTGCAAGCCGGGTGCCGTGAGCGGAAGCGGCACGCCGCCTCGGAGGGCTCCGTCGTTCGGATTTCTCATGGACGTGGAGTCGAACGCGCTCCAGTCGATCGGTAGCACCTGGGATGCACCGTCCAATGGCAGGGGCGTCGCCGGATCGGGCTTCGCCGCTTCGATAGACGGGGTCGCCACAGGCTTCTTGGCGGGACTGCACCCGGAAGCCAGCGCGCAGACCAGCGCAGAAGTGAAGAGCTCGTAGGCGCGCATCCGGCCGGGAGTATAGCGCAGCTTCGTTTGCGTTTGGGGGAGCAATTCCTCATGCTCCGCGGGTGCGCGAAGCGGTGCAGCAAGTCATCGATGACGTTCTCAATCCGCTCCTCCAAAAC